>Ga0070741_10002421_pt1 | contig 50285 bp, 48 predicted proteins | sample Coa_R1_4_FD_66440 | JGI IMG/M metagenome (GOLD analysis project Ga0070741, IMG submission 66440) | Surface soil microbial communities from Centralia Pennsylvania, which are recovering from an underground coalmine fire - Coalmine... | ecosystem: Environmental > Terrestrial > Soil > Unclassified ... | reverse complement strand
AGCCCCTGGGAGGTGATGTCCGGCCGGGAGTAGCGCACCCGGAACACCTTCTCGTCCGACTGGTCGTGCCGGTACTCGATCCGGCCCACCAGGCCCTTCCAGATCTTGTACTGCAGGGTCGCGGTGGTCGACCAGAGATCCGTCCCGATCCCCGACCCGGTCCGCGACCCCGCCGCGTCCCGGAAGAACTCCTGCCGCACCGCCGTGCGGAACCGGTCGGTCCAGTCGTACGCCGCGTACGCGGCCCATGTCCACCACGTCGCGTCCGTGTCCCGCCGCGTGCCCAGGCTCGTCACGAACGAATCCTTCTGCTCGTGCCCGTAGTCCACGTTCAGGGCCAGGGTCAGGTTCTTGAACCCGGTGTACGCGAGCACCCAGTCCAGCACGTAGCGCTGGTGGTTGTTGTTGTCGATCTGCTCTGGCCCCACGATCCAGTTGAGGCTCGCCGAGAAATCCTTGATCGGGGTGAACGCGAACTGCCCCGTGTACGAGGGCCGGTCGTTCACGTTCTTCGAGTCATCCCAGCCCAGCACCACGCCCGCGGTCGCGCTGAACCAGTCCGCGAACGTGTAGGACAGAAGCCCTCCGGTGTGGGTCAACGGCAGGGACAGGCTGAACAGGTAGCCCCGGGAGAAGTTCAGGTTGTTGGGCGACTCGATGACCTCGTAGCCGAGGAGGGTGACGAACTTGCCCGCCTTCAGGGTGAGCCCGCTGCCGATCGGGATCGTGCCCGAGAGGTACGCCTCCTGCAGGTCGAACTTCTCGGTGTTCCGGAAGGGGAACGCGTCGTCCTCGTCGCGGAAGATGCCGTACGAGTGGTTCTTCTGCGAGTCGATACCCGCCGTGACCACCAGCCCGTAGCCGAACGGATAGCGCTCGGACGGGTCCTTCTTAAGACTGAACTCGGCGATGTTGAACGTGTAGCCCTCGTGGTAGTCGTAGAAGCGCAGCTCGTTCACCCCGCCCCGCCCCGAGCCGCTCAGGTTGGCGGTGAAGCTGTTCTCGATGTAGGCGAACAGCTTCTGCTCCTCCCAGAACGTCTTCGGCTTCTCGTCTTCCTTCGCGTCGGCCGCCGGGGGCGAGGCGGCCGGCGTCTGGGCGAGCGCGGGCCCGGCCATCACGAAGGTGGCGAGCGCGCCGGCGGTGATCCAGCGGCCGATCGTCATCATCATCCACGTCCCCCCGGGTCGACCTGATTGCCGTCGTGAGTCACGCGAGGCGGTGCGATTCCCATGCCAGCCGAGCACGGCACCGACGAGGGGGAATCCACGCCCCCCGGGTCGAATCGCGGGGAGCGGGCGGGGGCGGCCACGCTGGGCTGCTCAGGCGAGCGGCACGTGCCCACCAAGTGATCAGGAGGAAAACGCACCCGGCCCCCTGGCCTCGCCGCGAAGCGCGGCGAGCAGGGGGCCGGTGGGAACGACGGGGAGGCTAGATGTCGTAGTACAGGGCGAACTCGTACGGATGCGGGCGCAGCCGGACCGGGTCCACCTCGTTCTTCCGCTTGTACTCGACCCAGGTCTCGATCAGGTCGGTGGTGAACACGTCTCCCTTCAGCAGGAAGTCGTGGTCCTTCTCCAGATTGTCCAGCACGATGTCGAGCGCGCCCGGCAGCTGCTTGATCTTCTTCTGCTCGGCGGGGGGCAGCTCGTAGAGGTCCTTGTCGATGGGCTTGCCCGGATCGATCTTGTTGGCGATCCCGTCGAGGCCGGCCATCACGCACGCCGCGAACGACAGGTACGGGTTGCAGGTGGGATCCGGGGTACGGAACTCGATGCGCTTGGCGCCCTCCGACTTCGAGTACATCGGGATGCGGATGGCGGCCGAGCGGTTGCGCTGGCTGTACACGAGGTTGATCGGCGCCTCGTAGCCCGGCACCAGCCGCTTGTAGCTGTTGGTGGAGGGGGCGATGAACGCGAGCAGCGCGGGGGCGTGCTTCAGGATGCCGCCGATGTAGTAGAGACAGGTCTTGGAGATGTCGGCGTAGCCGCCGCGCTCGTAGAAGAGGTTCTTGCCGTTCTTCCAGATCGACTGATGCGTGTGCATGCCCGAGCCGTTGTCCTGGAAGAGCGGCTTCGGCATGAAGGTGGCGGTCTTGCCCCACTTCTTGGCGGTGTTCTTCGCGCAGTACTTGTACCAGCACACCTTGTCCGCCATCTTGGTCAAGGTGTCGAAGCGCATGTCGATCTCGGTCTGCCCGCCGGTGGCCACCTCGTGGTGGTGCACTTCCACCCGGATCCCCACCGACTCCAGGGCCAGCACCATGTCGGAGCGGATGTCCTGGAACTTGTCCATCGGCGGCACCGGGAAGTAGCCCTGCTTGTAGCGGGGCTTGTAGCCGAGGTTCGGCCGGTCCGGCGTGCCCTCGACGCCGGTGTTCCAGGCGCCCGCCTCCGAGTCGATGAAGTAGTAGCCGGCGTTGTAGGTCTGATCGAACCGGATCGAGTCGAAGAAGAAGAACTCGAGCTCGGGCCCGATGTAGATCGTGTCCCCCACCCCGCTCTTCTTGACGTACGCCTCGGCCTTCTGGGCCACGTACCGCGGATCGCGGGTGTAGGCCTTGCCGGTGATCGGGTCCTTCACGTTGCAGATCAGGACCAGCGTGGGCACCGCCGTGAACGGATCCATCTGGGCGGTCGCCGGGTCGGGGATCAGCAGCATGTCCGACTCGTCGATGGTCTGGAAGCCGCGGATCGAGGAGCCGTCGAAGCCCAGGCCATCCTCGAAGATTCCCTCGTTCAGCTCCGACACCGGAATCGAGAAGTGCTGCCAGAGCCCGGGCAGATCGATGAATCGCAGATCCACGATCCTGGCACCCTTCTCCTTGGCCATCTTGAGAACGTCCTTCGGGGTCATCCCTCTGCCTCCTTCGTCGGCGTCGTTGGGGTCGATAAACGGGGGACCGTCGGCTCGCTCAGCCTCCGGGCGCCCCCACGTTAGAGGTTATGGGTCGTGGCCGTCAAGGGGTTCGGCGCGCTAGTGGCCGGCACGCGCCTCCCCGTAGCCGGACGTTCCGCCCAGCATGTACGCGGTCTCGGAATGCTGGGACAGGTCGAGCCCCACCACCTCCTCTTCCTCCGTGACGCGCAGTCCCATGATTGCGTCGAGCACTTTCAGGATGACCGTGGTCATCACGAAGCCGAGCACCCAGGTGACGACCACCGCCACCAGCTGGATCCAGAGCTGCTTGGGGTTGCCGTGGAACAGCCCGTCGCCACCGGCCTCGTTGACGAGCTTGGTGGCGAAGAGCCCGGTGGCGAGCGCGCCCCAGGTGCCGCCCACCCCATGGACCCCCACCACGTCCAGGGAGTCGTCGTAGCCGAGCTTCGCCTTCAGGTTGCACGCGGTGTAACAGATGAGGCCGGCGACCACACCGATGACGATCGAGGCCAGCGGGGTCACGTAGCCCGCGGCGGGGGTGATCGCCACCAGGCCCGCCACCGCGCCGGACGCAGCGCCCAGCACGGTCGGCTTGCCGCGCGACGTCCACTCCGTGAACATCCAGCCGAGCGCCGCGGCCGCGGTGGCGGTGTTCGTGGTCGTGAAGGCGTGGGCCGCGAGGCCGTTGGCGGCCAGCGCGCTCCCCGCGTTGAAGCCGAACCAGCCGAACCACAGCAGGCTCGCCCCCAGCACGGTGAACGGCAGATTGTGGGGCGGCATGGGCTGGTGGCCGTAGCCCCGGCGCTTGCCGATCACGAGGGCCGCGGCGAGGGCCGAGATGCCGGAGGAGATGTGGACCACCGTCCCGCCCGCGAAGTCCAGCGCTCCCAGGTTGCGGAGCCACCCGCCCATACCCCATACCCAGTGCGCGAGGGGGTCGTACACCACCGTCGCCCATACCAGGATGAACACGAGGAAGGTGGAGAACTTCTTCCGCTCCGCGAAGGCCCCCGTGATGAGCGCGGGAGTGATCACCGCGAACATCATCTGGAACAGCATGAAGGCGGTGTGCGGAATGGTCGCCGCGTAGTCCGGGTTCGGCGCGGGGCCGACTCCGTTGAGTCCGGCCCACTCCAGGCCGCCGATGATGCCCCCCTTGTCCGGCCCGAACGCCAGGCTGTAGCCCCAAAGCACCCACTGTACGGAGATGAGGGCCAGGATGATGAAGCTCTGCATCAACGTGCCCAGCGCGTTCTTCTGGCGCACCATGCCGCCGTAGAAGAGGGCCAGCCCGGGGGCGGTCATCAGGAGCACCAGCGCGGCGGACACGAGCACCCAGGCGGTATCGCCGCTGTCGATCTTGGGTGCCGGAGGCTCAGCCGCCGGCGCCGGCGCGGCCGGAGCGGGCGCCGCCGGCGCGGGCGGGCTGGACTGCGCCCATGCCGCGGTCCCGCAGGTCAACGCCAATGCGCACAGCACCAGCACCACGCTCGCCGTCCACGTTCCTCGCTGCATCACAGGGCCCCCTCGTCCCGCTCACCGGTTCGAATCCGTACCGCCGTATCGACCGGCTGGACGAAGATCTTCCCGTCGCCGATGTTCCCGGTCTTCGCGGCGGCGGCGATGACCCCGGCCACCTTGTCCACCACGCCGTCCGGCACCACCACCTCGATCTTGATCTTGGGGAGGAAGTCGACGGTGTACTCGCCGCCGCGGTAGAGCTCCGTATGGCCCTTCTGCCGTCCGAACCCGCGCACCTCCGACACGGTCATGCCGATCACGCCGATGCCGGTGAGCGCCTCCTTCACGTCGTCGAGCTTGAACGGCTTGATGATCGCCTCGATCTTTTTCATGTAGGCCTCCCCGGGCGGGCGCGCTGCACTGGGCATGCCGCCGGGCGGAGTGGCTCCGACGGCAATGAAGTCAGCAGCTTCGGCGTGGCAGGCCCAGGTCGGGAGGGGGCGGGGCGTGACTACGAATTAGGCAGGCGCGCCCCGGGTGCCTTGCGGCTAGGCATCGAGGCGCGAAGGCGTCGGCAGCGGATCAGTCGCGCCAGACCGAGTGCTCGGCCACCAGAGCCGGCTTCGCCGGCGCGGCGGCCTGGGCGATGCCAGGCACCGCGAGGCGGAGCGCCGCCCACAACTCCTTGAGGTCGGCGGTCTTGGCGGCGAGCAGGACGCCCGGGATGTCGGGCCGCTCGAGCACGTCGGCGAAGACCCCCGAGCACGCGATGATCTTCGGGCGAGGGCTGCGCCGGCTGATACGGGCGATGAAATCCATCCCGTCCATCCGGGGCATGCGAAGGTCGAGCACGATGACGTCCGGGCGCACGGCCCCGAGCACGGAGAGGGCCTGGTGGCCATCGGTCGCCTCGAACAGTTCGAAGTGGCTCTCGAGCGCCATCCGGTAGAGATTCCGCCAGGCGGGATCGTCGTCGACCAGCAGAACGCGCGGCATAGGGTGCTCCTCCGGGCGCCACGCGCACGCAAGGAAATTGCCAAGGCCACAGCCCTTGTGAATCAGCTACTTGTGGCCACCACCCTGAGAGAGCGCGGCAGGCGGTTGACGGAACGGGCGGACAGACGTCCTGGCGGCGACGTCAGGCGCGGCGCTGCGGGATCCCGTGGCGGCGCATCTTGGAGTAGAGCGTCGGCCGTCGGAGCCCGAGCACCTGGGCGGCGGCCTGCTTGTTCCACCCGGTGGATTCGAGCGCCCTGACGATGGAGACCCGCTCGATCTCCTCAAGCGAGCCGGGCGGCGGGGCCGATCCCTCGGGAGCCGCGTTGGCCTGGAGCGTTTCGGGCAGGTCGGCGAGCGTGATCTCCTTGCCCCGCGCCACCAGCACCGCCCGCTCGATGGCGTGCTCCAGCTCCCGGATGTTGCCCGGCCACGTGTAGGAGAGCAGCCGGCGGTAGGCCTCCGGGTCGATGGTCTCCACCTCGCGGCTGTGCTTGACCCGGAACCGCTCCAGGAAGGACTTGGCGAGCAGGGGGATGTCGCCCGACCGGTCCCGGAGGGAGGGCAGCGTCACCGTGACCGTGTTGATCCGGAAGTAGAGGTCCTGGCGAAGCCGCCCTTCGCGGACCGCCGCTTCGGGCTCGCGGTTGGTCGAGCAGATCAGCCGGAAATCGACCGGGACCGTCTTGGCCCCGCCCAGGCGGCGGACGGTGCGGTCCTCGAGGACCCGGAGCAGCTTCGCCTGCAGGTCGAGGGGCATCTCGGTGATCTCGTCGAGCAACAGCGAGCCCCGGTGCGCCTCCTCCAGCAGGCCGGGCTTGTCGGTGGAGGCGCCGGTGAAGGCGCCCTTGACGTGACCGAAGAGCTCCGACTCGATCAGGTCCTTGGGCAGGGCCGCGCAGTTGATCTTCACCAGCGGCCCTTCGACGCGGGTGCTCTTGGCGTGGACCGCGTTGGCGGCCAGCTCCTTGCCGGTTCCGCTCTCGCCCACGATCAGCACATTGGCGTCGGACGATGCCACCGATTCCAGCATCTCGAAGACCCGCTTGATCGCGGGGGACGACCCCAGCATCTCGCCGTAGGCGGCCTGCTCGGCCAACTTGCGCCGCAGGTCCGAGGTCTCGGCCAGCAGTCGCCGCCGCTCCAGCGCCTTGCCCACCAGCATCAGCATCTCGTCGGCGTCGAACGGCTTGGCCACGAAGTAGAACGCGCCCTGCTTGGTGGCCTCCACCGCCTTCGAGATGGACCCGTGCCCGGTCATGATGATGACCTCGATCGAAGGGTCCTTCGCCTTGAGCAGGCGGAGCAGATGCAGGCCGTCACCGTCCGGCAGGATCAGGTCCACGATGGCGAGGGCGAACTCGCGCGTCTCCATGCGGAGCATCGCGCCGACCGTGTTCGCAGCCGTCTCGACGTCGTGGCCTTCGCGCTCGAGCGTGAGGCGAAGGTTTTCCGCGATGACGGTCTCGTCATCGACGACGAGGATGCGCGGCTTCATGGGATCGAGCCTAGCACAGGCCGATTTTTTTGCGTCACGTGGGTGACACCCTCGCCCGCGCCCGGCGCGTGCATACGACGAGATGTTCCAAAACCCCGCGCCTTGACAGCCCCCAGGGCCGCGAGCAATATGCGGGGCATGCATTTTGGCCTCTCGCTTCCGGGGCGCGGTCCGCTCGCCACGCCGGACGCGCTCACCAAGCTGGCCGAGAAGGCCGACGCGCTGCGGTACTCCTCTCTCTTCGTGACCGATCACATCGTGATCCCGACCTCCAACAGCTCGGTCTATCCCTACTCGCCGAGCGGCCGGTTCGCGACCGACTGGACCAACGGCTATCTCGAGCCCATCACCCTGATGGGCGTGCTGGCCGGCCTCACCTCCCGGGTGAGGCTCGGGACCAGCGTGCTGGTGGTCCCTTACCGGAACCCCGTCGCGACCGCCAAGATGCTCGCCACCCTCGACGTGATGTCGGGCGGTCGGGTGATCCTGGGCGCGGGCGTGGGCTGGATGCGGGAGGAGTTCGAGGCGGTCCAGGCGCCCGCCTTCGAGGAGCGGGGTCGGGTCACCGACGAGTACCTGCGGCTCATGCGCACCATGTGGACGACGGAGCCGGCCGAGTTCTCCGGCACCTACTACCGCCTCCCGCCGGTCAGCGCCCTGCCCAAGCCTCGCCAGGCGGGCGGGATCCCGATCTGGATCGGTGGCCACACCGACGCCGCGCTCCGTCGCACCGGCGAGCTCGCCGATGCCTGGCATCCCATCGGGATGCGGCCCCCCGCGGTGCTGCATCCGGCCGAGTACGCGGAGAAGGTGAAGCGGATCCACGAGTCGGCGCGCGAGGCCGGGCGCGATCCGAAGGACATCGCGCTCACCCTCCGGGCGCCGCTCGAGCTGGCCCCCAAGCGGGGCGCGTGGAGCACCGACCAGCCCGGCTTCCGGGGCACGCCCGCGGACGTGATCGCCCACATCAAGGCCTACCAGGCCATCGGCGTCACGCACTTCGTCTTCGACCTGGCCCCCACGGACCTCCGAGGGCAGCTCACCCTCATGGAGCGCTTCGTCGAAGAGATCCGCCCCAAGGTCCTGCGAGCCCCCCGCTGACGACCCCATGCAGTCCACGCCGGTCGCGCCGTTGCCACCTCCCGTGGCCGGCTTCATCACCAGCGCGCGGGTCGGACGGCTCGCCACCGCCGACGCGGCAGGTCAGCCGATGGTGGTCCCGATCTGCTATGCGTTCGACGGCACCGCGCTGTACTCGGCGGTCGACGCCAAGCCCAAGCACTCCCCGCCCGAGGGCCTGAAGCGGATCCGCAACCTCCGCGAGAATCCCCGCGTCTCAATCGTGATCGACGAGTACCACGAAGACTGGACCAAGCTCCGCTACGTGATCATCCAGGGGCGCGCCGAGCTGCTGACCGAGGGGCCGCAGTTTGTCCACGGCGTCGATCTGCTCACCGCCAAGTACGCCCAGTACCGCACGCTCGGCCTCGCCCGTGAGCGCGGCCTCATGATCCGGGTCACCCCGAGCCGGGTCTCGGCATGGCAGTACTCGAGCTGAGCCTGCTCGAGCGGGCGCTGGAGCGCGCGGCCGAGGGCCGCGTGCCCTCCGCCGCGGAAGCCACCGCCCTGCTCTCCACGCCGGAGGCGCGCCTGCCCGCGCTGCTCGACGCGGCGGCGACCCTGCGGGACCGCGGCCACGGCCGCCGCATCACGTTCTCGGCCAAGGTCTTCATCCCGCTGACCACCCTCTGCCGCGACTACTGCGGCTACTGCACGTTCCGCAAGGATCCCGGCGAGCCGGGCGCCTTCACCATGACTCCGGACCAGGTGCTGGCGCTGGCGAGCGCGGGCGCCCGCCTCGGCGCGAAGGAGGCGCTGTTCTCGCTGGGCGACAAGCCGGAGGCGCTCTTCCCGGAGCACCGCGCCTTCCTGCGCCGCATGGGCCACCGCACCACGCTCGGCTACCTGCGCGCGGTCAGCGAGCAGGTGCTGGAGACGGCGGGACTCCTGCCCCACGCCAACCCGGGGCTCATGGGCGAGCGTGACCTGGCCGCACTCCGCGAGGTCAACGTCAGCATGGGCATCATGCTGGAGTCCACCTCCGGGCGGCTGCTGGCCCCGGGCGCGGCGCACGATCGGGCACCGGACAAGGTGCCGGCGCGGCGGCTCAAGACGATCGCGCGGGCCGGCGCCCTGGGCATCCCGTTCACGACCGGAATCCTCATCGGCATCGGCGAGACCCACGCCGAACGCGTCGAGTCCCTGCTCGCCATCCGTGACCTGCACGAGCGGTACGGGCACATCCAGGAGGTCATCGTGCAGAGCTTCCGCGCCAAGGCCACCATCCCCATGCGGGGCTGGCCGGAGCCGGACGCGCTCGATCTCCTGCGCACGGTGGCGGTGGCCCGCCTGCTGCTGGGGCCGGCGATGAACCTGCAGGCCCCGCCCAACCTCTCGGTGGGCTACGAGCGGCTCACGCGCGCCGGCCTCAACGACTGGGGCGGCGTGTCGCCGCTCACGCCCGACCACATCAACCCGGAGCGGCCCTGGCCCGGCCTCGCCGATCTGCGGCGCCGCACCGAGTCCGCCGGGCACGAGCTGCGCGAGCGGCTCGCGGTGTACCCGCAGTACGCGACCCGCGGCGACTTTCTCGATCCGCGCCTGGCCCCGCGCGTGGCGCGGCTGGTCGACGCCGAGGGCTTCGTGAGACCCGATCTCGAAGTATGGAGACACTGGTGATGACGCCGATCCCCGATTCCCCCGCGATCACGCTCGACTGGGCCTCCTCCGACGTCCGCCGCATCCTCGGTCCGCTGCTCGACGGGGCCGAGCTGTCGGTCGACGACGGGATCCGTCTGACCGAGGTCAGCGGGCGCGATCTGCAGGCGCTGATCCTGGTCGCCGACGAGATGCGCCGCCGCCAGGCCGGCGAGCTCGTGACCTACGTGGTGAATCGCAACATCAACTTCACCAACGTGTGCATCAAGCACTGCACCTTCTGCGCGTTCAGCCGCGACCACCGCGAGGAGGAGGGCTACTTCCTGCCGATGGACGAGGTGGTCCGCCGCGCGATCGAGGCGTGGGAGCTGGGCGCGACCGAGGTCTGCATCCAGGCCGGTCTGCCTCCGAAGCTCGACGGCACGTACTACATCGACCTCTGCCGGGCGATCAAGACCGCCCTGCCCGAGATGCACCTCCACGCGTTCTCTCCCGAGGAGATCCTCTACGGCTCCACGCGCTCCGGCCTCTCCATCCCGGAGTACCTGGCCGAGCTCAAGAAGGCGGGGCTCGGCACCCTGCCCGGCACGTCCGCCGAGGTGCTGGACCAGGAGATCCGCGACGTGATCGCCCGCGGCCGGATCACCGTCGAACAGTGGATCGAGGTCATCACCAGTGCGCACGCCCAGGGCATCCGCACCACGTCCACCATCATGTACGGTCACGTGGAGCGGCCCGCTCACTGGATCCGCCACATGGACCTCCTGCGCCGCATCCAGGAAGACACCGGGGGATTCACCGAGTTCGTCCCCCTGTCCCTGATCCACCAGGAGGCTCCCATGTATCGCCGCGGCCTCGTGCCCGGCGTCCGCCAGGGCGCCACCGGCTTCGAGGTGGTCAAGATGCACGCGATCGCCCGGCTCTTCCTGGGCCCTCTCTTCCGCAACATCCAGTGCTCCTGGGTGAAGGAAGGGCCGAAGCTGGCCCAGGTGCTCCTGGCCGCCGGGGCCAACGACGTGGGCGGGACCTTGATCAACGAATCGATCTCCACCTCCGCGGGCGCCAGCTACGGTCAGCTGGTGCCGCCCGCCGAGCTGCGGCGCCTCATCCGCGACGCGGGCCGCGTACCCGCCCAGCGCTCGACGACCTACGACCTGCTGCGGGTCTACGAGGTGGAGGACGAGACGGCCGACTCCCCGCTCGACCACGTGCAGGACGCGGAGGCCCGCTTCGGCTCGTACCGGGCGCTCGCCTCCTCCGGCAAGTTTCGCTTCCTGCATCCGACCCGCGCGCAGGGCGGCTGAGCGTCCACGGCCGCGGATTCGGCGGTTGAGCGTGCGGGGCGTCTTGAGTAGAATCGGGCCTTGGCTTCACGCGGGTGGTGACCATTCCCCGCGGTCGTCCTGAGCGGCGACCGCCCACTTACACCCCAGACACGGAGGGACGCACATGGCGAAATCGATGACGAAGTCCGCCATCATCGCTCACCTGGCCCAGAAAACTGACCTGACCAAGAAGCAGGTCACCGACGTGATGGACCAGCTGCTGGCGCTCGCCACCAAGGAAGCGAAGAACGTGTTCGTGCTGCCGAACTTCGGGCGTCTCGTGCTCGCCAACCGCAAGGCCCGGATGGGCCGCAATCCGCAGACCGGCGAGCCCATCAAGATCCCGGCCAAGCGAGTGGTGAAGTTCCGGCTCGCCAAGTCCCTGAAGGACGCGGTGCTTGGCAAGAAGTAGCGCGGGCCCCGCGCCCGACTACCGGCCGCTCGCCGCACCCTGGACGGCGGCCCTCGAGCTGTTCCGCTTCGCGGGCGCATGGGCTCCTCCGCCGGCCGACATCGACGCCGGCTGGGGCGCCTGGGCGCAGGAGCGGCTCGTGGGCGCTCTCCTGATGGAGCGCGCCGGCAGCACCGCGATGCTGCACGGCCCCGTGGTGGTCGCGCCGGACGCGCTCCCGGAGGAGCTGCTCGGCGTGGCCGGAGCCCTCACCAACGCCGCCCTCGCCCACGCCACCGCCTCCGGCATCGAGACCGTCTTCGCGCGGCCCCAGAGCCTCGATCGCGTCTGGGTCCGCACCGGCTTCATCCCCGTCCCCGAGGCGGAGCTGCCGCCGGCGCTCCGCGGGCGTCCCGGTCTGGGTCTCTTCGGCTGGCGGGGAGGCACCGCCCTCTGGAGCACCGCCGGCCGCGGCGGCTCGCGGTCCGCGCTCGCCCGCGGCGAGCACTGACGGAGAAGGCGCGCGGCATGCGGATCACCGCGCTCGCGGGCGGCACCGGTGCCGCCAAGCTCCTCCGCGGGCTCATCCGCGTCGTCGATCCGCGCGCGCTCACGGTGGTAGTCAACACGGGTGACGACACGGAGATCTGGGGCCTGCACGTGTCGCCCGATCTCGACACCGTCTGCTACACCCTGGCCGGTGTCATCGACCGGCGGAAGGGCTGGGGCCTTCGCGACGAGACGTTCCACGCCCTGGATCAGATCGCGCGCTTCGGCGAGCCGGTGTGGTTCAACCTGGGCGATCGCGATCTGGCCACGCACATCCATCGAACGCGCCTGCTGCGGAACGGCCAGAGCCTCAGCGCGGTGACCCGTGACATCGCGCACGCGCTGGGCGTGGCGGCCACCGTGCTGCCCATGTCGGATCAGCCGGTGCGCACCCGCATCCTCGGTCCGGACGGCTGGCTCGCGTTCCAGGAGTACTTCGTCCGTGACAAGGCGCAGGTCGACGTGCGCGCGGTCGCCTACGCGGGGGCGTCCCGGGCGACCCCGGCCCCGGGCGTGATCGACGCGCTCCGCGGCGCGGACGCGGTGCTCGTCTGCCCGTCCAACCCGATCACCTCCATCGGGCCCATCCTCGCGGTGCCGGGCATCGTGGAAGCCCTGCGGGCGACGGAGGCGACCGTGGTCGCGGTGAGCCCCATCGTGGGCGGCGACGCGGTGTCCGGCCCGGCGGGGCGCCTGATGGCGGGCGCCGGCCTTCCGGTCTCGGCCACCGGGGTGGCCCGCGCCTACGGCGGCTGGCTCGACGTGCTCGTCTTCGACGAGCAGGACCGGTGGCTGGCCGGCGAGATCCGCACCGCGGGAGCGATCCCGGTGGCGGCCCCCACCGTGATGTCGAGCGAGGAGGCCGAGGTCACCCTGGCCCGTCACGTGCTGGCCGCGATCGAGGGCGCCCGCCGATGAGCGTGATCGCGGCGATCCCGGTGAAGGACCTCGTCAACGCCAAGCAGCGGCTCGTGCCCGCGCTCCGCCCCGCGGAGCGGCGCGCGCTGGCGCGCGCGATGCTGGCCGACGTGCTGGAGGCGATGGTGGCGGCGCTGCCGGGCTCGGTGGCCGTCGTCACCACCGACCCCGAGGTCCGGGCGCTCGCGGGCGAGGCCGGCGTCGACTGCTGGACCGAGCCCGCCAACCGCGGCCACACCGCCGCGGTCGAGTTCGCCCAGGCGCAGGCGGCCGCGCGCGGCGCCGCGCGCTTCCTCACCATCCCGGGCGACGTGCCCTGCGTCACCGCGGACGAGGTGACGCGGCTGCTCTCCGCGCTCGAGCCGGGCGGCGTGGTGTTCGTCCCGTCGCGCTCCGGGCTCGGCACCAACGCGGCCCTGCTCGCGCCCCCCGGCGCGATGGCGCTGACCTTCGGCGAGCCCTCGTTCGCCAACCACCTGGCCGCCGCGCGCGCCGCCGGGCTCGTGCCTCGCGTGCTGGAGCTGCCCGGCATCGGGCTCGACGTGGACGCGCCCGACGACCTGCCCGTCCTCCTCGAGCGCGGCCCGCACACCCGCAGCGCGAGCCTCCTGCGCGGCTTCCGCTCGGGCGCGCAGCCGGCCGGAACACGCTAGCCGTGCCCGCTCGCTACGAGGTGATCGCGGTCGAGGGCCTCCCCGAGATCCGCCGCGGCGACGCGCTGGCCCCGCTCATCGTGGAAGCGGCCCGCGCGCAGGGTACCCCGCTCGAGGCGCGCGATCTCCTGGTCGTGAGCCAGAAGATCGTCTCCAAGACCGAAGGCCGCGTGGTGCGCCTCGGCGACGTGCGCGTCACCCCGGAGGCCCGGACGGTGGCCGGCGAGGTCGGCCGGGACCCGCGCCTCGTGCAGGTGATCCTCGGGGAGAGCCGCCGCATCGTCCGCAAGGCCAAGGACGTCCTGATCGTGGAGACCCATCACGGCTTCGTCTGCGCCAACGCGGGCGTGGACCAGTCCAACGTGGACGCCGACACCGCCTGCCTGCTCCCGCAGGACCCCGATCGCTCGGCCGCCCGGCTCCGGGCCGAGCTCCGCACCCTCACCGGCCACGACCTGCCGATCATCGTCGCCGACACCTTCGGGCGCCCGTGGCGGGAGGGGCTCGTGAACGTGGCGGTGGGCGTCTCGGGCCTCGAGCCCCTCGTCAGCTACCTGGGCCAGGAGGATCCCGCCGGCCACGTCCTGCAGGCGACCATCCTGGCCCTGGCCGACGAGCTGGCCGCCGCGGCGGAGCCGGTGATGGGCAAGCTGGACCGGGTGCCGGTGGCCATCGCGCGCGGGCTTCCCTGGCCGCGCGGCGAGGGCAGCAGCCGTACGCTGCTGCGCGATCCGGCCCGCGACCTGTTCCGTTGACCCCAAGCGAGGAGAGCGCATGCGTATCGGCATCGTGGGCGGCACCGGCAAGGAGGGTGTGGGTCTCGGGCAGCGCTGGGCGCAGGCCGGGCACGAGGTGATCATCGGCTCACGGGACGCGGACCGGGCGCGCGCGAAGGCCGCGGAGCTGGCCGCGGGCGGCGGCCGCGTGGAGGGCAAGGGCAACCGTGACGCCGCCGCGGCCGCCGAGGTGGTGGTGCTGACGGTGCCGGCGAGCGGGCTCGCCGCCACCCTGCCCGAGCTGCGCGACGCCTGCCGCGGCAAGGTGGTGGTGAGCACGGTGGTGCCGCTCACGTTCGGGGGCAAGCGCCTCTTCACCCCGCCTCCGCAGGGCTCCGCCGCGGAGGAGGCCCAGGAGCTGCTCGGCGCGGAGGCGCGGGTGGTGGCCGCCTTCCACCACATCGCGGCCCACGAGCTGTCCGCGGGCGAGCACGCGATCGAGTGCGATCTCCTGCTGTGCGGCGGCGACGCCGAGGCCAAGAAGGTGGTCGCGGAGCTGGGCGCCTCGATGGGGCTGCGCGCGATCGACGTGGGCGCGCTCAGCAACGCGGGCCCCATCGAGGGCATCACCGCGGTGCTGGCGACCATCAACCGACGCTACAAGCTCAAGAACTCCGGCATCAAGATCACCGGGCTGCCCTGACGAGGAGGCCGCTCAATGGCCGACGTCCCGGTCACCGTGTCCGCGGAGTCGCTGACCCGCTTCATCGTCTCCGTCCTGGAAGCGCTCCAGATGTCCCCCGCCAACGCGAGCCTCACCGCCGAGCTCATGGTGCGCACCGACCTGCGCGGGGTCGACTCCCACGGCATCGGGATGCTGCCTCGCTACGTGGAGTGGACGCGCGCCGGCTTCGTGAACCCGGCCGCGGAGCCGGTGGTGGTACGCGACGAGCTGGCCACCGCCCTCGTCGACGGCCAGAAGGGCCTCGGCCATCCCGCGTCGGTGCTGGCCATGAACCTGGCCATCGCCAAGGCCGCGAACTACGGCATCGGCATCGTCGCGGTCCGCAACTCGAACCACTTCGGCGCGTGCGCCAACTACTCGATGATGGCGCTCGAGCGCGGCATGATCGGCCTCGCGGTGACCAACTCCCCGTTCGTGGCCATGGTGCCGACGTTCGCCCGGAAGCCCATGATGGGCACGAACCCGCTGAGCTTCGCGGCCCCTGCCGCGCGCCACACCCCGTTCGTGCTGGACATGGCGACCACCACGGTGGCGGTGGGCAAGCTCACCATCGCCGCGCGCTGGGACAAGCCGATCCCCGAGGGCTGGGGTCTCGACGCGGAGGGGCGGCCGACCACCAGCGCCCGGGACGTGCTCGCCTCGCGCCTGCTGTCGCCGCTCGGAGGCAGCCGCGAGCAGGGCAGCCACAAGGGCTACGGGCTCGGGGTCATGGTCGACATCCTCTCCGGCGTGCTGTCCGGGGCGGTCTACGGCGACCTGCTCGACCGGAAGGGCGCGCGCGCCCGCAGGGAGTCGAACACCGGCCACTGCTTCGCGGCGATCGACGTCGAGCGCTTCCGCCCGCTCGAGGAGTTCACCGCCGCGATGGACGACATGCTGCAGGCGCTGAACGACACGCCCCGGGCAGAAGGTCAGGAGCGCGTCTATACCGCCGGCGAGCCCGAGGCCGAGACCGAACGGCAGCGCCGGGTCCAGGGCATCCCGATCGCCCCGGCTCTGGTCCGGCAGTGCAACGAGATCGCGGCGGCGCTCCGGGTGGGGCGACTCGCCTAGGACCGGCTGGCCCGGGACCCGGCTAACGGCCCGGGTCGCGCCCCCGGACCGCGCGCAGCACGGCGTCGGTGTCGCTCAGATCCTCGAAGAAGTGATCCGGGGCATCGGCCAGCAGGGCCTCGCGCGGGTACTGTCCGGTGGCCACCGCCACCGCGACCGCCCCGCAGGCCCGGGCGCAATCGACGTCGTGCGGGGTATCGCCAATGACCACCACGTCGCGCGGCGGGAAGTCGTGCCCCAGGAGCGCATGGGCCCGGCGGGCGGCGAGCGGGGGCAGGTACCGACGATCCATGTGATCGGAGCCGTAGGCGCCCACCCGGAAGTGTGGCCAGAGGCCGGTGGGCAGGAGCTTGATCCGCGCTCCCTCCTCGATGTTGCCGGTCACGAGCCCCACCACCACGTCCTCGCAGGCGATCAGCGCCTCCACCAGCGCCGCCACCCCGGGCAGGGTGACGACGCCTCGGCCGTCGCCGATCTCCGCCACCAGACCGCGCAGATAGGCCTCGAAGAAATCGTCCAGCCGCTCCTTGATCCGCGCCGCGTCCCAGCCGGCCGCGGCCATCACGTCGTGCACGATGCGCGTGTCCGTGCGCCCGCGCAGGTCGTAGTGGTCGATGCCGCCCGCGGTGCCGAAGGTCCGCTCGAACGCCAGGCGCATGGCCCGGCGGCCGGCGCCGCGCGAGGTGATGAGCGTGCCGTCGACGTCGAAGAGGACGAGCTTCACAGGCCGGCTGAGCGAACGGGGCCTAAGTATGCAGCGGAGCGGTGAGAGCCCGCACGCGGGCGACGATCGGAGGCAGCCGGTCCAGCACCGCGTCCACGTCCGAGGCGGTGCTCCAGCGGCCCAGCGTGAAGCAGAGCGACCCGTCGGCTTCCTCGGGCGAGCAGCCGATGGCCCGCAGCACGTGCGAGGTGGTCTGGGTGAGCGAGGCGCACGCCGAGCCGGACGAGGCCGCGACGCCGGCCAGGTCCAGGTCCAGGAGCACGCTCTCGGCCTTGGCCCCCCGCACCACCAGGCTCAGGTGGTGCGGCAGGCGCGCGCCCCGGGCACCGGTGATCCGGCAGTCCGGGATGGCCTCGAGCAGGCCCTCGGCCAGCCGGTCGCGCAGGGCCGACAGTCGCGCCGCCTCCTGATGGGTCCCCTCGACCCGCATGAGCTCCGCCGCCACCCCGAAACCCACCATTCCGGGCAGGTTCTCGGTGCCGGACCGGTAGCCGCCCTCCTGCCCGCCGCCCAGCACCTGGGGATGGATGCGCAGACCGGGGCGGACCCAGAGCGCGCCGCTGCCGGGAGGACCGTACAGGTCGTTGCCGGAGATCGTGAGCAGGTCGATACCCATGCTCTCGACGTGCAGCGGCACGCGGCCCAGGGCTCCCACCGCGTCCACGTGGAAGGGCACGCCCGCGGCGCGGGTCACCCGCCCCAGCTCCTTCAGGGGCTGCACCGTGCCGATCTCGGACGCGGCGGCCGCGATCGATACGAGGGCGGTGTCCGGGGTGATGGCCGCCCGGAGCATGCCGGGATCGACCCGGCCGTCGCCGTCCACCGGCAGCACGCAGACCGAGCCCCCGGCCTTCTCCAGGTCGCGGCACGGGTTGATCACCGAGATGTGCTCGACGGCGGAGATGATCACCCGAGGGACGCGGGCCCGCAGGGCCACCCCCTTCACCGCGAGATTGTTCGCCTCGGTGGCTCCGGAGGTGAACACGATCCCGCCCGGCGCGCCCCCGCAGAGGCGCGCCACCTTCATCCGCGCGGCGTCCAGCGACTCACGCGCCTCCGCGCCCAGGGAGTGGCGGGCCGAGGGGTTGCCGATGCCCGCCTCGAGGAACGGGCGCATGACCGCGAGCACGCGCGGGTCGACCGGCGCGAAGCCCGCGTAGTCGACGTAGACCCGATCGGGCTCGGTCTCGGCGGATGCCACGGTCGCCTACCCGCTCTTCCGCACCACGAAGCGGTAGACGCACCCGCTGCGGCTGACGTCGACGAGGCGGTGGCCCGTGCTCCGCGTCCAGCTCCGCATGTCCGCCTCGGAGCCCGGGTCGTCGGACAGCATCGCCAGGGTCTGGCCGGCGGCCATCTGCGTCATCGCCTCGCGTGCCTTGAGGACCGGCACGGGACAGAAGAGGCCAGTGCAGTCAATCTGCTTGTCAGGATTGACGAGTTTGGACTCCACGACCATCGCTGGCTACCGTACCTCAGCCCTCGGCGTCGCGTCAAGGAAGGCTCCGGCGGTCGCCGGGCGCGATCTCGCCGATAAAATCCCGCACCGTCCGGACCCGGAGCCCGCGATATTCTGGAGGACGGTCACCCATGCCAGCGCGTCCGAAAGCCCCGGAAACGCCCGCGGCCCGCCGCATCAAGCGCAAGATCCTCGTCGCGATCGCGCTCACCGCGTTCCTGCCGATGCTGGTGGTGGCCTATCTCCTGTACGCCTACGCCTTCCCGTTGCTCGACGTGCAGACGCAGGAGCGCGATCTGCCGTGGATGCTGGTGCTCGTGGCCGGCACCGGCCTCCTGATGGCGTCGGGCAGCTTCATGCTCTGGGACCTCGCCACCTCGGTGGTGCGCCACGCGGAGCCGTCCAGTGGCAAGGCCGTGGTCCCGAAGCCCGGCACCCCGACCGCGACGGCCAGCGTGAAGCCGGAGGTGGCGGCGGTGCAGCAGTACGTGCAGCAGAGCGACGAGGTCGACTCGCTCATGCAGTCCTTCTCCCGCATGCTGGCGACCATCGAGCAGCAGGCCGCGGACGTCAACGAGTACGCCCGGCGGCTCGACACCGCCTACAAGGACCTCGAGTCCACCAGTGCCCAGCTGAAGGAGTTCTCGTTCAAGGACGAGGTCACCGGCCTCTACAACCGGCGCTTCTTCTCGATCCGGCTGGAGGAAGAGGTGTCGCGCTATCGCCGCTTCAACCACCCGGTCTCGGTCGTCCTCCTCGACCTGGACGGCTTCAAGGCGGTCAACGACGAGCTGGGACACGGGGCCGGCGACGAGACGCTCCGGGCGATGGCCGACATCCTGCTCAAGCAATCGCGAGGCATCAACGTGATCTGCCGCTACGGCGGCGACGAGTTCGCGGTGCTGCTGGTCGAGACCTCCAAGAGCGGCGCGCGGCTCTATGCGGACCGTATCCGCTACGTGCTCTCCACGTGGACCTTCTCGCACGGCCGCCGGGTGACCGCGAGCTTCGGCATCGCGTCCCTGCCCGAGGACGTGGCCCCCGCCGCGGACGAGCTCATCCGCGCCGCCGACGAGGCCCTCTACGCGGCCAAGCGGGCGGGCAAGAACCGCGTGTCGGTCCACGAGGACATCGGCATCACCCACGGCGTTCGGCCCGGAGCGTGAGCGTGGCCCGCTCCTCCCCGGCGTCTCCCGGAGCCGGTGCGCGTCGCGTCCTGATCGTGGACGACGAGGTGGACATCCGGAGCACGCTCCGGGCCGCCTTCGGAGCGGCGGGCTACGAGTGCCGGCTGGCCGGCAACGGTCGCGAGGCGGTGGCGCTGTTCGACCGTGAGCGGGTCCCCCTCACCGTCACCGACCTCGCGATGCCGGCCATGGACGGGCTCGAGCTGCTCCGGCACGTCCGCGAGCGCGACTCCGACGCGGCGGTCATCATGCTGACCGGGGCCGCCGACGTCGCCACCGCGGTGGCGAGCCTCAAGCAAGGCGCGAGCGACTTCATCGTGAAGCCGGTGGACCTGGACCAGGTCCTGCTCTCCGCGGAGCGGGCCCTCGAGCGGCGCCAGCTCCTGATCGAGCGGCGGGAGCACCAGGCCTTGCTCGAGCACCGGGTGGCGGAGGCCACGCGCGACCTCAGCGCGGCGCTGAGCGAGCTGCAGGCGACCTATCGCGCCACCCTGGAGGCCCTGGGCTCGGCGCTCGCCACCCGCGAGGTGGGCACCGAGCTGCACTCCCGCCGCGTGCACGCCTACTCGCTGGCCATTGCGCGAGCCCACGGCGTGCCGGAGAGCGAGCTCGAGGCGCTCGGCCGCGGCGTGCTGCTCCACGACATCGGCAAGATCGGCATCGCCGACTCGATCCTCCTGAAGCCGGGACCGCTCACCCCGGCGGAGTGGGCGGTGATGCGTACCCATCCCGGCCTCGGGCGGCAGCTGCTGGAGCGCATTCCGTTCCTGCGCGACGCCATCCCCGTGGTCTACCATCACCACGAGCGGTGGGACGGGACCGGCTACCCGGAAGGCCTCGTCGGCCAGGCCATCCCCCTCGGGGCCCGGATCTTCGCGGTGGCGGATGCCTTCGACGCCCTCACCGTCGACCGCCCCTATTCGACCGCGATGCCGATGGCGGCGGCCCGGAAGCGGATCCGTGAGGCGTCGGGCACCCATTTCGACCCCGACGTGGTGGCGAGCTTCCTGTCCGTGCCGCTCGACGTTTTCGAGAAGGCCCTCGCGGCCTGCCGGCCCCGCTCCCGACGCCTGACCTGATTCCGCCGGAGTCGATGTCGATTCTGGCCTTTCCCGTTCGTCTCCCCGGGAAAAGGAGGCGTCTATGGCCAAGTTCCTGATGCTGTCCCGTGGGGCCGCGATCACGCCCGACATGAGCCCGGCCGAGATCCAGCGAATCCTCGAGCGGTACCGTGACTGGACAGAGCGCGTGCGCCGCGCCGGCAACCTCCTCAGCGGCGAGAAGCTCCGCGTTGGGGAAGGCCGCGTGGTGCGGGGCCGTCAGGGGCAGCCGGTGATCACCGACGGCCCCTACACCGAGTCCAAGGAGATCGTCGGCGGGTACTGGCTGCTCGAGGCGGCCAGTTACGACGAGGTGGTGGCGATGCTGAAGGACCACCCCGGTCTCGAGCGCCCCGGCGCGCTGGAGATCCGCCGGATCGAGGAGTTCGGACCGCGCAGGTGACGGAGCCCTCCGAGAGCCTCCCCGAGCACCTGTTCCGTCACGCGGCGGGCCGGCTGGTGGCGACGCTCACGCGTGTCGTCGGTCCGGCCCGCCTGGACCTCGCGGAGGAGGTCGTGCAGGAGGCGCTCGTGAAGGCGGTGGAGGTGTGGCCCTACCAGGGCGTGCCCCGGAACCCGGCGGGCTGGCTCTATGCGGTGGCGCGGCACCGGGCCGTCGACCGGCTCCGCCGGGAGGCGAGCCTCCGGCGGAAGGTGGCGGCGCTCGCCCCGCTGACCGCCGAGCCAGCGCCCGGCCGGCCGGGCGAGCACGACGACCAGCTCGCGATGATCTTCCTGTGCTGCCATCCCGCGCTCTCCCGCGCCGGGCGCATGGCCTTGACGCTGAAGACGGTGGGCGGCTTCGGGGTCGACGAGATCGCGGCCGCGCTCCTCACCCGGCCGGCCGCGATCGCCCAGCAGCTGGTGCGCGCCAAGCGACGGATCCGCACCTCCGGTCTGCGCTTCGCGCTGCCCGGCCCCCACGATGTCGACGAGCGCCTGGACAGCGTGCTCGAGGTGCTCTACCTGCTCTTCACGGAGGGCTACCAGGCCCACTCCGGAGAGCGCCTCACGCGAGCCGCCCTCTGCGAGGAGGCGGTGCGCCTGGGCCGCCTGCTGCTGGAGAGCCCGGCGACCCGGCAACCCGCGGTCCACGCCCTGCTGGCGCTGATGCTGCTCCAGGGCAGCCGCCTGCCCGCCCGCACGGGCCCGGCCGGCGATGTCCTGCGCCTCGAGGAGCAGGATCGCTCGCGCTGGAGCCGGAGCGCGATCCGTGAAGGCTTCGAGCACCTCGAGCAGGCCGCCAGGGGCGATCGGGTGACCGCCTACCACGTGGAGGCCGCCATCGCCGCCTGCCACGCGGCGACCGTCGACGGGGGCCCCACCGACTGGCCGCGCGTGCTCGAGCTCTACGACGAGCTGCTGGTCATCAAGCCCTCGCCGGTGGTGGCGCTGAACCGGGCGCTCGCCCTCGCCATGGTCGAGGGGCCGCGCGCGGGGATCCGCGCCCTGGGCCGGCTGGCCCGCCACCGAGCCCTGCGCGGGTACCACCTGCTGCCGGCCGCCCTCGGCGCGCTGTGGCAGCGGGCCGAGGGCGAGGCGCGCGCCGCGCGCTGCTACCGGACGGCGGAGCGCCAGGCCGCGTCCGCGCCCACCCGGCGATTCCTCGCCGCCCAGGCCGCTCGACTCCGCCCGGTCGCGCGTCCGAGGGGCCGCGCCCCGGGCCGCACCGGCCGCCCGCGGGGCCCGGCGGGTCGCCCACCCGCGCGCTGAGCGGTCGGGGACGGATCAGCGGCCGCTCAGCGCGGAGCGGAGAGCCGGTACTTCTCGATCGCGTACTCCTTCTGCTTGAACTTCTGCACCTTGCCGGAGCCGGTCAGCGGGAAGCGGTCGACGATCTCCACGTACTTCGGCACCTTGAAGTTGGCGATCTTGCCGCGCGCGAACGCGAGCACCTCCTCCGCGGTCAACGTCTCCCCTTCCCGCGGGATCACGAAGGCCATCACGGTCTCGCCCATGATCGGATCGGGCACCCCCACGATGGACACGTCGAGGATCTTGGGGTGGCGGAGGAAGAAGTCCTCGATCTCCGCCGGGTAGGTGTTGAAGCCGCCCACGATGATCATGTCGGTCAGGCGGCCGGTGATCCGCACGTAGCCGTCCGCGTCCTTGATCGCCATGTCCCCGGTGTGGAGCCATCCGTCCCGGATCTTCCGGCCGGTCTCCTCGGGCTTGTTGTAGTAGCCCAGCATGAGCGTCGGCCCCTTGATGCAGAGCTCGCCCTCCTGGCCCGGCCCGAGCTCTTCGCCGGTCACGGGGTCCACCACCCGGTCCTCGATCTCGTCGGTGCGCACGCCGACCGTGGACACCCGACGCTCGACGGGATCGCCGGGGCGCGTCCAGTGGGTGCCGCCGGTGGCCTCGGTGAGCCCGTACACCACCAGCGCGTCCATGCCGAGGCCGCGCTCCCGATCGATGATCCGCCGCATGATCTCGACCGGCACCGGGGCCGCCCCGATGGAGCCGGTGCGCAGCGAGCGCAGGTCGTGCCGGCCGAACGCGGGATGGCCGAGCACCGTGATGAACATGGTGGGCACGCCGGAGAAGATCGTCACCCGCTCCGCCTCGATCAGGCGCATCGCCTCCAGCGGGTCGAAGACCTCCATGAGCACCTGGGCGGAGCCCACCAGGCAGTTGGCCGCCACCCCGCCCATCGAGCCGAAGATGTGGAAATACGGTACCGGCACCAGGTACCGGTCCGCGTGCGTCCAGCGGTGCAGGTCGGTGTAGACCCGGCACTTGTAGTACATGTTGCGGTGCGAGAGCAGGCAGCCCTTGGGCGCGCCGGTGGTGCCCGAGGTGTAGAGCATCTCGACGGGATCGTCCGGGTGGACCGTGATCGCCTCGAGCGCGCTCGCGGACCGGCGGCCGGCGGCTTCCACGTCCGCGAAGCCGACGGCCCCGGGCGGCCGGCTCTCGCCCAGCACGATCACGTGCTCGAGCCGCGGCAGGCCCTCGGGGGAAACGCGCACCTCGTGCAGGAGCTCGAGGTAGTCGATGGACGCGGCCGCGAAGCGGTCCACCATGACGAGCGCGCGGGCGTCCGACTGGCGGAGGACGTACCCGACCTCGAGGGCCTTGTAGCGGCTGTTGCACGTCACCGTCACCGCCCCGATCTTCGCGATGCCGAGATTGGCCACGTTCCACTCCACGCAGTTCGGCATCCAGAGCACCACGTGGTCGCCGGGGCGGAGCCCGAGATCCAGGAGCCCGCGGGCGAAGTCGTCGGCGCGCTGCTTGAGGCGCGCGTAGGAGAGGCGCTCGCCCTTGAACACGACCGCCTCTCGATCGGGGAACCGCTCCGCGGAGCGGTCGACCATCTGCCCCAGCGTGAGCGCCGGCCCGAGATCGCTCAACGGCCGATCACTCCACCGCGCTGTGCTCGACGTGCTCCAGCAGCTGGCGGGCGCGCGCGGCCGCCACCGCGAGGTCCTCGGGGGCGATGCCCTCCTCGCGCGCCCGCCGCACGTGGGCGGACAGGCCCCGCGCCTGCTCGAGCGCGGCGGCCCGGTCTCCCTCGCCGAGCAGCTGCGGGATCAGCTCGAGGCGCTGACCCGCCATGTCCTCGAGCGTGCGCACCAGCAGGTCGCGGGCCAGCGCCCGCCGACGGTCGTCGAGATTCGGAACCCCGAGCGCCCCGAACAGCGCCTCCACCGCCGTGTCGAAGTCGCCCGCCCGCCAGCGCCCGAGCCCGATGCGCGCCTGCCCGCGCCAGAGCCGCCGCCCGGCGCGGCCGAGGGCGTCCTCGCGCAGATCGGCCGCCGGCGGCGAATCGAGCAGGAACCGCGTCATGGCGAGCGCGCCCTGCAGCGATCGGTCATCGCCGGCCCCGCGCCGCCGGGCTCGGCGCAGGCGCCACAGCTCGCGCGCGGACGCGATCGAGCAGACGTCCAGGAGATATTCGGTCACCTCCGGCTTCATCGCCCCGTCCGCGAGCGCCGCCTCGACCGCCTGCCGGGCTTGTCCCCATTCCCGCCCCCGCATCAGCGCGGCCACGCGGTCGCGCCAGTCGGGCGCTTCGATCGGCCCGGGGGTCGGCGACTCGACCACGCTCACCCGGCCCGGCGCCCGGCGCTCCGGCGGCGCCTCGGCCGGGGCTGTCTCCCCCACCGCCACATCGACGCCGCCGGCCGCGAGCGCCGGCGCCTCCCGGGAGGCCGCCTCGCGGTTCGCGCCTCTGGCCCCGACCGGCCGCGGACCGCGCGGGGCCTCGGACCCCGCCCGGGGCGGGAGCGCCAGGCCCCGAGCGAGCGCGCGCCGGCGGGCGCGCAGCCGGGCGCGCGCGTCGCCTTCCAGGGCGTCGGCCAGGCCCAGGAACAGCAGCGCGATCGCCACGGCCGCCACCATGGCGAAGAGCGCTTCCTCGACGGTCACGCCGGGTAGACCCTTCCGAGGGGCCGTGTCATGCGGCACACCCTACCACGCCCGCCGCGCGATCCACGACTTTGGCCGACGCCGCCCCGCCTTGGCCCGCTTGGCGCGGCGCGGTATCATGCGGGTACCGAAAGGAGACCGCATGCGTCGCGTCGCCGTCATCGGAGTGGGCGTCACCAAGTTTGGCAAGCACGATCGCACCAGCGCCGAGCTGTTTGCGGAGGCCGCCTCGGAGGCGATCATCGACGCGGGGGTCGCCCCGTCGGCGATCCAGGCGCTGTACTTCGGCAACGTCACCGGCGGCGAGACGGAGCGGCAGCTGCACATGGCGCCGCTCGCCGCGACCCTGCTGGGGCTGCCCACCATCCCCACCTCGCGCTTCGAGAACGCGTGCGCGACCAGTCACGTGGCGTTCCGGCACGCGGTGATGGAGATCGCGAGCGGGGTCTCGGACGTGGTGCTGGTCGGCGGCGCGGAGCGCGTGCTCAACGTACCCACCGAGTCCGCGACCGAGTTTTTCGCCTATTGCTCCGACGCCTCGCTCGAGCAGCCGGCGGGCCTCACCTTCCCGGGCGTGTTCGCGCTGATCGCGCGCGCCCACATGGACAAGTACGGCACCACCGAGGAGCAGATGGCCCACGTGGCGGTGAAGAACCACCGGCACGGGACGCTGAACCCGAAAGCCCAGTTCCAGAAGGAGATCTCCCTGGAGACGGTGCTCAAGAGCGCCTACGTGGCGGACCCGCTGAAGCTCTTCGACTGCTGTCCGTTCACCGACGGCGGCGCCGCCCTCGTGCTCGCCTCCGAGGAGGTGGCCCGCAAGCACCGCAGGCCGATCTGGGTGTTGGGGTCGCACGCGGCCACCGACACCATGTTCGTGGCGGAGAAGCGCGATCTCTCCCGCGTGACCGCCACAGAGCGCGCCGCGCAGGGCGCCTACGCCCAGGCGGGCAAGACCCCCGCCGACGTCGACGTGGTCGAGCTGCACGACTGCTTCACGATCGCCGAGATCGTCGCCACCGAGGGCCTGGGCTTCTTCGAGCCGGGCACCGGCGGCCTCGCCGCCGAGAAGGGCTGGACCAGCCTCGGCGGGCGGCTGCCCGTCAACCCCTCCGGCGGGCTCAAGGCCAAGGGCCATCCGATCGGTGCGACCGGCGCGGCCCAGATCGCGGAGATCGTCACCCAGCTTCGCGGCGAGGCCGACCGGCGACAGGTCGAGGGCGCCCGGGTCGGCCTGACCCATACGCTGGGCGGCAACACCGCGACCGTCGTGGTGAGCCTGTTCGGCCGTGACTGAGCGTGTGATCCACCTGAAGGGCTTCTTCGAGGAGGCCCGGGCCGGACGGCTGACCGGGATCCGCTGCGGTCGTTGCGGGGCGCTCGCGCTGCCCCCGAAGGAGTTCTGCGAGCAGTGCCGCGAGCGCGACTGGCAGCCGGTTCCGCTCGACGGCGCGGGCTCGCTGGTCTCCTTCACCGTGATCCGCGTCGCCCCGCGCGGCCGCGCGGGCGAGGTGCCCTACGCGGTCGGGGTGGTGCGCCTCACCGAGGGCGTCTCGCTCCTGGGCCGCATCGTGGACGTGCCGTTCGACGCCCTGAAGGCGGGCCTGCCGCTGCGCTTCCGCCCCATCGAGATCGGCGGGCAGACGATGATCGGATTCGGTCCCGCCTAGCCGTCGCGCTCCGCGGCGCCACCGCCGCGGTCATCACGGAAGCAGGCGTCGGGCCCCGCGGTCACGCGCGGGGGGTCCGTCAGCCCGATGCGGATCCGCCGGTTGTGCCGGCCCTTGTTGTCGATCTTGAAGATGCGAATAGGCCGCGACGCGCCCGTGGACGGCAGATGCGTCCCCCCGCAGGCCTGCCGGTCCAGCCCGACGATCTCCACGATTCGCACCGTTCCGTCCGGGGCCGGCGGCGGGGCCACCGACCGGTTGCGGATGAGCCCGTGCTCGGCCAGCGCCTGGGCCTCCGGCACGTAGGCGTAGCGGAGAGGCAGGTCCTGGCGGATCACCTCGTTGATCTCGGGCTCGAGCGCCCGCAGCCGGTCGTTGTCGGCGTCCGGCAGGTCGAAGTCCATGCGTGCGGTGCCGTCGTCGTTCAGCTGGGCCCCCGTGACGAGCGCGCCCTGGAAGCGCTGGAAGACGAGCGCGTTCAGCACGTGGGTGTCGGTGTGGAGCTGCGCCATCATCGAGCGGAACTCGGGGTCGACCGCCGCCTCCACCGGGCCCGCGATCTCGACCGGCTCCTCGAGGACGTGCCAGTACCGGCCGTCGACGGCCTCGATGCTCTTCACGCGCAGCTCGCCCCCGTTCCAGCGCAGCACGCCGCGGTCGGCGAGCTGGCCGCCGCCCCCGGGATGAAACGGCGACTCGGCCAGGACCACGGCCCCGGGGCGGGCCTCCACCACCTGCGTCTCCACCACCAAGATGTCCGGATGCTCGTGACAGAAGTAGCGCGACATGGGCTCCCCCGGGATCATGAGCACGGGGCCGCAGGATGCTCTCTGCGGCCCCGTGTGGCTATCTGGAGCGGGCGACGGGACTCGAACCCGCAACCCTAAGCTTGGGAAGCTTATGCGCTACCATTGCGCTACGCCCGCCCGTTCGGCAACGGCCCTGCCGGATCGCTCCCTATTCTAGTCGCGGCCTCCCGGCGGTCAAGTCGCGGGCTCGCTACTTGATCGACATGTCGTAGGCCTTGATCAGCTCGTCGCTGCGGGCCTTCCAGTTGAGACGCTTGCTCGCCCCGTAGAGGTCGAGCTGCTGGTAGAGCGGCACCGCGGGCATGTCGTCGAGCCAGAGCTTGTTGATGCGGTGGTAGAGGGCCAGCCGCTGCTTCTCGTTCGTCTCGGTCTGGGCCTGGTCCACCATGCCGTCGAAGTCGGGGTTGCTGTAGTTGCCCAGATTGCTGCCGGTGCGGAAGAGCGGGCCGTAGACCGTCTCCGCATCCAGCGTCGGCGTGCCCCAGCCGATCAGCCACACCGGGCCCGGCTTGTGCACGTAGACCAGGTTGTTGAGATAGTTCACGAACTCGTAGGTCTTGAGCTGGGTCTTGATGCCGGCCTTGGTGAGCTGGCCCGCCACCGCCTCCCCCACTTCCTTGTCCCGCACGTAGCGGCCCTGTGGGCCGTTCAGCGTCAGCTCGAGACCGTTCGGATAGCCCGCCTCGGTCAGCAGCTGCTTGACCTTGCCCAGGTCCTGCTTGATCGGCTTCAGCGACGCGTCGTAGCCGAAGTGCATCGGGGTGAGCATGGTGGCGATCCGCATGGCCTTGCCGTCGAGCACACCCTTGATGATCTCGTCCACGTCGAGCGCGTAGGCGATGGCCTGGCGCACCCGCTTGTCCGCGGTCACCCCCTTGTAGGGCCCCACCAGCTTGTGCTGGGCGTCGAACTCGTGCGTGACGAACATGAGCTGCAGCGTGCGGATCGACGGCGCGGTGGAGAGGAAGACCTTGGGGTGCGCCGCGATGATGGGGGCCAGGTGGGGCGGGATGTTCACCGCCACGTCCACCTCCCCGTTCTGGAGCGCGGCCACCCGCACCGCGTCGTCGGGGATGGGTCGGAACACGACCGTCTTGATCCTGGGCGCCCCGCGCCAGTACTGCGTGTTCGCCTCCAGGACGAGCTCCTCGTCCTTGCTCCAGCGCACGAACTTGTAGGGCCCGGTCCCGATCGGGCTCCGGGAGATGAACGCGCTGTCCTTGCCCGCGTAGGCCTTCGGCGGGTACATCGACGCCTGGCGGAACGTCATGATGTTGATGAACGTCGGCCACGGCTTGGTGGTGTGCACCTTCACGGTGTACGGGTCCACGATCTCCACGCGATCGATGAGCCGGAAGTTCGAGCTGGCGCGGAGGCCGCTCTTCACCCGCTCCAGGCTGAACTTGACCGAGTCCGCGTTGAAGTCCTCTCCGTTGTGGAACCTGACGCCCTTGCGCAGCTTGATCTCCCACACCGTCGGCGCCACCAGCTTGGGCAGCTCGCTGGCGAGCGCGGGCACGATCTTGAGGTTCTGATCGCGCTCGACGAGCGTGTCGAAGATGTGCGCGGCCACCACCGACGCGGGCGTCTCCTGCTGGTTCATGGTGTCGAGCGTGCTGGGGTCGACGCCCTGGGCGATCGTGACCTTGCCCTCGGGAGCCGCCCACGCGGCCGGCGCCACGAGCAGGGCGACCAGGAGCGCGACGATACCTCTCACGAGCATCTGTGGATCCTCCTTGAAGCGTGGGGATTTGGCGGGAAAAGTGCCATCACTCTAGGCAACCGTCGGTGGGGGTGTCAAGTTCCGTCCCCGCTCCGTCGTCCGCACGGCCCGGCGCGACGTGGCGGCGCAGGTACTCGAGCGCCTCGTCGCGACTCCGCACGAGCCCCAGGGCCTGCGCCTCGCCGGCCCGCTCGAGCAGCCGTCCCACCGCGGGCCCGGGGGCCAGCCCGAAGGCGGCCATGACGTCCTCGCCGCGCAGCAGCCGCGGCGCGGCGGCCGCCGCTGCCTGCGCCTCGACACCCGCCATCAGCGCGCGCACCACCGCCCCGCCCTCGCCGGCCCACACCTCGAAAGGCGCGGCGCCGCTGAGCGCCGCGGCATCGGCCAGGGCGAGCAGCAGGAGGTCCCAGGCGTCGTCGCCGAGCGCCCGGAAGAAGCGGAATCGTGCCCGCCGCGTGATCTGCCCGGCCTGGGCCAGATGCATGGGCCGCAGGTGCTGGGCCACCAGGCGCTCCAGCACCTGGCCGACCCGCCGGGGGAGCCGCCAGCGCTCCACGATGCCGGGAATGCGCCGGGCGCCGGCCTCGTCGTGGCCGAAGAAGCGGATCCGCCCGTCGATCACGGCCCGGGTCTCGGGCTTGGCCACGTCGTGCAGCAGCGCGGCCAGCCGGAGGCTCTCGCGGCGTGTGAAGTCGCCGCCCAGCGGCTCCTCGACGTGCCGGCGCAGGGCCGGCCCCCACGGGGCCAGTCGGTCCAGGTCCGCCAGCAGCGCGTCGATGCCCTCGACGGCACGGAGCGAGTGCTCCCAGACGTCGAACCGGTGCGGCAGCGGCTGCGCGGTGTCGCGCATCGCCGCGCTCTCGGGCAGCAGCACCGCCAGCAGGCCCAGCCGGTCCAGCATCCGCAGCCCGGGGGCGGCCCGGACCTCGCTGAGGAACGCGGTCAGCTCGTCACGGATCCGCTCCGCCGCGACGGTGGCAAGCCCCGGCGCGCCGGCCCGGATTGCCGCCTCCGTGCCCGGGTCGAGCCGCCATCCGGGCCGAGCGGCCAGCCGCGCGCCCCGCAGGCCGCGCACCGGATCCTCGGCGATGGCGGCCGGGCCCGCGAGCCGCACCACCCCCTCGCGCAGGTCGGTGAGGCCGCCGGTGGGATCGATCACCTCCGCCGCTCCCTCGCGCAGCAGGGCGGCGAGGGAGACCGCCAGCGCGTTGATCGTGAAGTCGCGCGCGCGCAGGTCGCCCTCGAGGTCCGGGGCGCGGAAGTCGACCAGATCGATCGCGGGAACCCCCGCTCCGACCACCCGGCCCGCCCCGCGCTCCGGATCGAGCGCCACGAACCGGCCGCCGAGCCGGTCCGCGAGCGCGCGGGCCAGCGCGAGCGCATCGCGCGGCGTGGCGAGGTCGAGGTCGGCCAACGGATGTCCGACGAGGAGCTGCCGGACGGCGGCCCCGACCAGCCAGAGCGGGCGCGAGGGGCCGGCCAGCCCGGCCAGCACGGCCAGCGCCTCCTGCGCGCCGCCGGCGATGGAGGAGAGCGAGACGCGCGGGGCCACGGCCCTCAGAGACCGAGGAGCCGGCGGGCGTTGTCGTGGAAGATCTTGCGGTAGACCGGCGCCGGCAGCGCCCGCTCCCAGATCGGGCGACGCTCCTCGTCGTAGGGATGCGGCGTGTTCGGAAAGTCGCTCCCGAAGACCACGCGATCCTGCCAGCGCACGAGGTCCTCGTCCGTCACGTCCGCCGGGCTCGCGCCGCCGCTGTCCCGGAAGAGGGGGCTCGCCGCCGACATGGCGGCGGTGGTGTCGAGGTACATGTTCGGGCAGCGCGGCATCAGCGCGAGGTGCCGCCGGGTCTCCCACTGGCCCATGTGAGCCACGATCACCCGGAGCTCCGGGAACATGGTCATGACCCGCTCGAATCGCGGGAAGCCATCGTACCCGTTGGGCCAGGGCGCGGTGCCCACGTGGATCAGGAGCAGCGCGCCGCGCGCGAGCAGCAATTCGTACACCGGCAGGATGCGCGGATCGTCGGGGTGGAAGCGCTGCACGTTGATGTGGAACTTGAAGCCCTTGAACCCGTACCGATCGAGCGCCTCCCGCGCCACGTCCAGCACGTCCGGGTCGCCCGGATGAAGCGTGCCCAGCGGGAGGCCCGCCGGCAGCGCCGCCGCGGTCTCGGCGAGCCAGGCGTTCAGCTGGCGGGCCAGGCCCGGCTTGTGGGCGTAGGAGAAGAACACGAAGCGCTCCACGTCGTGCTCGGCCAGGACCCGGGCCACCGCCTCCGGCTCGGTCGGGTAGCGGAACTCCCAGCCCGGCTTGTCCGCGAACCAGCGCCGGATCGCCCGCCAGAGCCACGGCGGGTGCAGATGCGTGTGGATGTCGATGTAGCGGAAGCCGGTCGGCGGCGACGCCATCAGGCGGACACCACGAAGCGGCCCGGCCAGCCGGCCACCTCCACGTCGATCCGCACGCCTCCGGCGCACGCCAGCGCGGCCAGGGCGGCGTCGACCTCCGCGCGCCCCAGCCCGAACAGACGCGCGAGGAGGCCGGGGGTGGAGAACACCGCGCCCCGGAGGTAGCGGCCGAGCAGACGCTCGACCGCGGCGGGCCGCGGCAGGCGCCGGCCCTCCGCCACCGCCTCCGGCAGCCAGCGCTCGAGGAGGTCCCACCGGTAGGAGAACGTCGGCTCGTAGCGCTCCTCGGTCTTCACGATCCACAGGCCCTGCTGCAGCTCGCCCATCGCGCGCTCGAACTCGCGCGTCTTCGACGACTCGAGCATGAAGCACTCCGCGCGCAGCGCGCGGGTGTACTGCGGCGACTCGCGGACCAGACGATCCATGATCCGCTTGGCGGTGATCGACAGGCGCCCTTCCTCGTACTCGCGCCGGTAGTCGCGGGCCCGCTGCCGGCCGCGCGCCAGCGCGTAGAACGCGGGGAAGAGGTCGAGGGCCACCAGCATGGGGCGGCCCTTCACGAGCTTGCCGTAGTAGACGTGGCGCTTCGCGGGCAGCACGTCCTTCAGCTCCCAGGTGAGCGCGATCCCGGCGTCGTGGTGCGAGCGGCGCGGCCAGCGGGGCGCCGCCCGCCCCACCACCGCCTCCCAGAGGCAGCCGACGCCCTCCGGGAAGACGTGGAAGGTGGAGCAGAGCCCCACCGCCTCCACGAAGGCCCGCGCCGCGCGCGGGGTGGTCACCCGCCGGGTGGGCCGGTGACGGAAGTTCGAGCGCCGGCGCTCGAGCAGCGCGGCCGCGTCCATGCGCCTAGCCCAGCTCGAAGCCTCGCTCGGTGATCCGATACTCGACGATGTCGTCGCTCTTGGCGCTGCCCCGGTGCTTCACCACGCACAGGAAGCGCCCCAGGCGGTTGCCCACCCGCTCGCTGCCCATCACGAGGATCGTGTTGGCCACCGCGCCGATGTCCCCCGCCGCGACCTTTCGGGCGATGAGGTGCTCGAGCTGGGTCTCCTCGGTGGTCACCAGCAGCAGGGTGGTCACCGCGGCGTGATCGTACCGGTGCGCGTCGATGAACGCGCGGTGCTGCCACACCGGCAGGCAGATCTCCATCCCGAGGGTCTCGCTGTCGCGATGGATGATCTTGCGGTACAGCTCGTCGAAGACGTAGGGCTGGATGTAGTCGCCGGGCACGTCCATGGGCTCGATGCCGTCGACCACGACGCGCCGGGTACCGGCGGCCAGGTGGAAGTACACGAACGGCCGGACCGTGTAGAGGGCCTGGTTGTACTGGGCCTTCCAGTTCCAGTCGAACTCGACGCCGTCCGGCGTCGCCACCTGGTAGTCGCGCAGCTTGCCCACCCACGGAAGCGCGTCGCAGTAGAAGGCCTGCATCTGCTCGGCGGGCGGATACGGATCCGCCATCGGAAGCACGGTGTGCGTCCAGTGGCGCAGGTCCCAGCCGTGCAGACGCGCGGCATACGCGTGGTGCTGCTGCGAGTCGCCTCGCGCATTCATGTCGAACACGATGCCGCGGGCCCCGTCCACCTGCGCCCCGTGGTCGCAGAAGCGCAGCCCCAGGTGGGTCTTGCCGATCCCGGTGGCCCCGTAGATCACGGTCAGGGTCCCGGGCAGGAGCCCCCCGCCCAGCATCGCGTCGAGCCCCTCGTTTCCGGTGGAAACACGCGTGGTCATAGGCGATGGATTCTAGCAGAGGCCGGCGTCGGCGGGTGTCCGGCAACCTTGACACGCCGCCGACGGCGGCCCTACGCTCGATCCATGCCACGCCGAGTCGTCTGGTACCCGGCGGGTTCCTCGACGGCGTCCCTGCTCTCCGCGCTCCCCGGCGACCTCGAGCCCCGGCCGTTGCCCGCGCAGGGCGCGCCGCACCCGGAGCCGGACGAGGGCGCGGTGCTCCTGCTCGACTTCCGGGAGGGCGACCCCGCGACGGCGGCGCGGGCCGGCGGCAAGGCGATCGGCCTTGCGCGCGCGGTTTCCCCCGACCTCCCGATCGTGGCGATCGTGGCCCCGGGCGCCCTGCCCCCTCCCGACTGCTACGCGGCGGTGAGCGCGGGCGACCCTCCCGAGATGGTCTCGGCCACCCTGCGCAACGCGTGCGACCACGCGCGGGTTCGCCGCGAGGCGGAAGCCACCCGCCGGGAGCTCGAGCACCTCCACCAGATCGGGGTGCGGCTCTCGGCGGAGCGCGACACCGACGCGCTCCTGACCCTGATTCTCGAGAAGGCCCGCGAGATCACCAGCAGCGACGCCGGCTCGGTCTACCTGGTGGAGGAGTCCCCGGGCGAAGCCCCGCGGCTGCGCTTCCGGCTCGCGCAGAACGACTCGGTCCACGTGCCCTTCGCGGAGTTCACCCTGCCCATCGACGGCGCCAGCGTGGCCGGTCACGTGGCGCTCACGTCCTCGGTGCTGCGGCTCGACGATGCCTACGCGCCGCCCCCGGGCTCTCAGTTCCAGATCAACCGCGACTTCGACGAGCGGGTGGGCTACCGCACTCGCTCGATGCTGGTGGTGCCGATGACCACCCCGCAGGGCGTGGTGATCGGCGTGCTGCAGCTCATCAATTGCAAGCGGCATGCGGGCGCCCGCCTCGACGGGCCTGCGGCGGTGGACGCGGAGGTCATCCCCTATCCGGAGCGCTTCGCGACGCTGGCCGCCTCGCTCGCATCGCAGGCCGCAGTGGCGCTGGAGAACAGCCGGCTCTACCAGTCCATCCAGACCCTGTTCGAGGGCTTCGTGCAGGCGTCGGTCACCGCGATCGAGTCGCGCGACCCGACCACCTCCGGCCATTCCTTCAGAGTTGCCGACTACACCGTGGCGCTGGCCACCGCAGTCGATCGGGCCGACGGGGGCGTCTTTGCGGACGTCCGCTTTTCTGCCGACCAGATGAAAGAGATCCGCTACGCCTCGCTGCTCCACGACTTCGGCAAGGTGGGCGTGCGCGAGAACGTGCTCGTGAAGGCCAAGAAGCTGCCACCCGGCCATCTCGACCTGATCCGTCAGCGCGGCGAGATCATCCGTCGCGGGCTCGAGCTGCGCCACGAGCGCCGCAAGACGGACTGGCTGCTCCGCCACGGCCCCGAGGGCTTTGCCGCCCGCGCCGCGGCCTGGGACGCGGAGCTCGCCGCCTTGCTCTTCGAGCTGGACTCGCACCTCAAGGCCGTCGCGGCGGCCAACGAGCCCACCGTGCTGCCCGACGACGTGTCGGCCGGCATCCGCGAGCTGGCCTCCCGCGTGTTCACGGATCACACCGGCGAGCCCGCGACCCTCCTCACGCCCGAGGAGGCGCGCATCCTGTCGATCCCCCGCGGCAGCCTCACCCCCGAGGAGTACGAGCAGATCCAGTCGCACGTGGTCCACACCTACCAGTTCCTCAAGCAGATCCCGTGGACCAAGGAGTTGGCGAGCATTCCCGAGATCGCGCGCTCGCACCACGAGAAGCTGAACGGCTCGGGGTACCCCGCCCGCTGGCGGGCGCCCCAGATCCCCCTGCAGACGCGCATGATGACCATCGCCGACATCTTCGACGCGCTCACCTCGCGCGACCGCCCCTACAAGCCGGCGCTATCGGCCGACCGCGCTCTCGACATCCTGAGCCACGAGCGTGACGCGGGCGGAGTGGACGGCGACCTGCTGGCGGTGTTCGTGGCGGTACGCCCGTGGGAGCGCGTGGGCTCGTAGCGGACGCCCGCCGGCGATCGTTCCCCTCACCACCCCAGCAGCGCGGCCAGCATCCCCCACGACAGCGCGGCCAGCAGCATCGTGGCCGCGCCGACCCACTCGATCGCCGGCGGCATCTTCATATGTTGAGTCTTCAGAGGCAAAAAAAGGGGAAGCGCCATCGCCTGCGCGTGCGAGCCGGTCCACACGCGCGTGCGCGCTCCTCCGCCGGACCGCCAGTCCCGCCTCGTGATCGGCCGCCGCTTCCGACCCCTGGTCCTCGTCGCTGCCCGCATGACCCGCTCCTTTCGAACCTCGGTCCCTCACATCTGCCGCATGATGCCGATGACCTTGCCCAGGATGCGGACGTCGCCGCGCCCCGGCTCCACCACGATGGGCTTCATCGTCGGATGGGCTGGCCGCAGGACGATCGCGCCGCCCTCCCGCGCGAAGCGCTTCACGGTGGCCTCGCCGTCCACCATCGCGGCGACGATGTCGCCCGCGCTCGCGGAGTCCTGCCGGCGCACCAGCACGAGATCGCCGTCCACGATGTGGGCGTCGATCATGCTCTCGCCGCGCACGCGCAGCGCGAACACCTCCTGTCCCCCGGCGCCGAGCCAGTCCGGCCGGAGCGGAATCGTGTCCTCGTGGTTCTCCACCGCGGTGGTGGGCGTGCCCGCCGCGATGCGGCCCAGCAGAGGAATGCCGGCGGGAGACTCCGTGCGCCGGCTGCCCTTCTGCATCGGCAGCACCAGCGTGCGCGAGGCCCGCTTGCCGGTCACCCGCCGCTCCAGCATGCCCTTCCGCTCGAGCGCGCGCAGGTGGTCGAAGGCGGCGCGCGCCGTGAAGTGGAACTTCTCGCCGATCTCCCGGACCGTGGGCGGCACGCCGTGGCGGTCACAGAACGCACGGATGAACTCCAGCACCTCGCGCTGCCGAGCCGTCAGCTCCTTCACCGCCGCCCGCTCCTGGTCGCCGTCATGGGTCGCCCGGTCCCCCTCGTCGAAGGATCACACCTCAACACTATGATAGTCAACACCCGTTGAGCAGCGCAACCAAAAAAAGGGGGCCCTAGGCGGCGGGCTCCCACGGGTCGCAGACCGGGCACGGAGCGAAGCCCCCCTCCCGCGCCTCCGCCACCCGCTTGAAATAGAGGCGGTCCGGCTCGGCGATCCGCCGGGTCCAGGCGCAGTCGCGCCCGTGGAAGAGCTTGCCGCCCCGCTGCGCCACGTAGGCCTCGCCCTCCGGAATGGGCGTCTCCGTGCTCTCGTAGGCTCCGGCCGCCGGCACGGGCAAGGCCGCGACCGCCGCAACCGGCTCCGGTGTCGGTTCGGCCGCGGGCGGGGTCGGATCCGGAATGGGGTCCGGTTCGTTGATCTTGAGGTTGGTCTCGATCGTCGACCGGAACTCGTCGCTGGCCCGCCGGAACTCCCGCATGGCCCGGCCCAGGGACCGTCCAAGCTGCGGAAGGTTCTTGGGGCCGAAGACGAGCAGGGCGATCACGAAGATGAGGACCAGCTCCTGCAGACCGATGTCGAACATGCGACTCCGATGATATCACCCGTGGTCGGTACCGGCTGCCGGGCGCAACTTGTGCGCGTTCCGGCGCCTGGACTGCAACCGGCTTCCCCGGCGACGGCGGATCGATTCGCCGAGCGGGATTCTAGCACGCGGTTGCGGTTGCGCCCGCGCGTCGTCGCACGGATAATCAGGCACTCGGTCGCGGGCCGGGACACATTCGCAGCGATCATGGAGGCGAAATCGGTGATGACACGGTGGACGGCACTCGCAGTGCTCGCAGCGCTGGGGGCGATGACGCCCCATTCGGCGTCGGAGGCGCAGACGTCGGAGGCGGTCGGCGTCGTCACCACTCTCGATGGACGCGCCACCGTCGCCCGTCCCGCCGTTTCCGTGCCGCTCGCTCTGAAGTTCAAGGACGATGTGTTCGTGCGCGACCGCATCAGCACGCAGGAGAACTCGCTCGTCCGCGTGCTCATGGGCGGCAAGGCCATCCTCACCGTGCGCGAGCTGTCCCAGGTGACCATCAGCGAGGAGCCCGGCCGCGCGGTCGTCACGTTGCCCAGCGGCAAGGTGGTGCTGGCGGTGGCCAAGCAGCGGATGCGCCCCGGTGAATCGATCGAGATCCGCACGCCGAACGCGGTGGCCGCGGTGCGCGGCAGCATTCTCGCCGTCACCTACGACGCGGCCCAGAACCTCACCACCGCGATCTGCCACTCCGGCGATTGCACGTACCAGTTCCAGGGCGGGCCCACCAATCCGCTGCCGCCCGGGCAGGGCGCGAAGAACAACGTCGTGGCGGCGGTGAGCGACGCCGAGCGCGAGGCGGCGGTGCGAGTCGACACCAGCCGGCACGCCGTGAACGAGCCGGACCAGGCGTTCCAGACGAGCCTGCTCCAGTCGGAGACCGGCAAGGCCACCCAGGTCGCGACCTTCGTCTCCACCGGCATCGTGCCCACGCTGCTCAACCAGTCGCCCACCCAGGGGGTGCAGACGCCCAACCAGGCGCCCGTCAACGGGCTGACCGGTGATCCGCCGTCGGGCGGCAACCCGCTGACCGGGCCGCCGGCCGGCGGCGGCACTCCGGGGGGAGGCAACGGAAGCGGCAACTTCGGCCAGATCAGCAACGGGGGCTTCGAGAGCGGCCTGACGGGCTGGACGTTGAGCGGCGCGGGCGGCGCCCTCGCCAGCCTGGGCCCGACCGGCCCCCGCTCCGGTGACGGAATGGCCATCATCCACACCGGTCTGGGCGCGGTAAACGGCACGACGAGCACGCTTTCCCAGGCGCTCGAGGTCATCGGCGGCAAGCTGTACATCGTGAAGGCGAGCGTCAACTTCTACAGCAACGAGCATCCGTTCCAGCCGTCGAACTTCAACGACTTCTGGACCATCGGCGCCCGGAGTTCCGAGGACGCCGCCACCACGCTCCTCAAGCAAGAGACCCGGAACGACGTGTTCACCTTCCAGAACACCACCGTGAACACATCGACGGCTCCCGCGAGCGGCGGGGGCTTCACCGCGAACGGCCCGTCGCCCTATGGCGTCACCGGATTCCGGGACCTGACGCTCCAGTGGACGCCCAAGACCTCGGGCACCGGCGAGGTGATCTTCAGCATCTCGGACGTGGGTGACAGCACCGTGGACTCGGCGATCCTGATCGACGATGTCGCGGTGCTGGAGGATCCGCCGCTCTACTTCCTGCGCGGGGGCGACGTCCTGACCCGGACCGCGCGCGAGCCGCTGCTGTCGCTGACCGGCACGCCCTCCAGCTTCGACACCCTGCTCGCGGTGGGCGCGGGCGGTCGCGCGACGCTGGCCGGCCCCCTGCTCCGCGCGGTCGACAGCAACCTCACGGTCCCGTTCAGCCTGCTGTCGCTGTTCCAGGGCGGGACGCTGACCACGACCTCTACCGAGCCGCTCGCCTTCCTGAGCGGCGGCACCCACTCCTTCGGGAGCCTGGGCCTGGCGATGTTCGACCTCTCGGGCGTGGGCACCACGACCGACGCCGACACCGGGCTCACGGTCGGGTCGGATCGGCCGCTCCAGCACGCGGGGCCGCTGCTCGAGACGTCGAACGCCACCGTGACCACCCACCAGGCGGTGCGGGTGGACACCGCGCTGCTGGAAGCCACCGCGCCGCTGCTCGCGCTCCGGGACGGGAGCCGGCTGACCAGCCGTACGGACGCGGTGGCGCTGTCCTACCAGGCGAAGGTCACGAGCCTGGGCTCGATGATGAAGCTCGACCGGAGCGCGATGACGGTGGCCAACGGCGCGGCGCTGAGCCTGGCCGGCGGCAGCGTGGTCCGGGTGACCGGTGATCTGTTCAGCCTCACCAACGGCGGCAGCCTCAGCGTGCTGAACGGTCCGCTCGTCAGCCTGAGCGGCGGCTCGCTGCTGCACGTCGACGGTGCCCTCATCGGCTTCGGCGGCACCGGCGGCAACATGGTGTCGGTGGCCAACAACCTCTGCCCCTGCACCACGATCGGCGGCCTGCCGGTGAGCCTCACCAACGGCGCCCTCGCCAGCAACGTGAGCATCGCGGGCGCCATCAAGAACGCCAGCCTCGGCTCGCTCAACGTCGCGCCCAACTCGGCGGTGATCCGCGTCGACGGCGCGGGGACGAAGGTCACGATCAACGGGCTGTAGTCCGCAGGAGGCGCCGGCGCGCCGCGCGCCGTCGCCTCGGCGGACGGGTTTCGTCGGCAGCGCATCACGCCATCGGGCGGCGCGTCCTCGCCCGTCTCCCAAGTGGCCGGTTTTCTTGGTAGCCGTGGCCTCTCCCAGGCTCCGATCGATGGCAGCCCGCTTGCTATCTCATCGGTCCGGCGGCGCGTCCTCGCGACCGCGCAACCCGTGCACGGAGGCCGGCCGAAGCGATGAGGAGCCCGAAGCGAATCACGTCGATCCTGTTGGGTGTCCTGACCCTCTGCCCCTGCGCGGCCTGGGCGCAGGCCGGACGCGAGGCGGCCCGGCAGGTGGGCGTCGTCACCACGCTGGCCGGTGACGTCACGGTGGCGCGCGCCACGCTCCCGAGCCCGGTACCGCTGCGGTTCAAGGACGACGTGCTCCTGCGCGACCGTATCGCCACCGCGGAGCGCTCACTGGTCCGCGTCCTTCTCGGCGGGAAAGCGCTGCTCACGGTACGCGAGCTCTCGAGCCTGACCATCACCGAGGAGACGGGACGCTCGACGGTGGACCTCTCCTCCGGGAAGGTCGCGCTGGGTGTGCTCCGGCAGCGGATGCGTCCCGGCGAGGTCATCGAGATCCGGACTCCGAACGCGATCGCCGCCGTCCGGGGCACGGTGCTGGTCGTGGAGCTGATCCCGCAGCCGGGCGGCTCGCCCGGTGCGCCCCGCTACACCACGAAGGTGAGCGTCCTCCACGGCCTGGTCGAGGTATCGGACCCCAACAATCCCGCCGCCCCGCCCGCTCAGGTCGGGACCATGCAGAGCTGGAGCCGCACCGGCAGCGACGCGTCCGTCCTCGTCCCGCTCACTCCGCCCGCCGTGCAGCAGGTCTTCTCGGGCCTGCAGGCCGCGCCCCAGATCACGCAGGGCCCTCAGGAGCTGATCGAGCACGTCACGGCGCGCGAGCAGGCCCGGGCGCTGGCGGTCGCGGAGTTCCTCGCTCCCGAGCCGACCGGCGCGGGCGGCGGAGGTGACGGCAACGCTTCGGGTGCCGCGATGGCCGGCGCGGGCTCCGGCACGATCGCTTCCGGGATCATCGACGCGCCGGTGAGCCCGCTCGTCAGCGGGACGCCGGGCGCCACCGGCGCCGCCAGTGGCACCGGCGGGGCGGTCTCGCCGCCTACCGGCCAGGCCCAGTTCCTCTACAACGGCCAGAGCGTGACCCTTGGCAGCCTCTACACGCTCTCCGGCAGTCAGCGGGAAGCGCTGGACGTGCCGATCCTCGAGGCGGTCAGCAGCGCGCTCGCGATCACCGGGCAGGCCGTGGACATCTCCGGCGCGGCCCGCTTCACGAGCACCGGCTCCGCCCCGCTCCTGTTCCTCGACCCGAGCACGCTCACCGCATCCAGCCTGCTCAGCCTCTCCGGCAGCGCCGACGCGAGCGTCGCGGGGGCCCTCCTCCAGGACCTGGACGGCGCGCTCACCCTGCGGGCCGACTTCCTGCGCCTCACCGGCGCCAGCCACCTCCAGGGCACCGGAACCTCCGCGCTGATCGACCTGGCCGGTACCAGCGCGACGACCACGGCCGGTGTCCTTTCGGCCGGCGGCAGCGCGATGCTCGACCTGCTGAACGCGAGCGCCCCGCTCCTGAGCCTCACCCGCAGCGCGGCCCTCGCTACCGGCAGCAGCCTGGCCGACATCTCGGGGAGCGCCGCCGTGCAGCTCGGTCAGCTCGCCGCCCTCACCCGTAGCACGCTGGCCGTGCAGGGCCACGCGCTCAGCCTGGCCGGCAGTGCCCGGATGACGGTGACGGGCGACCTCTTCCGCCTCGCGGGCGGCAGCGCCATGACGATCACCAACGGCGCGCTGCTGAACCTGAGCGGCGCCTCGATCCTGAACGTGGCCGGCGCCCTGGTGAACTTCCTCGGCAGCGGCAACAGCCTCTCGATCACCAACAACCTGTGCGCGGGAGGCACCTGCACGATGATCGGTACCATCCCGGTGCTGATCACCGGCGGGGGCACCGTGAACCTCGGCCAGAATCCCTTCCCGAACCTGGGGCAGAACGGCAACACGCTCACCCTGTCTCCGAACGCCGCGGTGATCGCGGTGAGCGGCTCCGCGAAGGTCAACCAGGGCCAGTAGGCCCCTGCCGCCTCAGTACTGCCAGGAGAGGGTCAGCGACCAGACGTTGCGGTTGAAGTCGAAGACGGGAAGGTTCGAGTCCGCCACCGTTCGCTGATACTCGGCGGAGAGCGTCAACGGGCACGGCGCGGTGGGGGCGCAGCCGATCACCGTCGGCCCCAGGTTCCTCGCCAACACCTGCTCGATCCGGAACACGTGGTTCTGCTCGAGATCCTCACGCTCCCGGCTGCCGGGATTCACCGCGGGCAGCAGGGTGTTGGCGTGGCGGTAGTGCCGCTGGTGGAGGTCGAAGTCGTACTTGAGCCGGGTGCTGCCCCACGGCAGCGTGTACTGTCCCCCCGCGAGGAAACGGTTGCCCTGGTAGCTGTAGTTCCTGCCATCGGCGTTCTCCAGGTCGAACTGGTAGCCGACCCGGATGTAGTGCCGGTCCTCCGCGAACCGGAAGACGTGGGTGCCCCCGAACATCCAGTTCCGCGCGTCCCGATCCTCCTGGCGGATCTGTCCCGGGGTCGCATAGAAGTCCTTGTCCTGGAACCGGAACAGCACCGTGCTCAGGTGGCGCTTGCTCTCGACCAGGGTGCCGAAGAGCGTGGCGGTGTGGCGCTGCAGGAAGTCGTCGCCGCCCAGCGAGATGTAGTCCCACGAGTACTGCGCGCCGACCTGGAACGGCATCGATCCGATCGCCGCTCGGTACGAGAGCGAGCCCGCCACGAGGTGGTTCTGCACGTTGAACGACGGAAGCCGGTTGTCGTAGGTCTGGAAGAAGGAGTAGGTGACGGTCGACTCCCAGGGCCCGCGGCGCAGCCACGAGTAGTCGAGGCGCAGAGCCGCCAGCTCGCCGGGGCTCGCGGTCTTGCGGTGGCGCACCGACTCCGCGACCGGGTCGTGGCTCGCCTGCGGGATCACCGCCACGTTGCTGTCGTACAGGAAGCCGACCCGCACCTCGGCGTGCAGGCGCCGCTCCGCCTCGCGCGCGGTGGCCAGGGTGTCGCGGAGGCGCTCCGCGGGCCCGGTCAGCGCCGAGCCGGTCTGGAACTTGAGCGCGGCGTCCACTTCCGCCACCGCCTGCTCCGGCAGCCCGAGGATCGCGAGGGTCAGCCCGGAGTAGAAGCGAACCAGCTGCTGGATGTTCGGATTCTGCGAGGTCTCGGCCCGGAACGCCTTCAGCGCGCCCTGGTAGTCCTTCTTGCGGTACCGGATCAGGCCGACGTAGTAGCCGACGCCCTCGGTCTGGGGCCGCTCGTTCAGCACCTGCGTGAGCGGGGCTTCCGCCTGGTCGTAGCGCTCGAGCGCGAAGTAGGCCACTCCCAGCAGGAACAGGATGGACAGGTCCTGGGGGGCCCGCGCGCGCGCCTTCTCCAGCACCTGGGCCGCCTGATCGGTCTTCTGCTGGGCCATCAGGACCAGGCCGCTGTAGTAGAGGGCCTCCACGTTATTCGGGTCCTGCGCCAGGGCCTCCCGCAGCAGCGATAGCGCCTCGTCGTAGCGCCGCGCGTCGTACGCCAGGATGGCCTGGGCCACGAAGACGTCGGCCTCGGTCTGCTGGGCCGAGGCCGGCCCGACCTGGACGGTCAGGAGGGCTCCGCTGGCCGCGATCAAGTCCGCTGCGAGCAGCAGCGCGAGCAGGGCTCGCCGCGTCCGCCTGCGACCGGGTCCGTGGAGGTGGCTGTTCATCGGTACGTGGGGCCAGACCGAGCCGGCCGTCACGTGAGCCGCTACTTTATCGAGAAGGCCCCCGAATAGTCCAATTTTGCGGACGCCGGGGAAAAAGGCTGGCGCAGGGCGTCATCCGCCGGTACTGTGGGCCGGATGAGCCCGAGCGAGCCCCGCGGGGACCTCCTTTCGGAGGCGGTTACCGCCCGTCGGCGGTCGATCATGGAGGGTCTCTCGGAGTTCGTGCGCCAGGACACGGTCAGCCAGCAGCCAGACCGGGTCCGGGCGGGTGCCGAGTGGCTGCTCGGCGCGATGCGGGCGCGCGGGCTCGAGGCGCGCATCATGGAGACCGGTGGAAATCCGGTCATCTACGGAGAATTCCAGGGTGCACGCGCCCAGCGAACGCTCCTCATCTACTGCCACTACGACGTCAAGCCGGCTCCGCCGGCGGGGTGGCTCCAGCCGTCACCCTTCGAGCCCGTGCTCCGGGCGGGGTCCGCCGAGGATGGGGCCCCACCCCTCCCCGCGAGCCAGGTGGCCGACGAGTCGCTCCCTCGCCACCGGCTCTACGGCCGCGGAACTTCCGACGACAAGGGGCCCATCTGGGCCCACCTCACGGCGATCGAGCTCATGCGGACTCTGGGCATCGCCCCCCGGGTCGGCCTCAAGCTCGTCTTCGACGGCGAGGAGGAGATGGGCAGCCAGCACTTCGGGCCCTTCACCGAGCGGCACCGGGACCTGCTCGACGCCGACCTGGTCCTGGTCACCGACGGGCCCAAGGATGCGAGCGGCCGCCCGACGGTGGCCTTCGGCGCCCGCGGCATCCTGTCACTCGAGCTCACCCTCGAGGCCGCCCGCCGCGACGTGCACTCCGGCAACTTCACTGTTCCGAACCCGGCCTGGCGCCTGGTGGGACTGCTCGCCTCCATGGCCGCCCCGGATGGGACCCCCCTCGTGGAGGGGCTGGAGGACGGAGTCGTCCCGCCGACGGCGTCGGAGCGAGAGCTCATGGGTCGCATCCCCCTCGACCGGGCCGCCATCGAGCGCGAGCTGGGGGTGCCGCTCCCTGCCGACTACCTCGAGCGCCTCATGTTCCGCTCGACGCTGACCATCCGGGGGCTCAGGAGCGGGTTCACCGGGCAGGAGGCCCAGACCATCATCCCGCACCAGGCGACGGTGGCCTTCGACGCGCGACTCGTGAAGAACCAGCAGGTCGACGTCGTGTACCGGCGCATCCTCGATCACATCCGGGGGCAGGGCTTCACGGTGATCGAGTCGGCGGATGCGCCGATCCCCGACGAGCTTCGCGGCCGCGCGATCCGGGTGGTCGAGCGCCGTGGGTACGATCCGGCCAAGACGCCGGCTGACCTGCCGATCTCACGGCGGGTGATCGAGTCGGTGGAGCGCGCGCACGGCGGAGAGCCGGCGGTGGTGCTGCCCACCATGGGCGGCAGCGTGCCGCTGTGGGCGTTCACCGATATCCTGCAGCGCCCCACCATCGTGGTCCCCTACGCCAACGCCAACAACCGCCAGCACAGCCCCAACGAGCACCTGCGGCTCGATCATCTCTACCAGGGTGTGTTGACGACCGCCCGCCTGCTGCGCGATCTGGGCTAGGTCGTTTTCGGCCCGGACCGGCGCCGCGGCGAACCGGCGGGGCTCACGAGACCCGTGCCGCGGGCACCTCGGCCGCCGCGGCGCGATCGAGCAGCCACACGAGGCGTCCGGTCTCCGGGGCCACCAGCTGCACCGGTAGCCGCTCGGGGTCGTGCGGCCCCAGTAGCACCTGCTTCAGCACTCCCGCCTTGTCGCCGCCCGTCACCAGGAGCCGCACCTCCGCGGCCCGGTTGAGGATTGGGGGCGTGAGGGTGATGCGCGGCGTGCCGAGGCGCGCCACCACGTGCCCCACCACCCAGCGGCGGCGCTCCGCCAGGGGCTGGCTGTACGGAAAGAGCGAGGCGGTGTGACCGTCGGGCCCCATCCCGAGCAGGAGCAGATCGAAGGCCGGCGGCAGTCCATCGGTCGAGACCGCGAACACTCGGGCCAGCTCCGCCTGGTAGCGCTCGGCCGCCTCCTCGACGTCCGGCAGCTCGCCCTGGATCCGGTGGATCCGCTCCTGGTGGATGTCCAGCGGGTGCAGGAGCGCCGCGGCCGCGGCGCCGAAGTTCGACTCCGGATCGTCCGGCGGCACCGCCCGCTCGTCGCCCCAGAAGAAGTCCACGCGGTCCCAGTCGAGCTGCGTCCGGCGCGGGGCCTGCGTGAGGATCTCGTACATGCGCCGGGGAGTGGAGCCGCCCGACAGGGCCACGCAGAAGCGTCCGCGCTCCGCGATCGCAGCGCGGCCCAGCTCGACGAAATCTTGCGCCGCCGCCTGGCCCACCGCCTCGAGGTCGGGATACCGCCGGATCCTCCTCACCGTCGCCGTTCCTTCACCGCATCGGCCCTCGCCGCCGCGCCTCGACGCCGGACGCGTCGCCGACCAGCACCACGTCCGCCACGCCGATGAACAGCCCGGTGTCGATCACCCCCGGCAGGTCTCGGAGGTCGCGCGCGAACGCGGCGGGGGCCTCGATCGGCCGCACTCCACAGTCCACGATCCAGTTGCCGTTGTCGGTGACGAACGGCCGCCCGGCATCGAGACGGAGCACCGGGCGGCACCCGAGATCCGCGAGCTCGCGGATGGTCAACGGCGCCGCGAACGGGAGCACCTCCACCGGAAGCCGCCCGCGCGAGCCGAGCACTGGCACCAGCTTCTCGCGCCCCGCGAGGATGACGACGTGACGCGAGGCGGCAGCCACGATCCGCTCGCGCACGAGGGCGCCGCCGTAGCCCTTCATGAGGTCCAGGCGCGGATCCACCTCGTCCGCGCCGTCCACGGTCAGGTCGAGCTCCCCCTCGTCGAGGCCGGTCAGCGGCACGCCCAGCTCGCGGGCCAGGCGACCGGTGGCCTCCGAGGTCGGCACGCCCCGGACCCGCAGGCCCGCGCGGATCCGGGCCGCCAGGGCGCGCACGAACGCGGTGGCGGCTCGCCCGGAGCCGAGGCCCAGGCGCATACCGTCGTGCACCTGCGCGAGCGCGTGGGCGGCAAGCCGCTCGAGCGGGCTCGGATCGGACGCGGCGGGCGTCGCCATCGCGGGTCAGGCCGGGCGGTGCCGCGGGCAGATCGCCGTGCCCTCGCCCAGCTGCACGAGGAGCTTGCTCACCAGCGCGGTCCAGCCGGTCTGGTGACTCGACCCCACCCCGGCGCCGGTATCGCCGTCGAAGCACTCGTAGAACGGGATGAGGTCACGCCACCGTGGGTCGGCCTGGAACTTCTCGACCGCGCCGAACACCGGTCTCCGCCCGTCCGCGCCCCGCCGAAAGATCCGCACCAGACGCCGCTCGAGCTCCGTCGCCACCTCGCAGAGCGACCGGAGCCGGTCGGAGCCGGTGGGGCACGCCACCTTGAGGTCGTCATGATAGAAGTGGTCGAGCCGCTGCAGGCTCTCGATCAGCAGCACGTTGACCGGGAACCAGATGGGACCGCGCCAGTTCGAGTTGCCGCCGAAGAGACCGGTGCGGGAGTCGCCCGGCTCGTACGTCACCCGGTACTCCACGCCCAGCACCCGCTCCACGAAGGGATGCTCGGCGTGGTGGCGGGAGAGTGACCGCACCCCGTACGGCGAGAGGAACTCGCGCTCGTCCAGCACGTAGCTCAGCACACGTGGCAGCTGCTCGCGCGTCACGATCGACAGCAGTCGGCGCACCCCGCGGCCCGGGGCTTCTCGAAATTCGACGTGCTCGCGAAAGTCGGCATGATGGTCGATGAACCACTGCATGCGGCGCCTGAACCCGGGCAGCCGGTCCACGATCTCGGGCTCGAGGATCTCGGTCGCGAACAGCGGGATCAGGCCGACCAGCGAGCGGATGCGCATCCGGCGGGTGGCGCCTCCCGGCAGCCGGAGCACGTCGTAGAAGAACCCGTCCTCCTCGTCCCAGAGCGAGCCGTCGTCCTCACCGCCCCGATGGTCCATCGCGTGGGCGATATAGACGAAGTGCTCGAAGAACTTGCTGGCCACGTCCTCGTAGGCCGGATCTTCCTCGGCCAGCTCGAGCGCGATCCGCAGCATGTTGAGGCAGTACAGCCCCATCCAGGCGGTCCCGTCCGACTGATCCAGGTACCCGCCGGTCGGCAGCGAGGCGGACCGGTCGAAAACCCCGATGTTGTCGAGCCCGAGGAAGCCGCCCTGGAACACGTTCCTGCCGTCGGCATCCTTCCGGTTCACCCACCACGTGAAGTTCAAGAGCAGTTTGTGGAAGACCCGCTCCAGAAACCGGCGGTCCCCGACGCCCCGACGGCGCTTTTCGACCTTGTAGACGCGCCACGCGGCCCACGCGTGCACCGGCGGGTTCACGTCGCCCAGGTCCCACTCGTAGGCCGGGATCTGGCCGCTCGGATGCATGTACCATTCGCGCAGGAAGAGGACGAGCTGATCCTTGGCGAAGTCGGGATCGATCACCGCGAGCGGCAGCATGTGGAAGGCCAGGTCCCACGCTGCGTACCACGGATACTCCCACTTGTCCGGCATCGACACGACGTCCTCGTTGTAGAGGTGCGTCCACTCGTGGTTGCGCCCGCGGAGCCGCTGGGGCGGCGGAGGCGGATAGGCCGGATCACCCTCGAGCCAGCGCCGGACGTCGTAGTGGTAGAACTGCTTGCTCCACAGCAGGCCGGCCACGGCTTGACGCAGGATCGCGCGCGCGTCGGCGTCGAGCGCGGGAGGGATCAGGGTGTCGTAGAACTGATCCGCCTCGCGCTGCCGTTGCGCGAAGAGGGCCTCGAACTCCGGGCCGAAGGGCCGACCGTGAGGCGGGACGTTGGCCAGCCGCAGCCGCACCGACCTCGTCTCCCCGGGAGCGAGCCGCAGACGATAGTAGACGGCGGCCTTCGTGCCCTCGCGCGCCGGGTTCACCGCCTCGGCCCGCCCGTGCACCACGTAGGCGTCGAAGGCGTCCTTGACGTACGGGGTCCGGTTGGGCACCCGGAAGAGGCGCTCGAAGTTGGTCTCGTTCTCGGTGAAGAGCAGCTCGGGGCTGCCCTCCACCGAGAGCCAGCGCAGGCCGAGGGACTCGTGCTCGGCTTCGATCACGCCCGGCGCCTTCGCGGCCAGCCGCGGGCGCGGGCGGCCCGCCGCCCACGACCAGGTGTTGCGAAACCAGAGCGTCGGCAGCAGGTGGCACTCGGCGGCCTCGGGCCCGCGGTTGGTCACGCTCACCCGGATCAGGATGTCGTCGATATCGCACTTGGCGTACTCGACCACCACCTCGAAGTAGCGGTCCTCGTCGAAGACGCCGGTATCGATCAGCTCGAACTCGGGCGCGCCGCGGCCGCGCCGCCGGTTCTCCTCCACCAGGCGCGCGTAGGGGAACTCGGCCTGCGGGTACTTGTAGAGGTACTTCATGTACGAGTGCGTCGGCGTGCAGTCGAGGTAGAAGTAGTACTCCTTGACGTCCTCGCCGTGGTTGCCCTCGTGGCCGGTCAGGCCGAAGGCGCGCTCCTTCAGGATGGGATCGCGGCCGTTCCAGAGGGCGACCGCGAAGCAGAGCCGCTGGTGGTTGTCCGAGAGCCCGCCGAGCCCGTCCTCGCCCCAGCGGTAGGCGCGCGAGCGCGCCTGATCGTGGGGAAATGCCTCCCAGGCGCTGCCGTCGGCGCTGTAGTCCTCCCGTACCGTGCCCCACTGGCGCTCGCTGAGGTACGGCCCCCAGCGCTTCCAGTGCGCCGACCGCTCAGCCGCGGCGCGAAGCCGCCGCTCCTCCGCCGTGGTGTCCATGGTCGTCCGGTGCGATGTTGCGGACCGACGCGATTCGTCGGGCCACGAAATCCCGCGTGTGGCGCGGCTCCCGTCCCGGCGTCCCCGCGAGATCGGCGGCGAGGCGCTCCAGATCGGCGGTGGTGTCCACGTCGAACCACGCGGGCAGACAGGCGGCGCGGAGCCCGAGCCGCTGCGCGCGCTCCAGGGTGCGGGTGAGGACCGTGGACGTCGACCACGGCATGTTCTCGAACAGGGCCGGGCACGGGGTCCGCAGCCCCACCAGATAGTACCCGCCGTCCTCGGTGGGGCCGAGCACCAGGTCCACGTCCGGCGCCATCACCAGGCTCACCGCCTCGTCCAGGCACTCGCACGGCAGCGTCGGAACATCCGTGCCCATCACCAGCGCCGCCGCGTGGCCCAGCGCCAGCACCTCGGCGAGCAATCGCGACTGGCGCGCGCCCAGATCAGGTCCTTCCTGCGCGAGCAAGGCGAAGCCGGGCGCGATCTGCTCGAACTCGCTCCGGGCCTCCGGCGGAGAGTACCCGATCACCGGCCGCGCCCCCGCCACCGCCCGGACGCGATCCACCGCGTCCAGCAGGAAGCACCGCGCGAGCTCCGCCGCCTCCGGTGGTCGCAGCGGCGGGCAAAGACGCGTCTTCACCGCCCCCGGGCGGGGCGCCTTCGCCATCACGGCCAGGCCCACCGGCTGATCGATCCGCTCCATGGCGCTCATGATGCCACGCCGCCAGCGCGCTTGCTCCACCAGGGCGTGCGGTTGACCGGCGCCCGACTGCGGCCTACGATTCGCGCGTCTGCACTCGGCCCGACCACCACGCCGCGAGGAGGACGCGATGCCCGACGACTTCGAATACGTCTCCCGGTCCCGCCTGGAATATCGCCACGGCTACCGCCACGCCTATCTGGGCGATGTGCCGGCGCCGGTGATCTACGGCGTGCAGGGTCGCCTGCGCGAGTACTACGGGGTGGCGGAGGGGCCCCCGGTCGCCTCGACGCTCGACCACATCGTGGCCGGGGTCGCCGGGTGAATGTACGGCACCCTGCGCGGCGCCCTGGCAGGGCGCAAGATCCCGTTCGATCGCGACCGCTTCACCGCCGGCGTCGAAGGGCGCATCGTGGGCGCCGGCAAGACCATCCGCATCAAGTCGATCCACGTGACGTACGAGCTGGCGGTGCCGGCGGAGAGCCGTGAGGCCACCGAGCGCGCTCTGCACCTGCACCCCCAGGGCTGCCCGGCCCACCAGAGCGTGCAGGGGGCGATCGACGTGACCTGGGAGGCCCGGGTGCAGTTCGGGGAGCAGACCGCCATTCTTCGCAGCGAGGACGCCGGGCCGCCGCACGCCGTGATGCCTCAGAAGTAGGTGTTACCGAGCGCCGGGATCGGTGCCTCAAAATAGTGTTACCCACGGGCGGCCTCCTGCCGTAGGGCGCGAGTATCGGCGAGCGTCCAGAGCACGTCC
>Ga0070741_10002420_pt1 | contig 50339 bp, 47 predicted proteins | sample Coa_R1_4_FD_66440 | JGI IMG/M metagenome (GOLD analysis project Ga0070741, IMG submission 66440) | Surface soil microbial communities from Centralia Pennsylvania, which are recovering from an underground coalmine fire - Coalmine... | ecosystem: Environmental > Terrestrial > Soil > Unclassified ... | reverse complement strand
GCAAGAGCATGGTGAACGTCGCGCTGCGAAACGATTCGCTCTATTACGCGGTCAAAGGCGTACACGGCGCGACGCGCGTCTACATGCAGCCGGCTTCCGAAGGCACGGGCGTCATCGCAGGCGGCGGCATGCGTGCCGTCCTCGAGTGCGCGGGCGTGCGCAATGTGCTCGCGAAGAGCTACGGGTCGCGTAATCCGATCAATGTCGTGCGCGCGACGGTGAACGCGCTCGCGAAGATCCGCTCGCCGGAGGAGATCGCGGCGAAGCGCGGCAAGAGTCTGGAAGAGATCACGGGATGACACGCATGAACGCAGCACCAGCCAAGGAGCTGAAGGTGACGCTCGTGAAGAGCCTGCACGGCCAGCTCGCCAACATCGCCGCCAGCGCGCGCGGCCTCGGGCTGCGCCGCATTCGCCAGACGGTCTCCGTTGCCGACACACCGGAGAACCGCGGCATGATCCAGGCCGCCGTGCACCTGCTGAAGATCGAGCGCGCGGGCTGAAGAGGACAGTAGACTTTATGCGACTCAACACACTCAAGCCCGCCCCTGGCGCCAAGCGGCCCCGGTTGCGCGTGGGACGTGGTGCCTCAGCCGGCCAGGGCAAGACCTGCGGCCGCGGCGTCAAGGGACAGCGCGCGCGCAAGGGCGGCTATCACAAGGTGGGCTTCGAGGGCGGCCAGATGCCGATTCAGCGGCGCCTGCCGAAGGTGGGCTTCCGCTCCGCAATGGCGGCGACACGCGCGGAGGTCAGGCTCGGCGAGCTCGCGCGGGTCGAGGGCGAGACCATCGACCTCGAGGCGCTGAAGAAGGCCGGCATCGTGCCGGCGGCGGCCGAGCGCGCCAAGGTCGTACTTTCGGGCTCGCTCACCAAGGCCGTGACGCTCAAGGGCATCAAGGTCACCAAGGGCGCGCGGGCGGCGATCGAAGCCGCCGGCGGCAAGATCAGCGACGAGGCCTGACGGACTTTCCGCGGACCACCGCGGGCCATCGTTTCAAACCGGACGGACCGCAAGACAGTTAAATCGTGGCGAAAGCGACACTCGGTAATCCAGCCGCTGCATTGAGCGAAGCTGCCCGTTTCGGGGAGATTCGCGCGCGCGTGCTGTTCCTGATCGGCGCCATGATCGTGTACCGGATCGGCACGTTCATTCCGGTACCGGGCATCGATCCGGCCCAGGTCGCGCGCTTCTTCAGCCAGAACTCCGGGACCATCTTCGGGATCGCGAACCTCTTTTCCGGCGGCGCGCTGTCGCGCATGTCGATCTTCGCGATGAACGTGATGCCCTATATCTCGGCCTCGATCATCATCCAGATGATGTCCATGGTCGTGCCGAGCCTGATCGAGCTGCGCAAGGAGGGCCAGGCCGGCCAGCGCAAGATCACGGAGTACACCCGCTACGGATCGCTCGTCCTCGCGGTAGTGCAGTCGTTCGCCGCCGCGGGTGCGCTGGTCAAAGGCGGCATGACGCTGATGGGCGGTGCGCAGTTCATGCTCGTCGCCACGGTCACCATGACCACGGGCACCATGTTCCTCATGTGGCTCGGCGAGCAGATCACCGAGCGCGGCATCGGCAACGGCATCTCCATGATCATTCTTGCCGGCATCGTCGCCCGCCTGCCCTCGGGGATCGGCACGATGGCCGAGCAGGTGAGCAACGGCGAGATGCAGGGCCCGTTCGCGCTGCTGCTCCTGATCCTCGTGGTCGGCGTCACGGCGTTCGTCGTCTTCATGGAGAGCGCCCAGCGGCGGATCACGGTGAACTACGCCAAGCGCCAGGTAGGCCGGCGCGTCTACGCGGCCCAGAGCAGCCACCTGCCGTTCAAGATCAACATGTCGGGCGTCATCCCGCCGATCTTCGCCTCGAGCATCCTGCTCTTCCCCGCGACGATCGCGAGCTTCGCGGGTACCGGCCAGGGCTGGCTCGCGGGCGTCTCGCAGGACATCGCGGCTGCGCTCGGCTACGGCCAGCCACTGCACCTCGTGATCTACGGGGTCCTCAACATCTTCTTCTGCTTCTTCTACACCGCGCTGGTGTTCAATTCGCGTGATACCGCGGACAACCTGAAGAAGTCCGGGGCCTTCATCCCGGGTATTCGTCCGGGCCAGCAGACCGCCGACTACATCGACAAGGTGCTCACCCGGCTCACGCTCTGGGGCGCGCTCTATGTGGCTGCCGTATGTCTGCTGCCCGAATTCCTCGTTTCCCAGCAGGGGTCGCCCTTCGCCTTTGGCGGTACCTCGCTCCTCATCGTCGTCGTGGTGGTGATGGACTTCCGGGCGCAGCTCTCGGCGCACCTCATGTCCCACCACTATCCGGGACTCCTGAAAAAAGCGAACCTGCTCGGTTACGGGCGTACGGGTTCCAGTGGGTAATCAGTTATGAAAGTCAGACCCTCGGTCAAGAAGATCTGCAAGAACTGCAAGATCGTGCGCCGCCGGCGCGTGGTCTACGTCATCTGCTCCGACCAGCGCCACAAGCAGCGACAAGGCTGAGCCTGGGGCGTCGACTCGAGCATTTTTAGCGATATTCCTGTAAAATACGCCGTTTTTCCCGCGGCGACGGTAAAGAGACAATGGCACGCATAGCCGGCATCAACATCCCGATGAACAAGCACGTGTGGGTCGGGCTCACGCACATCTATGGCGTGGGACGGGCGCGCGCATACACCGCCTGCGAGGCCGCGGGCGTCAACCCGAACACCCGGGTCAAGGACCTCACCGAGAACGAGGTCAACGCCATTCGCTCGCAGATCGCGAAGTTCGCCGTCGAGGGCGACCTGCGGCGCGAGGTCTCCATGAACATCAAGCGGCTGATGGACCTCGGTTGCTACCGCGGCATCCGGCACCGCCGCGGCCTGCCGGTGCGCGGCCAGCGTACCCGTACCAATGCCCGCACCCGCAAGGGCCCGCGCAAGCAGGCGGTGAAGCTCAACGCACCACCGGGCAAGGCATGATGATGTCCACATTCTTCTCGGCGCTTTGCGCCGCTACACGAACGGGGTTCGCCTTGGCGAACCCCGTTAAGACCTGCGCGCAGCGCATGAGGATATGATGGCTGATCAGAAGCAGCAACAGGCCGCCGCGGGCTCAGCCGCCGCGGCTGGCGCCAAGAAGCCGAAGAAGGCGCGCAAGAACGTGCTCGATGCGATCGCGCACGTGCATGCGTCCTTCAACAACACCATCGTCACGATCACCGACCGCCAGGGCAATACGCTCTCCTGGGCGACGGCGGGTGGCTGTGGTTTCCGCGGCTCCCGCAAGAGCACCCCCTTCGCCGCCCAGGTGGCTGCGGAGAAGGCCGGTGTCGCTGCGCAGGAGCACGGCGTCAAGAATGTCGAGGTGCGTGTCGGCGGTCCCGGCCCCGGGCGGGAGTCGGCGGTCCGCGCGCTCAACAACTGCGGCCTGAAGATCACCAGCATCGCGGACGTCACGCCGATTCCCCACAACGGCTGCCGCCCGCCGAAGAAGCGCAGAGTCTGAGGTCGAAGCATGGCGCGTTATACAGGTCCCACGTGCAAGCTCGCTCGTCGCGAGGGCACTGATCTCTTCTTGAAAAGCGGCGTAAAGGCCTTAGAAAGCAAGTGCAAGCTCAGCGTGCCGCCGGGCGGCGTGAAGGGCGAGCGGCGCCAGCGGCTCTCCGACTACGGCACGCAGCTGCGGGAGAAGCAGAAGCTGCGCCGTATGTACGGCGTGCTGGAGCGGCAGTTCGGCAATTACTACGAGGAGGCGGCCCGCCGCAGCGGCGCCACCGGCGAGAACCTGCTGAAGCTGCTCGAGTGCCGGCTGGACAATGTGGTCTATCGCATGGGCTTTGCGGCTACCCGCGCCGAGGCGCGGCAGCTCGTCAGCCACAAGGCGATCACGGTCAACACCCGCCCGGTGACCATTGCCTCCTACCAGGTGAAGGCAGGCGATACCGTGGAGGTGCGGGAGAAGGCGCGCAAGCAGCTCCGCATCCAGAGCGCGATCAGCATCGCGCAGCAGGTCGGCCTCCCCGAGTGGGTCGAGGTCAACGACAAGGAGTTCCGCGGCGTCTTCAAGTCCGCGCCCGGTCGCGATGATGTCCTGCCGGACATCAACGAGAACCTGGTGGTGGAGCTGTATTCGAAGTAATCGGCCCCGGGCCTCCAACCGGGGGCCGCCCGTTTTGATTTGCGCCGGCCGTCCCGCCGGCAAGGTGAGACTGCAATGCAGGGATCCGTTTCAGAGTTCTTGAAGCCCCGCGTGGTCAAGGTGCAACCCGTTGCCCCTCGCCAGGCGCGCGTCACCATCGAGCCGTTCGAGCGTGGCTTCGGCCATACGCTCGGCAACGCGCTGCGCCGGGTGCTGCTGTCGTCCATGCCGGGCAGCGCCATCACCGAGGCGGAGATCGAGGGCGTACTGCATGAGTACACCAGCATCGAGGGCGTCCAGGAGGACGTCGTCGACATCCTGTTGAACCTCAAGTCGGTCGCCATCCGCATGCACTCGCGCGATAGCGCAGAGCTGCGGCTGCAGAAGAAGGGGCCGGGCCCGGTGACCGCCGGCGACATCCAGACCGATCACGACGTCGAGGTGGTCAACCCGGATCTCGTCATCGCCAACCTCACCAAGGCGGGCGAGCTCAGCATGACGCTGCGGATCGAGCGGGGCCGCGGCTACCGTCCGGCCGCCGCGCGTGCGGTGTTCGAGGAGCAGTCCCGCCCCATCGGCCGTCTGCAGCTCGATGCGTCGTTCTCCCCTGTGCGCCGTGTGACCTACTCGGTCGATGCGGCTCGCGTGGAGCAGCGCACCGACCTCGACAAGCTGGTCATCGACATCGAGACCAACGGCACCATCGACGCCGAAGAGGCGATCCGCCGCGCGGGCGCTATCCTCAAGGACCAGCTGTCGGTGTTCGTCGACCTGCAGGGTGAGGAAGAGGCCACCACCAAGGTTTCGGAGATGCAGTTCGATCCGATCCTGCTGCGTCCCGTGGATGAGCTCGAGCTCACCGTGCGCAGCGCCAACTGCCTCAAGGCGGAGAACATCCACTACATCGGCGATCTGGTGCAGCGCACGGAGGTCGAGCTGCTGCGTACGCCGAATCTCGGCAAGAAGTCGCTCACGGAGATCAAGGAAGTGCTGCAGAGCCACGGGCTGATGCTCGGCATGCGGCTCGAGGGCTGGCCGCCGGCGAGCCTGAAGCACGACGACGGCCGGGACGTAATCTAAGGTCGCCCCATGAGACACCATTTGTCGGGCCGGCAGCTGTCGCGCAACAGCCCGCATCGGCATGCCCTGATGCGTAACATGAGCGTGTCGCTCCTGCGGCACGAGACCATTCGCACCACTCTGCCGAAGGCAAAGGAGCTGCGGCGGGTCGTCGAGCCCCTGATCACCCTCGGGAAGAGGGACGGGGATGCCAACCGGCGGCTCGCGTTCTCGCGCCTGCGGGACGCCGAGATCGTGGAGAAGCTCTTTGCGGAGCTCGGGCCGCGGTTCAAGGCTCGCCCCGGCGGCTATACCCGGATCCTGCGGATGACGCCCCGCCCGGGCGACTCGGCGCCGATGGCCCTCATGCAGTTGGTCGAAGGACCGGCTGCCGCTGCGCCGGCGGAAGAGGCCGGCAAGAAAAAGAGCCGCCGTCGCGCCAAGGCGAAGACCGAAGCCGAGGCGGCTCCCGAGGGTGAGGCGAAGCCCCGCCGCACGAGGAAGAAGAAGGCCGCCGCGGCCTGATTCAGCCCTCGGGGCTGATCCAATCCGAGGACTGACCGACGCGCGGGCTCAATGCCCGCGCAGTCGTTTTTGCGCCGGTCAAGCTGATCCGCTAGGCTCACTCCACCATCCCTGGGGAGGTGTCGTCATGAGTCTCGCGAGTGAATTCAAAGAATTTGCCGTCAAAGGCAACATGATCGATATGGCCATCGGCATTGTGATCGGTGCGGCCTTCGGTACGGTAGTCAGCTCATTGGTGGCGAACCTCATCATGCCGCCGCTCGGGCTACTCACCGGGGGGATCGATTTCAGCAAAATGGCCCTGCAGATCGGCACCTCGCCCAAGGGCGAGGCGGTGCTGCTGAAGTACGGGCTCTTCGTGCAGGCACTCCTTTCCTTTCTCATCATTGCTCTGGTGCTCTTTGCGATCATCAAGATGGTCAATAAGCTGAAGCATCCGCCGGCACCTGCGGCCGCGCCGCCGCCGCCGAGATCCGAGGTCCTGCTGACCGAGATCCGCGATCTGCTCGCCAAGCGCGTCTGAGGGTCAGTAAAAGCCCCAGTCGAGCTTCACGATCACACTGGTGCCCGTGAGGGTCTGACGCCCCTGCAACAGGTTGGGGTTGAGCGTCAGGCCGTGATTCCACACCACGTGCAGGATGCGGTTCGGTTGGATGATCCACTCGAGCAGGGTGTTCGCCGATACTGCGCGCGTCACGCTGTCGTATTGGACCAGCGACTGCACGGTGAGATCGGGAGTGAACGAGTAGGCGAGGCTGAGCCGCTGCGCCTTCACTGACCCGCGCCCCTGTGGGCTGTGGAACCAGATCAGAGCCGGCTGCAGGACCGCGTTCAGCCGGCCCCCGAGCGTCGCGAGGTGGAGCTCGGGATAGTAGGCCTCGTAGTGGCCGTCGTAGAGCTGACCGGTATCGCCTTCGAGGGCCATCCAATAGGCGTGGGATTGCGGGCTCGTGAAGCCGGCAGTGTAGTTGGCGAAGTGATATTCACCCGGCGGCAGAGTGACGCCCGGCACGATCTCGTAGGGTGCGGTCAGGAGCTCGTACGAGGGGCTCACCTCCGCGTAGACGTGCCAGCCGGATTGGGTCTGCAACTGCAGCGGAATCAGTTTCCAGTCCTCGCTCTGCACTCGGCCGCTCAGGTCGGTGACCAGGGTATAGGTCCCGTAGAGATCGAACTGGCGGACCCAGGAGAGCGCACTGTCCGCGGCGGGGCGAGGCTGCCAGTTGATGTCGGCGAATGCCCGCCGGGTCCCGGGGCGCTGCAGGAAGCCCATCGCGGGGTCGAGCGCCTCGCCGTAGACGTTGTAGCTGAAGTCCATCCACCAGAGATCGTTCGGGTAGGCGAGGTCCACGCCGTACCCGTTCGGGCTGCCGGCGGTGCGCTGACCGGATGAGCGCGCTGCCCAGGTCGAGACGTTGAGGCTCTTGTCACCCGCGAAACTCGAGGTGCTCCAGGTGCTGTCGAAGCTCGTGAGGGTGTTGTCCGTCGCGCCCGTCGGATCGCCGTGGGTCAGGAGCGTGCCGACCCGCCAGTGATCGTTGATGTTGAAGACGGCCCGGCCGGCAAAGAGGTTGGTGGCATTCGAGATGTTGGAGCTCCCCATTTGCATGTCCAGCATCCCGAGAGTCCATTTACCCGCCTGCCCGAGCAGCTTCACGCCCTCATTCACCGGTACGGGAACACCGTTCACGAGACCCACGGTCCTCGAGTAGAACGGAATGAAGAACTGCTCGAGGTTGTGGCTGAAGGTGAAGATGTTGGTGCCTTCCAGGAAGAAGGGGCGCGTCTCCGGCACGGACTGCGCATACGGTGAGACGGTGACGTTGAGGAGGTTGGTCGGTGCATCCGAGAAGTCTGGCCGATACGTGAAGAGTGCGGCGAGTTGCGGTGTCACGTCGTACTTCACGCCGAACCCGGCGTGGGTCGACTCGCCGCTGCCGCTGTCGTAGCGGACGACGCCGAAAGGGTCGAATTCGAAACCCGAGCCTTGCTTCAGGCCCGCGGTCCCGGTCAGGCGTCCCTCCCGCTGCAGGTCGGTGACTTGCGCATCCAGACTGATTCCCGACCAGGCCATGGTGAGTAGCGCCCGCGGCACGTAGCGACTGACATTGAGGCCCCAGGACCCCTGCCGGCCGCTGAACTGAAGGCTGCGGACATCGATGGCGATCGCCGCGGTCCAGCCGTCGGCGTCGCGCTGCACGATGGCCCGCCAGTAGCCGTTCCAGCTGTAATCGACGGGTGAGCCGGTCGCAGGATTGAGAAATCCCGGTGAGATCAGACCGTCGGCCCGGCCGCCGCTGGCATTGACCTGGAACACGTAGCCGAGCTTCTTCTGCGCGAAGGTGTCGAGCACGACGGTGACACTGTCGTCGTTCGACTGGTCGCCATCACGCTGCAACGTATGCACCGCGATCCTGGAAGGATCGGGGTCATCACAGCGAATGAGCAGATACACGTGGCCGCCGTCGCGCAACAGCCGCACGGTCGTTGCGAACGGCGTGTGCTTGCCCGGAAAGGGAATCTGTTGAGTGAGGCTGATGGGCGGCGCATCCCGCCAGACGGGCGCGTGCAGATCGGCATCCAACGCCACCGGCCCGCTCGCCCGTCCGATCGTGGCCGAAGGCACGCTCTGCTGCGCCGCCTGTACGCTCGGCAGGCCGAGTGCCGCGAGGCCGCCGCACAGCAGCGCGATGGGCCATCCGCGAGGGATCACGGCTCGAGTACGGCGCTACCGGGGCGGGCGGGCTGAAGGCGCTGCGCGTAGGACCATAGACGGCGCAGTGTCAGCGCCAGGAGCAAAAGCACGAAGACAGCCGAGGCGCACTCGCTTAGCGAGAGTCCGACCCCCCAGGGAAACCAGATGCCCGGCACATGCATCGCCGCGAGCTCTGCAGTGAAGAGCACCGCGCCGATGGCCAGCACTGCCGGCAGCGCATACCAGCCATCACGTCCGCCGCGTCGGATCCCCTGGTAGGTAATCAGTATCAACGTCAGCAGGAACAATAGGCGTACCGCGGTGATGAGATCGCGCACGCCGACACCCACGATGTGCGGGAACGCCGCTTGGAACAGCCACGGCCTTGCCAACAGCTGGGCTGCGAAATACACGCAAGTCAGGGCGGCTATCACCTTGGGCAGCCAGGCGGGCTTCATCACGGCGAACCAGCTGCGCCATGCCATCATCCATGCGCCCAGGCTGAGCGCACCGGTGAGCCCGATGATGAAGATCACGAAATCCCTGACGGTCTCGATCTGCAGCCAGAAGAAGAAGGCTTGGTTACCGCGCTGTATGCCGCTCAGCGCCAGGGCGGCCGCCAGCCACGGGTAGGTCCTGCCGCCGCGCTCGAAGGGCTGCAGACAAAGGACCCAGAGCGCCGCCAGAAAGAAGAGCAGTGCCGGTATCGCATCGACCACATAACCTTCGAAGATCTTGAGCCATTGCAGCTGATACTGCGCAGCGATCGCCGGCCGCTCGCCGATCGCGGGAGCGATGTGGATGCCGCCGCTTCCCGGCGCTGCCGCGGCCCAAGGGCCCATCCATACCCGTATCGCGATGACGAGGTCGTCACCGGGAGTCATCGCCGGTAGTGAGAAGAACATTGGATAGTGATTGCCGTGAGCGACCGGCGTGGCTTCCGAGAAGTTGCCGATGCCGCCGAGCAGCCTGCCGTTCTCGTATACCTGATATGCGCTGTCCACCGCCCAGGGGCCGAGCAGCGCGAGGGATGTATCGGCCGGTGTCTGCAGCCTCAGACGAATGCGGTACCAGGCATAGCCGTAATATCCAGGATGGCCCTTGGCGCTCCAGCCGGGCACGTAGTTGGGCAGCCCCACGTCGCCGTCCGTGGCGCTTGCGGGCGCCGCCAGATCCACGAGCTCCCAGTTGGAGTCATCGAATCCGGGATCGGCCCAGCGCGGGTCATCGCCGACCCGAAATCGCCACGGCCCCGTGAGCGCGACCGCCGCATCATTCAGGCTCACGGCCGCCGCTCGGGTCTGCGCCGCGGCGCCATCCGTACGGGACAAGAGCAGCAACAACGCCAGCGAGAGAACAAGCGACTTCATACATCGACCCGTGTGCCGGCCCGAAACGCGCGGCAGTCTGCTTCGTCGGCTCGTCCGTGCGCAAAGCACGGGCGGCCTTTGCGGCGTGTGGGGTTGCGCTTTCGGCGCGCCGGGGTCGCCTCTCGCCGGCGATAGCCGCGGTTTGGGCACCGCCGGTCGCATCGGTCGACTCGGCGGCGGTGCGCCGCGTTGCGAGGTCCTCGCGCCGCCGCTAACCTGTGACCATGCAATTGGATCTGACCGCGGGCGAAGCCGGTGCAAGTCTGAGCAGGACCGCGCAGCTTCGCCTGGCGATCGCGGTGGCGGCGCCAGTCTGCGCGTTTGCGCTGCTGTGGAATCTGTCGGTGGTGCACTACTACATCATGATGTCCGATCCAGCGGATCGGGCGACGTTCATGGCACCGGTGGCACGAGCGATCCAGCACATCCTGCTGTTGCCGCTGTTGACCGGCAGCTATTACCTCGCGGGGCTGCCGGCTGCAACCGGCGGCAGACCCTGGCGCGTGCTCATCAAGCAGCTCGCCCTGTTGATCGCCTTCTCGCTCCTGGTGCGGCCGGTGGGTTTCGTGGCCGCGCATTTTGCTCCGGGCGCCATGAGCAGTGAGCCCTTCGATCTCGCGCACCTTGCCGAAGAGATGGGCCTCGCCGAATGGATGTCGAGTGCGCTCAACTACTCGTTGGTCTATGCCCTGGGTCTCGGCGTGCTCTTCGGGCTGATCATGCTTGCCAAGTACCGCCAGGAGCAGTTGCGTGCGGCGGCGATGCGTGCCAACTGGCTGCAGGCGCAGCTCGAGACCCTGCGCGTGCAGCTGCATCCCCACTTTCTCTTCAACACCCTCAACACCATCTCCGCCCTGGTGGGCTCGCGGCCGGAGGAGGCCCGCGACCTGATCGCGCAGCTCGCGGCGTTGCTGCGCGACAGCATCGAAGAAGCGGCCGGGGAGTTCTATCCGCTGCGCCGCGAGGTCGAGTTGGCCAACAAGTACCTGCGCATCATGTCGGCCCGGTTCGGCGCCCGCCTGAAACCTACGCTCGATGTGATGCCGGGGCTCGAGGACTGCCCCGTGCCCCACGGGCTGCTGCTCACGCTCCTCGAGAATGCGGTCACGCACGGGGTGTCGGCGATCACCGGCGACAGCGAGCTCTCGCTGCGCTGCGGCCTGGAGCGGGGACTGCTCGTCGTCGAAGTCGGCAACGACTACGACCCCGAGGCGGCGCCGCCGCCCGGCCACCGCGGCGGACTGTCGGCGCTGGCCACCCGGCTCAATGCCCTCTATGGCGATGCCTTCGAGCTCGAGTACGGCGGCAACGGCGGCGGAATCTGGTACACGCGTGTCAGGTTGCCCGCCGACTGCGAATCCGGCGCGGTGGGCGCCGAGGGCGCCGGCGCACGCGCGCTCCCGCTCGCGCAGCGGCGGCTCATATGATCCGCACCCTGATCGTCGATGACGAGCCGCCGGCTCGCGGCCAGGTGCGCGAGTTTTTGAGCGCAGAGCCCGACGTGCTCGTGGTGGGCGAGAGCGCCGATGGCGAGGACGCGCTGCGCCAGATTCGCGCGCTCGAGCCGGACCTGCTCTTCATGGACATTCGCATGCCGCGCATGTCGGGGCTGGAGGTGTTGAGCTCCAGTGCCGAGGCGCGGTTGCCCTACACCATCTTCACGACTGCCTATGCCCACTACGCGGTCGAGGCCTTCGCAGTGGAGGCGCTCGATTACCTGGTGAAGCCGCTCGAGCGCCGGCGGTTCGCCGAGGCAGTGGAGCGGGCGCGGCGCTATCTCGCACGCGACGCCTCGCTCGTCCCGCGCATCGAGCCCGAGACGCTGCGCGGCTTTCTCTCCAGCCTGGAGACGCTGGGCGGCAGCGCGCGGCGCGAGCGCCTGGCGATCAAGGTCGGCCGCCGGGTCCGCTTCCTGGACCCGCTTCTCATCGAGTACATCCGCGCCGATGGCGACTATGTTGCGATCCACCTGCAGGGTGGCGAGGTGCTCAGAGCCCGCGATGCCATCGCCGATCTGCAGGCGCGCCTGCCTTCCGCCCGATTCCTGCGCATCCACCGCTCGCTGATCGTCAACCTCGATTGCGTCAAGGAGCTGCGCTCCAACAAGCGTGGAGGTTATACCCTGGTGACGGCCGGCGGTGATCGCCTGGCCGCCGGGGCCACCTACGCGCCGGCCGTGCAGGCTCTCCTCGAGAAATGAAAACTGCGGCCGGCGCTTTCTCTTGCGCCGCCAACAGCCGTGGCGTAGAGTTCCCGCCGTCTTTGGTGTCCCGCCGGAGCTTGGGCTCCGGCGGGGTGAAACGGGAAGCCGGTGAAGCATTCCAGTGGAATGCCATTCCGGCGCTGCCCACGCAACGGTAAGCGAGCTTCAAAGGACGGCGATATACCACCGGCGGGATGCTCGGGAAGGTGTCGTCCTCGGAGAAACCTCCACTCGCGAGCCCGGAGACCGGCCTGAGACAGCATCGGCGGCTCGCGTGGGGCGTGGCTGGAATGCGCGACGTCCGTCGCGCGATCCCGCACCTTCCTATCCCTGTCGCCTCGTGACCCTAGCTGATCGCGCGTGGTGCGCGTGGAGGTCGACAGGTGTATTTCCGCTATATGGCGGCGTTGCTCAGCGCCGTCCTGGTGCCGCTCGTCGCGAGCGCTCAGGATGATCTTTTCCAAGGCCCTTCTGCCGGTCCCGTCGTAGTGACTGCCTCACGGATAGCCGAGCCGCTCGCCGCCGTGGTGGCGTCCGTGACGATCATCACCCGCGCCGACATCGAGCGCCTGCAGCCACATTCGGTGCTCGAGCTGCTCGCGGGACTGCAGGGAGTTTCCGTGGCATCGAACGGCGATCTCGGCAAGACCTCTGCGATCTTCCTGCGCGGCACCAACTCCGATCACGCACTGGTGCTCATCGACGGCATCAAAATAGGGTCGGCGACGACCGGACGGGCTGCGCTCGAGCAGCTACCGGTAGAGCAGGTCGAGCGCATCGAGATCGTGCGTGGTCCGCGCTCGAGCCTCTACGGCTCGGATGCGATCGGCGGCATCATTCAGATCTTCACGAAACACAGCGCACCGGGGACTGCCGGCCGGTTCTCGTTCGATCTCTCCGGTGGCAGCCACGATACCTGGGAGGCGCAGGCCGGCTACTCGGGCAGCAGCGGCCCTCTCTGGTACAACGCCAGCGCCAGCGGTCTCTATACGAGCGGGATTCCCGCTTGCGCGAGCGGCGCGCCCGCGACCGCCCCCTGTTACACCGCCGAGCCCCGCCAGGGTTATCAGAGCGGCTCGGCGGCCGTAAGCGGCGGTTACCAGTTGAGCGATGCCACGCGGGTCTCCGTCGACTGGCTGCGCGCCAATGGCGACACCCGTTACAACGGCGACATCTTCAGCGGGAACGAGCTACACGTTGTGCAGCAGGTGGCCGGCGTGCAGGTGCAGACGGCGCCGCTTGCGCGATGGGAGATGTCCTTCGCGGCTGGCCAGAGTCTCGATGAGTCGGCGCAGATTTTCGACGGGTCGCCCGACGGGTTCTTCGACACCCGCCGCGAGACCGTTTCCTGGCTCAATGACCTGCGCGTCGCTGCCGCGCAAAACCTGCTGCTCGGCATCGACTACGAGCACGATACGATCGGCAGCGATACCGCCTACGCCGTCCACTCGCGCGGGGACACCGGCGCCTTCGCCTCCTATCGCCTCACGCCAGGGCCGGTGGACCTCGAAGTCTCGGCCCGGCATGATCATAACCAACAGTTCGGTGATCACACCACGGGCGCGGCCGCCGCCGGCTGGCGATTCATGAATGACCTGCGCCTCACCGCCTCCTGGGGCACCGCTTTCAAGGCGCCAACCTTCAACGACCTGTACTTCCCGTTCTTCGGGAATCCGGCGCTCCGTCCGGAAGCCTCGCGCAGCGCCGAGGTAGGGCTCGAGGGGGGCTTCGAGCCTCGGATGGCGTGGTCCATCAACGCGTACCAGACCACGATCGATGACCTGGTCGAATATAACCCCGTGACCTTCGCTGCTGACAACATCGATCGGGCCCGCATCCGCGGAGTCGAGTTACACCTCGCGACCGAAGTTGCCGGCACTCGCGCCCAGCTCTACGCCACCTGGCTCGATCCGCGCGATCGCGGCACGAACCAAGGCACCTTGCTGCCGCGTCGAGCCCAGGAGTCCGTGCGCCTGGACCTCGATCGGGCTTTCGGCGCGTTCAGCGCCGGTACCTCCCTCGTGGTCATCGGCCGCCGGTTCGATGACCCCGCCAACACCGAGCGGCTGGGCGGCTACACCGTGCTCGATCTGCGTGCGGGCTGGCATTTCAGCCCGCTCTGGATGCTGCAGGCACATCTCTCGAACGCCCTGAACCACGACTACGAGACGGCCCTGTTCTACAACCAGCCGGGGTTCGAGGCCTTTCTCACCCTGCGCTACACCCCGAGGAGCGCCTCATGACGACAAAGTGGCCTGGAACGACTTTACTCGGCCCATCCATGGGTCCCGGCCCTGCGGACGCAGGGATGGGGGCGAGCAAACTCGCAACGCGACGCCTGGGCGGCTTCTGTGCTCTGACGATGCTCATGGTCCTGACCCGAGCCGGACACCTCGGTACGGCGTGGTCACTCCCGGATGCATCCTGGCCCGTGCTCTATCTCGCCGGCTTTTATTTCGGCAGCCAGTGGCGTTGGGCGCTGCCTTTTCTGCTCTGCACCGCGGCCGCTGTGGATTTCGTCCTCATCCGGGACTTTGGCGTCAGCAGCTACTGCGTAACGGTCGCGTACGCATTCATGCTTCCCGCATATTCGATGCTGTGGTTGGGAGGCGCCTGGCTGCGTCGCACTTACCGTCATGAGCCTCGCGATTTCCTGCGTTGCGCGATCAGCTTCGCGCTGGCTGCCTCACTCTGTTTCCTGGTGACGGACGCCAGCTTCTACTGGTTGGGCGGTCGCGTGACACAGCCGAGTCTCGCCGGATGGGGGCACAGAATCGTGCACTGGTATCCGGATTTCCTCGGTGTCTCCTTCATTTACATCGCCATTGCGGCAGTGCTGCATGCGGCATTTGCCCGGCCGGCGCGCTCGCCGGTGGCGGCCAATGTCCGCTGAGGTACCTTCGCCGGAGGAGTCACGTCACCGTGAGCGCATGCAGCGCCGCAAGGCCGCTATCGATGCCCGCATCGCGGCCGCCACCGTGGAGCGCGGCGTTCTCCTGGTGTTGACCGGGAACGGCAAGGGCAAGAGCTCTTCGGCCTTCGGGATGGTGGCGCGCGCGCTGGGTCACGGCATGAGCGTCGGTGTCGTGCAGTTCATCAAGGGGCGTGGCTCCACCGGAGAGGAGCTCTTCTTCCGCCGCTTCCCGGAAGTGACTTATCACGTCATGGGTGAGGGGTTCACCTGGGAGACACAGGATCGGGAGCGTGACACGCGTGCGGCGCACGCTGCGTGGGCCGTTGCGGCGGCGCTGTTGCGAGACGACCAGGTTGCGCTCGTGGTGCTCGATGAGCTCAACATTGCGCTCCGTCATCACTACCTGCCGCTCGCAGATGTGACGAGTGCGCTGCGCGCAAGGCCGCCACGACAGCATGTCGTGATCACCGGCCGCGGCGCCTCGGCCGAGCTGATCGAGCTTGCGGACACCGTGACTGACATGCACGTCGTGAAGCATGCCTTCAGTGCAGGCGTACGGGCGCAGCGAGGCATCGAGCTGTGAGGGAACGGAAATGAAGGAGCTCGTGCTGGGTGGCGTGCGCTCCGGCAAGAGCCGTTATGCGGAACAACAGGCACGCGCGAGCGGCCTGCATGTCGTGTACATCGCAACCGCGATCGCCGGCGGGGATGCCGGGCTCGAAGAGCGGATCCGACGCCATCGCTCGTATCGGCCTGCCGACTGGGTGACCGTGGAGGAGCCCGCTGCGCTCGGCGCCGCGCTGCGGGACCATGCGAGTGCGGACAGTTGCCTGCTGGTCGAGTGCCTGACGTTGTGGCTCGCGCACCTGCTCACGGCCGGATCGGCCGACCGCCTCGAGCGCGAGCGCGCGAGTCTGCTGCGAGCCGCAGAGGAGATTTCGGGATGTCTGATTCTGGTGAGCAACGAGACCGGACTCGGAGTCATGCCGCCCGGGGAGCTGACACGGCGCTTCCTCGATCTGAGCGGTGAGCTGCACCAGAGTCTCGCCGCCGCGTGCGATCGCGTCACCCTCGTGGTGGCGGGGCTGCCGCAGCCACTGAAGGGGGCCCACCGATGACGGCTGACTCGCGCTGGCTGGAGGATGACGTGCGCTCCATCGACATGCGAGCGGCGGAGGCTGCCCGTGCGCGGCAGGACACGCTGACCAAGCCTCCAGGCTCTCTGGGCGACCTCGAGACGCTGGCCGTCCGGCTCGCCGGATGGCAGCGCCGCGAGTGTCCCGACATGGAACGGGTGCACATCACCGTGTTCGCGGGTGATCACGGCATCACCGCCGAAGGTGTGTCGGCGTTCCCTCAGGCGGTCACCGCAGAAATGTTGCGCAACTTCGCTCGCGGTGGCGCCGCGATCAGCGTGCTCGCGCACGCGCTCGGCGCCAGTTTCGAGGTCGTGAATCTCGGTACCGTGAGCCCGATCACCGGCGGCGTCCATGACAGGTGGCTCGGTCCCGGCACTGAGAGCTTCGTACGGCAGGCGGCGATGAGCGAGGCGCAACTCGCGGCGGCGCTCGATGCCGGCCGGCAAAGCGTCGAGCGCGCGATCGCAACCGACGCGCAGCTCTACGTCGGCGGCGAGATCGGCATCGGCAACACGACGGCGGCAGCTGCGCTCGCCTGTGCGCTGCTACCGGCGGAGCCGGAGACGCTCGCCGGGCCGGGTACGGGTCTCGATGCCGCAGGGGTGGCACGCAAGGCGGCCGTCATCCGGCGCTCGCTCGAGCACCACGCTCAAGCGCTTGGGAGCACGGCTGAGACTCTGCGCCGGCTCGGCGGCTTCGAGATCGCGGCGCTCGCGGGAGCCTACGTGCGCTGTGCGCAAGGCGGCCTGCCGGCGATGATCGACGGCTTCATCTCGACGACAGCAGCACTGATCGCGGCACGGCTGCGGCCGGGTGCGGAGGACTGGTGGCTGTTCTCACACCGCTCGCGCGAGCCGGGGCACGCTGCACTGCTGGCGGCGCTGCACGCGCGCCCGCTGCTCGATCTCGGAATGCGTCTCGGCGAGGGCAGCGGTGCGGCGACTGCCGTGCCGTTGCTGCGTCTCGCATGCGAGCTGCATGGGGGCATGGCGACTTTCGCCCAGGCGGGAGTCTCCGAGCGGCTCTGATGACGGCCATGCGGCAAGGCGCTGTCGCGCCGAGAGCGATGCTCGTCGCGCTGCAGTTCCTGACGCGCCTGCCGCTGCGTCTCGAGCCGCCGCCGGCGGCCCGCGAGGTCGGGCTGTCGCTGGCCTGCTATCCCATCGTCGGCCTCGCGCTCGGTGTTGGTCTCTGGGGCATCACTCTCGCAGTATCGCGATTGCCTGCCTTCCTTGGCGCGGCGATCGTCCTGACGGCGTGGGTCGCGATCACCGGCGCGCTCCACATCGACGGCCTCGCCGACACCGCCGATGCCTGGGTGGGCGGTCATGGCGATCGGGAGCGAACGCTCAGCATCATGAAGGATCCTCGCTCCGGACCTATCGCGGTGGCGGTGGTGAACTGCCTGCTGCTGTTGAAATTCGCCGCGTTCACCGCACTGACGACGCATCTTCCCGCGGCGCCCTGGCGCGACCCGCACCTGGCCGCAGGATGCATACTGCCGCCGCTCCTCGCGCGTGCGGCGATTCCACTGCTCTTTGCCCACACGCCCTACGTGCGTGCGCAGGGAATCGCCCGTGAGCTCAGCGCGCATCAGTCACGAGGCATGGGTGTCTTCATCGCCGGCTCGAGTGTCCTCGGTGCGCTCGCAGCCTGGAGGGCGTTGGCCGCGCTGGCGCTGGCCGCCGCTGCGATCGCATACACCGTCATCCGCACGGGGCTCGTCCGGCGGCTCGGAGGATTCACGGGCGACGGGGCGGGAGCTCTGATCGAGGTGATCGAAGCGGTCTGCCTGGTTGCCATTGCGGCAGCATCATGACGGCGGCCGGGTCACAGCCACTGCACGTGACGGCGGCCGGGTCACAGCCATTGGGCGAGCGCGGCAAGGAGGGCCTTGCGCGCCGGCGCGGGCTGGGCGCTCAGCCTGATCCAGCGCCCGAGGCCGAACGAGGTCGCATCGCGAGCCCGGATTCCGCCTTCGCGCAACCGTTTGCTGATGCGTTCTGCGTTGCCTACATCGACCAGCAGGAAAGTGGCGGGGCTTTCCCGCACTGGGAGCCGCAGCTGCTGCAACCCGTCGGCGAGCTGCGTGCGCCAGCGCCAGAGGCGCGGAATCGAATGGGCCAGCCACTCGCGGGCGGGCCGCTCGATGCCGGCTTCGAGCATGGCCACCGCATCCCGCCCGATCACCCAACTCGGCGCCTCATCGACCAGGCGGCGCACCGGCCGTGGCGTGATCAGGTAAGCCCCACGAACGCCCGTCAGGCCGAGCGCCTTGTTGGGAGAATAGAGCCGCCAGGCGTTGGCCGCTGCGGCTTCGATCTCGGCAGCTCGCGTGCTGCCGCAGAGGGAGGCATAAGCGAGGTCGATGACCAGCGGACCCTGACGCGCAGCCGTTGCGATGAGCGATGCACCCCAGACTTCGCCGGTGGGGTTGTTCGGACAGCAGAGGAAGGCGAGACAGCGCTGCCGCGCCTGGGCGCGCAGGAAGGTTTCGGGGGAGGAGGCGGATATCACCCGCTTGCGGGCGATGCCCGCGCCGCGCGCGTACTCGGAAAAGGTAGGCGCCAGCTGCAACACCGTCCTGTCGAAGTGGCGTATCAGGCGCAGGATGAGCTCGCTGGCGCCTGCGCCCACGACGATGCGGTCAGCCGTGGTGCCGTGCCATGCGGCGAGCCGCTCGCGCAGCCGTGCGTAGTGCGGATCCGGATAACGGCCCACGTTTGCGGCGCGGATTGCGGCGAGCACCGGCGGGCAAGGTCCGAGCGCGTTGGCGTTGCTGGAGAAATCGTAGCGAGGCTCCGGCAGCGAGTCGGTACCGCCATGAACGGGCGCGAGATCAACCATGGATGAGTCCGCTGGAGCAGCAGGTAATCGCCGCGAGCAGCATTGCGAGGAGCCATGCGGCGACCTCGGTGCGACGAAGTGCCGCGGTCACATCGGCAGCGGCCGGCCCCGCGCCCTGCTCGTTGAGCGCATAAACGCCCGGCTTGCGCAGCCTGATGCCGAGGCTGAGCGCAAGCGCCGCCATCGGCCAGCCGGAGTTGGGCGAGGCCGTGTGCCCGGCCTCGCGCGCCAGGCGCCGGAGCACCTGCAGTCGGTCACGGCCGAGCATCGTGAGCGCGAGCGCCGCGAGGCGCGCGGGGATCAGATTCAACAGGTCATCGGCGCGCGCGGCGAACTTCCCGGCCCATTCCCATCTGCCGCGATAGCCCCACATGGCATCCGCGGTGTTGGCAAACCGATAGACTGCGGCACCCGGCAGCCCGAGGAGCGCGAACCAGAAGAGCGGCGCCACCACCGAGTCGGAAAGATTCTCGGCGAGGGATTCGAGCGCGGACTCGCGCACCTCGCCGGCATCGAGGCGCGCGGTATCGCGGCTGACGATCCGGCGAAGGCGGGCGCGGCCGCCCTCGAGGCCCTGGCCCAATGCGAGCTCGACGGATTCGGCCTCTTCGAGCAGCATGCGCAGGGCAAACAACGGCTTGAGCAGAAGTGCCGTCGCGAGGATGGCCAGCCATCGCGGGCATTCCGCAAGGAAAGCGTGCATGCAAGCGTAGGTGGTGGCCACGATCGCGGCGCCGGCGAGCCAGGCGGCCGTGCCGAGGACGAGCGCAGCCTCAGGCCGCCGTTCCGGCAGCCGCTTGCCGATCCAACCAAGATAACACCCCATCCATACGACCGGATGGAGGCGGCGCGGCGGCTCGCCCAGCCATCGATCGACCAACATCGCAAGCACGATGCTCATGCCATCCGCGGTCCGCCGCAACAACGAGCGGCGCAGAGTAAGCCATCGGCGTTGCATTCAACAACACCTTTTTGCCGGCGGGGTGGCCGCAAAGCAGCAGGTCAATCGCGGCGCCTGGCGATCGCCATCGTTCGCCCGCGCGCTGCTCAGGCATGGGTGTCGATGTGATGGCCGGACAGGCTACGGTGTTGGTTTGTGTCACGTGCGCGGCGGACGCTCCCGCAGGCTCACCGCCTGCCGGCGTCGTTCTGGCGCGGAGCGCGGCCGCATCGGTCGGGGGGGCTGCAGATGTGCGCGTCGTCGGCGTGCGCTGCCTCGCCAACTGCAGCCGCGGACCGAGTGCCGCCATCCGTTGCGATGGCGCGTGGACCTATGTGTTTGGGCCTCTGGATGGATCTCGGGATGGCCCGGCACTGGTGGAGGGCGCGCGCCTGCTCGCCGCGGCAGCGGACGGCCTGCTGCCCTGGCGAGGCCGTCCCGAGGTGCTCAAGCGCGCCCTGGTGGCGCGACTTCCGCCGGCGGCCGATCCCGGGGAGGCGGTGGATCCCGGCGAGGCGGCGGATCCCGGCGAGGCGGTGGATCCCGGCTAGGCGGCGGATCCCGGCGAGGCGGCGGATCCAGACGCGAGCGGTTGACGGTAACTCCAGCCGCTTGCCGGCGCCACCGGTGGGCGTGCCGCCCTAACTCGTGACCGCTTCGGCGCGAAAGGCGTCCCGGGTCAGGTTCTCGTGGCCCGTGGCAGTGACGGCCAGGTCGTCTTCGACCCGCACGCCGCCGAATTTGCGCAGTGACTCGACGCGGCGCCAGTTGATATGGGCGGCGCGCGCATCGGAGCGGGCGGCATCGAGTAGTTGTGGGATGAAGTAGAGGCCGGGCTCCATCGTGACCACGAACCCTGCCTCGAGCGTGCGAGTGAGGCGCAGGTACGGATGACCTTCGGGGCGCGGAATGTCGCCTCCGTCGGGGGAGCGCATGAAGCCACCCACGTCGTGCACCTCTATGCCGAGGAGGTGGCCGATGCCGTGGGGCAGGAAGACGCTGGTCGTGGTACTGGCAACGGCCTCCTCGGCGCTGCAGGTGATGATCTCTGCATCCCGCAGGACCTCGGCGAGCAGGCGGTGGGTATGCAGGTGGACGTCCCGCCAGTCCACTCCAGCCCTTACGGTGGCACAGAGGGATTGCTGCATGCGATCGACCCGGTCGATCAGGGCTGCGAAGTCGGGATCACGGTGGGAATGGGTGCGCGTGATGTCGCTGGCGTAGCCTGCGAACTCTCCGGCGGCATCGATCAGGAGCGAGCGGTGCTCATCGGGCCGGGCCCGTTCCAGCACCTGGTAGTGCAGCACGGCGCCATTCTCGTTGAGGGCGATGATCGGGTTGTACGGGAGGTCCTGCTCGCGCACGCCGCAGGCGGTGAGGAAGGCGAGCTCGATCTCGAATTCCGAGGCGCCGCCGGCGAAGGCGCGTGCCGCGGCCAGTTGCCCCCGGGCGCCGAGACGGCTCGCCCGCCGCAGGCAGGTGAGCTCGTAGGGAGATTTGGCGGCGCGGGGGTAGTCGAGGTGGCGGATGAGATGCGGCGGATTGATGGCGGCCAGGCGCCAGGAGGAGGCGACCTCCGGCAGGGAATCACCCAGGTATGCCGTGCCCCCGAGGTCGTGCGGCAGGAGGCGCCGTGCCTCATCCAGGTCGCGGCATGGGCAAATGTCGAAATGCCGGGTCCAGTAGCCGCTCGGCAGCGAAGGAGGCTTGTACCAGTAATCCTGAGGCTGGTGGAAAGCCAGCAAGGGGCGCCGGCCGGGCTCGAAGTAGAGGAAGCAGTCGGGCGCATCGAGCAGGGGAGCCCAGACCTTGAAGGGGGCGTGAGCCTTGTAAGCGTAGGTCCGGTCGTCCTGAAAGACCGGCAGCAGCGAGCCGGAGTGCACGAGCAGGGCAGTGAACCCGCAGGCTTCCAGCGCACGCGCGCTGCGCAGACAGATGCCTTCGAGGTGCGCAGGGAATTGCGCCTCGAGCAACTGGAGCTCGGTAGGGGCACCAACGCCGGTCATCTTGGACGCTCCGCTGGAACGGGCCGCCGATTGTATGCTTTTGGGGCGACGTGAGACCCCGACGAGGGGTCACGGATGAGCCCGTTGGGTGAAATTTCTGTCGTTCAGGAGCGACAGGAAACGCCCAAGCTGTTTAAAATCGTACGGTGACCCTATAAAATTCGGGCGCGCGGCCCGTGAAGGGACTCGCGGAACGATAAAAAAGTCGTTCAGAAAGCTCTCCCGTATTGGCTCTCTCCAACAAAGTATCGGGGTACCGATCGATGAACACCAAAGTTGCTCTCACTGCGCTTGCTGCGGCATTGCTGCTGACGGCCTGTGCGAAGAACGATTCCTCCAGCACTGAGCCTGCCGCCAGCCCGCCGCCGGCGAGCCAGAGCAGTGCGCCGGCATCGACGCCGCCGTCCGATAATTCCGGCGCGATGGCCAGCCCCTCGGGTGGCACCACTCCGCCCGCGGCTCCGTCCGACAATGGTGCTGCTCCGGCCAGCCCGCCGCCCGCCAACGGCAGCCCGCCGCCGGCGAACAACGGCAACCCGCCGCAGCAGTAAGCCTCTGCTCCGGGAAGCTGGCAGCAGCCTCCCGGCACTGGTACGACACGGCCCGGACGGATCGCGCGCGCGAGCTGTCCGGGCCGTGTTTCTTCAGGGTTCCGGGAATGCCGACATGACGGTCAGCGTTCGCGACGCGCGAGACACCGCAGGCGACCGCCTCTGGATCCAGAGCGTCTATCGCGATTACCTCGACGATCTGGCGCCCACCACGGGCACCGGGACTTTTCCCGCGCTCGGTGAGGTCGGGCATCGCGAGCCCGACCAGCTCTTCCACTGGTTCGGCGATCCCAACAGCTTTCCGCTCGTGATCCTGCGCTCCTCGGAGCCGGTCGGCTTCGCGCTGGTCGTGCGCGGTCACCCGGCCATCGACTATCGCATGGCGGAATTCTTCATCACCCGCGCCTGGCGCCGCCTCGGCATCGGCGCCACCGCCGTCAGGCTCATCCTCAGCCGCTTCACCGGCCGCTGGGAGATCACCGAGTATCTGCGCAACACCAGTGCCGTCACCTTCTGGCGGCGCGTCGTCGCGAGCTACACCCGCGGCAATTACCGTGAGCGGATCGTGAACGGTGAAGTGCGCCAGACATTCGAGACCGGGACCGGCTGAGCGGCGATATCAGAGCCTCTCGGGCGGCATCGTCAGGATTTCCTGCAAGGCATGGAGTGTCTTCTGCGGAAATCGCTCCGCAGGGTAGTACTTCGTGATCGCGGCGAGCGCGCGGTCGTACGAGTCGATGTCGAGGTGGCGGAGGAGGTAGCGAACGTCCGCCTCGTCGTGGAACTCCGCACCGATTCTCATTGCCAGGCACTTCATTGCCAGCAGGTACTCGGCCTTCGCGACCATCACGCGCAAATGATCGAGCTCGAGGAAGGGAGCGAAGTCGGCCTGCTCGCTGAGGTAGCCCTTCACCGCATCATTGAGCCAGTGTGGATCGAGGTTCGCGTTCACCTGCGCCCGGTGCGGCCGGCCCTGGTGCCCTCAGCGGGCGTCTCCGCCGCCGGACTCTTGCCCAGCAGCGGCCGCAGATAGGCGCCCGTGTGCGAGCGCGGGTTCGCCGCTACCTGCTCGGGCGTGCCGGTGGCGACGATCTCGCCGCCGCCTTCGCCGCCCTCCGGTCCGAGGTCGATCACCCAGTCGGCGCTCTTGATGACATCGAGATTGTGCTCGATCACCACGATCGTGTTGCCTTGGTCGCGCAGGCGGTGAAGCACGTCGAGGAGCTGAGCGACATCGTGGAAGTGCAGGCCGGTCGTGGGCTCATCCAGGATGTAGAGGGTGCGCCCGTGGGTCTGGCGCGCGAGCTCGCGGGAGAGCTTCACGCGCTGGGCCTCACCGCCGGAGAGAGTGGTGGCATTCTGGCCGAGGTGGATGTAGGAGAGGCCGACGTCGGTCAGGGTCTGCAGCCTGCCGGCCACCGCAGGGACGTTCTGAAAGAAGCGCAGAGCTTCCTCCACCGTCATCTCCAGAACTTCGTGGATGTTCTTGCCCCGATAGCGGATCTCCAGCGTCTCCCTGTTGTAGCGTTGTCCCTTGCACACGTCACAGGCCACGTAGACGTCCGGAAGGAAATGCATCTCGACTTTGATGACTCCATCGCCCTGGCATGCCTCGCATCGGCCCCCTTTGACATTGAAGCTGAAGCGGCCGGCATCGTAGCCGCGCGCGCGGGCCTCGGGGACGGCGGCGAAGAGCTCCCTTACCGGACCGAAGAGGTTGGTGTACGTCGCGGGGTTGGAGCGCGGAGTGCGGCTGATCGGCGCCTGGTCGATGTCGATCACGTGCTCGATGTCCTCGAGCCCTTCGACACGCTCGCACGGTGCGGCATCGGGCGCGCCCAATCGGCCGTTGACCCTGGCGGTCGCGTGGCCGAAGAGGGTGTCGACGATCAGGGTCGATTTGCCCGAGCCGGAGACACCGGTGATGCAGGTAAGAAGACCCAGCGGGATCTCAGCGGTGACGTTGCGCAGGTTGTTACCTGAAGCACCGACGATACGGATCTGCTTGTCAGGCGAGCGTGGGGTACGCAGGTGCGGGAGTGTGACTTTGCGCTTGCCGCTCAGGTACTGACCGGTCAGCGAGGCGGCCGAGACCGAGATGTCGCGCGGTGTGCCCTGCGCCACCACGTGGCCTCCGTGCGCGCCGGCGCCGGGCCCGAGGTCGACCACATGGTCCGCCTCGCGGATCGCCTCCTCGTCGTGCTCGACGACGATGACGGTGTTGCCGAGATCGCGCAGGCGCTTGAGCGTGCCGAGGAGGCGCGAGTTGTCGCGTTGGTGCAGCCCGATCGAAGGCTCATCGAGGATGTACATGACGCCGGTGAGACCGGAGCCGACCTGGCTTGCGAGGCGGATGCGCTGCGCCTCGCCGCCGGAGAGGGTGTCGGCGCCGCGATCGAGTGTCAGATACTGCAGGCCGACGTCGGCGAGGAAGCGCAACCGCTGCACGACCTCTTTCACGATTGGCGCAGCCACCTCGCCGCGCCAACCAGGCGGCGCGAGGGAGCGGTACAGATCGAGCGCGTGGCCGACGCTGAGGCGCGTGACTTCGGGGAGCGCCTTGTCGTCGACGAACACGAACCGCGCCGCGCGGGTGAGCCGCGCGCCGCCGCAATCGGGGCAGGTGCGTACGCCGAGGTACTTCGCGAGCTCGTCGCGGACCGTGGAGGATTCGGTCTCGCGGTAACGCCGCTGCAGGTTCGGCAGGATCCCTTCGAATGGGTGGCGTTTCACCGCCGCGCGGCGCTTGCCCTCGGATGGGCCCTCGCTGTAGCGAAACTCGATGACCTCATCGCCGCTGCCGTAGAGCAGGACCTGACGGGCGCGCTCCGGCAGCTCTGTCCAGGGCGCCTCGATGTCGAAGCGGTAGTGACGGGCGAGCGATTGAATGAGCTGAAAGTAGTGAGCGTTGCGCCGGTCCCAGCCGCGCACCGCACCGCTCGCCAGCGACAGATCCGGATGCAGGACCACACGCTGCGGATCGAAGAACTCCTGCGTGCCGAGGCCGTCGCAGGTCGGGCAGGCGCCCGCCGGATTGTTGAACGAGAAGAGCTTCGGCTCGAGCGGCGGCACGCTGTAGCCACAGACCGGGCAGGCATGGCGGCTGGAGAAGACCAACTCTTCGCGCGCGGGCTCGTCCAGGAAGGTGAGCCGTGCCAACCCGCCGGCGAGGCGCAGTGCAGTCTCGAACGATTCCGCCAGGCGCTGCTGGACGTCGGGCCGCAGGCGCAGGCGATCGACCACCGCTTCCACGCTGTGCTTGCGCTTCGGGTCGAGCTGCGGCAAACCCTCCATATCGTGAATGCGGCCATCGATGCGCACGCGCACGAAGCCCTGGTCGCGTAGGGAGTCGAGAATGTCCGCGTGCTCGCCTTTCCGATCGCTCACGAGCGGCGCAAGCAGCGCCACGGCAGAGCCCTCGGGCAGCTTCAGCACCTGATCGACCATCTGGCTGACCGTCTGGGCCGTGAGGTCGATGCCATGGTCGGGACAGCGCGGGATTCCGGCGCGCGCATAGAGGAGGCGCAGATAGTCGTAGATCTCGGTGACGGTCCCGACGGTCGAGCGCGGGTTGCGCGAGGTGGCCTTCTGCTCGATGGCGATCGCGGGCGAAAGGCCCTCGATGCTGTCGACGTCGGGCTTGTCCATCATGGACAGGAACTGCCGTGCGTACGCCGACAGCGACTCGACGTAGCGGCGCTGCCCCTCGGCGTAGAGCGTGTCGAAGGCGAGCGAGGACTTGCCGGAGCCGGATAGTCCAGTGAGGACGATCAGCCGCTCGCGCGGCAGATCGAGGTCGATGCTCTTCAGGTTGTGGGTGCGCGCCCCGCGGACGCGGATTTGTTGCATGGCAGCTGAGAATCGTTGCTGTCGGAGCGGCCCGGAGGCCGCGAGAAATCAAGCCTTCAAGTCTACCCGCCGCGACCCCTTCGGCTGAATAATTGCCAATCCGCGGAGCTTTTCCCGGTACGCGAGCGGGCCGCGCACGTCTACAATGGGGGCCTTCTCAAGAGGGGCACACTCATGGCGCGCGGAGTCAACAAAGTCATCCTCATCGGCCACCTGGGCGCAGATCCCGAGACGCGCGCCATGCCATCGGGCAGCAGCGTGGCGAACCTTCGCATCGCCACGACCGAGAGCTGGCGCGACAAGCAGAGCGGCGAGCAGCAGGAGCGCACGGAGTGGCACCGCGTGGCCCTCTTCGGCCGCCTCGCGGAGATCGCGGGCGAATACCTGAAAAAGGGCTCGCAGGTCTATATTGAGGGGAGCCTCCGCACCCGCAAGTGGCAGGACAAGCAGGGCAACGAGCGCTATTCCACCGAGATCGTCGGCAACGATATGCAGATGCTCGGCGGCCGCGGCGGCGGCGGTGGAGCGGGCGCCCCGAGCGCGGGCGGCGGCGGGGCTTCAGGCGGCATGCCGCGCGAGCCGATGCCGGACTATGCCGGTCCGAGCGGCGGTGGAGCGGGTGGCGGTGGTGGTGGCGGCGAAGACTTCGACGACGACATACCGTTCTAATGTCGAGTAGGGTCGTGTGGCACTTCTTCCGGTCACAGATGGGCTGAGGGTCGCAGGGGCGCTGCGCTGATCCAGCTGCCGGTGGTTCTCGCTATTCACCAGGTGCTGCGGGCCGGAACGCCGGGCGCTTGACGGTGCTCTCATGCGGGCGATCGACTCAAATATTTGATTCTGCTCATATTTTCAGCCGACCCCGCAGTTCCGCACGGCTCCCGTGCGACGGGGTGGCGGAGGCCGTAGAATTGGCCGACTCCCTGCCTATGCCCCGCCGCTACTTCATCAAGACTTTCGGCTGCCAGATGAACGAGTACGACTCCGCCCGGATGGCGGACGTGCTCGAGGCTGGCGTGGGACTCGCCCGTACCGAGGATCCGGCGCAGGCCGACGTGCTGTTGATGAACACCTGCTCCGTGCGGGAGAAGGCGCAGGAAAAAGTCTTCTCGATGCTGGGGGAGTGGCGCAAGCTCAAGAGTCAGCGGCCGCACGTGCTCATCGGTGTCGGCGGTTGCGTCGCCAGCCAGGAAGGCGAGGGCATCACCCGGCGCGCGCCTTTCGTGGATCTGGTCTTCGGTCCGCAGACCCTGCATCGCCTCCCCGACATGATCGCGGAGCTGGGCCGCACCGGCCGCTCGGTGGTCGATGTCAGCTTTCCGGAGATCGAGAAGTTCGATCGGCTGCCGGAGCCGCGCGCCGAGGGCGCCACGGCCTTCGTGTCGGTCATGGAAGGCTGCAGCCGGTATTGCAGCTTCTGCATCGTGCCGTATACCCGCGGCGATGAGGTCAGCCGGCCGTTCGAGTCCGTGCTGCTCGAGGTGCGTCAGCTCGCGGCCCAGGGCGTGCGGGAGGTGACGCTCCTCGGCCAGAACGTCAACGCCTATGCCGGGCCCATGGCGGACGGCGCAGTGGTGGATCTGGCGACGCTCATTCATCACGTCGCGGCGGTTCCAGGCATCGAGCGCATCCGCTTCACGACCTCGCACCCGCTCGAGCTCAACGACAGCCTGATCGAGGCCTTCGCTCACGTGCCGCAGCTCGCGAGCCATCTGCACCTGCCGGTACAGAGCGGCTCGGATCGGGTGCTCGCGGCCATGAAGCGCGGCTACACCGCCATTGAATTCAAGGAAAAGGTCCGCAAGCTACGGGCAGTGCGGCCGGATATCTGTATTTCCTCCGACTTCATCGTGGGGTTCCCCGGAGAGAGCGAGCGCGATTTCGAGGCGACGCTCGCGCTCGTGCGCGATGCGCAGCTCGACCAGTCGTTCAGTTTCCTCTATAGCCGCCGCCCGGGCACGCCGGCAGCCTCACTCCCCGATGACACCCCGGCCGAGGTCAAGCAGGAGCGTCTCGCGCGGCTCCAAGTGCAGCTCGATGCCCAGGCGCGCGCGATCAGCGAGGGCATGGTCGGCAGCGTGCAGCGCGTCCTGGTGGAGCGCCCGGCCAGGAAGGACGGTCGCGAGCTCGCCGGCCGCAGCGAAAGCAATCGTTGGATCAACTTTGCCGGGCCCGCCGAGCTCATCGGCCGATTCGCACGTATCGCCGTGACCGAAGCAATGCCGCACAGTCTGCGCGGACGCCTGTGTCAGTAGCAGTCCCTGAGGCGTCGCGGGAGTTCGATCTCGAGCCGTCGGACAATGCACGGTTGGCCAACCTGTGTGGCCCGCTCGATGAGAATCTGCGTCTGCTCGAAGCGCGCCTCGATGTGCAGATCCGCAGGCGCGGAGACAACTTCCGGGTGCTCGGAGCACGCGCCGGCAATGCGGAGGACATCCTGCAGGAGCTCTTCGCGCTGGCAAAGGAGGAGGAAGTCACGCCCGAGCGTGTGCATCTGGCTCTGCGCGAGCGCGAGTCCGGTCAGGCATCCGCGGACGCAGATCCCGCGGAGCGCGCCATCCGGGTGCCCCGCGGCGGCATCCGGGCGCGTGGTCACCACCAACGTGAATACCTCGCCCATATCCGCAGCCGCGACCTGACATTCGGCATCGGCCCGGCGGGCACGGGTAAAACCTATCTGGCAGTGGCCTGCGCCGTCGAGGCCCTGCAGGCGGAGACCATCCGGCGTATCGTGCTCGTGCGGCCGGCGGTCGAGGCCGGCGAGCGGTTGGGATTTCTTCCGGGAGATCTCACGCAGAAAGTCGATCCCTACCTGCGTCCAATGTATGACGCGCTCTACGAGATGCTGGGATTCGACCGGGTGTCACGCTTCATCGAGCGCAACGTCATCGAGGTGGCACCGCTCGCCTTCATGCGCGGCCGCTCGCTCAACGACTCCTTCATCATTCTCGATGAGGCGCAGAACACCACCGTCGAGCAGATGAAGATGTTTCTCACCCGCATCGGCTTCGGCTCCAAGGCCGTGGTCACGGGCGATGTGACTCAGACCGATCTGCCCGCGGGACGCCAGTCGGGTCTGAGTCACGTGATCGGCGTGCTGCGCGGCGTGGAGGGAGTTGCCTTCACCTTCTTCGATGCCCAGGATGTCGTGCGCCATCCCCTGGTTCAGCGCATCGTGCAGGCCTATGAGTCGCGCACGGGCGGCAGGGAACAGCAGCCGTGAAGGAGCACGGGAGGCAACTGCGGGTGGAGGTCCAAAGGCGCGTTCGATCCTGGGCGCCGCACGCACGAGAGATCGCTGCCTGGGCGGGCACGGCCCTCGGCCGCAACGCGGCCCGGGGTGAGCTCGGCGTGCGCGTCGTCGGCGCCGCTGAGAGCCGGCGCCTGAACGCCCATTACCGCGGCAGGGACAAGCCGACGAACGTATTGTCATTTCCACCCGCGCCCCTTCCGCCGCAGGTGTCCGGCTCGCTGCCCGGCCGCAGCCGGCAAGGAGTTGATACGCGGCCGCTCGGCGACCTCGTCATCTGTGCGCAGGTGGTGCGCGCGGAGGCGCGCGAGCAGAAAAAGCCGCTCAAGGCGCACTGGGCACACCTGGTGGTGCACGGGGCGCTCCATCTCATTGGCTACGACCACGAGCGGGAAGCGGAGGCGCGGCGCATGGAGCGGCGCGAGATCGTGGTGCTGCGCCGCCTGGGCTTCGCCAATCCCTACAGAGCCTGACCCATGCCGAAGGACATCAACACGACCGGTAAGTGGCTGAAGCGGCTGACTCAGAGCTTCGCCGCAGAGCCGCAGGACCGCCAGCAGCTCCTCGAGATCCTGCGCGAGGCCCGTACGCGCGGCCTCCTCGATGCCGATGCGCTGCCGATGCTCGAAGGCGTGTTGGAAGTCTCCAACCTGCACGTGCGCGACATCATGGTGCCGCGCGCGCAGATGGCCTTCGTGCGTCGCGAGGATCCGGTCTCGCGCATCCTGCCGACCGTCGTCGAGTCGGGGCACTCCCGCTTCCCGGTCATGGATGAGGACCGTGACGACATCGTCGGGATCCTGCTTGCCAAGGACCTGCTGCGCCTCTGCAGCGGCGAGGCGCGCGAGCGCTTCGACATCCGCGAGTTCATGCGCCCGGCGGTGTTCGTGCCGGAATCGAAGCGCCTCAACGTGCTGCTGAAGGAGTTTCGCGGCAGCCGCAACCACATGGCCATCGTGGTCGATGAGTACGGCGGCGTCGCCGGTCTGGTCACGATCGAGGATGTGATCGAGCAGATCGTGGGCGACATCGACGACGAGTTCGACGTCGAGGACGATCAGAACATCCGCAAGGAGGCCGAGCGCCTGTTCCTGGTGCGCGGCGTGACCCGCATCGGGGAGTTCAACGAATACTTCGGTGCCCGCCTCTCCGAGGAGGAAGGCTTCGAGACCGTGGCGGGGCTGCTCATGAAGCAGTTCGGGCGGCTGCCGCGGCGGGGCGAGTCCGCGAGCATCGACGGCTTCGAGTTTCGGGTCATGAGAGCCGATCGCCGCCGCATCGACGCTCTGCGAGTCGTGCCGCCGCGCGATGTGACGCCGCCCGACGGTCACCCGCAGCCGGAACAGGGCGAGTCTCACGCATGAGCTCACGGCACCTCGCTGCCATTGCTCCTTCCCCGCAAGACGAAGCTGCGCCGGCCTCCGTAGCGAACGCGAGGCATCCGCTCGTGGCAGTAATCGCCGCGCATGCGACGCTCGCGCGCAGGGTGGTGGCCTTCGGGGCGGGCGCCCTGCTGGCCTGCGCCTTCGCGCCGTTTCAATGGTGGCCACTCGCGATCCTCTGCCCCGCGGTGCTGATGTGGCTCTGGGAAGGGGCCACGCCGCGGCAGGCGGCGGGAACCGGGTTCTGGTTCAGCTTCGGCACCTTCCTCGCCGGTACGTACTGGCTCTATGTCAGCATCCACGTGCTCGGTGAGGCGCCGGTCTGGCTCACTGTCGCGCTCATGTTGGGCCTGATCGGAATCATGGGCCTCTACAACGCGCTCATGGGCTACGTGGTGGCGCGCTGGCTGCCGCGCAGTGGCGCGTGGCGCTGGCTCATCGGCATGCCGGCGGTCTGGATGGTCATCGAGTGGTGGCGCGGCTGGTTCCTCTCCGGTTTCTCCTGGCTGTCGCTCGGGTATTCGCAGACGGATACCTGGCTGGCGAGGCTCGCTCCCGTCCTCGGCGTCTACGGCATCAGCCTGGTGCTGCTCGCGAGCGCCGGTGCGCTCGTGGCGTTGGTGCGCGGTAGCGGGCGTGTGCGGCTGGCGGCGGCGCTGGTTCTCATCGCGCCCTGGGTTGCCGGCGCGCTCCTCGGGCCGGCGCAGTGGACGAGACCCTCGGGTCCGCCGGTCTCGGTGGCCCTGATCCAGGCCAACATTCCGCAGGAGGACAAGTGGGATGAGGCCCACCGGGACGAGATCCTGCAGCGCTACCGCAAGATGACCGAGTCGGTGCTCGGCGCGAAGCTCATCGTCTGGCCGGAGGCGGCCTTACCGGACCTCGCCAACAATCTGCTGCCGTACATTGCGCTCATCGACCGCGAGGCGCAGGATCGCGGGTCTTCGCTCGTCATGGGCGTGCTGCGCGCCTCGGATGACGGCCATCACTATTACGATTCGATCCTGGCGCTCGGCAACCCGCCGAGCTGGTATTCCAAGGACCACCTCGTGCCGTTCGCGGAGTTCTTTCCGGTACCGCATTTCGTGCGTAACTGGCTGCGCCTGATGAGCCTGCCTTATGAGAGCTTCGATCGCGGCGGCACGCACCAGACGCCTCTGCCGGTGGCTGGATTGCAGCTCGGGGCCACCGTCTGCTACGAGGTAGGATACGGAGCCTATATGCTGGGCATGCTCCCGAAGGCGGATGTGCTCGTGAACGTCACCAACGACGGCTGGTTCGGACACAGCACGGCCCGCTACGAGCAGTTCCAGATGGCCCGCATGCGCGCGCTCGAGGAGGGCCGCGACATGATCGTAGCCACCAACGACGGCCTCTCCGCGGTCATTGGCCCACGCGGCGAGATCCAGGCATCGGCACCACCCTTCCAGCCCTATGCGTTACGGTCTTCCGTCACGCCCAGGTCCGGGCTCACGCCGTATGCGCGTGTTGGAAATTGGTTGATCGTGAGCCTCGCCGCCTTCGGACTGATCGGCGCTCTCGGGGCAGCGGTCTTGCGGCGGCGCCTGGGCATGGCGAGTGCTACTCCCTTCCATTCCGGAGTCTGACATGAGCGTCCTAATGCGCGGGCGTGCCCGCGCGGCAATGATGTCCCTGGCCCTCCTCGTGCTCGCTGGCTGGCCGGCGATGGGCGCGCAGGTGGCATATGCGGCAACGGCTGCTTCGGCGGTGCAATGCGCGCCCGGCGGGACAGCTTCCCTGCCTGATTTCTCGCCACTCGTAGCCAGGTACGGCCCGGCGGTCGTCAACATCGAGGTGATCGAGAAAGAGCCGGAGGGCGGCGGTCAGGGTGACGATCCGCTCAACGATTTCTTCCGCCGCTTCGGCATCCCGGCGCCGGGCGGTGGCCAGCAGCGGCACGAAGAGCCGGTGCGGGGCGCGGGCTCCGGGTTCATCGTGAGCCCCGACGGTTACGTCCTCACCAACGGCCACGTGGTGGAAGGGGCGAGCCAGGTGACGGTGCGCCTCGTCGATCAACGGGAGTTCCGGGCGAAAGTGGTGGGCACGGACGAGCGCACCGACATCGCCGTCCTCAAGATCGCGGCGAGCGGACTCCCGGTCGTGCGTTTCGGTGATCCCTCGAAGCTCCGCCCCGGTGAGTGGGTGCTCGCGATCGGCTCGCCGTTCGGCTTCGACAACAGTGCCACCGCAGGCATCGTGAGCGCCATCGGTCGCTCGCTCCCCGCCGAGAACTACGTGCCCTTCATCCAGACCGACGTGGCGGTGAACCCGGGCAACTCGGGCGGCCCGCTCTTCAACCTGCAGGGCGAGGTGGTCGGTATCAACTCGCAGATCTTCAGCCGCACCGGCGGGTTCATGGGCGTGTCGTTCGCGATTCCCATCGATGTCGCGGCGGGCGTGGAGCGGCAGATCATCCAGATCGGCCACGTGGTGCGCGGCAAGATCGGCGTCACCATTCAGGAGGTGACGGCGGATCTGGCCGACTCGTTCGGGCTCAGCCGGCCGCACGGGGCGCTGGTGAGCTCGGTGCAGAGCCAGAGTCCGGCGGCGGTCGCGGGCCTCAAGGCGGGCGATGTGGTGCTCTCCGTCGATGGGCATTCGATCGATCACTACGGTGAGCTCTCCAGCCGGATCTCATCGATGCGGCCGGGATCGGAGGCGACGCTGACCTTGTGGCGTGATCGCAGGGAGTCGACCGTTCGGGTACGAGTGGTCGAGCTCAAGGAGGCGCAGACGGCTGTCGCGGGGCGTGCGGCGCGGCCGGCACCGGTCGTGCGCAAGCCGAATCAGCTCGGGCTCACGATCCGGCCGCTTGCACCGCAGGAGAAGGCTGAAGCGCGGACTGACGGCAGCCTCGTCGTCGAGGGCGTGTCGGGGGCGGCGGAGGTTGCGGGGGTGGAGACGGGGGACATCATCCTTGGTGTGGATGGCCGGCGGATCAGGTCTGTGGAGGAGCTGGAGTCGGCGGCCAATGGGAAGAGGAATAAGAGCATTGCGTTGCTCGTTCAGCGAGGGTCGGGGCAGCTGTTTTTGCCTATCTCTGTTCCTTGATTCGCGGTTCGTCCGCGTCGGCTCGGCTGCAAAAAGGATTTTCCCGGGGACGCCGTCAATCCGGCTGCTATGGTCCATTGGCCCAAAGTCGCCTCCGGCGCTTTGGGCAGCCAGCCGTGTGACCCTGTCGCCCCCGCGGCCCAGGGAACGGCCCTGGGCCGCTTAATCATTTGCTTTCGCACGGTCGAGCGAAGGTGTCGCTCGTTCGTGGAACGGTGCCCGTTCGTGTAATCTTTCGGGCTTTGAATTACTGAGATTCAGGCGTTTTGGGGATGGAAGAGCACTACGATCCGGCGGTTGTCGAGAGGGCGGCGCAGGCTTATTGGGACGAGCATCGCAGCTTCGAGGTGAAGGAGGAGAAGGGGCGGGAGAAGTATTACTGCCTGTCGATGCTGCCTTATCCGTCGGGGCGGCTGCACATGGGGCACGTGCGCAACTACACGATCGGGGATGTGTTGGCGCGCTTCATGCGGATGCAGGGGCGGAACGTGTTGCAGCCCATGGGGTGGGATGCGTTCGGATTGCCGGCGGAGAATGCCGCGATCAGCAACGCAGTGCCGCCTGCGCGCTGGACGCGGCAGAACATCGCGCACATGCGCGCGCAGTTGAAGTCGCTCGGCTTCGGGATCGACTGGAGCAGGGAGGTTGCCACCTGCGATCCGGGCTACTACCGCTGGAACCAGTGGCTCTTCCTGCGGATGCTGGAGCGGGGGATCGCGTATCGCAGGACGGGCGTGGTGAACTGGGATCCGGTCGATCAGACGGTTCTTGCGAACGAGCAGGTCATCGAGGGACGCGGATGGCGTACGGGAGCGCTCGTCGAGAAGCGCGAGATTCCCACTTACTACCTCAACATCACGCGCTATGCGGAGGAGCTCCTCGGGGATCTCGAGCAGCTGCCGGGCTGGCCGGAGCGGGTGCGCCTCATGCAGGCGAACTGGATCGGCCGCAGCGAGGGCTGTGAGATCTCCTTCCCGTATGCGCACGACACGCGTGCGGCGATGGCGGCGGAAGGCGCACTCAAAGTGTTCACCACCCGCGCGGACACGCTGTTCGGTGTCACCTTCATGGCGATCGCGGCGGAGCACCCGGTGGCCATGGCGGCCGCGGCTTCCAACCCGACGCTCGCGGCGTTCATCGAGGAGTGCCGCCGCGGCAGTGTCATGGAGGCGGACGTCGCGACACAGGAGAAGAAGGGCATGCGCACGGGGTTGCACGTGGTGCATCCCTTCACCGGCAAGCCGATCGAGGTGTGGGTCGCGAACTACGTGCTCATGGGCTATGGCGAAGGCGCGGTCATGGGCGTCCCGGGTCACGATGAGCGCGATTTCGAGTTCGCGCTGAAGAACTCCCTCCCGATCGCGATGGTGGTGCGCCCGAAGAGCGGCGCCTACGAGGAGTTGCGTGCGCCCTGGATTGCCGAGTACGGCGAATACGGCGTGACGGTGAACTCCGGGGAATTCTCCGGGCTGGAGTTCCAGGCCGCCGTCGACAGGATCGCGGCGAGTCTCGAGAAGCGCGGCCTCGGGCGCAAGCGGGTGCAATACCGGCTGCGTGACTGGGGTATCTCGCGTCAGCGCTACTGGGGCTGTCCCATCCCGCTCATCCATTGCGGGACCTGCGGTGAGGTGCCGGTGCCTGACGAGCAGCTGCCGGTGGTGTTGCCGGAGGATCTGGTGCCGGACGGCAGCGGCAATCCGCTTGCCAAGTCACCGGCTTTCTACGAGTGCCAGTGTCCGAAGTGCGGCGGGCGGGCCCGGCGCGAAACCGACACCATGGACACCTTCGTCGATTCCTCGTGGTACTACATGCGTTACGCCTGTCCGGACCAGGAGCGGGCGATGGTCGATGAGCGCGCGGCCTACTGGCTGCCCGTCGATCAGTACATCGGCGGCATCGAGCACGCCGTGCTGCACCTGCTCTATGCGCGCTTCTGGACCAAGGTGATGCGCGATCTCGGCCTGCTGACGGTCGATGAGCCGTTCACCAATCTCCTGACGCAGGGCATGGTGCTCAATCACGTGTACTCCCATACCCAGCCGGACGGACGCCGCCGCTATTTCAATCCGGCTGACGTGCGCTCGCGGCGCGATGCGGCAGGCGCTGAAGTATTCGAGAGCACTCTGCCGGACGGTGGGACGATCCGCGTCGATTATCAGGGACTCGGCAAGATGTCGAAGTCGGAGAACAACGGTGTCGATCCGGAGGGACTGGTCAAGCGCCTCGGCGCCGATACGGCCCGGCTCTTCACGATGTTCGCCTCACCGCCGGAGCAGACGCTGGAGTGGTCGGACGAGGGGGTGCAGGGCGCATCGAGGTTCATTCGCCGGCTCTGGAATGCGGTCTTCGAGCACGTGAAGCGCGGTCAGCCATCCCGCTTGGAGATCGGCGCGCTCAGCGATGCGCAGCGTCAGGTGCGCCGTGCAGCGCATCATGCGCTTGCGAAATCCACGGATGACATCGGCAGGCGCCGCAGCTTCAATACCGCGATCGCCGCCAGCATGGAGCTTCTCAACACGGTCGGCCGGTTCGATGATCAGTCCGATCAGGGACGGGCGGTGCGCCACGAGGCCCTGGAGATCATCACTCTGATGCTCGCGCCGATCGTCCCGCACGTCACGCACGAGCTCTGGCGCTCGCTCGGGCATGAGCGGGCGGCGGTCGATGAGCCGTGGCCGGCAGTCGACGAGTCGGCGCTGGTGCAGGAGTCGATCGAGTTCGTGGTGCAGGTGAACGGCAAGCTGCGTGGCCGGGTGCGGGTGCTGGCGGGAGCGGACGAGGAGGCGATTCGCGAGGCGGCACTGGCGGACGATCACGTGATGAAGTTCGTCGGCGGCAGGACGTCCGTCAAAAGGGTGATCGTCGTGCCAGGCAGGCAGATCGTCAACGTGGTGGTGAGCGCGCCGGCAGGTGGGCCACAGGATGGCTGACGGCGGCGTGACCGGTCGTGCGCGGGCCTCACGGCCAGCCGCCAAGCGCAGCACCTGGTGCTGGCTGACGGCGGCGACTTTGCTCCTCGCCGGCTGTGGCTTTCATCTCGAAGGCCACCTGCCGCTGCCGCAGCCGATCCGCGCGCCCTATATCCGGGCTCTGGATCAGCAAAGCGACTTCGTGCAGAGTCTGCGGCGTCAGATGTTGATATCCGGAGCGCATCCGGTCGACGCGCCCGACAGGGCGAGTGCCGTCGTCGACGTCCTCGACGATGCCGTGACGCGCCGCGTGCTGTCCGTCTCGGCGCAGAACCGCCCGACCGAGTACCAGGTGACCTACACGGTTCGCTTTCGGGTGACCGCGGGCGGCGGCCGCGAGATCCTCGCGCCCCAACAGGTTGCGACCGTGCGCTCCTACAGCTTCGATGAGAGCCTGCTGCTCGCCAAGGAGCACGAGGAGGCCATCCTGCAGCAGGCCATGGGACAGGACCTCGCTGACATCGTGATGCGCCGGCTCTCCAGGGTGTCCGGCAGCTGACATGCTGCTCTTGAGCGCGCTCGATCGGGTTGCGCTGGCGGCGCTGCTCGAGCGTTATGGCGTGAGCCTCTGTCTGATTGCTCCCAACGAGGTGATCCCGGGGTCGTACTGGGGAGAGAGCGAGGCGGGCCTCAAGGGCGATCGCCTCTACGCACGCCTCGATACGCCGCTACACTCGGTGCTGCATGAGGCCAGTCACTACATCTGCATGACACCGGAGCGGCGCGCGGGATTGGACCGGGACGCCGGTGGCGATGACCTGGAGGAGTCGGCCGCGTGTTATTTGCAGGTGCTGCTCGCCGGTGAGCTGCGGGGCGTCGGACGGGACCGCGCCTTCGCCGACATGGATGCCTGGGGCTACAGTTTCCGGCTCGGGAGCTCGCGTGCGTGGTTCGAGGGCGATGCGCAGGACGCCCGCGCCTGGCTGCGGCAACACGGTGTGACCTGTGAGGATGACCGGCTGACCGGGACATGTCGGGACTGATGGTGCACCGCAAGGCACCCGCTTTGCTGCTGGGCCTGAGCAATGGCTACTGCTGAGCGTCAGGTGAGGGTGGCGTGCCCGGATTGCGGGCTGCTGCAGCGATTGCCGAGGATGCGGCATGGAAACAGTGCCGAATGCCGGCGCTGCGCCCGTCTCCTCGCGGGGCCGGCAACGGGGCGGGTGGATGCTCCGCTTGCGCTTGCGCTGGCCGCATTCCTCGGGCTGCTTCCGGGGACGATCGAGCCCCTGCTGAGCGTGGCCGCGCACGGGGCGCTCAGAACCTGCTGGCTGTGGAGTGGGATCGTGGGGCTGTGGCACGACGGATTCGTGTCGCTGGCGATCATCGTCGGCGCCTTCTGTCTCGCTTTCCCCTACCTCTACCTGGTGGCGTTGCTGGCAGTGCTGACGGCGCTGCGGCTGGGGGTGCGGGCCCGTCTCGGACCGATGTTTCGCTGGGTCATGCTGCTGCGGCCCTGGATGATGCTCGAGATCTTCCTCGTCGGCTGCTTCGTCGCCTACAGCCGGCTGCGGCTCGTGGTCGGTGTTCAGGTGCTCGCCGGAGGCTGGTGCCTGATGGCCGCGACGCTGGCGCTGCTGCTCGCCCTGACACAGCTCGATGAGCGGACCGTTTGGGATGCGCTGCCGCTGCGGCACGCCAGGCGCTATTCGAGATGGCACGCACTGTGGCACGCGAGACGCGCCGATCACGGCGCCGCGATCGCCTGTACGGCGTGTGAGTTGCTGGTGAGCGATGCGCATGCCGGCGGGGCCTGCCCGCGCTGCGGGGCGACGCTTCATGCCCGCAAGCCGTACGCATTCACGGTCACCGCCGCGCTGGTGGCGGCGGGCTTCCTGCTCTACATTCCGGCCAACGCGCTCCCGGTGCTGACGCTGGTCAGCTTCGGCCACCAGCAGTCCAACACCATCATCACCGGAGTGCTCGAGCTCATCCACAACCGCCTCTGGCCGCTGGCCCTCATCGTATTCCTGGCGAGCATCGTGGTGCCACTGCTGAAGCTGTGCGGCCTCACGTGGATGCTGCTCGCAACCCTGCAGGGCTCACGGCGCACGGTGCTCGCGCGCACCCGCTTTTTCCGTCTAATCGATGCTGTCGGGTCCTGGTCCAACATCGATGTGTTCGTCGCCTCGGTTCTGGTGGCCCTGCTGCAGTTCGGTGAAATCGCGCAGGCCCGGGCGGGCACCGGGCTCACGGCCTTCGCGGCGGTGGTGGTGCTCACGATGATCGCCACGCGAACGTTCGACACGCGGCTCATGTGGGACGCGTAACAGGGGAGATGACCCGCAATGCCGGATGAGCCGCACGATTTGGACGAGCCCGTCGAAGCACGCGTACGGGCGCACCGCTGGGTCGCGTGGGTATGGGTCGTGCCGATAGCCGCCGCAGGAGTGGTCGTGTGGCTCGCGTACCGGGCGATTGCGGAGCGCGGTCCGGAAATCACGATCTCCTTCAGTGCGGCGCAGGGGCTGCAGGCCGGCCAATCGACGATCCAACATCTCAATGCGGTGCTCGGGACCGTGACCTCGCTGCGGTTGACGCATGACATGCGGCGCGTGATCGTTCATGCGCGCATGAGCCGGCGCGTGACGCCTTATCTCACCGATTCCACCATCTTCTACGTCGTAACGCCGCACCTGGGAGTTCAGGGGATCTCCGGACTCTCGACGATCGTGTCGGGCACTTACATCGAGATGTATCCGGGCAGGAGCGGGAAAGCGCGGACGCGCTTCATCGGTCTCGACAGCCCGCCCATCGTGCCGCCGGGAACGCCGGGGCGGTCGTTCACGCTGCACACGCCCGATCTCAGTTCCCTCACCCGTGGTGCACCGGTGACCTATCGCGGCTTCGAGGTGGGCACGGTCACGGGCTACTCCCTTGCCGCGGACGGACATCAGATATCGGTGACGGCTTTCATTCGCTCACCGCACGATGAGCTGGTGCATCCGGGAACCCGATTCTGGAATGCCGGCGGTGTGGCCATGACGTTCGGCGCTCAGGGTCTGCAGGTGCGGGCGAACTCGTGGCAACAGCTCCTCGCGGGCGGTGTCGCGTTCGCGACCTCCCCGAGCGCGATGACGGGCGCGCCGAGCGCCGCCGGCAGCATCTTCCAGCTCTACGACAATGAGCAGGCCGCCGAGGGCGGCCCCACCGGACCGCCGCTGATCACCGAGACGCTGCACAACCTGAACGACGTGCTGCGCAATCTCAACAAGGCGACGACCGGACCGCAGCTTCGCGATGCAGTGCTGTCGCTCAACCGCGTTCTGACTCACCTCGACCAGCTCGCCGTCCAGACGCGGCCCAATCTCAATGAGCTCCTCAAATCTCTGCGCGCCACGTCCGAGTCCATGCAGCACACGCTCGCCCTGGTCGAGCAGAGGGCGGGCGGCAGCGCACCGGCCAGCACGGACCTGCCGCAGTTGATGAGCGAGCTGAGCCAGGCGGCCCGCTCCGTGCGCGAGCTGGCCGATTACCTGGAGCGCCACCCCGATGCGTTGCTGCGGGGACGCAGGGACGAGCCCCGCTAGAGGCAGGCTCCGGCCGATCCGGCCCCGACCCTGCAATGGCGGGGCTTGACGGGCACCGATCTGGTGTTATAGTGACGTATAACAGCAGATCAGGCCCGAAGGGCCGGAGCGCAGGTTGGGCACCGAGTGGAACGACAGTCAGCCGATTTACCGCCAGCTGCGGGATCGCGTCGTCGCCATGATTCTCGATGCCGAGATCAAGGAAGGCGACCCGCTGCCGTCGGTGCGTACGGTGGCTGCCGACTATCGGGTCAACCCGCTCACCGTGCTGAAGGCCTACCAACAACTGGCCGACGAACAGATCGTCGAGAAGCGCAGGGGTGTCGGCATGTTCATCAAGACGGGTGTACGCCAGCAGCTGCTGCGGGATGAGCGGCAGAGATTCCTCGAAGAGCAATGGCCGGGTGTGCTCGCTACCCTGCAGCGCCTCGGCCTCACGCCGCAAGAGCTGCTCAATGGGAGCGGCGGCCAGCCGCCCGGACCGGGACCGTCCAAGGGGAGGCGTTGATCTCATGGCCGTGATCGAGGCAAGCGCACTGCGCAAGTCCTTCGGCGCCACCCGCGCGCTCGACGGCATCGATCTGCGCCTCGAGGAAGGCCGCATCCTCGGGCTCATCGGTCCCAACGGCGCGGGCAAGAGCACCGCGATCAACGCCATCCTGGGTCTGACGCCATACCAGGGGGAGCTGCGCGTGCTTGGACACGATCCGTGGGCGGCACGTGATCGGCTCATGCTCGACGTCGCGTTCATCGCCGACGTTGCCGTGCTGCCTCGGTGGATGCGCGTCTCGCAGGCACTCGATTACGTGGCAGGCGTTCATCCGAGATTCGATCGCGCGAAAGCCGAGCGCTTCCTCGCCAAGACGACGATAGGACGCAACAGCAGGGTACGGGAGCTCTCCAAGGGCATGGTGACCCAACTGCATCTCGCGCTCGTCATGGCCATCGATGCGCGCCTGCTGGTGCTCGACGAGCCCACGCTCGGCCTCGACATCCTCTACAGAAAGCAGTTCTACGATGCGCTGCTCAATGATTATTTCGATCGCAGCCGGACGATCATCGTGACCACGCATCAGGTCGAAGAGATCCAGAACGTGCTCACCGACTTCATGTTCATCCACCGCGGCCGGATCGTCCTTACCTGCAGCATGGATGAGTTCGAGGCGCGCTATGCAGAGGTGACCGTGCATCCCGAGCGCCTGGAGGCGGCGCGCGCTTTGCAGCCGATACATGAGCGGCAGGTTTTCGGGCGCAGCACGCTGCTCTTCGAGCGCATCGACCGGCAGCAGCTGCAGCAGCTCGGGGAAGTACGCACCCCCGGCATCGCCGACGTATTCATCGCCGTGTTAGGAAGTCCCTGATCATGGCCACCCACGATTCAGCGGCAATACCGGATCGCACGCCCGGGCCGCAGGCGAGCGGCTCGCCGACCGTCGGGCCCGTGCCACTCTCACCCGCCCGGCTCTTCTACTGGTCGGTGGCGCGCGAATTGTGGGAGAGCCGCTACATCTATGTCGTGCCGCTGATCGTCGCGGGCGTCTTTCTGCTCGCGTTCGGGCTCGGCATCAGCCAACATTCTTTCGCGAGCAGAGGCGGAGGCGGCCGCGCGCCCCTGCCGGCGGCGATCATGATGCAGGAAGGGTTCCATTTCGCGGCGCTCGTGCTGATGGGCGCTTATCTCATCGTCGCGGTGATCTATTGCCTCGGGGCCCTGCACAACGAGCGCCAGGAACGCAGCATCCTCTTCTGGAAGTCACTGCCGGTCTCCGACCTCACGACGGTCATGGCCAAGGCAGCCATCCCGCTGCTCGTCCTTCCGCTGATCACCTTCATGGTCATCGCGGTCACCCACGGAATCATGCTGCTGGTTGCGAGTGCGGTGCTGCTCGCCGCGGGCGGTGACGTCGCTGCCCTCTGGTCGGTACCGCTGTTGTCGATCTGGGCGCAGGTGCTCTATCACCTGGTGAGCGTCCACGCGCTCTACTACGCGCCCTTCTACGGCTGGCTTCTGCTCGTCTCCGGCTGGGCACGCCGCGCGCCATTCCTCTGGGCCATCCTGCCGATCGCTGCGGTGATGATCATCGAGCGGCTGGTCTTCAGCACGACGGTATTCGCCCACGTGCTGCTGTCGCGGCTGGCGGGCGGCCCGGTGGCGCTTCCCTTCCCGGGGTCACGCCACATGCCCATGCAGGCGCCGACCCTCGCCAACGTGGGTGCGTTCATGGTGAGCCCGGGCCTGTGGATCGGCCTCGCCGTGTTCGCGCTGCTTCTTGCCGCGGCGGTTCGGCTGCGGCGGTATCAGGGACCGATGTGACCTGACCCGATTGAGGTCCACGCACATGATCCTGCCATCCACCCATTCGATTTTTCCGGCCGCTCTGACGCCGTTGGCAATCGGATTGCACGTCACCGGGGGTACCGTGGGACTGCTCGCCGGCACGGTGGCCGTGTTGGCACCCAAAGGTGAGCGCCTGCACCGCATTGCCGGCACGGTTTTCTTCGCTTCGATGCTGGTGATGGCAGGCTTTGCGGACTATCTCGGGCTGGTCCTGCCCGACCAGCTGCCGAACTTCTTCATCGGCACTTTTGCGATTTATCTGGTGGCAACCGCCTGGATCACGGTCCGGCATGAGGAAGGCACGATCGCATTCGCCGACAAGGTGGCCTGCGTCGCCATCCTTTGCCTCTGCCTCCCTTTTACCATGCTCAGCTTCGAGCTGGCGACCGGCCTCAAACCCTTGCTCAGAAGCGCTATGCCACTGGAGGGGCCCGTGCGTATCGCCATCTTTGTCTTCACGTTCTTCATGGTGCTCGCGGCCAGCGGTGATGTTCGGATGCTCTGGGCAGGGGGTATCTCAGGCGCCCGGCGCATTGGCCGCCACCTCTGGCGCATGTGCCTGGGCCTGTCGATGGCGGCCGGCTCTGCTTTCACCAACGGCTTGCCGCGGTTGCTGCCGCACGGCGTGCACGTACCGCTCTCCCTCCTCTTCATCCCGCAGTTGGCCGTGCTCGCGCTGTTGGTATTTTGGGCGGCTCGCGTGCGGTTCACGGGTTGGTACACGCGCGTTTCGCTCGCTTCCTGAGCGCAACGCTTCATCGAGCCGCCACGGCTGCAAACCGGTCGGTCGCCACGATGAGCTCGTGCAGATTGCCGCGCTCGAAGGCGGAATGGCCGGCGTCCGGCGCGATACGCAGGTCAGCCTCGGGCCAGGCACGATGCAGATCCCAGGCGCTCTTCATGGGACAGACGATGTCGTAGCGCCCCTGCACGATGATGCCGGGGATGTGGCGGATGCGATGCACGTCGTCGAGGAGTTGGCTGTCGGCGCGGAAGAAGCCGCCGTTGACGAAGTAATGGCATTCGATGCGCGCGAACGCCTCGGCGAAGCGGTCCTCGTCGAACTTGGCGATGTAGTCCGCCGCGGGGCGCAGGTTGCTGGTGGCGCCCTCCCACACGGACCAGGCCTTCGCCGCCTGCTTTCGTACCGCGGCATCGTCACTCGTGAGGCGGGCATAGTAGGCGCGCATCATGTCGGCGCGCTCCGCCTCCGGAATGAGCGCCACATAGGGCTCCCACAGATCCGGGTAAAGGGCACCGGTCCCGTCCGGACGCTGATAGAACCAGTCGAGCTCCCAGCGCCGCAGCATGAAGATCCCGCGCAGGATGAGCTCCGTGACGCGCTCAGGGTGCGTCTCGGCGTAGGCCAGCGCGAGCGTCGACCCCCAGGAACCACCGAAGACCAGCCAGCGCTCGATGCCAAGGTGCTCCCGCAGGCGCTCGATGTCGCTGACGAGATGCCACGTGGTGTTGTCCACCAGACTGGCGTGCGGGCGGCTCTTGCCGCAGCCGCGCTGGTCGAAGAGCACGATCCGATAGCGCGCCGGATCGAAGAACCGGCGCATCTTGGGCTCCGTCCCGCCGCCCGGGCCGCCGTGGAGGAATACCGCTGGCTTGCCAGCGGGATTGCCGGATTCCTCGAAGTAGATCTCGTGGATCTCAGAGACCCGGAGGAAGCCTTTGCGGTAGGGTTTGATCGGCGGATAGAGGCGGCGCATGCCTGATCGGGGTTGTGTTGCCATGGAGCGGTCCATCGTACCCGTAAAGTCCGATGACTTCGATCCCGCCTCCGGATTCGATCACTCGCCAGAGCGAGCCGTCGACAGTACAGTGCCACCTCGGCACCTCGATCCGGAGACACTGTTGACCACGCCGCGGGTATTCTGCGCGCCTGCACTCGCCGTCCTCGCGGCCGCATCGATGCCGGCGGCGCATGCGCTGAGTCCGCCGCCTTCCTGCAGCGGACCGTCCGGCTTTCTGGCGGTGATCGATCGGCCGACCGCCGAGGACTCAGGCTGCGTGGTTCCGCAGGGCAGGTTCGACATCGAGGCGGGCGCGACGGCAGGCAACCTGTATCCGGCGCCCGGCGGCAAGGTGTACACGCTGCCCAATCTCGCGCTGCGCTGGGGTCTGCCGGAGAATTGGGAGCTGGTCTGGCTGCCGCCGAATTTCCAGTACCAGTCGCTCGATGGCGCAGCGGGCAGTCCGGCGGCGACGGCGCGCGGGTTCGGCCCGACGACCATCGGAATCAAACACGTGCTCGGCTACAGCGAGCACTGGCAATGGACCGCGGAAGCGCTCACGACGCTGCCTTCTGGCGACGGCACGTTCGGCAGCCACGGCGCCGGTGGCGCGCTCAATGCGATCGTCGGCTATGGCGACGGTCCGCTGGGCCTGTCGCTGATGATCGGCGCCACCTCGCAGACTGAGCCCACGGCGGCAGGCGGTCAGCGCTTCCAGAGCTTCAATCCCGATCTGGTGGTGACGTGGGCGGCGAGCTCACGGGTGCAGCTCTTTGGCGAGGTCTATGCGCAGTCGCACGCCGGTCACCTGCAGGGCTGGGGAACCAACGCCGACGGCGGGCTCCAATACCTCGTCACGCCGGACCTCGTGGTGGATGTGGAGGAGGGCGTGCGCCTTCAGGGGAGGCTCGGCGGGTTCTCCAACTACACGGGAGTGGGCCTCGGCTTGATGTTCTGACGCCTACGCGCACGGCCGGCTCACACCTGCAATCTGTCTCCGGAGCGCGCCACCAGCAGATAGAGCGCCGGTGCTACGAAGATCCCGATCACGAGGCGCGAGATCATGCCCGTCACGATCACCACGGCGAACGGCCGCTGCGAGTCGGTGCCGACTCCGGTTGCGATCGCAGCCGGCAAAAGGCCGAGCGCCGCGACCAGCGCGGTCATCACGATCGGGCGCAGGCGCAGCACCGCGGCTTCGCGGGTGGCCTCGACGATATCCATGCCGCCGAGCCGCAACTCGTTGACACAGGAGGTGTAGATCACGCCTGTCAGGACCGAGACGCCGAACAGCACGATGAAACCGATGCCTGATGAGACCGAGAAGGTGGTGCCGGTGAGCCACATGGCGAGCACCGCCCCGAAGGGGGCCGACAGCAGCACGCCCACGATGACGATCAGCGGGAACTTGAAGTTGCCGTAGAGAACGAACAGCAGACCGAAGATCACCACCACGGTCAGCGGCAGGATGACCTGCATCTGCGCGCGCGAGGCGGTGTACTGCTGGTACTCCCCGCCCCACTCGATGCGATAGCCCTGCGGCAGCCTCACCCGCCCTGCGACCTGGTGGATCGCATCCCCGACCGCCCCGGCGAGATCCCGCCCCGTCACCGAGAACTGCACGCCGATATAGCGCGAATCCGCCTCCCGGTAGATGAAGGAGGCGCCGTTCTCGACCCGTATGGTAGCGAGCTCCTTGAGCGGCACTTCCTGCCCGCCGGGTGTCGCGACCGGGATGTCGCCGATCTGGAGCGGATTGCTGCGGAACTGCGGCTGCAGCCGCACCACGAGATCGAACTCCTTCTCACCCTGGACCACCTCCGTGGCGACATCGCCACCGATCGCCGCGTCGATCACATTGTTGATGTCATCGACGTTGAGTCCGTAGCGCGCAATCCTGGCGCGGTCGATGTCGATCGCCAGATTGGGCTGGCCGAGCTCGTGCACCAGCGTGAGGTCGGAGATCCCACGCACCCGCGTCATGACCGCCTTGACCGACCGGGCGAGATTCTGCAGCTCCTGCAGGTTGGGACCGTAGATCTTCACCGCAAGCGCGCTCTTGAGGCCCGTCTCGGCCTCATCCACCGCATCTTCGGCCGGCTGGGTGTAGTTGAACTGGATGCCGGGGAATTTCTGCAGCCTGGCATCGATGGCCGCGATCAACGCCTGCTTGTCGCGGTACCGGCCATGCCACTGCGAATAGGGCTTGAGGCCCACGAAGAACTCGTCGTTGAAGAACCCGGTGGAATCAGTGCCGTCGTCGGGGCGGCCGAGCTCGGAGGTGACCGTGGTCACGACCGGGAACGAGCGCAGCACATCGCATATCTGCGGCGAGATCTGCGCGGCCTTCTCGAAGGAAATGGTGTACGGCATCGTCGCCCGGACCCACAGCGCGCCCTCATCGAGAGTCGGCATGAACTCCGCGCCGATCCCGGCCGTCATCACCAGCGCGAGGAGCAGCAGCGCGAGCGGGATCAGCACCGCCTGCCACGGTGAGCGCAGTGAATCCCGCAGCACGCGTGCATAGGCGGCCTTGACCCTCTCATAGAGCGGGTTGAGGCGCTCGCGCACGCCCTTGCGCATGAAGAAAGCGCACAACACGGGCAGCAGCGTGAGGGTCACGACCAGCGAGCCGATCAGCGCGAAGATCATGGTGTCGGCCATCGGCCTGAAGAGCGTGCCGGAGGGGCCGGTGAGGAAGTAGATCGGCAGGAAGCTCGCGACGATCACGGCAACCGAGTAGACCAGGGGGCGATCGATCTCTGCCGCGGCGCTGAGGATCACGTCCCGGATCCGATACTCGGTGCCGCGTCGCGCGGCCAGCTCGCGGAAGATGTTCTCGACCATGAAGATCGCGCCGTCCACGAGGATGCCGAAGTCGACGGCGCCGATGGACAACAGATTCGCCGAGGCGTTCTTGAGATCGAGCAAAAGGAAGGCGCACAGGAGCGAGAGCGGAATGGTGACGGCGACGATGAGTCCGGCGCGCACGTCGTAGAGGAAAAAGATCAGCACCACGATCACCAGCACCATGCCGATCGTCAGGTTGTGCAGGACGACCTGTCTGGTCTGCTGGATGAGCGTGGTGAGGTCGTAGAAGGGGTGAATCTTCACGTCCCTGGGGAGGATCTGCTCGTTGAGCTCCTGCGTCTTGGCTTCGACTCGCTGCAGCACGTCCTGGGTCTTGCTGCCGGTCAGCGCCAGAATCACGCCTTCGACGGCGTCATTCTGCCCCATGTACCCGAATTCGCCGAGGCGCGGCGCGATCCCGATACTCACCTGCGCGACATCCTTCACCAGGATCGGTGTGCCGTCGTGCACCGCGAGCACGATGTTGCCGATGTCCTCCAGCGTACGGATGCGGCCCAGTCCCCGCACGTAGAAGAACTGGCCGCCCTGGGCGTAGAAGCCGCCGCCGCCGTTGCTGTTGTTGGCGCCGATGGCCGTCTGCACCTGGGTCACGGTGAGGCCGAGCGCGGCGATCTTCACGGGATTGAGCAACACCTGGTACTGCATGTTGCCGCCGCCGAAAGCCGAGTCGTCGGCGACCCCGGGCACCGAGCGGTACTGCGGCGCGATCACCCAGTCCTCGAGCGTCTTGAGCTCCATCGGCGAGCGATCGGAGCTCTCGAGAACGTAGCGATAGACGAGCCCCGATGGCGGCGACATCGGTGATAGGGACGGGGAGACGCCATTCGGCAGGGTGATGCCGGGCAGGCGGTTGTATACGCGCTGGCGGGCGAAGTAGTCCGTTACGCCGTCAGCGAACGTCAGCGTGACGTCAGACAGACCGTAGAGGGAGATTGAGCGCTTGGTCGTGAGACCGGGAATTGCATTCATCGCGCGCTCTATCGGCACGGTGATCAGCCGCTCGACTTCCTCGGCCGAGTGCCCTGGCCACTGCGAGATGATCTCCACGTACGGCGGCGAGAGGTTGGGATACGCGTCCATCGGCAGGACTTCGTAGGCCCAAACGCCGGCGGCCGCCAACGCCAGCGCCAGCAGGACCATCAGCAGCCGTTGGTCGAGCGCGAAAGCGACGATGCGGTTGATCAGGGAAGCCTGGCGCCGGGCTTCCTCCGGCGGTAGCTGCGCGCTCATTGCGTTTCGATGAACTGCAGGAAGATATTGCCGTCCACCACCACCTTGTCGCCGGTGTGTAGGCCCTGCGGGATCACGTACTGCTCACCGACGCGCGTGCCAAGCGTTATTGATCGCCTGGCATAGCTGCCATCAGGGGTTAGCACGTACACGAACGGTAAATTCTCGTCGTTGCGCAGTACCGCCGACACCGGGATCAGCAATCCCTGACTGGGCCCGTGCGACTGGATTTGGACTTGGACGTACATCTGTCGTTTGAGGGCGCCCTCCGGGTTGTCGACCGGCACACGTGCGGTCACTGAGCGCGTGTCCGGGTCGACCACCGCGCCGATGTTGGTGACAGTACCGGTCAATGGCGCTTCACCGTTTCCGGTGCTGACGGTAGCACTATCCCCAACGTGTACCCGCGAGACGTCGGCGCCGAACACCTGCGCCATCACCCACATCCTGGAAGTGTCGGCGATCGTGAAGCAGGGTGACGTGCCGGCCGACAGCGTCTGCCCAGGGGCGATCGACTTTTCCACCACGGTGCCTGCGATCGGCGCACGAATCACAGCCTGCCCGAGCGCGGGCGGCTTGCCGGCGCGGAGAGTCGCGATCGTTTTCGGATCCACATGCAGTGCGAGCAGACCCTGCAGTGCGGCCGTGCGATCCGCATCGGCGCCTACCGCAGCGGCCTGGGCGTCAGCGTTCTCCCGCTGTGAGATGGCTTGATGCGCGTATAAAAAGCGGTCGTTGCTGGCAACCGCATCGGCCGCCGACGCAGTGATCAATGCTTTCCGATAGGCGCCGACCGCGGTCGTGAAATCAGGTGAATTCACTGTGGCCAAAGCTTGCCCGGCGGTTACGTGATCGCCGAGTGACACCATCACGCGCGTCACCGGTCCGGAGAAGGGCGCCAGCACCGGCGTCGAGCGGTCGTGATCCAGATCCACGATCGCGGTGGTCGTAATATTCGTCCTGTAGGTCACAGGCGCGATCGTGAGCAGATGAATGCTCCCGCGCTGCGCGGCTGTCAGGGTGACGTTCTGCGGTGTGTTGGCTTGGGAGGCTGGATCGGACGCCCTCGAGGAGCAACCGGCAAGCGCGGCCAGAGTGACGATGAGCCAGGCGCCTCTCAGGCGGCTGGTGCGCAGCAGAGCGCCTCTGCGCGCGCATTGCGGAGACTTCGTGGTCATGGCTCGTTCAATCCTGCGTTGTGCCACCAACCACCGCCGAGCGCCTGGTAGAGCGCCGCGGTGTCGGCGAAACGGTTGGCCTGGTTCTGCGCGAGGGTCATCCGCGCCTGCTGATAGGCTTGCTCTGCGGCCAGCAACTCGAACACGCTGATGTAGCCGTGGTGCAATTGAAGTTGCGACAGATCGAGCGTGCGCGTCGCAGCGCGCGCCGCTGTCGCCGCCGCCTGCAGCGCTTGCGCATCTTCCTGCAGCGCCACCAGCGTGTCGGCCACGTTCTGGAACGCCGTGAGGACGGCACCGCGATACTGTTGCGCGGCTTGAACGTATGCCGCCTTGGCAGCGCGTTCCTGATGCAGCAGCTGGCCACCCTGGAAGATGGGCGTCGTCAGCGATGCGGCGATCCCCCAAAAGCCGGTGCCGGAGGTGAACACCTGTGAGATCGCGAGCGCGCTGCTGCCGGCATCCGCAGTCAGTTGGATGTTCGGAAGCCGCTGGGCGGCAGCGATGCCGATCTGCGCGCTGGCGGCGTGCAGGTTGGCACGCGCCTGGCGCACATCGGGGCGC
>Ga0070741_10002419_pt1 | contig 50344 bp, 51 predicted proteins | sample Coa_R1_4_FD_66440 | JGI IMG/M metagenome (GOLD analysis project Ga0070741, IMG submission 66440) | Surface soil microbial communities from Centralia Pennsylvania, which are recovering from an underground coalmine fire - Coalmine... | ecosystem: Environmental > Terrestrial > Soil > Unclassified ... | reverse complement strand
GATCGCCGCGCGCGCCGTGGACGGACTCGGGGAGGAGGTCGCGCGGCTATGGACGATCTGAATACTGACAGTGCTTTCGACAGCGCGATCGCCGACGGCACTGCAAACCGCGCCGCCGCTGCAACAACGGCGAGCGGTGTGATCCGCCGGGTCGCCGGGCCGCTGATCGAAGTCGAACTGGAGCGAGGCGGTGCGGCCATCTCCGAACTCGTCCTGCTCGGTCCCGCGCGCGTGCCCGGTGAGGTGCTGGCGGTTCAGGACGGGCTGCTGACCGTGCAAGCGTACGAATACACCGGCGGCCTCGCACCCGGCGACAAGGCGGTGCCGCAAAACCGCGCGTTGTCGGCCGCCCTCGGACCTGCCCTGCTCGGCGGTATCTTCGACGGCCTGCTGCGACCCCTCGCCGAAGCTGGAACGTGGCTCGGACGGGACGAATCCGGCACAGCAGACACGAGCGCAGCACACGATCAACGCACCTGGCGCTTCACGCCCCAGGCGAAACCGGGCGACCTCATCCCGCCAGGTCACCGCTTGGGCACCCTCGCCGTCTCGCGGGCCGTCGAATATCTCGTCCTCGCTCCCCCTGCGCAGGACCCTGACCCTGAGCCGCGATTGGAGTGGATCGCGGAGCCCGGAGACTATCCGGCCGACGCCGTGATAGCCCGCGTCGCCGGACGGCCCGTCACATTGACCGAGCATTGGCCGATCCGCCGTCCGCGTCCGTTCATCCGGCGGCTGGCAGCCACCGAGCCGCTGCACACCGGGCAGCGCGCCCTGGACCTGCTCTTCCCGATCGCCAAGGGCGGGACCGCGGCCGTGCCCGGCGGCTTCGGCACCGGTAAGACGGTGCTGCTTCAGCAGATCGCCAAGTGGTGCGACGCGGACGTGATCGTGTACGTGGGCTGCGGGGAACGCGGCAACGAGATGGCGGCAGTCGTCGACGAACTGTCCCGGCTGGAAGATCCGCGCACCGGCGGCCGGCTGGCTGAACGCACCGTCGTCGTGGCCAACACCTCCGACATGCCGATGATGGCGCGGGAGTCCAGCGTGTACGTCGGGGCGTGTGTGGCCGAGTTCTTCCGCGACATGGGCCACGACGCGGTGGTCATCGCCGACTCGACCTCACGCTGGGCCGAGGCGCGGCGCGAGTTCGCCTCCCGTTCCGGCACCTTGCCCGCCGAGGAGGGCTTCCCGGCCGACCTGGCCTCCGCCCTCGCCGCGTTCTACGAGCGGGCCGGCGCGGTCGAGACCCTCGGCGCCGGCCCCGGCTCGGTCACCGTGCTCGGGGCGGTTTCCCCGCCGGGCGGGGACATGGCCGAGCCGGTCACCGCGCACACCGAACGCTTCGTGCGGGCGCGCTGGACGCTGGACCGCGACCTGGCCTACGCGCGTCACTACCCGGCGGTCTCCTGGGCGGACTCGTTCTCCCGCGACGCCGCCCTGGTCGGCCACGCCACCGGTCCTGCCGCGCTGCGGGACCGCTTGGTGCACACCCTCGCGCGCGCCGACCGGCTGGCTGATCTGGTCGATCTGGTCGGCATCGGCGCGCTGCCGCCGGCCGAGCGCATGGATGTGCTCGCCGGCCGGCTCGCGCGTGAGGGCGTGCTCCAGCAGAGCGCGCTGTCCGACGCCGACGCCTACAGCTCGGATGAGAAGACCGCCGCTCTGCTCGAAGCGGTGTCGGCTGTGTCAGACCACTGCCACGACATCGCCGTGGTCGCCGGGGCGCCCGCGGTGGAGGCCGTCGACTTCGGTCCGCTGTTGCGCGCCCGCGAGGACGCCGGACCGCATGGAATCGAGATCATCCGCGCGCGGCGCGATGCCGTGCTCGCAAGTCTCGACGCGCTGACCGAGGCGGGGACGACGCCATGACGAACGAGAGCGCGGCAGGGACGAGCTTGCCAGAGCCCGAATACACGTCGATCGGCTCCCTGCGCGGACCGCTGATGGTCGTTCGCGACGTGCAAGGGGTCGGATTCGACGAATACGTGCGCATCACCACCGACGAAGGCGAGCAGCGGCACGGCGTGGTCGTCGAGGTCGATCGCGACCTGGCCGTCGTCCAGGTGCTGGAAGGCACCGCCGGACTCAACCCGGCGGCCACGCGCGCCGCTTTCGAGGGCACGCCGCTGCGCATCCCGGTCGGCCCGCGCTGGCTGGGGCGCATCTGCGACGGACGAGGCACACCGGTCGACGGTGGACCGCCGGTCTTCGGACCGGCTACCGCGCCCGTGAACGGCCGCCCGATCAACCCCGTGCACCGCGAGCCGCCGTGCGAGCCGGTACTCACCGGCATCGGCGTGATCGACGCGCTCACCACGCTGGTGCGCGGCCAGAAGCTGCCGATCTTCTCGCTGCCGGGCCTGCCGCATCTCGAGCTCGCCACCCAGATCGCCGCCCAGGCCACCGCCGGATCGCAGCCCTTCTGCGTCGTGTTCGCGGGCATGGACCTCACCCACGCCGACGCGCAGTTCGTTCGCGGCGCGTTGGAGGAACGCGCGGCCGCGGGCGAACTCACTCTGCTGATCAACACCTCTGACGCCCCGGTGCTTGAGCGCATCATGACTCCGCGCATCGCGTTGACGATCGCGGAGAACCTGGCCTTCGTCGGCGGCCGCCACGTGCTGGTCATCCTCGCCGATATGACGAGCTATGCCGAAGCGCTGCGCGAGGTGTCCGCGGCGCGCGGCGAGATTCCCGCGCGTCGGGCGTATCCCGGCTACCTGTACAGCGATCTCGCATCCCTCTATGAACGCTGCGGCCGGATTCGCGGCCGGCCCGGATCGGTCACCGTCCTGCCGGTGCTGACCATGCCGGGAGGCGACATCACCCACCCTGTGCCTGACTTGACCGGCTACATCACCGAGGGACAGATCGTGCTGTCCGCGCAGGCCGCGGCGCGCGGCATCTACCCCCCGGTCGACCCGCTGGCCTCCCTTTCCCGCCTCATGCGTGACGGCGCCGGCCCTGGCCGCACGGAGCCGGAGCACCGTCCGCTCGCCGCGCAGCTGCTCGCCTCCCTTTCCCGCGCCCGCCAGGTGCGCGACCTGGCCGACCTGATCGGCGCCGACACGCTCGGCGAAACCGACCGGCGCTACCTGACCTTCGAGGAGGAGTTCGACCGCACCCTCATCGATCAGGGTCCTCGCGAGAACCGGACGCTCCAAGACATCCTCGAACGGTGCCGCGATGTCGCCCTCGCCCTGCCGCGCAGCGAGCTGACCATGCTGTCCGATGAGCTGCTCGGCATCGACTGCGCAGCCACGGCCCAGCCGGGGCGGCGATCGTCATGACCGGGGTGCGCGTGCCTCCGGGCCGAGCCGGTCGGCTTCGGCTGCGCCGGCGGCTCGCGTCCGCGACGCGCGGCGCCGAACTGCTCGAGCGCAAACTGCACGTGCTGCTGGAGGAGCAGCAAGTCAGGACGCGCGCCGCGCAGGACGCGCTGACTGCCTGGCATGAGGCGGCGGCGCAGGCGGACGCCTGGCTGGCTCGGGCCCTCGCGGCGTCCGGCCACGACGGCCTGCGCGGGACTCGGCCCTCCGGCACGGCCGGGGTCGTGATCCGAGAGACGTTGTCGATGGGCGTCAAGCTCCCCGCCGAGGCTTCTTTCACAACGCCCTCGGAAACGGCAGCTGCGTCCGATCCGGGCAGTGCGGCCTTGATTTGCGCCCGTCCGGCATACGCGCGTGCCGCCGAAGCCGCCTGCCGCGCCGCGGTCACGCTCGCCGCCGTGCGGGCGCTCGACGCCGCGGTCATCGCCACCCGACGCCAGATCCGGATTCTGCGGCGCCACTGGATTCCGCAGCTGAACGACGCGCTCGCGCGGATCGAGTTCACCCTCGAACAAGGCGATTTCGAGGACGGGACCAGGCGCCGCCTGCTGGCGATGACGGGCCGAACGGCCCTGGTCACGGCCGGTCCGGCGCGGGATGCTGTGATCCACCGGGACCGAGAAGGGAGGCGGGCACCGTGAACGGCACCTCAGCCGAAAGCCACCGAGCTGGCGCAGAAGCCCGCCGGGAGACCGTCAGCAGCACCGGACACTCAGGCACCGATACGCGGTACAACGCCATGCTGCGCTACCTGCGCGGCCTCTACGTCAGAAGCCCGCAAGCGCCGCAGAAGGCGAGCGCGCCGAAGGCGCAGACTCCGCCGGAGACCGAGCCGGACACGCCGGCAGCCGAGCCCGTCGAGCCTGGCGAGCCGCCGGTCGAGCCGAAGGCCTGACCGCCCGCCGCACAGGCGTGACCTTCGATGACGCGGTTCGGCCGGCTGGATCCGGGTCCTTATGCCCTGGGGCCGGGCTGCGCCCAGTGCGAGCCTGGCGGCAGGGCATGAGGGAATGAGGCGATCGCAGTGTCCGATCAGAGCACGTCGGAAAAGGGGATCTCAGAGCAGAGCAGCCTGGAGCAGAGCGAGCCGGGTCCGGACGTCGACCAGGCCGCCAACGGGCACGCGCCTGAAGCCCAGGCGGATTCCCAGAACACTCCGCCGCGAGGCGACCAGGTGTGGCCGACCCGCCGGTACCAGCCCGGCCGCCTGCGCCACGTGGAGAACGCGTTCACCAGCGTCCTCGCGCGCACAGGCCTGATCCCGCACACCTACCTGCTCACGACCCGGGGCCGCAAGACCGGCCGCCCGCGCAGGAACCCGGTGACGCTGGTCGTGCTCAACGGGCAGCGCTGGCTGGTCGCTCCGTACGGACCGGTCTCCTGGGTGCACAACGCGCGTGCCGCCGGGAAGGTCGAATTGACCCGCGGCCGCACGACCCGCGTGTACGAGGTGCGCGAACTGCCGGCGCAGCAGGCCGGATACGTCCTCAAGCACTACGTCCGCATCGCCAAGGTCACGCAGCCGTACTTCCGCGCCCGGCCGGACTCCCCGGTCGAGGACTTCAGCGCCGAAGCCGCGCTGCATCCCGTCTTCCACCTGGTCAGGGCCGATCAGCCCGTCGCTTGAGGAGGGTGTGCGATGAGGATCTGTGTTCCCATCACCGGAGATGACCTGGTCGACGGGCGCTGGGGCCGGGCCCACCAAGTCGCGGTCGCGGACATCGACGACGGCGAGATCACCGGCTGGTGGGAACACGAGGTGTGCTGGGATGCCCTGCACGACACCGGCAGCGAGGGCGCGCACCACGCACGCGTGGCGCGGTTCGTGCGCGAGCAGCACGTCGGCGCCGTGGTGGCCGAGCACATGGGGCCCGGCATGATGCGGATGCTGCGCACGATGGGGATCACCGTGTACCTCGGCGCCCACGGCGACGCGCGCCAAGCCGTCACCGCCGCCGCGGACCTCGGCGCAGCCAGGGCGGGCAACGGCTCGGTGGCGTCAAGGCGTTGAACCCGGATCGGATCGAGCTTCCAGCTCGCCGGTGGCGCGGCCGCTGAACAGCGTCGCCACAAGCCCGAGAGCGCCTAAGAGCAGGGTCCACACGGGCACGTGTCCCGCGGGCGCGAACCCGCCGATGGCCAGTCGGGCCAGTGCCACCGAGGCTGCGATCAGCCCTGCCGGCAGCAGGAGCGGCGACCAGCGCCCAGGCGAGCCGAGGCCAGAGGGAAGACGCAGCATCGGACGTTCTGCCCACGTCACCGCGGCAACCAGCGGCACGAGCACCACGGTCAGCAGCGCCCACCACACCGGCCGCAGCTCCCACCACCGCGCGCTGCCGATCGGCGGCTGCGGCATGACCTTCGTGGGATAGAAGGCCACTGCGATGACGATTGCCGGCACGAAATGCCACAGGTACACCGTCATAACCGTGCTGTTGAGGCGCCTTACCGCGTGCCACATTCGCACCCGGACGGCGAGGACGCGGGACATCCACGGCTCGGCCAGCAACACGAGGCCGCACTGTGCCGCGGCGAACGCGAGCAGCGCGATCGACGGCGGGTTCGTGTTCCCGGAGCCGACCATGTCCACCTTGAAGGCCCGCGAGACGACCAGCGCGGTCAGCAGCGCGGCCCCGGCCGCCGTCAGCGCGTACAGGCGCCACCGCGGCGTGGTGAGGCTCCGGTCCTGCCAGGCGAACCCCCACTGATGGATCGAGCCCCACACGAACAAGTAGTTGGCATACCCGATTGCGGGAGGATGCCGCCCCGTCAGGACCACACTGACCGACCCGGCCGCCACGGCCATGACGCAGGGCGCTGCCAAGCCCCAGCGCCGATGCAGCGCCAACATGACCGGCGTGAGCGCGATCAGCGTCAGGTAGGCCGGCAGGAACCACAGCTGGAGCGCGACCAGCCAGGCCGACTCCGCGAGCTCCGCCGACGGCACGTGCGCGGCCTCGGCGGCCATCACGGCGAGAATGGCCACCACGACGAAGGCCGCCGTGGGCCACAGCAACCGCAGGGCGCGCTCGCGCACCCACCGCGTCCAGGCCTCGCCGCGCTCGTGATGGAAGCTCCAGGACTGCGCGTTGACGAATCCGCCCACCAGGAAGAACACCGGCATCACCTGGAACAGCCAGGTGACCCAGCGTCCCCAGCTGACGTAGTCGACGGCGTCCAGGCCCGAGAGCCGCCCGTCCCGGTAGATGACCGAGATCAGGAGCCAATGGCCGTAGACGACACCGCCGATGGCCCCGACCCGCAGGAGGTCCGCGTAGCGATTGCGCACCATGCCGCGACCTGCAACTCCCTCGCCGGTAAGCCGCGGACCCGCCGCGGCGCCCTGGCGCCTCGGGACGAATGACCCGCGCGGATGGCGAACTAAGACCCGTGCCGCCCGGAGCCGGGCGCAGGACGCTGGAAGCGTGGCCGTCTCATCACTGAATCTACAGTCGTCCACGCCGGCGCGGTTCACCGTCGGGCCGGCGCGCAACACGTCGGACGACATCTTCGACTGGGCCGCGCAGCGCCCCGACCACCTCTCGTTCGCGCGGAAGGCCGGCGCCGGCTGGCGGTCCGTGACCGCGCGCGAGTTCGTCGATCAAGTGCTCGCCGTGGCCGCCGGTTTGATCGCGTCCGGCGTTCAGGCCGGTGATCGCATCGGGCTGATAGCGGATACCAGCTACGAGTGGGTCGTGTGCGATTACGCGATCTGGGCGGCTGGAGCCGTCACGGTGCCCGCCTATCCCACCGCCGCGCCGGCGCAGATCGCCGGCATACTCACCGACTCCGGCGCGACCGGCGTGTTCGTCAAGGGCGGCCAGCTGGGCACAGAGGTCGCAGCGGCCTGCGGATCGCTCGCCGACCGCATGTGGACGGTGGACGACGCCGGATTCGCCGCGCTCTCCTCCTCCGGCGCGGCGATAACCCGCGACGAGGTCGAACGCCGCAGGCGGTCCGCGACGGCGGACTCCCCGGCGACGATCGTCTACACCTCGGGCACGACAGGCCAGCCGAAGGGCTGCGTGCTGACGCACAGCAACCTCGTGGCGGAAGTCAGCAGTGTGCTCGAGGCCGAGGGCATCGCCGACCTCGTGCTCGTGGAGGACTCGTCGATGCTTGTGTTCCTGCCGCTCGCGCACGTGCTGGCCCGCGTCGCGACCCTGGCCGGAGTGCGGGCGGGTATGCGGATCGGCTTCACCAGTGATCTGGACGACCTGCCGCGGGAGCTGGCCGGATTCCGGCCCGAGGTGACCTTGGTCGTGCCGCGGGTCCTGGAGAAGGTCTACAACCGCGCCGAGCGCAGGGCGCAGCAGTCCGGCCGGGCGCGCCTGTTCCACGCCGCGGCGGAGACGGCCGTGGCGTACAGCCGCGCACTGGCCGACGGATCGCCGTCTTGGCGGCTGCGGATGCGGCGGGCCCTGTTCGACCGGCTCCTGTACGCGCGGCTGCGCGCCGCGTTCGGCGGACAGCTGCGGTACGCCGCCAGCGGCGGCGCTCCGCTGGATGCCCGGCTCGGGCACTTCATGCGCGGCGTCGGAGTGAACGTGCTCGACGGCTGGGGCCTGACCGAGACGGCCGCCGCAGTCACCCTGAGCCTGCCCGCCGCGCTGCGGGTCGGCACCGTCGGCCGTCCGCTGCCGGGTAACACCGTGCGGATCAACCCGGACGGGGAGGTTCTGGTCAAAGGCCCGGCGGTGTTCCGCGGCTACTGGAACAACCCGCGGGCCACGGCCGAGGCGCTGGACGCGGACGGATGGCTGCACACCGGCGACCTCGGCGAGCTGAACGACGGATACCTCTCGGTGATCGGGCGCAAGAAGGACCTGATCGTGACCGCGTCGGGCAAGAACGTCGCCCCCGCCTTCCTGGAGGACCGGCTGGCCGCGCACTGGCTGATCGAGCAGTGCGTCGTCGTGGGTGACCGGCGACCGTACATCACGGCGCTGGTCGCGCTCGACCCGCAGTCCTTCGAGGAATGGAAGGCGGAGCACCACCTGTCGCCCTCGGCCACCGTGGCGGACCTGAACGAGGACCCCGCGCTGCGCGAGGCGGTGCAGGGCGCGATCGACGAGGTGAACGGGGAAGTCTCCCGCCCCGAACAGATCAAGCGCTTCCGCATCGTGCCGGGGTACTTCACGGTCGGCGACCAATTGACGCCGACTCAGAAAACGCGGCGGCAACACGTCCTGACGCAGTTCGCCGGCGACGTGGAGGCGCTGTACACCGAGGAAGGGTGACGGTAACTCGCGCGGCTCGCGTCGCTCGGCCGCAGGTGCCAGGCGCGGACTAACGCCGGCGAGCGATGGCCCAAGCCGCCCCGGCCCAGGCCACCGCGGTCCAGGCGGCGAGCACGGCGTACGACAAGGCGAGGTTCGAGACCAGCCCTCGCGTCACTGAGGCTCGAAGCACCTGGCCCATGTAGTAGATCGGCAGCACGCGGTGGACGTCGGCCAGCCACAGCGGCAGCCGGCTGATCGGGAACTGCACCGGCGAGAAGAGCAGCACCACGAAGATCAGCGCATTGACGATGGCGTTGGTGACCAGCGGCCTGGCGACCAGCTGGGCCATGGTGAAGCCGACCGAGGTGGCCATCACCGAGGAGAGCAGCAGCGCGGGCGCCGCCATCGGCGACACGGTCAGGGTCACGCCGTATCGCCAGGCGGCCAGCGCCAGGGTAGCCACGATCCCGGGGACCGCGAGCAGCGTGAACACGGTGAAGGTGGAGGCTACGGCGGCGGATCGCGGGGCGGGCAGCGACCAGATGAAATCCCAGGTGCCGGCCTGCTGCCGCTCGGTGACCATCATCACGACGCCGATCAGCCCGGCGGTCAGCACCGCGAGGGCGGGCGAACCGCTGACGATGAACAGGGCGGCGTCCTTGGACAGGTGACCGATGTAGAAGCCGTAGATGATCGCCATGCCGGCGCCGAACAGGATCTGCATGAGCGCGAACATCGGCAGCCAGTTGCGCTGCGCGGCGAGATCGAACCTGAGCATGGCCGCGTAGCTGTCGATCCAGTACCGCACGCCGCGCCGCACGTTCACGACCCACCTCCGGTCACCTTCGATGCCCCTGCGCCCATGCCACGACGAGCGCCGAACCGGCCGCCCACGCGGTCACCACGAGATACGCGCGCGGCACTCCGCTCGCCACCCCGCTGACCAGTGCGGCCCGCACGACCGTCGCCATCGGGCCGAACGGAAGCCACTGATTCGCCGCGGCCAGCCAGCCCGGCAGCTGCCCGGCGGGAAAGGCGACCGGGCTGAATCCGGTCATCACGAAGATCAGCGTGGTGCTCAGCAGCATCGCGACCATCGGCACCGTGACGCCGTGCGCGACGGCGAGGCCGAGCAGCACCCCGGTCAGGCAGGTCAGCAGCATGGCGGGCACGACCATCGGCGACACGGTCAGGTCCAGGTGGTAGCGCGCCACACCGGTGAACAGCGTGAGGGCCACCGCGGGCAGCGCGGTGACCAGCGCCACCGTGTACCAGGCCAGCGCCGCGGCGCTGCGCGGAACGGGCAGCGCCTGGAGGAACTCGTAGCTGCCGCGGGTGCGCTGCTCGGCGACGAGTTGCGGCTCGAAGATGAGCCCGGCCGTGATGAGGTTCATCACCGGCGCCCCCGTGACCAGGAAGACGGCGGCGGCCCGCGGCACCGTGCTGAAGAGCAGACCTACGCCGAGTGCCAGGCCGGCGCCCTGCAGGATCAGGACGGCACTGAGCACCGGCAGGTACAAGCGCAGATCCGCGAACTCCCAGGCGACCATCCGCCAGTACGCCTGCGGCCACGACCAGCCCGGTCTCAGCCCCGCCATCTCAGCCCTCGAGGTCATCGGGTCCGCCACCGTCGCTACTGCTACCGCCGTAACCACCGCCGTCACCGTCACCGTCGGCGCCGTCATCGCTGGAGTTGACGCCGGTCAGCTCGATATAGGCGTCTTCGAGTGAGGTGGCGCTCAGCGCGTACTCCTCCGCCGCGCCGGCCGCGATGGCTGCTTCAGCCCACGAGATCCCGACCGCGGCGTCCTGTCGGGCGATCACGGTCATCAGATTGCGGCCGACGAGGGTGGAGCGGTGCGCGAACGGCGGCAGCGCGGGCGCGCCGCGTCCCGGCGCGATCATCAGCTGGAGCCTGAGGTAGCCGCGATCGTGGGCCTTCATCGCCGAAGGCGTGCCCTCGGCGACGAGCCTCCCGTTGTCGATGACCGCCAGCCGGTCCACGGCTTTCTCCGCCTCCAGCACGTTGTGCGTGACGAGAAGCACCGCGACGCCCCGGTCCCCGAGCCGGCGCACCTGTTCCCACAGCAGCCTGCGGCGCAGCGGGTCGACGTCGTTGGTCGGCTCGTCCAGGATCACGAGCCGGCCCGGGCACACCGTGACCATCGCGAACCCGACCAGCCGCTTCACGCCGCCGGACAGGCCGATGCCGCGCTTGTCCCGCCACTGGCCGAGGTCGAGCGCCTCGATGAGCTCGTCCGCCCGCCGCTCCACCTCGGCCCGGCCGCCGCCGCGCACCCGTCCGCACAGCACGATCGCCTCCCGGGCCCGGAACGAGTCGATCGGTACCTGCGCCTGGGGAAGGTATGAGCACAGCTGGCGCGCCCCGGCCGGATCCGCCACCAGGTCGCGGGCACCCAGCGTGATGCGCCCCGACGTCGGCTTGAGCAGGCCGATGACCTGCTTCACCAGGGTGGTCTTGCCCGCGCCGTTCGGCCCGAGCAGGCCGTACACCTCCCCCAGCGCCACGTGCAGGGAGATCGCGTCGTTGGCCCTGACCCCGTTCGGATAGACCTTGGTGACGCCGTCCGCGCGGAACAGTCCGTCGCCGTCCATGTCACGAGCATGCGCGCGGGGGCCCTGGGGCGACAGGGACCATTGTCATCAGACGCCCACCGAATAAGGGCACTAGCACGGTCCGGTTGTGCGCCGTAGTGAACCGCACGGCCTCTTGACCCGGTGCGAACGGCCCTTTCCGCCGCGCCGGAAGGCGACCACACTCGAAGGAGAGGAAGCGGATTCCGAGTGCGGCAGTGCGCCGGCTGGGAGGGCTGAGTGCCATGAGCGGCGGAGTGCGTACGCGCTTTCCTGCGGATCGGCAGTTGACGGTGCGGATGCTGGGCACGGTGTTCCTGCTCGGGTTGCTGTACGTGGCGTTCGCGGCCGCGCTGTTCGCGATTCTGCGCGCCTGGCTCCCGGTGCTGCTCATCGCCGCCGCGCTGCTGTTCGCGCAGTACTGGTTCTCCGACAGGATGGCGCTCTTCGCGATGCGCGGACATCTGGTCACCCCGGCCGAGCAGCCGGACCTGCACGCTGTGGTCGAGCGGCTGTGCGCCGAGGCGGACATGACGAAGCCCGCCATCGCGATCGCCGACACCGACCTGCCCAACGCGTTCGCGACCGGGCGCAATCCGGATCACGCCGTCGTGTGCGTGACCCGCGGACTGATGCGCCGCCTGGACGGGGAGGAGCTCGAGGCGGTTCTCGCGCACGAACTCGCGCATGTCGCGCACCGCGACGTCGCGGTGATCACGGTGGCCTCGTTCCTCGGCGTGCTGGCCGGACTGCTGGTGCGCCTGACGTTCTACGGCACGCTCTTCGGCGGCCGCGGACGGCAGAGCAATCCCGCGTTCCTCGCCATGCTGCTGGGGCTGATGGTCGTGTCCGCGGCCGTGTACGCGATCAGCTTCCTGTTGATCAGAACCCTGTCACGGTATCGGGAGCTGGCCGCGGACCGCGGCGGCGCCATCCTCACCGGCCGTCCGTCGGCGCTGGCCTCCGCGCTGGTCAAGCTGGCCGGCGCGAACGCGCGCATCCCGGCCCGGGATCTGCGCACGGCCCAGGCGTTCAACGCGTTCTTCATCGCTCCGGTCGGCAAGACGCGGGGAGCGTTCTCCGGGCTGCTGTCCGCCCACCCGAGCCTCGAAGTGCGCCTGAGCAAGCTCAGCGAGCTCGCTTCCAGCCTCGGACACGGCGACTGAGCACGACGCGACGGTAGTTCAGTACTCGGATGCGGGAGGTGTCCGATGAAGTGTGCTCGGCTTCACCGACTACACCCTCAGGCCCGGACTCGGGCGCGCCTGAGCGTGGCCGAGTCCGCCGGCGAACGCTCGACGCCGCCGAACTGCAGGTGGTAGGCGAACCAGCCGCGGGCCAGCCGCGCGACGACCCCGAGGGTGTGCGGCTCCTCGAACAGATGACCCGCCCCGGCGACGAGCACCAGCCGGCTCTCGCAGCGCATCCTGGCCTGGGCGCGGCGGTTGAGGTCGATCACCGCGTGGTCGTGCGAGCCGACGATCAGCAGCGTCGGTGCCGATACCGCGGACAGGTACGGGCCGGCCAGGTCGGGTCGACCGCCGCGGCAGACGAGCGCCGCGACGTCGGCGTCCGGGTCGGCCGCGGCCTGCAGCGCGGCGGCGGCCCCGGTGCTGGCGCCGAACAGGCCGATCGGCAGCCGCGCCGCGCCGGGCTGCTCGCGCAGCCATCGCATCGAGTGGGTCAGCCGCTCGGCGAGCAGGTCGATGTCGAACACCGCCTGCCGGTCGGCGGCCTCCTGCGCGGTGAGCAGGTCGAACAGCAGGGTGCCGAGGCGCGCGCGGTTGAGCTGGCCGGCGACGAACCGGTTGCGCGGGCTGGTGTGGCTGCTGCCCGCGCCGTGCGCGAACACCACGATCCCGCGCGCGTTCTCCGGAATCTCCAGCCGGCCGGGGAGCTGCACCCGCCCTAGCGTGACTTCGACCTCCGGCACGCGCGCGGCGCGTCTGGCTCCGCCGAAGCCGGCCACGGCCGTCTCGGCGGCCGCGACGTCACCGAAGCGCTTGGCCGCGTGCTCAAGGCACTCGATCACCCGGCTGTCGCTGACAGGCTGGAATCGCGCGTAGTACAGGCTGATCGCCGACAGGTCCCGCGGAGCGTGGGCGCAGACGACCTCGTCCGCGAATCCGCGCAGCCGCTCCACCGCCTCCGGCGCGCCGACCGGCACCGCCAGCACGATCCGGGACGCGCCGCGGCGGCGCAACACGGCGCAGGCGGCCTGCGCGGTTGCTCCGGTGGCCAGTCCGTCGTCGACCACGATCACCGTGCGGCCCCTGACGTCCAGCGGCCCGCGCCCGCCGCGATACCAGCGAAGCATCCGCTCAAGCGCGGCCCGCTCGCTCTGCTCGACCTGCGCGAACTCCCGCTCGCTCACCCGCGCCGCGCGCACCAGTTCCTGGTGCACGACGCGGACGCCGTCTTCACCGATCGCGCCCATCGCCAGCTCCGGCTGAAAGGGCACGCCCACCTTGCGCACCAGGCACACGTCCAGCGGCGCGCCCAGCACCTCGGCGACCTCGGCGGCTACCGGGACGCCGCCGCGCGGCAACCCCACCACGACGGCGTCAGGGCCGTGCAGGTACTCCAGCCGCGCGGCCAGTTGCTCGCCGGCGTCCTGCCGATCGACGAAGAACACGACGAGACTCCCTTCGCCGGCGGCGGGCGGTCACCAGCCGCGGAGCGTGTGGACCCGGCGGCGATGGCCGCTGAGCGCGGCTGACCGCTCGCCGGCCGGGATTTGGGACTCGATGACGGCGTCCGGACCGGGGAAGAGCAGGCCCACGTGCCCGTCCGGGAACTCGACGAGGTACGGCGGGGTGCCGTCCGTGCCGCGGATCTCCACGATCCGGCCCCACTGGTCCGGCGAGTCGGTGTGCCTGGCGTGGATGTGCAGTGTGTCGCCTACCTTCGCGTGCATCGTGATCGCCTCTCTCCGCGTCGTCGCACTGAGTCCATTCCAGACGCCCCGGGGCCGCCGGCCAACGGCCGAACGTCCCGAATCCGGCACCCGAACGGGGGACGCGCCCGTTATTTCACTTCGCGGGCGGCTGCGGGCGGTCGGCCGCGCGGTCCGGCAGGCGCAGGCTGTCGCCGATCACGTCAGCGGCGACCTCGTGGATCTTGCGGCCGTGGCTGCGGGCGTATTCGCGCAGCAGCTGGAAGGCCTGGTCGACGGTGCTGCCGGTGCGCTCGGAGAGCACCCCCTTCGCCTGCTCGATCAGGATCCTGCTGTCGAGCGCGAAGCGCAGCTGGGCGGTGACCAGCGCCTGGCGGCGCAGCAGCCGTTGATGCAGCAGCCCGACGGTCGCGGCGTCCGCCAGCGCCTGCACCGTGGCCAGCTGCCGGTGGGTCAGCTGCGGTGAGGCCTCGTTCGCCAGGAGAATCAGGACGCCGATCCGGTACTGCCTGCGTCGCAGCGGCCTGACGTGCACGGCGGTGAATCCCGCCGCGCGCGCCTGCCCGGCCCACAGCGGCCAAAGGAGGGCCTGGTCGAGCAGGTCGGTGCAGGAAACGGGGGCGCCGTCGCGGAAGCAGTCCACGCTCGGACCCTGGCCCGATTCGACCTCCGTCGCGGCGAGGTCCGCCGCTTCGGTTCCGTGCGCCGCGGCGACGGCCAGCGTGCCGGCCTCGTCAAGCAGTACCGTGGCGTCCGTCTTGGCCACACCGGCCGCCCCGTCCGCGAGCAGCTGCGGCAGGTTCTGCTGTTGCGATTCCACGCCGACGCTGTCAGCCAGCGTGACGAGCAGGTCGTGAACGGCCTGGGCTCTGCCCACCATGAGCCACCCCAATCCGTCGCGACCAGGCTACTGCCACATCCGTGAGCATCGTCCCGCGCGCCGCGTCCGAGGCGAGAACATCCGAGCGATTTCCGCGCTAAGTCAGCGGTCGAGGCGCAACCGGCGGTCGACGATGTCCTGGGCGACGCTGTCGATCGAGACCCCCTCGGCGTACGCGTGGGCGCGGATCAGGGAGAGGGCCTCGGCCAGCGGACAGCCGAGCTGAGCCGCGAGCACGCCGCTGGCTTGGTGCACCGTGGCGTGTATGTCCGCCTGCGCGAACAGCGACGGCAGTTCGGCCGCGCCGCCGCGGCCTTCGGCGGATTGCCGCGGGCTGAGCATGATCCGGGAGAGAGTGTCGGCGATCACGTGCAGGCGCTCGAATCCGTCTTGGACGGCGGGGTCGCTCGGATCGAAGACGGTCAGCGCGCCGAGCGGGGTTCCCGCCGGCTGGACCGGGACCGCGACCACGTCCGTCACGCCGAGGTCCGCGGCCGCCGGGCCGAAGACGGGCCAGCGTTCCAGCAACGCCGCGCCGCGCGCCCGTACCGCGCTGTGCAGCTCGACGCTGGAATGGGCGGGGCCCTCGCCGAGGGCGAACTCGATGTCCTGGACGGCTTTGGCGCGTTCATCCGAGGCGGCCGCGAGGGTCTCGACCGACTCGGGCCCGAAGAGGGTCACGGCGGCCCCCGCGACATCCGCGGTCTCCGCCACTGCGGCCATGAACACCCGCAGCAGTTGCGCGACTTCCGGTTCCCGCGCGCGCAGGCGGGCCGCGAACGACTCGTGCATGCGGGCGGCGGTGTAGTGCCGCTGCTCGGCGCGGCGGTGGGTCTGCGCGAGCCGCTCGTGGAATTCGCGCATGACCTCGGGGCCAGCGGTCGCCCGCTCCTCGTGCCGCGCGGCGACCGCAGCCGCACGACGGCCCCGCTGCCGCTCGAGCGCGGCCCAGCCGAGGGCGACGCGCACGGTTCGCGGCACCGACGGAGGGGGCGTCATAGCCGCAGCGTAACTCCGATCCACCCGCGCGGGGCCCGCTCGCGCCAACCCGCCCATCGCGGTCAGCCGATGCGGTCGGCTTCTTCCATGAGCAGCACGAGACCCTCGGCCGGTTGGTGCAGCGGCGAGCAGATCACGGAGCAGGTGATGGCGCGCCCGATGCGGTTGATCGCCGCTAGCCGGATCGGCCCGACGCGGGTTTTGGCGGCGCGGCACTGTTCGACCGCTTCTCTCAGCTCGGCCGTGGGCAGTCCGAAGTCGAGCGCGAAGAACTCCTTCAGTTCCACCTCCGCCGCGCGCAAGCCCCACAGGTCCTCGGCCCTCGTGTTCCAGCTGCGCACCCGGGAGCCGGCGTCCAGGACGACGACGCCGGCGCCGATGCTGGCCAGCACGCCGGTGAGGAACGCGTGCGCTTCGTCGAGCTCGGCGGAGCGGCTGCGCAGCTGGTCGTTGACCGCCTGCAGCTCCTCGTTGCCGGATTCGAGCTCCTCGTTGGTGGTCTCCAGCTCCTCGTTGGTCGACTGCAGCTCCTCGTTGGTGGTCTCCAGCTCCTCGATGCTGGACTGCAGCTCCTCGTTGGTGGTCTCCAGCTCCTCGTTCGTCGACTGCAGCGCCTCGTAGGCCGTGGCGAGGTCCTGGCGGATGCGCTGCACCTCGTTCTGCAGCCGGACGGTCGCGGTGCAGTCGACGAAGGTCAGCGATACTCCGGCGCGTTCCCGGTCCGCCGTGGACAGCGGCTGGACCAGCACGTCGAGGTACTGGGTCTCCCCCGTCGGCAGCCGGCGCTGCGCCGCCGGCATCCGCACGCTGCGATGTTCCGACTCGGCCTGCTCGACCAGCGCGCGCAGCTCCAGCGGGCGGTAGGACAGCTCCAAGTCCCGGAACGGCCGGTGCAGGTCGTGCGCCATCAAGCCGAACAGGGCCCGGGCCTGCGCGTTGAACATCACCACGACGCCGTCGGCGTCGAGCGTGATCATCGCGTTCGGCGCGGTCTCCAGGGTGAGGTCCCGGGCGGCGCGCCTGCGGCCGGCGGCGCGCGACTCGCGGGCCGCCGCGCTCTCCGGCCTGGCCGGCTGGGGGGCGTGCTGCAGCCGCGACTCCCCGGCGCGGCGGCGGAAGACCCGGTTCTTCATGTTGACGGCCTCGAACCGGTCGCCGTCGGAGAGCAGCATCTCCGCCTTGCCGAGGAACAGGTGGCCGGCGGGCTTGAGCGCGAAGTGGAAGCGGTCGACGATGTCGGTCTGCGCCTGAGCGTTGAAATACATCAGGGTGTTGCGACAGATGAGCAGGCTGAGCCGGGAGATGGGCGCGTCGCGGGTGATGTCGTGGCGGCCGAAGATGACCCGGCGGCGCAGGTCGGCGCGGAACGAGTAGTCCTCGCCGTCGGTGTCGAAGTACTTCTCCACCAGCTGCGGGGGCAGCGACCGCAGCGCCTTGGCGGAATAGGTGCCCGTACGCGCGGTCTGCAACGCCTCGTCGTCGACGTCGGTGCCGTAGATCTTCAGCCGCTTGACGCACTCCTCGATGCCCATGACCTCGGCGAAGATGATCGCAGCCGAGTACGCCTCCGCCCCGGTGGAACAGCCGGCGCTCCACACCCTGATCTCGCCGTCGTCGGCCACCGCCTGCGGCACGATCTCCCGCTGCAGATAGGTCCAGGCCTCGCCGTCGCGCATGAATCCGGTGACGTTGATCAGGACCGTGTTGAACAGGGTGCGGAATTCCTCGGCGTCCGCCTCCAGCAGGTCGCGGTAGTCGGCGTGTGAGGCGGCGCCCAGCTCGGCCATCCGCTTGTGGATCCGGCGCGCGAGCGAGGAGCGCTTGTAGCCGGTGAAGTCGAAGCCGCGGCTGTCGCGGATGAAGACGAGCAGGTCCTCGAACTCGCGGTGCTCGTCGCCCTGGGCGGGTGCGTCCGACATCGATCCTCCCGCGCCGTGCGCGCGCTGATTGCGGACAGGGCTGCCGGTCATCGCCGCGGCGCCGCCACGAGTGCGCGGATCACGGCGGCGATCTGCTCGAGCGGAAGCACACGGGCCTCCGGGCAGGCGCCGACCGCCGCCATAGGCATTCCGCCGAACTGGGCGGTCTCCGGATCCTGCACGATCACGGTACCTCCGTACCGGCAGACCGCACTGACCCCGTCCGCCCCGTCGCGGCCGGTGCCGGTGAGGACACAGGCGAGCAGGCGCGCGCCGTATGCGCTCGCCGCCGATTCGAACAGGACATCAGCCGAGGGCCGCACGAAATGCACCGGCGCGGCGTCCGAGAGGGCGAGGGCACCGCCGGCCACGACGGTCAGGTGACAGCCGGGCGGCGCGATGTGGACCACTCCGGAGCGCGGTTCCTCTCCGTCTTCGGCGAGCTTCACGGTGAGTGCGGTGCTGCGGGCGAGCACCTCGGCGATCAGCGTGTCGCGCCGGGGATCCAAGTGCTGAACCACGAGCACGGGCACGGCGAAGGCGGCGGGAAGCTCTCCCAGGAGTGTCTCGAGCGCGGAGATGCCGCCCGCCGACGCGGCGATGGCCACGGCCGCGTAGCCCTCACCCGGGGAGTGAACTGCGCGCGGATCAGTCACGGGAGGCCGCCGGCGGATTCGGCAGCGTAGCCCGTGCGCCGGCGATCTGCCGGATGCACTTCCAGGTTTGCGGCGCGAAGACCTGCGGACACGCGCCGAGCCTATCGAACCCGCACCCGAACCGGCTCTCATGACGCTCCATCAGATCGCGCCGAGCAACCCAGGTCCTGGCACGGGTCTAGTCCTGGGAAACCGCGGCGACCCCGGCGGCGCCGTCCTGCACGAGCCGGTTCACCCGATCCAGCAACGCCCCGAGTCCCGCTATCGTGTCCCGCAGGTCGCGCATCGCCTCCTCACGCACGGCGGCAGCCACGAGCGCCGAGGCCAAGAGCCTGGCGAGCGCGTAGTGCGATGAGGTCGGACGAAGCCCGACCGCGCGCTGCGAATAGAGCATCATCACACCGGTGGCATGGCCATCACGCATCACCGGCACCGCACTGGCTCCGGCGAACGACGAGCCGTCCATGGCTTTCGTGAACACCGGCCACCTGGCGTCGGCGGCGCCGTGGATCGCCGTGGAAAGCGCCTCTCCATCGCGAAGGGCGGCGTATGCGGGCCCGTCGTGAACGCTTGCTTGAATCGCGTCCAACTCGCGCGCCGCGGGATGGGACGCTGCCGCGGAACGCAGCTCGCCAGTGCGCCGGTCCGCGACGAACACGCTCACCGCCGAGACGTGCAGGAGCCGCGCCATCTGCCGGGCGTCGACGTCCGCGTGCGCTTGCTCCGCAGTAGGCGGCGACGCGGACGCGATCCCGAGCTCAGGGCTTGACACGGCTCGAACCTAGGTCCGCCCGGTCCGCGTCACCAGGGTCGTTAGCCCTACCCGGCTCCGGATTAGGCCCTACCGGGAACCGGCGCGGGCGATTCTCCCGGTCTCCTGGCGGCTCATGCCCCCGGCCTCTAGGATGTGTGTGTCGGTCCGCGAATCTCGGGCTTCTGCACGCGCGCCGGCCGAAAGGCACTCTTGCCACGCTGTCCTGGACCCCGACGGCTCAACGGCTCCGCTCAAGTGCGGCTGAGCGAACGAGGTGGTCCGGCAGTGATCCAGGCATTCGGCAGTCAGCATGGCGTCAGCGAACTCCCCCACGAGGCGAGGCGACCCACCGTCGGTGGCAGCCTGATCGAACACGCCGTGGTCGAGGCGCTGCTGCGGGCGAGCCTCGAGGTCCACGGCGCGCTCTCGCTGCTCAACGACGAGGGAGTCGTGGCCGAACGCCTTCGCGCAGCGCTGGACTGCTTGGACGAGGCGGTCAATCAGACGCGCCGCGAGGTCGTCGAACGCATGGACGGCGGCGTGGATTCGTAGCGAAACGGCCGCCAGGTCGTGGGCCGTTCGCCACTGGCGCGCCCGGGACGGCAGAGCAACGGTGAACTCAAAGCCCCTTACTCCCAGAAGGAGGGGACGAGCAATGAGACTCACCTGGCGCGACGCGGCCACGGTCCCGTTCATGGCCGCCATCATCGCCGTCTACACGGCGCACCTGCGCGGTGCCGACGGTTGGCTGCTATCCAGCACCCGGGGCAACGCCACCGCGATCCTGATCCTCGGCACGGTCGGAGGCTGCGCGCTCGGCTCCGCGGCCGAGGTGTTCGAAGGAGGTCACCGCAGCACCGGTGTCGAGCTGTACGCCACGCTCACCGGCCTGCTCGGCCTGGCCGCGCTGGTCGGCGGCGCCATCGCGCTGATCGCCGCGAACGGGCCCGCCCTCGCCGTGCTGTTCGGCGCGACGATGGGCCTGTGGGTCCTCTCCACCCTGCGTCATCTGTTCACGGCCGCTCCCACGCCGGGCGGCGCGCTCGGACCGTACACCCATGAGGTGATCGATCAACCCCCCGTTCGCCACTGACGACGTGAGCGCGAACCCGGCGCGCGTGCCGGATCCGTCGCCCTCGCGGCTTCGGCTCCAGAACGGCACGCGCGCCGAGCGCGTCACGGGGTGACTCCGGAGAGGTTCAGTCCGACGATGCCGGCGAGCACCAGGCTGATGGACACCAGCTTCAGCACCGAGGCCGTCTCGTCCATCACGATGATGCCGACAACGGCCGTGCCGGCGGTTCCCAGGCCGGTCCACACCGCGTACGCCGGTCCGATCTCCAGCCCGCGCAGCGCCCAGGTCAGCAGTCCGAAGCTGATCAGCGCGCAAGCAGCGAACCCGACGGTGGGCCACAGCCTGGTGAAGGTCTCGCTCTGCTTGAGCAGAATCGCGAACCCGGTCTCGAAGAACCCGGCGATCACGACCAGCACCCACGCCACCGCCGCACCTCCCATCCGTCCGACGGCCCGACAAAGTCGGCGCGTTCCTGCATTCATCCATAGCCGATGCGGGTCGTGCGTCGAAGAGGCCATCGTCCTGTGTGATGTCCGCGAAGGGCGGCAACCCGAGCCGGGTCGGGCTGATCGGCGCCATACTCCGGGACGCACGGCTCTGGCGCAGCTGCGTGACGCCGCTAGCGTCGATCGCGGGAGATGGTGGAGATGAGTGGCACCGCGCCGCACCAGATGCCGGGTTACAGCGAGGGCTGGCCGTCCAGCGCCCCTCCGACGCAACCGCCGGCCCCTCGTGCCGCTCCCGGCTACTCCCCCGGCCGCGTCGCGTCGATCATCGGCGGCGTTATGCTCGTGTTGGCCGGCCTGGTCGCGCTCGGCGGCGGCGGCACGCTGCTGTGGGCCGACCTGGGCGCTCGGCACGGCGGATATCTCACCGTCGCCGCTGCCGACTACCGGACCGGCGGCTACGCCATGACCAGCGACAAGGTGACGCTCTGGGGCAACGGGCACCTCTGGTATCAGACCTCGCTGATCGGCGACGTGCGCGTCACCGTGACCGCCGCCGATCCGGCCACCGCGGTGTTCGTCGGCATCGCGCCGGCCGACGCCGCGCAGGCGTATCTGGCCGGCACACATCACAGCACCCTGACCCACCTGAGCGGCGGCCGCGACACCGTCGTCGATCATCCGGGCGCCGCACCGGCCGTCGCACCGGACCGCTCCTCCATCTGGACCGTTTCGGCGACCGGGACCGGCACGCAGACGCTCACCTGGCCGTCGCGCGACGGCACGTGGATGGTCGTCGTGATGAACGCCGACGGCTCGGCGCCGGTCAGCGCGCATATCGACGTAGGGATCACCGCGCCCTCGCTCGGGTGGATCAGCGTCACGCTGTTCGTCGTCGCCGCGATCTTCACCGCCGCGGGCATCCTGTTGATCGCGATCCCGATGGGCCGCGTCACGCGCGAGCACACGATGTCGGCACTCAAGCACGGCCGTTAGGCCCTACCGCCCGCGCGCGTGCGCCCAACGATGGAAGGTGCACAAAGCTCTGGATGGTTGGAGGAGAAATGCCGAATCCAGTGGTGCACTTCGAGATCGGGATCAAGGACCCCGAGGCATCAGCCGGCTTCTACCGCGAACTGTTCGGCTGGGAGATCCACAGCAGCGACCCGGAGTACTCCGTCGTGGACTCCTCGGACGGCGGTATCGGCGGCGGGCTGATGCGCACGCACGGTGACATGCCGACGTACGTCACCTTCTACGTCAGCGTCGACGACTTGGCCACGAGCCTCGAGCACGCCGTCAAGCTGGGCGGCCGGGCGCTGGTGCAGCCCACTCCCATTCCGCGGGTGGGTTCGTTCGCGCTCTTCACCGACTTGGACGGCAACGTGATCGGGCTGCTGCAGCCACGGGAGAACGCCATCGGCTGAATCGTCGCGACGCCTGCCGATTGTGCGGCTGGCACGTACCTGATCACTTGTTGAACCCGAGCACATCCCGAGACGGCTGCGCGCAGGTACGCTCGCGGTGATGACACACGAGGCCGCGATTCGGTTCTTGCGGTTCGCGGGTCGCCGTGTCGCATACGCGGTGACGGGCGCCGGGCCGCCGCTCATCGCGCCGGCGTGGTGGGTGAGCCACGTCGAGCTCGACTGGCGGGACCAGCGGTTTCGGGGGTTCTGGGAGTCGGTCGCCGACGGCTTTGCCCTCGTGCGCTATGACCGGCCCGGCGTCGGGATGTCCGACCGCGACGTTCGTGCCGAGGATCTGACGCTCGACGGCGAGGTCGGGTTGCTGCGCGCAGTACTCGACGAGCTGGGACTTGAGCAATCCACCCTGATCGGCGGCTCGTCCGGCGGCTGCGCGGCGATCGCGTTCGCGGCCCGGTTCCCCGAGCGGGTCAGCCGTCTGCTGCTGTACGGCGCGTACGCCGACGGGTCCTCGATCACGTCGCCGGAGGTACGCGAGGCGATCGTGGCGACGGTGCGATCGCATTGGGGGCTGGGATCGCGGGTGCTGGCCGACATTCTCCTCGGCGAGGCCGGCAGCGCCGAGCAGGAGCGGCTGGCCCGCTATCAGCGCGCCGCGGCGAGCCCGGAGACGGCGGCGGCGCTGCTGGGGTTCGTCTACCGCGGCGACGTTCGGGCCGAGACGCAGCAGGTGCACGCGCCGACGCTGGTCGTGCACCGCCGCTGCGACCGCGCGATCCCCTATCACCTCGGCCGGGAGCTGGCCGCGGCGATCCCGGGCGCGACGCTGATCCCGCTCGACGGCGGCGCCCATTTCCCGTGGGCCGGGGACGCGCCGTCGGTGGCGCGCGCCCTGCGCTCGGTGCTCGCGCCCGAAGCCGCCGGCTCTACCGCTACCGCGGGCGCCGTCGTTGCGCGCCGCAGCTCGGAACCCGCCGCGGCGCTGCTGTCCGGCCGGGAGTGTGAGGTGCTGACCCTGGTCGCGAGCGGGCTCAGCGACCAGGAGATCGCCGAGCAGCTGGTGCTCAGCCCGCACACCGTGCACCGCCATGTCGCCAACATCCGCCACAAGCTCGGGCGCGGCTCACGCGCGGCGGCGGTCGCCGAGGCGGCACGGCTGGGCCTGTTGTAACCGGTGGCCGGAACGGGCCATCGCCCGGAGATGGCCGCGCCGGGCGATGCGCCGATGACCGCGTCGTACGTACGGTCACTGATATGGAGAACAGCATCGAGCGGGTGACGCCGGCGGCCGGTTCAGCAGCGTGGGCACGGGCATTCGCCGTCTTGTACGACCCCTTCGTCTGGGTCGGCGAGCGGCTGGGCATGCGCGCCCGCCGCGGGGAGCTGCTGAGCCGCGTCAGGGGCCGCACGCTCGAGATCGGCAGCGGCACGGGTTTGAATTTGGCGCACTATCCCGGTGACGTCGGCGAGCTGATCCTGGCCGAGCCGGACCCCGCGATGCGTGCCCGGCTTGAGAAGCGGCTGCGCCGCAGCGGCGTGCAAGCGCGGCTGATCGACGCGCCCGCGGAGCGCCTGCCGTTCGCGGACGGCTCGATCGACACGGTGGTCTCGACCCTCGTGCTGTGCACGGTCGACGCTCCGGATCTCGTGCTGCGAGAGATAGCGCGGGTGCTGCGCCACGACGGCCAACTGCTGTTCATCGAGCACGTGCGTGCGGATTCGCCGAGGCTCGCGCGCCGGCAGGACCGCATGGTCGGGCCGTGGCGCAGCTTCGCGCGGGGCTGCCGCTGCAACCGCGCGACGCAGCAGCTGATCGCGGCGTGCGGATTGGAGCTCGAACCCGTCAGCACGGCGTCGTGGCATGCGATGCCGCGCATCGTGCGGCCCCTGATCACCGGCCGGGCACGGAACCGGAACCGGAACCACGACGGCGCGTCACCGACACCGATCGGCACGCACGCTGTCCACGGCCAGGAGTGACCGGCTCACGTGCCGCGAGGAGGAGCTTCGGGCGGCGGCACGCCGCGCATCGGGCCGCGCAAGTCTCCGCTCTTGGCTCCGCACGCGGCCCGCATACGTCGGGCGAGGCATTCCTGCCCTACTCGATCGGCATGTCCGCACCGTAGGCTCCGGAGTCGTCGTAGGAGCCTGCGTCACTCGGCCCCGGGTCGCCGCCTGACGAGCTGTCAGAACTCGGCGCGGCGCTCGACGCACCGGTGTCGCCGCCGGACGAATCGTCGCCGTGCACGAGGTTGTACGCCGTGTCGCCGAGCCAGTTGCCGGCCGCCTGCAGCCCCGACTGGATCATGTGGTGCGCGTCGGAGCCCTCACCGCCGCCGCCCGCCGCGTTGCCGATGTCCCAGGCGCCTTCCGCGAGCCCGAGCGCCCCGAAGGTCGCCGCGTTTCCGGCGGACTCCGCCATGCTCAGCGACTGGTCGGCCGCGCCGTCCCAGTCCCCGGTCACCGCGTCGCCGATCGCCGCTCCCGCGTGGTACGCCGTCTGCGCCACCGAGACGACCTCGCTCACGCCCGGGATCATGTCGGCGTCCGAGGCCACCAGCTTCGCCGCGTCCTCCGCCGTCGCGCCCGCCGCCTCGAAGGCGTGCGCCGCGTCCTCGCCCGCCGACTCAATGAAGTGCCCGGCCGCCTCCAGCCCGCCGTCGAGCGTGTGCTCGACCCCGTCGAACCAGCTGCCGCCGCTCTCGTCGCTCTCGCTCATCCCGCGATCCCCTCCCGGCTCGTCCACCGGCCGCACGTGCGGCCCGTCAGAGCTTTGACGGTAGGGATCCGCTCCAGCGGCCAGCAATGCCGCGAGCCGCGTTCTGCCTCGTTGGACGCGATACGTGCCCAAAGGGGCAGTGCCTTGACAACCGCGGCTCGCTGGAGGGCGGGGCGGGGTCAGACCGTCTGCGCGCCGCGTCGGGCGAGTGAAGGATGCGCGCCGATCGACACCAATCCGGTCAGGGTCGCGCACGGATCGGTGCCGGCCAGCGCCGAGCGCCCGAGCAGTACCGCGTCAGCGCCCTGCCTCGCGTAGGCGATCAGATCCGAGCGGCCCGCCGGTCCGCACTCGGCCACCCGCACGACGTCGCCGGGAACCATGGGCAGCAGCTCACGGATCGCGGCACGCGCCGCCTCCGGGTCCGTGTGCTCGGGCGCCCGCACCAGCACCGCGCGGGCACCGGCGCGCAGCGCCAGCACCAGGTCCGGTCCGTCGCGCACTTCGACGAGAGCCGCCAGGCCGAGCGAAGCGGTCCGCTCCACGAGCGAGACCAGCGCTTCACGCGGCAATGCCGCCGCCGTCAGCAACACCAGGTCCGCGCCGTTCGCGCGGGCTTCCCAGAGCTGATAGCTGGAGACGACCAGGTCCATGCACAGCACGGGCATCCGCGTGCGCGAAGACACCGCCGCCATCTGACGCCACGGCTCCGGCGCCGGATGAGGAGAGGGCGCCATGGCGATCGCGCCGACGCCGCAGTCCTCCCACTGGCCGACCACTCCGCAGCACTCCGCGTTCGCGGGATCGAGCTCCGCGATCACGGCGATCCGCTCGCCGCGCAGCGCCCGGATCCCGCCTTGCGGCCTCGGCCGCGCGAGCGCTCGTTCCTTGATCTCCGCGAGCGGCATCCGGGCCTCACGCGCGGCGACCTGCGCTCGCACACTCGCCAGCAGCGTCTCGGGTATCCGGCTCACGCGCTCGCCTCCTGCAGCACGAACCGCCCGGCTGTCCCCGCGTGCCGTCCTCGCCGTAGCGACACTCGCGCCCTCCCCGAGACCTCCGCAGGACCGACTCGGTCGTCGAACCTTGGCGATGGTGTGCCCGGCCGGTGAAGACACTAACCGCATCGACCAACGCTGAGGCAAATCGACGCCACGTACGCGGACCGAGGGCCAGGGAAGTAGGGAAGTGCCGCATCTCGCAGATGCGAGGATCACAGTCTCATTTCTATCGCCACTCCGATGCTGTGGTGGCGATTCGCCTAGCATCTTCCGGGTTATCGTGTGGACGTGCCGACGTTTGGGATCAGTGAAGCCGCCGAGCTGCTCGGCGTCAGCGCGGACACCGTGCGCCGCTGGGTCGACACCGGCAGGCTGCCCGCCGAGCGCGAGCCGAACGGGCACCGGCGGATCGCCGGGACCGACCTGGCCGCGTTCGCCGCGTCCCAGCGCGACACCACCGAGCAGGAGCGGGCCGGCGCGGTCTCCTCGGCGCGCAACCGGCTGCGCGGGATCGTGACCCAGGTGGTGCGCGACGGAGTGATGGCCCAGGTGGAGATCCAGGCCGGACCGCACCGGATCGTCTCGCTGATGAGCCGCGAGGCCGCCGACGAGCTCGACCTGCAGGTCGGCAAGGTGGCCGTCGCGGTGGTCAAGTCCACCAACGTCGTCGTCGAGCTCTAACCGGGCCGCGCCGCGGCCCCAGACCACCGGGAGTGATCATGACGTTCGCGCTGCGCGGCGGCCGCACCGCCTCGGCTCTGGCCCTGGCCGGGGCCGTGGCGCTGGCTGCCGCGGCCGGATGCTCCTCCAGCTCTGGCTCTGGCTCTGGCTCTGGCGGTGCGCCGACGGCGGCCTCCTCCGGCGCCGCATCGTCGGCCGCCGCGCTGTCCGGCACCGTGACCGTGTTCGCCGCGGCCTCGCTGACCGGTACCTTCACCCAGCTGGGCAAGGACTTCGAGGCGGCACACGCGGGTGTGACCGTCAAGTTCAACTTCGGCGGCTCGGACACCCTGGCCGCCAGCATCGTCTCCGGGGCGCCGGCGGACGTGTTCGCCGCGGCCAGCACCACCACGATGAACACCGTCACCAAGGCCGGCGACGCGACCGGCACGCCGACCGTGTTCGTCAAGAACCAGCTGGAGATCGCGGTGCCGCCCGGCGACCCGAAGGGCATCAAGACCCTGCCTGACCTGACGAAGCCTGGGATCAAGGTCGCACTGTGCGCGACCACCGTGCCCTGCGGCGCGGCGGCCGCGAAGGCCGAGGCCGCGGGCAACGTCAAGATCACTCCCGTCACCCTCGAGACGGACGTCAAGGCGGCGCTGACCAAGGTCGAGCTCGGCGAGGTCGACGCGGCGCTGGTCTACCAGACCGACGTGAAGGCGGCCGGCGGCAAGGTGCAGGGCGTGGACTTCACCGAAGCCGCCAAGGCGATCAACACCTACCCGATCGTCGTGCTCAAGGACGCCCCGAACGCTGCGGCCGCACAGGCCTTCGTCGCGTTCGTACTCTCCGCGCACGGCCGCGAAGTGCTCGACGCGGCCGGCTTCCAGAGCCCGTGATGCCCGGCCGAGCCCCGAGCCTCAGGCCTCGAACGGGACGCGCCACAGGCCCGCGGCGCGTCCCGCACCCGACCGCGAACCGGCGCGTGCCGCTCGCACTGCTGCTGCCCGCGCTGCTCGGTGTGGCGTTCCTGACCCTGCCCCTGATCGGGCTGCTGGTGCGCACCCCGTGGAGCGACCTGACCGCGCAGCTGCGCGGCACCCAGGTGCTCCAGGCGCTGCGTCTCTCGCTGGTCACCGCGAGCCTGGCCACCGCGCTCGCGCTCGTGCTCGGGGTGCCGCTGGCCTGGCTGCTGGCCCGCGCGCGCTTCCCCGGCCGGCGCCTGCTGCGCGCGCTGATCACCGTTCCGCTGGTGCTGCCCCCGGTCGTCGGCGGCGTCGCGCTGCTGCTGGCCCTCGGCCGGCGCGGGATCCTCGGGCAGTACCTGGATTCCTGGTTCGGCATCACCCTGCCGTTCACCACCGCGGGGGTCGTGCTGGCCGAGGCGTTCGTCGCCATGCCGTTCCTCGTGCTCAGCGTGGAGGGGGCGCTGCGCGCGGCGGACCCCCGGTTCGAGGACGCCGCCGCGACGCTGGGCGCCTCCGGCTGGACCACCTTCCGCCGGGTCACCCTGCCGCTGATCGCCCCGGGCGTCGCCGCGGGCGCGGTGCTGGCCTGGGCCCGCGCGCTCGGCGAGTTCGGCGCCACCATCACCTTCGCCGGCAACTTCCCGGGCACCACGCAGACCATGCCGCTGGCCGTCTACCTCGCCCTGCAGGACGATCCGCAGGCCGCGATCGTGCTCAGCCTGATCCTGCTGGCGGTCTCGATCACGGTGCTGGCCGCGCTGCGCGAGCGCTGGATGACGACGGCATGAACGCGGACACGGTGGACGCGCACACAGGGGGCCTGGACGCCGCGGGCCTCACCGCCAGCCTGGGCGCCGGATGAGCGTCGACGCCCGCCTGCGCGTCGAGCGGCCCGGCTTCGCCCTCGACCTCGACCTGCACATCGAGGCCGGGCAAGTCGTCGCGCTGCTCGGACCGAACGGCGCGGGCAAGACCACGACCCTGCGCACGCTGGCCGGCCTCAACGCGCTCAGCAGCGGCCGAATCACCATCGACGACGCAGTGGTCGAAGACACCTCGACCGGGCGCCGCATCCCCACCGAGCGGCGCGGCATCGGCCTGCTCTTCCAGGATTACCTGCTCTTCCCCCATCTCTCCGCGCTCGACAACGTCGCCTTCGGGCTGCGCTGCCAAGGCCGCTCCAAGGCCGACGCGCGCACCGTGGCCGCGGCCTGGCTCGAACGCCTGGGGCTGAGCGAGCACGCCGCCGCGCGCCCCGCCGCCCTCTCCGGCGGTCAGGCCCAGCGAGTCGCCCTCGCCCGGGCCCTGGCCACCAGCCCGCGGCTGCTGCTGCTCGACGAACCCCTCGCGGCCCTCGACGCCCACACCCGCCTGGACATCCGCACCCGGCTGCGCCACCATCTGGCCGACTTCACCGGCGCGACCCTGCTGGTGACCCACGACCCGCTCGACGCGATGATCCTCGCCGACCGCCTGATCGTCATCGAACACGGACAGCTGGTGCAGGCCGGAGCGCCCGGCGAGATCGCCAGGCATCCACGCACCGAGTACATCGCCCGCCTCGTCGGCCTCAACCTCTACCGCGGCACCGCGACCGACCACCGCGTGCTCCTGACGCAGGGGGCTGAGATCACTACCGCCGACTCGCATCAGGGCCCGGTGTTCGTCGCCTTCCGCCCCACCGCCGTCGCGCTCTACCGCACCCGCCCCAACGGCACTCCTCGCAACCAATGGCCGGTCACCGTCGCGGGCATCGAACGGCGTGGCGACCACGTACGCATCGACCTGACCGGTCCGCTGCCGATCGCCGCCGACATCACCCCGGCCGCCCTCGCCGAACTCGACCTGGCTCCAGGCGCCGAGGTCTGGGCCACCGTCAAAGCCACTGAGACCAGCACTTACCCGGCGTGACGGGGAAACCGACCAGCTCTTCCGAATCAGCGGTCTTCGGCGGTCTTCAGCGTCAGCGGTCCGGCGCGTACAGCTCAGTCGCCTGATGCAGGGCGTCGAGGTATCCGGCGCGGGCGCTGGCCTCGGTGTTGCCGTGCCGCGACGTGGCCTCGGCGAGCATGCCGCGTACCTGCTCCAGATCGCTGAAGCCCTTGCGCTGCATCCACGCGGACAGCCCGTCGAGCAGCGAACCGATGTGCTCGGGGCCGTGGCGCAGCAGGGCGGAGGTCGTCATCACCACGTCGGCGCCGGCCAGCAGGTACGCGGCCACGTCGCCGGGCTGGTCGACGCCGCCGGTCGCCGCGAGGGAGGCGTTGACGCGTCCGCGCAGCCGCGCGATCCAGGTGCGCGGGTAGGCGGCGTCCGCCGGGCGGGAGAGCTCGAAGGTGGCGCTCACCCGCAGGGTGTCCGGGTCGATGCCGGTCTGCATGAACCGGTTGAACAGCACGAGGCCGTCCGCGCCGACGTGGTCGAGGCGCAGCGCGAACTCGCCCGGGGAGCTGAAGTAGGGCGCGATCTTGACCGCCACCGGGATGTCGACCGCCGCCTTGACGGTGGTGAGCACCTCGATGTGCCGCTGCTCGACCTCGCGGCCCGGGGTGAGCGCGTCGGCCTGCGGGAAGTACAGGTTCAGCTCGATCGCGGCAGCCCCGGCGCTTTGCATCGCGGTCGCGTAGTTCGTCCAACCGCCGGTGGTGCAGCCGTTGAGGCTCGCGATCACCGGGACCTCGACCGCCGCGACGGCCTTCTCGATCAGGTCAAGGTAGCCGTGCGGGCCGTGCCGCTGGCCGCCCGGTGGCAGAAAGGTCAACGCGTCGGCGAAGTCGTCCGTCCCCAGCTGCCCCGGCTGCGGGTCGTACTCGGCCTCGCGGCGGATCTGCTCCTCGAAGAGGGAGGCCAGCACGACGGCGCCGGCGCCGCTGTCGGCAAGGCGGCGCACGCCGTCGACGGTGCGTGAGAGCGGCCCGGCGGAGGCGACGATCGGGTTGCGCAGCTCCAGGCCCAGGTAACGGGTCGTCAGGTCCATGAAGTCTCCTACCTCCGCCTGCGCGGGATCCGCAGAATTCGCCCGCGGCCTCAAGCGAAGCACGCGCGCGAGAGGCCGGCCCAGGGCCCAAGGTCCCGGCATCAGGGTTCGGTCCCGCGCCGCCTGTACTCCCGCCGAGCCGGGGGCCCTGCTGGGGACTTTCGGCCCGGATTACCAGGTCGGACGGTCCATTACTGCCGTCTCGCCCTCGGGTGGATCGTGAGGGCCAAGACCTGATACGCGAAAAAACCAGAAGGGGTGGCGTCATGCGCCGCAAGACTTTCGACATCCTGGCCAGCCTCGGCGGCATCTTGGTCGTGGTGGCGCTTCTCATCGCCGGCGTGCTGGCCACCTGGGGCTACAGCTTCGCCAGCAACAACGTCCACGACCAGCTCTCCCAGCAGCAGATCACCTTCCCGGCCAAGGGCAGCCAGGCGCTGGCCAGCCCGGAGATCGGCCCGTACCTCAACCAGTACGCCGGCCAGCAGCTGACCACCGGCCCGCAGGCCAAGGCCTACGCCGACCACTTCATCGCGGTGCACCTGTCCGAGATGCCGTACGGCGGGGTCTACTCGAAGGTGAGCGCGGCCGCCCAGGCCGACCCGACGAACACCACGCTGCAGGGCGAGGTCCAGACCGTCTTCCGGGGCACCACCCTGCGCGGCCTGCTGCTCGAGGCCTACGCGTTCTCGGTGTTCGCGGCCATCGCCTTCTGGGCCGCCATCGCGTCCTTCACCCTGGCGTTCCTGATGGCGATCCTGGTCGGCTTCGGGTTCTGGCACTCCCGCCGGGTCGCCCCGGACGCGGAGATCCTGGTGCACGAGGTCCCGCAGACCTCCGCCGCCTGAATCCGGCGACGGTAAACGCGGCACCCGGCTCCCGCCCCGGCGGGAGCCGCGTGCCGTTCTCCGCTCCTCCGGTGTTCGCGGCAGGCTCGCGGGTTACGGTGGGAGGAGCGGTGGCCGCGACGGCGGCCGGACCAGCCGATCGGCGCGAGGAAGCGGCATGTCAGACACCATTGAATCCGTAGAGTCCGTCACACTGCGCCACGCCGGCACCGAGCTCGAACTGCCGGTGACCGCCGGCACCGAGGGCGCGCACGGCATCGACATCAAACAGCTCGCGGCCAAAGCCGGCCTGGTCACGCTGGACCCCGGCTTCGTCAACACCGCCGCCTGCTCCTTCGCGATCACCTACATCGATGGGGACGCGGGCATCCTGCGCTATCGCGGCTACCCGATCGAGCAGCTGGCCGAGAACGCCGACTTCATCGAGGTGTCCTACCTGCTGATCTACGGCAGGCTGCCGACCCGGCCGCAGTACGAGCGGTTCGCCGAGAACATCCGGCGGCACACGCTGCTGCACGAGGACCTCAAACGGTTCTTCGACGGCTTCCCGCGCGACGCGCACCCGATGCCGGTGCTCTCCTCCGCCGTGTCGGCGATGTCCACCTTCTACCAGGACGCCCTCAACCCGTTCGACGAGCCGAACGTCGAGCTGTCCACGATCCGGCTGCTGGCCAAGCTCCCGACGCTGGCCGCGTACGCGTACAAGAAGTCGGTCGGCCAGCCGTTCCTCTACCCGGACAACTCGCTGAGCCTGGTGGAGAACTTCCTGCGGATGACCTTCGGGCTGCCGGCCGAGCCGTACGAGGTCGACCCGGAGCTGACCAGGGCGCTGGACGTGCTGTTCATCCTGCACGCCGACCACGAGCAGAACTGCTCCACCTCCACGGTGCGCCTGGTCGGCTCGGCCGAGGCCAACCTGTTCGCCAGCATCTCAGCTGGCATCAACGCGCTGTTCGGGCCGCTGCACGGCGGCGCCAACGCGGCGGTGCTGGACATGCTCGAACAGATCCACGGCTCGGGCGACGACATCGCCACCTTCGTCGGCAAGGTCAAGGACCGCACCCCCGGCCTGCGGCTGATGGGCTTCGGGCACCGGGTCTACAAGAACTACGACCCGCGCGCGAAGATCGTCAAGCAGATCGCCGACACCGTCATCGCCAAGCTCGCGCCGGACGATCCGCTGCTGGGCCTGGCCAAGTCGCTGGAGGAGACGGCGCTCTCGGACGAGTACTTCATCGAGCGCAAGCTCTACCCGAACGTCGACTTCTACACCGGCCTGATCTACCGGGCCATGGGCTTCCCGACCAAGTTCTTCACCGTGCTGTTCGCGATCGGCCGGCTGCCCGGCTGGATCGCCCACTACCGCGAGATGATCAACGACCCGGTGCGCAAGATCGGCCGGCCGCGCCAGATCTACACCGGTGCGACCGAACGCGCTTTCGTACCGATCGACGAGCGCTGATAGCGGCGTCAGTGGCCTGAAACCCCGGCTGCGCATCACGCGTTGCGCGGCCGGGACGCATGAGTGCGCGGAAAGCGGTAACCAGCCGGGCCGTGTATCTCCGCAGTGAATCTAACGTGACGCGGTCGAACCGCGCCGCCGTTGGCCGCGACGCGACGCGTTGGCGCGCGGTCATCTGGGTGCTGCTCTCGGTGCTGTTGCTCGGCGCGGTGATGGTCGGGCTCGGGTGGTTGGTGACACACTCGTTCGCTCACGCGTGGCCGTTCACCGCCGAAGACGGCGTAGACCGCGGTCTCGCGGCGCATCGCGACCCGGTGCTCACCACGGTGACCGGCGTGTTGTCGACGGTGGCCGACACGCCGGTCACGGTCCTGTTGGCGGTGGCGGCAATCATCGTCGCGCGGCTCGTCACGCGCCGGTGGCGGGCCTCGGCGCTCATCGCGTCGGCGCTGCTGATCGAGGTCAGCCTCTTCCTGATCACGACCGTGCTGGTGCACCGCTCTCGTCCGGGCGTCATCGAGCTCGATCATTCGCCGCCCACGTCGAGCTTCCCGTCCGGGCACACCGCCGCGGCCATGGCCCTGTACGGGGCCGTGGCCTGGCTGATCGCGCGCGGGACGGGACGCTGGCAGGCCTGGCTCCTGCTGCTGATGCCGGCCGCGGTGGCGTTCGCGCGCCTGTACCGGGGGATGCACCATCCCAGCGACGTCGTCGCCGGGTTCCTCCTCGGCGCCTGCTCGCTCGCGATCGCCGTACACGCCGTGTACGCGCAACGCCCGCTGTCTGGCCGGGCCCACCTCTCCCCCGCGCGCGGCCCGAGATACCGATCTCGCTCCGCGATCTCGGAGGGACGCCGGTGAGCGACACGGTCATGATCGTGAACGCGGCGAAGGCGGACGCGCGCGCCGCGGCCGAGCTGCACGAGCGCGTGGCTCGCGCCTTCGCCGAGAAGGGCCGGCCGAAGCCCCGGCTGGTCATGACGACACCGGAGGACAACGGTGCGACCGCGGCCAGGTCTGCGGTCGAGTCCGGCGCCGAGTTCGTGGTGGCCTGCGGCGGGGACGGCACGGTGAACGCGGTGGCCGAGGCGCTGGGCGGCACCGGTGTCGTACTCGGCATCCTGCCGCTGGGCACCGGCAATCTGCTCGCCGGGCAGCTGTGCATCCCCAGCGCGCTCGACGAGGCGATCGCGGTGTTGCTGGAGGGATCGGACCGGCGCATCGACCTGGGCGTGGTGGGCGACCGGGTGTTCGTCGGCATGGCGGGTCTCGGGCTTGACGCGGCGATGATCGCCGACGCGTCGGAACGGCTCAAGGCGCGCGTGGGCTGGCCGGCTTACGTGCCCTCGATCCTGCGCCATCTGCGCGACCGCGGCGAGCGGGTGACGCTGCGCGTGGACGGGCGCCGGGTGCGGCACCGGCATGTCAAAGCTCTGATCATCGGCAACCACGGGCGGCTGCACGGCGGCATCGACCTGATGCCGGCGGCCGAACCGGACGACGGCTTACTCGACGTGATCGTCCTGGAGCCGTACGGCCGGCTTTGGGGCTGGCTCGGGGTGCTGGTGCGGATCGTGCTGCGGCGCGACGGTCCGTACATCAGCCGCTATCGGGCCAAGCAGGTCGAGGCACGGGTGCGCCGTCCGGTGCCGCTGGAGCTCGACGGGGATCCGTATCGCACCGCGACCGTGCTCTCCGTCCAGGTCAGACCGGGGGCGCTGCTGGTGCGGACGCCGGAGTCGCGGCAGCCCTCTGATCCGCTGCGAGAGGCGGGAATTCGGCTATGAGTACTGCGACCAAGGTCGCTCAGACCCGGCTGATGTCAGGCGACGAGCTATCCGCGGACGACGCGTGGGTCACGCTGCGGCGCACGGGTCTGGGCTCGATCGTGCGCGACTCGTTCGTGCGGTTCCGCTACGCCGACGGATTCAGCCACGCCCGAGCGTTGGCGTTTCAGGTCTGCCTTAGTGTCATCCCCGCTGTCATCGCGCTCGTAGGGCTTTCGGCGACGCTGCACCGCGACGGCGCGGGCCAGGTTCTTGAAGGCGTGCTTGAACGGATCACGCCCGGAGCGAGCCAGCAGATCGTCCGCAACGCCCTGGAGACCGGACGGGCCCGCGGCCAGGACGACGCGCTGGCGCTCTGGCTCGGCCTCGCGGTCGCGCTGGTGTCCATGGCGACCGCGATGGGGCAGATCGAGCGCGGAGCCAACCGCATCTACGGGGTCGAACGTGACCGGCCGTCGGTGCGCAAGTACGGCAACGCGCTGCTGCTGGTGCTGATCGCGGGACTGCCCATGGCCGCCGGCATGGTCGTCGTGGCGGCCGGCGGCCCGCTCGGCGAGGTGCTCGCGCAGGTGTACCACTGGTCCGGCGGCGAGCGACTGGCCTGGCAGGTGGCGCGCTGGCCGCTGGGCATCGCGCTGGCCCTCGTCTCGGCCAGCGCGATCTTCCGCCGGGCCCCGCGCCGCCGCCAGCCCTCGCTCAGCTGGCTGGCCGTCGGCGCCGCGCTCAGCCTGGCGCTGTGGGCCGGGCTGACCGCCCTGCTCAGCTGGTACGTCGGCGGCAGCAGCGGGCTGGGCGCGACCTACGGGCCGCTGACCGCCGTCATCGCCCTCATGGCGTGGGCGAATCTGACCTCGATCGCGCTGCTGCTCGGCCTGTCCGTGGCGGCGCAGCTTGAGGCCTGCCGGACCGGCTCGCGGCAGCCTGCCTCCGGAGACCCGGGAACCTGACCCGCGCCGCGGTCAGCCGCCTGCGCAGCGCCGTGGCGAGGACCGCCTCGCGGCGGCGGCGCGCGATCTCCACCCGCGCGCAGATCCACAGGCACACCCCGGCCAGCGGCAGCTCCACCAGCACCGCCATGGCGAGCGCGATCAGGAACTCGGCGGTGTCCGGAGCGCTGAGCACGTCGAACCAGGCGTCGACGATGAGCAGGGTGCCCGCCATCGCGGCGGTCACCTCGCTCTGTTCCCGGCGGCGCAGCGCCAGCCATCCGGTGCGCAGCAGCAGGACGCACAACAGCACGTCGAAGCCGACCCACGAGACGTCGTAGTGCGCGCTGCGCTCGCTGCTCGGCAGCACCAGGGCGAGGCCCGCGATCCACGGCAGCGTCAGCAGGCCGAGCACCACCAGCAGGACCCCGCACCAGCGCGGCACCACCCTGGGCGCAAGCTGCGGGCCCTCCTCTACGACCTCTGATTCACCCATGCTCGCCCCTCCCGGACTGCCAGGCCGGCTCCGAATGCAGAGCTGCTGATTCCCCGAGACGGTGCGCCCAATCGGCGGGCCGCCGCTCAGGCGATTCGGGCTACCGAGGCCGTCTTCCCGGTCACCGCCCGCAGCTCGTCGAGGACCCCGGCCGCCAGATCGGCGAACGAGCGCTGTTCGCCGTCGCGGATCCACTGCGTGAAGGCGATGCCGAACACGGTCACACCCGACTGCGCCGCCAGGGTCGCCGCCGGTTCGCCGACCCCTCGCTCGCGCAGGGCCTCGGCCAACCCCGTGGCGAGATCGGCCAGCTTGTTGCGCTCGCGCTCCTGCAGCGCGGGGTTCTGGTCGATCACCTGCTGCCGCGTGCGGGAGTGCGCGCGGCGCTCCTCCGGGAAGAACGCAGCCGCGCTGCGCAGCGCGCACTCGACGATCTCCATGGGGGCCGATTCGGGCGGCGCGGACCGCACGCCGTCCAGGAACGACGCGGCGAAGCGCTGCTGCCCCTGGAAGAGGACCTCGCGCTTGTCGCTGAAGTGCCGGAAGAAGGTGCGCTCGGTCAGGCCGACGGACTGGGCGATCTCCGCGGCGGTCGTCTGCTCGAAGCCGCGGGTGGCGAAGAGCTGGAGCGCGGCCCGCTGCAGCCGCTCCGCGGTTCCCGGTTCCCAACGCGCCATGCGACCGATTCTAGGGACTCAAGCCGCGGGATGACAGCGACTGACACCAGGGCGTAAGGTATGTCTGTGACTGACGTCAGTCACAGACATCATTCCCGGCTGGACTCGCGCCCGCCCGACGGCCGCGCGACTTGAAGGAGATGACATGCACGTTTTCGTCACCGGAGCCTCCGGCTGGATCGGCTCCGCCGTCGTCGACGACCTGCTCGCAGCCGGCCACGAGGTCACCGGCCTGGCCAGGTCGGACGCCTCCGCCAAGGCGCTGGAGGCCAAGGGGGTGCGGGTGCGCCGCGGCGACCTCGACGACCCGGGCTCCATCCGCGCCGGCGCCGAGGCCGCCCAGGCGGTGATCCATCTCGCCAACAAGCACGACTTCACCAACCCGGCCAACTCGAGCGCGGCCGAGCGCACCGCCGTCCAGACCATCGGCGACGCGCTGGCGGGTTCCGGCCGTCCGTTCCTGCTCGCCTCCGGGATCGCGGGCCTCGCCGCGGACCGGCCGTCCACCGAGGCCGACGCCTCCCCGTTCCACGGCCCGGACTCGCCGCGCGGCGGAAGCGAGAACCTGGCGCTGGAGTTCGTCGACCGCGGCGTGCACACGGTGAGCCTGCGCTTCGCCCCGACCGTGCACGGCATCGGCGACCACGGGTTCATCGCGGTCATCGCCGCGATCGCCCGGGAGAAGGGCGTCTCCGGCTACCCCGGCGACGGGAGCAACCGCTGGGCCGCCGTGCACCGCAGTGACGCCGCGCGCCTGGTCACCCTGGCGCTGGAGAAGGCGCCGGCGGGCAGCAGGCTGCACGTGACCGCCGAGGAAGGCGTCACGACCCGCGAGATCGCCGAAGCGCTCGGCCGCGCGCTGAACCTGCCGGTCGCCTCGATTCCGCAGGACAAGGTCCAGGACCACTTCGGCTGGATGTGCAGGTACATCTCCATGAACGGGGCGGCGACCAGCACCGTCACGCAGGAGCTGCTGGGCTGGACGCCCACCGGGCCGACCCTGGTCGCCGACATCGACGCGGGCGGCTACTCCAAGGCCTGACCGCGCCGGCCGCCGGCTGCGCGGCCACAAACGCACCGGACCGTGCGGCATCCTCGGCGAGGGTGCCGCACGGTTTTCCGGCAGGACGGCTCACATCCGGATAAACGGTTCACAAACGCGCTGATGCTCATATCATGGCCAGATATCCCGTGAACGCGGAGTTCGCAGTTCGGTGGCCAAGTGCGGATTGGTCGGCGCGATGGACGGCACAGAGCGGACCGACTCGGCCAGGCTGGACCAGATCTGCCTGTTCAACCTGCTGTCGGCCTGCGCGGACACGATCTACTTCAAAGACCTCGAGTCCCGGTTCATCCGGGTCAGCCAGAGCCAGGCGGACCTCATCGGCGCCGAGTCGCCGACGGCGATGGTGGGCAAGACCGACTTCGACTACTTCTCGCCGCAGCACGCCGCCGAGGCCTTCGCCTACGAGCGGCAGATCATCCGCACCGGACGGCCCGTCACCGACCTGCACGAGTGGAACGTGCGCATCGGCGATCGGGAATGCGTGCTCAGCTCGACCAAGCAGCCGCTGCGGGACTTCTCCGGCCGCATCATCGGAACCTTCGGGATCACCCGGGACATCACCGCGCGCAAGCACACCGAGCGCGAACTGCTGGCCAAGACGCACGAGCTGGAGCGGATCGGACGCGAGCTGCGCACGCTGCTGGAATCCAGCCCGGATCCGATGGCCCGCATGGACCGAGACCTGCGCTACACCTACGTCAACCCGGCCGCGACGGCGCTGGCCGGCCTGGAGGCCGCGGACATCCTCGGCCGCACCAGCAGCGAGCTCGGCTTCCCGGAGGACTACACCCGCGGCTGGGAGTCGGCCCTGCGCCACGTGCTCGCGACCGGCGAGCCCGCGGACGTGGAGCGCAACCTGGTGCTCGGCGGGACCCGGCGGTTCCTGGAGTCCAGGATCGTCCCGGAGTTCGACGACGACGGGCAGGTGCGCAGCCTCCTGGTGGTCAGCCGGGACCTGACCGAGCGCAAGCGCATCGAGGAGACCCTCGCCGAGCAGGCGGTGCGCGATCCGCTCACCGGGCTGGCCAACCGCCGCCTCTTCGTCGAGCGCACCAATCGGGCGCTGGCCGCGCTGGAGGGCGCGGACACCCTGCTGGCCGTGCTGTTCCTGGACCTGGACCGGTTCAAGGTGGTCAACGACAGCCTCGGGCACGCGGCCGGGGACGCCCTGCTGGTCGCCGTGGCCGCCCGGCTGCAAGCAGCCGCGCGCCGCACCGACCTGGTGGCGCGGTTCGGCGGGGACGAGTTCGCCGTGCTGTGCGAGCGGCTGTCGAGACGCGAGGACGCCGCCGCGCTGGCGGACCGGATCAATCGCGCCCTGACCGAACCGATTCGCCACGCCGGCCAGGAGATCCACGTCAGCGCGAGCATCGGCATCGCGACCTGCTGCGGCGTCGCGACGGCCGACTCCGGGTCCGGATCTGAGTCCGGACCCGCCGCGGACGCCGACGCGCTGCTGCGCGACGCCGACGCGGCGATGTACCAGGTCAAAGCGCGCGGCAACGGCGCGGGAGGTCACCTGTTCTTCACCGAACCGATCCGGGAACAGGCCGTCTCCCGCCTCGCCGTGGAGACCGAGCTGCGGCTGGCGTTGGAGCGCGGCGAGTTCCGCCTGTTCTACGAGCCGATCTACGCGCTGCGCCAGCGGCGCCTGATCGGCGCGGAGGCCCTGATCCGCTGGCAGCACCCGAGGCGCGGCCTGCTCCCGCCCGCCGAGTTCATCCCGGTGGCCGAGGAGTGCGGCCTGATCGTTCCGATCGGCCTGTGGGTGCTGCGCGAAGCGTGCCGCACGCTCGCCGCCTGGACCCGGATCTACCACCGGGCGCACGCCGCGAACCCGGCCGAGCAGGCACCGACCATGGCGGTGAACCTGTCGGTGCGTCAGATCGCGGACTCCGGATTCGCCGACGAGGTCGCCGCCGTGCTGCGCCGCCACCGGCTCGAACCGGCGCAGCTGAGCCTGGAGATCACCGAGACGGCGGTGCACGACGCGCCGTTCTCAGCCGGCACCGTGCTCAAAGCGCTCTGCGAGCTCGGCGCGCGCATCGCGCTGGACGACTTCGGCACCGGCTACTCATCGCTCATGCACCTGCGGCAGGCGCCGGTGGACATCCTCAAGATCGACCGGATGTTCGTCAGCGAACTCGGCCGCCTCGGTCAGGACGAGGCCATCGTGGCCGCCGTGATCGGAATGGCCCGGGCACTGGGCATGACCACGATCGGCGAGGGCATCGAGACCGCCGAGCAGTACCGCCGCCTGTGCGAACTCGGCTGCGACCAGGGCCAGGGCTACCTGTTCTCTCCGCCCATGACCGCCGAGCTGTTCCGGGCCACGCACCTCGCGCAGGCGATGCGCGCGGCGCCGGACACAAGCGCATAGCCTTTACTCAGTAGTCTGCTTCCATGGAATGGAGCACGCTGCTCGGCACGGCGCTCGGCGCCACAGCCGGCCTCGGGGCCGCCGTACTGTCGGAGCGGGCCCGCTGGTCCCTCGGCCGCAATGACCGCAAGCGCGATGTGTTGAAGAGCTCGTATGTCGGCTTCCTGACGAACGTGACCAAGGCCGGCGAACAGGTGTGGCACGCGGCGCGCGAGCACGGACCCGGCTGGAAGGACGCGATACTGACCGCCTTGCGCGACAACGACGTGAACGCCTCCCGCTTCTCGCTTTCGCTCGAGGCGCCGACCGCCGTCAGAAAGTGCGCCGACGAGCTCATCTCCGCCTTCGTCGCATGGCGGGACATCGCGCACGGCGGTTCCCGGAAAGGGGACGAGGCGTTCGATCAGGCGTGGCAGAAGTTCGGCGCGAGCCGCAACGCCCTGGTGGAGGCGATGCGGCTCACCCTCGAGCCGGTTGCCTGAATCCGCCTGCTGATCCCACTGATACTGCCGATCCCGCTGGTACTGCTGCTGGTCCCGCCGGTGCCGCTGATACTGCCGGTCAGCCGGAGGCGCAGGCCGCGCCGTTGAGAGTGAAGCCGGCGGGTGGAGCGGCGTTGCCGGTGTGGTTGGCCTGGAATCCGAAGCTGGTGCTGCCGCCCGGTGGGATCGCCGCGTTGTAGCTGACATTCGTGGCCGTGACCGCGCCGCTGGACGGGCTGATCGTGGCGTTCCAGGAGCTGGTGACGGTCTGGCCTGAGGGCAGCGTGAAGCCGAGTTTCCAGCCGTTGACCGCAGTGGAACCCGTGTTGGTCACGGTGATGTTCTCGGTCAGCCCGGTGTTCCAGGCGCTGACCGTGTCAGAGACCTTGCATGCACCGGCGCCGCTGCCGGTGCTCGACGCCGACGGGGAAGCCGAGGGACTGCTGGACGGCGACGAAGAGGCCGACGGCGAGGGCGAGGCTGACGCGCTGGCCGACGGGCTGCCGCCGCTGCCGCCGCGGATGACGTACGTGACCAGCGATCGGGCCGGCACGGTGACGCTGAACGCACCGCCGCCGACGCTGATCGGAGCCTGCGCCGCGGTGCTGCTCGCCGAGTTGGTCAAGTACGGGGTCGCGGTGCCGGCGGTGAATCCGGTGTTCTGCAACGAGTAGGTCACCGGGGTGTCGGCGGAGTTGGAGTTCAGCGCCACGACGATGATCGACCCGTCGGCGTTGCGGTAGGCGGACAGCTGGATGTTCCCGTCCGAACTGGTGGAGCCGATGCGGTTGGCGCCGGGCCGGATGAACCGGCTGAAGTTTGCCATCGCCCACAGCCGCTTCGAGACCTGATACGTGGTGCCGTTGCCCTGGAGGAACGCCTGGGTGGCGCCGGTCGAGATGCCGTACCAGTACAGGTATCCGTTCACGTCGCCCTGGGTCAGCGAGGTCTGGATGTGCTGGGCGATGGCGAAGCCGTCGTAGCTGGTGCTGTCGTCCCAGTTGCCGTTCCAGGCGCTGCCGCTGGGCGCCCACTCCGACATCCACACGTGCTTGCCGCCGGCCGGCAGCGGCGAGGTGGGGTTGCTGCCGTAGGAGTGGCCGGTGTGGATGTCGACGTCCTGATTCGCCACCGGGTCGGCCGTGATCGCCTGGGTGTAGCCCAGCTGGCTGCTCCAGCCGACCGCGTCGCAGCAGGTCAGGTTGAGCCCGGCGGCGTGCGCGAGCGGCCCGAGGATCTTGGCGAACTCGACCGCCTGCGCCGGGGTGAACCGCATCGAGGAGTAGGTGGCGGTGAAGTTCGGCTCGTTGGTGAAGGCCAGATCGGTGATCTTGACGCCTTCCTGGGCGTAGAACTTCGTATACTGAATCAGGTAGTCGGCGTAGGCCGTGCGCCAGTCGCCGCTGGCGCAGGAGGTGCCGGACAGCCCGCACAGGGTGCCGCCGTTGGCCTCGCTGCCGCTGTCCTTCATGTAGCCCGGGGCGCTCCAGGGGTTGGCGTAGAAGCGGGAGACCCCGTAGGACTGCGCCTGCTTCGCCAGCCACACCTGCCCGTCGTCGTTACCGTTCCACACGTACTGCGGCGGCGCGCTCGGGCCGCCCGGGTTGTTCGGCTCGATGGAGCTGCTGGTCGAGCTGATGCCGAGGCGCAGGATGTCGAGGCCGGCCCCGGTGGTGGGGCTGAAGAGCAGGTCGAGCGCCTGCTTCTGGTTCGCCGCGGAGAGGGCCTGGATGGTCTCGGCGCGGGCGAAGGCCGAGGAGAATCCGAACCCGTCGATCTGCTGGAGCACGCTGGCGCCGTTGATGGTCGCCGTCGACGCGGCGTAGGCGGCGGGAGCGCGCGTGGCCAATGCGGTGGCGCCGATGACGCAGGTGACCGTCGCCACCGCGAGCGTTGCCCGTCCGGGGATTCTTCGCATGCTGTCTCGTCCTGCTCGTCGGTGAGGTGGGTGCAAGGGGCCTGCGAGCCCGTCGATCGCGGTCACCGTAGCGCCCGATCTCGGCGGAGTAAACGTTTCTCTGCTTTCGGGGAACGTAACTTTCACGGCGGTGATCAGGGGCCGTAGACTGCCCGCGTGACAGGCGGCACCCTGAGCGGCGGCCACCGGCGCGGGCGCCGGCGCGGCGAGACGACCGTGGCGATGGTCGCCCGACTGGCCGGGGTGTCCTCGACCACCGTGTCAAAGGTCTTAAACGGGCATGCCGGCGTCGGCGCGGACACCCGCCGACGCGTCGAGGCGCTGCTGCACGAGCACGGGTACCGGCGCCCGCAGGTGACCGAGCCGGCCGACGCGATCGAGGTGGTCTTCTACGGGCTCGAAGGCGAGCTGACGACGTACATCCTGGACGGCGTCGCCCGGGTGGCCCGGCAGCACGACCTCGCCGTCGTCTTCACCGACGCGCTCAGCCCGGTGCAGGCCGGCCGGCCGTGGGCCGAGCAGCTGCTCGCCCGCCGCCCGCTCGGGGTCATCGCGGTGCACTCGCACTTCACCGCGCAGCAGCACGCCCAGCTCGCGGTCAGCGGCATCCCGCTGGTGGCGCTGGACCCGATGGGCGAGCCCGCCCACGCGACGCCCTCGGTCGGCGCGACCAACTGGAACGGCGGCGTGGTGGCGGCCCGGCATCTGCTGGAGCTCGGGCACCGGCGCATCGCGGTGATCAGCGGACCGCCGCAGCTCCTGGTCGCCCGCGCCCGCCTCGAGGCCTGCCGCACGGCCCTGGAGACCGCGGGCGCGCCGCTGGAGGAGCAGCTGGTGCGCAGCGGCCACTTCCAGTTCCAGGACGGCCTGCGGCTGGCCGAGGAACTGCTCGCGCAGCCGGAACGCCCGACCGCCGTGCTGTGCGGAAACGACTTGCAGGCACTCGGCGTGTACGAGGCGGCGCGCCGGGCCGGCCTGCGCATCCCGCACGACCTGAGCGTGATCGGCTTCGACGACATCGCGGTCGCCCGCTGGTGCGCCCCGCCGCTGACCACGGTGCGGCAGCCGTTCGCCGAGATGGGCGAGCTGGCCGCGCAGATCCTGCTGTCCGTCGCCTCCGGAGACGCCCCGGACCGAAGCCGCGTCGAACTGGGCACGACGCTCGTCGTCCGCGACAGCACCGCGCCGCCGCCGGCCGCGGACGTGTGAAGCCACCTGTCTGAGTAACCGCTGCGGTTCGACCGCGCAATCGCGGGTACGGGAGAGCGCTTATACATCTCGGGTGGGGAGGGACAGCGATGAATGACTCTGATTCAGGCCTGCCAAGACGGCGGGTGCTGGCGGGCTCGGCAGCGCTCCTGGGCCTCGGCGCCCCACGGCTGTGGCAGCCGGCCGGGAAGCTCTCCCCCGGCGCGGCCGCCGCCAGTTGCGCGCCGCCTCCGAGCTTTCCGGCGAACAACCCGGTGTATCAGCAGACGTATCAAAACTGGTCCGGAGGGCTCACCGCGGACGACGTCTGGACTTGCACACCGAGCAGCACGCAGGACGTGGTGACGCTCGCGAACTGGGCCGTGGCCAACGGGTATCGGCTGCGGGCCCGCGGCCGGAGGCACGGCTGGTCGCCGCTGACGATCACCGCGGACACCGGCTGCGCCTCGCCCATTGTGCTCGTCGACACCAGTTCGCTGGCCTCGATGAGCATGGCGAGGCCGGGCGTCGTGCGCGTGCAGACCGGCGCGGTGATGGACGATCTGCTGGCGTATCTCGAGTCCAACGGCTACGGCGTGACCGCCACGCCCGCACCCGGCGACCTGACCGTGGGCGGCGTCCTGGCCGTCGACGCGCACGGCACCGCAGTCCCGGCCGACGGCGAGACCCCGGTCGCAGGCGACTACTACGGGTCGCTCAGCAACAGGATCCTGTCACTCGACGCAGTGGTCTGGGACGCCGGGAGCGCATCGTACGTGCTGCGCACCTTCGAACGCTCCGACGCGCAGTGCGCCGCGCTGCTCACGCATCTGGGCCGGGCCTTCCTCACCGAGGTCACCCTGAGTGTGCGGGCCAACTACCACCTGCGGTGCGTGAGCGACGTGACGATTCCGGCAGCCGAACTGTTCGCGGCCCCCGCGACAGCCGGAGCACGCAGCTTCGCGTCCTACGTGCACGCCTCGGGCCGCGTCGAGGCCATCTGGTTCCCGTTCACCGACAATCCGTGGCTCAAGGTCTGGACGCTGAGCCCGCAGGCTCCGGCGACCTCGCGTCTGACCACGACCCCGTACAACTATCCGTTCGCGGACACGGTACCCAAGCCGGTCGCGGATCTCGCCGGCGCGATGGTCAGCGGGCAGTGGTACCTCGCGCCCACCTTCGGCCAGGCGCAGTACACCACCGCCGCCGCCGGGCTCACCGCGACGCTGTCGGCCGACTTGTGGGGCCTGTCAAAGAACCTGCTGCTCTACGTCAAACCCACCACGCTGCGCATGTTCGCCAACGGATACGCGGTGCTCACCAGCAGCGCCGGCATCCAGCGCGTCGTCTCGGAATTCGCGACCTACTTCCAGCAGCGGCTGCAGGCCTACGCGGCGGCCGGCAGCTACCCGATCAACGGGCCGGTGGAGATCCGGGTCACCCGGCTGGACACCGCGGCCGCCAGCCCCGTCGCGGGCGCCGCGCCGCCGGAACTCTCCGCGATCCGGGAACGCGCCGAGCATCCGGAATGGGACGTCGCGGTCTGGCTGGACGTGCTGACCCTGCCGACCACGCCGGACTTGGGCAGGTTCTACCGTGACCTCGAACAGTTCATCTTCGAGAACTACTCGGGTTCTTATGCCGCGGTACGGCCGGAATGGTCGAAGGGCTGGGCATTCACCACGGCAGGGGCGTGGACCGATGCGACCGTCATCGGCACCACCATTCCGGCCGCGTTCAACGCCGGTCCCGATCCGTCTTGGGACAGCGCGGTGAGCACCCTCGACTCGCTTGACCCACATCGCGTGTTCAGCAACGAATTCCTCGGCGCGCTCGTGCCCTGATACGTTCCGCGCTGGGCGGCCGGATGCGCAGGCTGTGCCGAGCCGGTCAGCTCTTGCCGGCCATGCCGGCGTACCACCAGATGCCTGAGATGTCGTGCGAGACCTCGGCGTCCGGCCGCCACAGCGGGAGCTGGACCAGTCCAGGATCGACCGGTTCGAGCCCTTCGAAGAACCGGCGGATCTGCTCCCCGGTGCGTGCGATGATCCGCGCGCCGCCCCGGTTGTAGGTGCGCACCGCCTCCGCCGCCCGCTCCGGGTCGATGTCGCTGGTGCCGTGCGAGACGACCAGGTAGCTGCCGGGGACCATCACCTGCTTGAGCCGGTCGACGATGCCGACCGGGTCCTCGTCGTCCATGATGAAGTGCAGCACCGCGACCAGCAGGATCGCGACCGGCTCGGCGAAGTCGAGCACTGAGTTCGTCGCGGGGTGTCCCAGGATCGCGTCCGGGTCGCGCAGGTCGGCCTGGATCACCGTGGTGCGCTGCGGATCCTGCCCGGCCAGCAGCGCGTTGGCGTGGACGAGCACGATCGGGTCGTTGTCCACGTAGACCACGCGGGCGTCCGGATTCACCGCGCGCGCGACGTCCCCGGTGTTGCCCGGGCCCGGGATGCCGGTGCCGATGTCGAGGAACTGCCGGATGCCCTGCTGGGCCAGGAACCGCACCGCGCGCCCGAGGAACGCCCGGTTCTCCCGGGCCATGTCGCGCACCTCCGGCACGACCGCGATGACCTGCTCGGCGGCGTACCTGTCGACCTCGTAGTTGTCGCGGCCGCCGAGGAAGTAGTCGTACATGCGGGCCGGATGCGGGACGCTGGTGTCGATCGCCGACGCCGGCGTGCCAGCAGGTATCAGGCCGTTGCCACGGGTGGGCGCGTCGCCGCCTGCCATGTCCGCCTCCGCCCGCCGCGCGTGGGATGATCGCCAGATCGCGCAGATCGTACTACACGGCGTCGAACGCACCGCGAGCCGGGCTGTGTGCGGCGCTCGTGCAGCGCCGCACACAGCCCGGCTCTGGCGGCTGCCGCTAGGGCGCTACGGCGCGGCCGGTCTGCGGAGAGATCATTCCGGCGCACAGGCCCTTGCCGGCCAGCACGTGCGCGATCTGCGGGATCGCGGTGAGCGTGTTGGCAGGCCACTCGTGCATGAGGATGATCTGGCCGTTGCTGAGCCTGGCGTTGGCCGCGACGATGGCGGAGACGCTCGCGCCGTTCCAGTCCTGCGAGTCGACGTCCCAGATGATCTGGGTCAGGCCGTACTTGGCCTCCACCGAGCGCACGGTCGCGTTCGTCTCGCCGTAGGGCGGCCGGAACAGCTTCGGCGTGCCGCCGCCGGCGTTGGCGATGGCGCGCTGGGTGTTGCCGAGCTCCGCGTCGATCTGCGAGTAAGTCTCCTGGGTCAGGTGCGGGTGGGTGTAGCTGTGGTTGCCGACCCACATCCTGGCGCTCACCTCGGCCCGGACCTGCGCGGGGTAGGCCGCCGCGTACTGGCCTTCGTTGAACAGCGTGGCCCGCAGCCCGTTCTGCTTGAGCGCGTTGAGCAGGGCCGGGGTGTGGGCGTTGGAGGGGCCGTCGTCGAAGGTGAGTCCGACGTAGCCGCTGCAGCCGGCCGCGTGCGCCGCGGTCGCGTTGACGGCGGAGCCGACGGCGGCGGCTGAGACCGTCACCGCGACGGCCAGCGCCGTGTGCACGGCGCGCTTCGATGGTCGTGGTCTGATGCTCATGGGCGGATCCTTCGCTGGGTGGTGCCGCGGGAGAGTTCGTCAGTGCACGGTGATGCTGGAGCCGCCGCTCCCGCCGCCCCAGGCCTCGGTGGCCAGGATCTGGTAGTTCATCGTGCCCAGCTTCATCCCGTAGCCGGCCCAGGCGTTGATGAAGTTCTGCACCGTGACGGTTCCGCTGGTGACCGGAGAGGTACGGACCGCCAGGTACTGCTCGAAGGTCGCGGTGCCCTGGATCGAGGGCTGATTCACCTGCAGGTGCTCGTAGATCTTATAGGTGCCGCCGTCGCTGGTGATCTGGCCCTTGTAGGTGCCCGAGCCGGGCGCCGAGCCGTTGTAGTCCTCCATCACGTAGTACTCCACCAGCGGGCTGGTCGACCAGCCGTAGAGGGAGACCCGGGTGGCGCCACCGGAGGAGTGCATGCTGCCGGAGAAGCTGACCGTGTGGCCGCTGCCCTTGCTCCAGCCGACGCCGGCGACGAAGTCGCCGATGCCGCTCCACGTCGTCGAGTAGCTGTTGCCCGAGTTCAGCGTGATGCAGGCCGAGCCCTGGCCGTTGGACCACATCTGGTAGTAGTAGCCGCTGTTCGTGCCGGTCCGGTTCGAGCAGATCGTGGTCGCGGCGCTGGCCGACGTCGGCATCAGCACGGTCGTGGCGGCCACCGCGATCACGGAACCGAGGCCGATCAGCAGCCTGCCGCGGGTGAGCAGTCCGGCCAGCCGGCGCCCGGGGCGGTCCGGGCGGGAAGTGGAGTGCATGAAGGGTGCTCCTTCCTCATTGAAGGCGCGCCGGGTCGGCGCAGCGCGAGGTGACCCGGTGCAGGTATGAGCGGCCGGGCCGGTGGCTACTGCGGATCGGCGTCCTGCAGCGCGGCGGACTGACCGATCTCCCGAACCCTGATCGCGGGGACCGGGCTGCGGGTGGCCCGGATCGACTGTCTTCGAGCTCTGTCTTTGAGCTATGTCGATGGCGAGAGTATCGGCGCGGCCCGCGCGGGCCGTCAACGATTTTCGAGACCTTTCGAAAGATCCACGAGCCCTGATGGCGGTCCGGCGACCAGCTGACGTCACCAAACCTCGTTCCGGCCGCGGCTGCCGCCGGGCCCCGATCAGCGGGAACCCGCGATCAGCGGCTTGAAACAAGATCAATATTCTGAAACTTTCGGCGCCTCAGAGCGCGCAAGGCGCCCTCCAGGTCCACCCGGCGGCCGTCACGCTGCGTCGCGCAGAGCTCCCGCGGCTGCCTTCGCCCGCGCCTCGTTCACGAAGCGTCCGCGCTCGGACCGCGTGAAGCGGTCGAGCATCGCGCGCAGGTGCTCGGCCCCGACGTTGGCTCCGAAGGGCTCGGTGCCGGGTTCGAGGCGCACTCCCGCGGCGAGCGGGCCCGCGACGACGGGATCGAAGCCGAGCGCATCGACGATGTGCGCGACCGCGTCCAGGTCCGCCGGAGCGTCGCCGGCGATCGCGATGGCCCGGCGCCCCTCGCTTCCCGCGGGCTGCGCCCCATCCTCCAGGTCGTGATAACCCATGTGATTGAACGCCTTGACCACCCGCGATTCGGACAGGTAGCCCTGCACGATCTCGCTGGACGACGTGAGGGGGTCGGTGAGGTCGTCGCGGATGCCGTCGACCTCCCACCAGTAGTTCATCGCGTCGATGACGAGCTTTCCGCGCAGCGCGTCCGCGGGAATGGTGCGGTACTTGCCGAGCGGGAGCGCCAGGATGACCACGTCCGCCTCGGCTGCGGCCTGCGCCGCGGTGACCGCGAGCGCGCCCGGGGTCAGCACCTCGACGGTGAGGTCGATCTTGGCCGGGTCCCCCGACCCGGCGATCAGCACGCGGTAGCCGGCCGCGAGAGCCAACCGGGCCAGCACGGTGCCGACCTTTCCCGCGCCCAGAATGCCGATCGTGCGAACGTTCCCGGCCATTGCGTCTTCTCCGCTCACGAGGCCAGTCAGCCCGCGAGGATGTCGCGGACCGTCGGGATCACCTTTGTGCCGTACAGCTCCACAGCGCGCAGGCGGGCGCTGATCGGTTGAGTGCCCATGGTGTAGATCAGGTCGAAGCGGCCGACGCCGAGCGAGGCGATGGCGCGGGCCATCTTGCGGGCGACCGTTTCGGGCGAGCCGATGTACAGCGAGCCGTGCTCGATTTCGCGCCGGTATTCCTCCGGGGTGACCGGCGGCCAGCCGCGCTGTGCGCCGATACGGTCGCGGATGACCTTGTAGTGCGGCCAGTGCACCTCGCGGGCCTCCTCGTCGGTGGGCGCGATGAAGCCCGGCGAGTGCATGCCGACCGGGTGAGCGGTCGTGCCGAACTTCTCGGCGGCGCGCCGGTAGAGGTCGAGGTAGGGCGCGAAGCGCTCGGGGGCGCCGCCGATGATGGCGATCATCAGCGGGAAGCCGTAGTGGGCGGTGCGCACCACCGACTGGGGCGAGCCGCCGACGCCGACCCAGGTGCTCAGGCGCCCGGACTCGGTCTTGGGGAAGACCTCGGCGTGGTCGAGCGCGGCGCGCTTGGTGCCGCTCCAGGTGACCGGCTTCTCCTCGAGCAGCCGGGCGAACAGCTCGATCTTCTCCTCGAAGAGCACGTCGTAGTCGCTCAGGTCGTAGCCGAACAGCGGGAACGACTCGGTGAAGGAGCCGCGTCCGAGGATGATCTCGGCCCGGCCGCCGGAGAGCGCGTCGAGCGTCGCGAAGCGCTGGAAGACGCGGACCGGGTCGTCGGAGCTGAGCACGGTGACGCCGGAGGAGAGCCGGATGCGGTCGGTGCGGGTGGCGATGCCGGCCAGGACGGTCTCCGGGGTGGAGATCGCGTACTCGGGGCGGTGGTGTTCGCCGAGGGCGATGACGTCGACGCCGGTCTGCTCGGCGACCAGCGCCTCGTCGACGACCTGGCGGATCGCCCGGGCGTACGACACGGGCCGGCCATCGTCGTCGATCGGCACGTCGCCGAACGTGTCCAGGCCGAAGACGAGGTCAGACATGAGCGCGCTCCCTCAGGCGGGTGCCGGATCCGGCGGCC
>Ga0070741_10002417_pt1 | contig 50389 bp, 63 predicted proteins | sample Coa_R1_4_FD_66440 | JGI IMG/M metagenome (GOLD analysis project Ga0070741, IMG submission 66440) | Surface soil microbial communities from Centralia Pennsylvania, which are recovering from an underground coalmine fire - Coalmine... | ecosystem: Environmental > Terrestrial > Soil > Unclassified ... | reverse complement strand
GGGCTTCGGCTGTACATCAAGAAGATAGAGAGTTAGGGCATAAGCACTGATTTCGGAAGTAATACCTCATTGAGGAGCAAGGCTATGAAATTCCTGAAAGGTTTTGGGCGGCTTGCAACGACAATTACCGCACTCATGATCGTGGAGCTCGCCAGTGCACAGATACCGGCGAAAGATCAGGCTGCCAAGCCGGCTCAGGAGCCGGCGTCTTCGCAATACGTGGGCGCCGATACCTGCAAAACCTGCCACGAAGATCTCTTTAATGGCCTTCAGAAGACTCGGCACTGGAACAGCTTGTTGAAAACCAAGGAGGGGACCGAAGCTCACAGCTGTGAAACGTGCCACGGCCCTGGAGCCGAGCACGTCAACAGCGGAGGCGACAAAACCAAGATTTTCGTGTTCAAGGATCAGGCGCCCGAGGTCATCAGTAAGCGCTGCCTCTCTTGCCACGCGCTAAAACCGGAGCACGCCAATTTCGAGCGTTCCGCCCACGCGACAAACGGCGTGAGCTGCATCTCGTGCCACTCTCCCCACTTTGCGAAAGAACAACGACGCCTGCTGGTCGAGAAGCAACCACAGCTCTGCTACACCTGCCACACCGAGCAGAAGGCTGACTTCAGCAAACCCTTCCGTCACCGGGTCAACGAGGGCCTGCTCAAGTGCACCGATTGCCACAACGTGCACGGCAGCCCGATGCCGCGCTCCGTACGCGTTGCCGAAGAACAGGACACCGTCTGCTACAAGTGCCATAGAAATCTTCAGGGGCCGTGGGTATTCGAACATGCGCCCATGAAGACTCAGGGTTGCAGTTCCTGTCACCAGCCGCATGGCTCGGTCAATCCACGTCTGTTGATGGTTAACCAAGTCAACCTTCTCTGTCTCCAGTGCCACACGCCCACCGCTACACCAAATACGCGCGCACGAGACTCGATTGCGCCCGGAACGCCGGCCGGCCCCGTGCACGACCAAAGCGCGAAATTTCAAGCCTGTACGATTTGCCACGTCTTCATACATGGTTCGAACGCTGATGTGACTTTCATGAAGTGAAACCGGGGGTTTCGAAGGTCAGAAATCGAAGTTGCGAGGAGTGCGATATGAAATTCTACCGATGGTTCATAGTGGTGTTTTTCGTGGTGCAAGCGATCCCGGTGATCACGTTGGCCCAGACCACAGGTCAGGCTGGCCCCGAGAACCCGAGTTCTCCGCCGCCCGAGGAGAAGAAACTCGCGGACTACGTCGTGCAACAGAGCTTCGAGTTTGGCTATCGGGCTGTGGATGTCAGTAGCCAGAAGTTGAACGCCGCCGATCCAACCAGTTTTGCTATGTACGACACTTTTGTGAACCAGCACACGGGACCGCGTTTGCTTGAGCAGACCCTCTCTCTCCGCTCACCGGATCACAACGGGCTGCTCTTCGACGATCTGTTCGTGAGCAGCTTCGGCTTTGGAGGCGACCCCAACAACGTGGCACGCGCCCAGATTTCCAAATACAAGTGGTACGACTTCAACGCACTCTTCCGTCGCGACTGGAACTACTTCGATTACAACCTCCTGGCTAACCCTCTCAATCCCTCCACGTCGACACCCACCATTTTGATCAACAATTCGCCCCATCGTTGGGACAGCGTCCGGCGCATGACGGACCTTGGCTTAACACTGTTGCCGCAGTCGCGCATCAGTTTTCGCGTGGGATACAACCGGAATGTCACGGAAGGTCCGTCGTCAACCACGATTCCCGAAGCTTCTGAGGCCGAACCCATTGAGACCAGACTTGCGCAACATAACAGCGTGCTGAGCGACGTCTATCAGTTCGGGGTGGATTTCAAAGTCCTGCCACGCACGAATATCAGCTACGATCAGAGCATTAGCCACACCCACAACAACAATTCCTGGCGCGACGAGTCTTTTCCGTGGGTACTGTCGAATGGCGCTCCAGCGGACCTGGGTATTTCGTGGGACACTCTGGCCGGCTCGCCTTGTACTACTCCTTTTATTCCGGCGCCACCCAATGCGAACGAGGCTTGCAGCCTGTATTTGGCATACTCCCGCAGCGACCACATGCGCGCTCATACCCCGACCGAGCAGCTGAGCTTCCAATCCAACTACTTTCGCAGACTGAACCTCAGCGGCCGCGCCAGCTACAGCAACCTCGATTTCTCTGGTCCGTTCAACGACTTCTTTAATGGCTTCTATGCTGACTCAGGTACGAGACAGTTCACTACAACCGGTCCCATGAAGGGCAACCGAATTTCCGTCAGTGCCGATATCGGGGGTACTCTCCAAATCACGAACAAGCTGCGGATCAGTGATCGTTTTCGTTTCTACAACTTCCGCTCTCCAGCGCAGTGGAATGTGATCACTTCGACCTGGCTTGGCACTTCCGCTCTCACTCCCGTCGGCCCTACGCCTGACAGTGTCGACAATACGATCTTCGCATGGTTTCTCGGAGAGAACACAAAATCGAACGAGATTAACGTCGAGTACGATTTCTCCAAACATCTCGGCGGCAACCTGGGATACCGCTTTCGCCAGATGACCTACCACCACACGGACAACACCAACGACGTAACTACCGGCGACATCTCTAGCGCCGAGGACTTTGTTGACGTCAACTTCCACACCGCTCTCGTTGGCGTGTGGTTCCGGCCCAGCGACAAGCTGCGAGCCAACTTTGACGGTGAATTAACCACGGCGGACAACTTCTTGACCCGCATCAGCCCGCGCCGCTTGCAGCAGTACCGGGCACGAGTCAGATATCAGCCTGTTCGCTGGATCGCCCTTGCTGCAACGGGAAATATTTACGAGGCACGAAACGGAATCCAGGAGATTAGCTACAACGCTCACACCCGGAACTTTGGCTTCACCGCGACGGTAAATCGCAACGAACGGATCGGAGTGGAGCTTGCCTACAACTACAACAATGTGGGTTCGAATGCTTTTATTTGCTTCCAGGACACGGCTTCCCCAATTCCAGGAAATCCCGGAGCCTGCGCGGCTGATACCGAGGGCGGAGCACCATTCGAGCTGTACCAGATCTACAGCAATCGAAATCACTTTGGGACGGCCAGTTTCCTGCTGAAGCCCGTTAAGCGGCTCACCACCAACGTGGGCTACAGCATCGTGCGTGTGAATGGAGATGCCACGACCCTGAATCCTTTGCAACCCTTTGGCACTTTGAGGTCGACCTTTCACCGCCCTCTGGCCGATGTGCAGTTCGAGATTGCACCGAAGTGGACGGCTATCGCCCGGTGGAACTACTACGAGTATGCGGAAAACAACGCATTTTTTGGCCCTACGTATCCGCGGGGCTTCCACGCCAACGCCACAACTCTCTCGCTTCGTTATGCCTTCTGAATGCCTTCTGATCGATAGGAAGGCCATTTGTTCAATTCAAGAGGGCGCGTGGGCACGGAGGGCTGAGCAGCTGAAAAAGCGCGGCACTGGCTAATAAGAAGTTCGATTCAGGAGTGCATATGAGTCACGATTCTCGGTCCGGAAGACAACAATCTGTACCCGCTGGATATTGGAGTCCAACGCAATCGTACGTTCTGGCAGTCATCACGCTTCTCCTCGGCATCGCTGTTGGCTACCTTGCACGAGGATCGGCGACAACGGAGACAGGCGGCCAAGCGTCAAACGTATCCGCCGCGACATCCAACTTCGGCAACTCCGGCGTCGGCCAGTTGCAGCCCAGTCGATCGGAGCTCACGGCCCGCGTGGTTGGACCGCTGCTCCAGCAATTGCAAACTCGGCCGAACGACGCCGATCTGCTCGTCAATATTGGAAACAGCTATTATGACGGCCAGGAGTACGCCAAGGCCATTGAGTATTACCAGAAGGCACTGAAAATCAGGCCTGAAGAGGTCAACGTACGTACGGACATGGCTACCGCGATGTGGTACTCGGGCGACGCCGACGGAGCGATCAAGCAGTATGAGCAGTCACTCAGGTTCCAGCCAACCCATGCGCAAACTCTGTTCAACATGGGAATTGTGAAGTGGCAAGGCAAGAAGGACGCCAAAGGAGCGATCCAGATCTGGGAAAGTCTGCTGGCCTCAAACCCCAGTTATCCCGACCGTCCGAAAGTGCAGCAACTGCTTGATCAAGTCAAAGCCGAGGCAGGCAAGGGGCTATAGTACGGTGGCCGTTGGCACTATTGGTACTGCTTGAAGATGCGGCCAAATCGGTTGTGTACCCTTCCCGATGCCAGGTCGTCCATAGTGGCTCTGGTGGAAACGAGAGAGGGGCTCTTGGGGACGATGCGATAGTGGTGCAGTTTGATTCAGCGACGCTGTTCTTGGGAGAAGTCTTCGTGAGGAATATCCAAGCCAATTATCTGTGAGCCGGGATGCTTTCCCTTGCAATGCATCTCGAAATCTTTGTTTATTTTGTCCGCCGATCTCTTGGTGAGAATCTCATCTGCACGATCCAACGCGAAAGCAGTTTCACAGACAGAGCACATCCACGCAATTGGCCTTTTCGTTTGGTCGTTGAAAACTGCAGCTGTAAGGACTGGCATGGCAATAGTTTCCCACAGGGCCGTTACCTTCGCCAGCCCTGTGGATTTGATGCTGCACCACTACCGACGATGTGCTGCTCGTCAGCTGTCCGGGCGTCATCCCAGAGCAATCCCAGAACCTAGCGTGATCCTCGACCCCACGTAATCTGGCCCGATTTCCAGGCCACGTCGCTTGACGGCGCCCGCAATCAAGAACCACCCGTGCCCGTTCAGCGGATAGCGGCAACAGCGAAGCTACGGATGGCTGGAAGCCCCGCCGCAAAGCAGTAGCCCTAAATCGGGCAACCGTGGGAGAAATTGAGGCAATCCCTCCAGAAGCCGGGCTAATCCGCAGGACCTGCGCCAAGTGAAATCAAGCTCTTAAGTACACAAGCGAGCCCAGTTCCAGTGGCATCGCAGTTGCCCCTTGAGATTAAGGAGTCATAGCGGAATCCTGAAGGCGCCTATGAAAAAGAAGAAAGAACGTCATCAACTCAAGCCGGTGGAAATCTCTTGTTGTGCCGCGGATGCGCACGACGTCTCCATCGGTGGCACATTCAATGACTGGGACCCAAGCAGGACACCAATGAGCAAGAGCGCCGACGGAACCTGGCGCGTGATGCTGCGACTTACGGCCGGGTCCTACGAATACAAGTTTGTGGTGGACGGCAGATGGGCTTGCGAACCGGGTGTGGACGAATTCGATCCAAAGCTAATCGGTTCTCCCGATTGTGTTCCTAACGTCTTCGGATCCATGAATCGCAAGCTGGAGGTCTGAACATTTCGGCGCGGAAATGCGGTTGTCAACGCGCAATGCGGCGGCAATTATGGACTTCACGATGAGTAACGTTTCGAAATGCTGGCCCTGGATCGCCGTGAAACCCCGTCGATGGATATTGCCGGTTATTTTCTCTCTTTCTTCTGCCCTCCCCGCAATATCCCAGTCGGGAAATCAGCGTGCGCCACTCGTGTCGGCTTGGGGGCAATCCAGTCCCCAGTTTCCTCAGCAGCGCAGGCAGGAGCAGGACGAAGAGCTCTCCACGATCCAGAAGGAGAACGCCCGCAGGGCAAACGAGCTGCGTCAACTGGAGCTCAGGCGTGACACCGATAGACTTCTCCAATTGACAAACGAGCTTAAGCAATATGTTGACAAGACGAACGAGAACATCCTGTCACTCGAAGTTATCAAGAAAGCGGAGGAGATCGAAAGGCTGGCAAAGAGTGTCAAGGCGAAGATGAAGGGCAAAGATTGAGTTGTAGCGATGCAAGAGCCCGCCTCCAGGACACCACCGTGTTTCTGTTTCTTCGACGTCAGGATTGCGGCTGCGTGCTCAAAAGGCCATCGTCGTCTCCGAGACAATTAGGCCATCTGTGTCCCTCAAAACCCGGAACGGAAGGGAGGCTCTGCGTCAGTTAGTTGAGCACACGAGCCACCGCCTCAAGAGGCTTGAGACCCGTTCCAAATCGAGCCATGGATTCACGATGTTGCTCAAGGACACCGTACGGCAGGAACCTGACGGGGAGTTTGCGGACGTCACGGAAGGCGGGTCGCAGCAGTTGGGCACGGACTTCTTCCTCGCGTGCATCCGGCGCAACCAGAAACATGTGTGGTCCGATCGCGTTGCTTACACCCATCGCGAGGTCGAGCAGGCGGATGATGCCTGAGTAAATGGATGTGCTGTGCTCAACCTCGAATGCGGCTGCGACTTCCTCCGTTCCAGCAACCAACCAGAGTATGTCAATAAGGCGAATCGAGTCGCCGCCATCCACACTCCCAACTGCCGGCGGGAGTTCAGGGAGGCAGCCGTCGCTCAGCTTGCCGGCCCCACACGGGCGGCCGCGGTCATTGGCCGCCACCCAAACATCGAACCCAAGCGCCTTGCCAAGATCACGAAGCCAGCCTTGAACTTCCGTATGCGTCCGATCGCCCTCTCGCGCCGTCTGTAGGTCTTTACTTTCCTTAACGCTCAGTGCGCGGACACTGGCCAGATCATGCTCCCAAGCCGACCGCGCCGCTGCATCATCTTCCAGTGGAGGGGGCGCGTATCGTCCAGCACCTATGTCGAAAAGAAACCCGCCAATGGCACCGAGATCATTCGACAACAACTCGCGATGATCATTGTTCATCCGCAGGATGCCCTCACGCATGGCGAGAAATTCTTCCCAACTGCCCAGCTTTACAGATGCGCCGGCGATTCGGTTATAGCCCTTCACAATCGCCGTGTTGAAGGGCGGAATGATGGTTGGATGTAAGAAGTAAAGGAGGTTCGCAGCGGCAGGACCGACTCCTTTTATGCGGTGTTCGTCTAGCCGCCGGATGGCCGCAAGGACCTGCTTCTCAGTACTGCAGCAGGTGCAAGTGTCGAGGAACTGGGCAAACGCGAGCTGGTTTTCCCGCGACTCGTAGATGTCCGGGATGCGCAGCTTCGGTTTCCACAAGAATGCGTGGTCGGCACCCTTAAAGATTTGACGCTGCTCGGCAACAGACTTGACCACCACTTCCAGTGAAGAGCCCTTGTAGACGTTGCCGAAACTCCCAGACTGCATCTCGGAAACAACTTGCTGCAGACCGCGATGTATAGAGCGAAAGTTCTTCAGCCGCTCTTCCCAGAGAAACCAAGTCTGGAACGTGCCGTTCGGATCTTCGCGCCACCGAGAGATCAGTATCTGGAGCGTGTCGTTCGCCATGGGCCGCTTTTCCGCTGCGGTTCGCGATCCGGGTGCCAGTTCGGATGCCCAGCTAAAGTACCGCCGGTGTGCTCGCGCGAGCTGTGATTTGGCTCACAGTCACTATACACTCCGCCAAATCCGACCCGCCCTGTGACCAATGCAGTCGGCGACCAGCACACCGAGCGGATGAAAAAAACGAGAAGACACGTCCCGAATGGGCGTATGCGTACGACTGATCTTGGATCGCACTTCCCGCGTTTGCCCGCTGTTGTTAGCCGACTTACGCGCGTATTCAAACCGCTTGGAGTTGCCGGTTTTCTTGGTGGCGCTGCTCCGTGCAGCGAGGTATCTTCTCTTCCCATCGTTTTCAGCAGGAAGCCTCGGGCTGGGTATGCCCTAAAGAACCCGATGATCATTCCAGCTCGCGCGGTGCTCACGGTCACTTTAGCTCGTGACCCATATCACAGTCCTCATGTGCGACCAGGTGAGAGGCTGAATTCACGCCACGTCGTTCGCGCAATTCCAATTCTGGGGTGAAGTCCATGAAAGCTGTCTTTGCAGCATCAACATCGCGGGTCATAAAGTACACGGCGTGCGCTGCCTTGATGTTTTCAATGCTGGTGCTGTTCGGTTGTGGTGGTGGAACTTCATCTTCGCCGAACCCCAACCCTCAGCCGAACACAACCTCTATGCAGGTGAATATTGGCGACGGCCCCTCTGATCGGCTTGTTGCTGTCAGCATGACCATCGCATCAACGACGCTTGCCAAAGCAGCTGGCGGCACTGTTACGGTTGTGTCAACGTCGACTCCGGTTGAAATGATGCACTTGATGGGGACCATGCAGCCGATTTCGTTGATGAACGTGCCCCAGGGGAGTTACTCAGGTTGCACCGTCAACATCTCGTCGGCCATGGTCATGTACATGGATCCAGCGACCGGCCAGTTAGTGCAGAAGACGGTTCCGGGCCCGATGTCGGCCACGATAAGTTTCACTTCGAGCTTGACCGTGGGTACCACACCAATGGTCCTCAACCTGGATATGGACATGGCCTCTTCGATTTCCATCGACGGCGCAGGCAACGTAACGATGACCCCGACGATGGCGGCGTCAATGAATCCTGGCGGCACCAACAACACGCACGACCCCGAAGATGGCGGCATGGAGCACATGACGGGCACAGTCAAAAGCTTCTCCGGGAATTCTTTCACTATGTCGATGATGCAAACTTCACAAGACGTTCCCGTCACAACTGACTCGAATACCCAGTTTCAAGGAATGGGCGGGATGGGTGGCATGTCGAATGGGATGATCATCATGGTCGATGCCACCATGCAGCCAGACGGATCGTTCATGGCACACACAGTCGAGTCGGTGATGTCGATGTCCGGTGGCTCGATGGCGGGAGGACTTGTAACCAGCACGACCGGAAATCCAGTAACACAGCTGACGCTGGTCATGCACGAGGGTGCAGGCACGGGAATGACGGGCTCCAACCTTGCCGGGACAACGACTGTTAACGTCAGCCCGACCGCTACTTTCAATATCGATACCGACAACGTGGACATGAGCAATCTCCCCTTCACCCCCGTGTTTGACGGCTCAACCGTGCTTAAGGGTCAAAGAGTCGAGGCTGTCAGCAGCACCGGGATGATGCAAGGCGGCGGCATGGGTGGGATGATGGGCGGTGGAACCATTACCGCCAGCGAGATCGATCTTGAGGAACAGGGATTGAGCGGAACTGTTTCCGGTTACACGGGGAGCGGCGCGCCCACCACATTTATGCTCACCGTTCCCGCCGACTCAGCATTTGCAACCCTAGCCGGCACAACCGCAATAACCGTCTTTCAGCAACCGGGCACAGAACTGCGTGGCATGACTGCGATCACCAACGGCAGCACGGTGCACGTCCGTGGCCTCTTGTTCCTGGATGCAGGTGCCTACAAGCTCGTGGCTGGCCGCATTATGGCACCTTAGGTTGATGCGCACCGCAGCGTGAGGACGCTGCCCTCCTGTGAGAAGGTGATGCCCGTCACGCCGCTGCTTAAATTGTGTGTAACAAAATTCGCCCATTTGCGTTTATTCAGGGCAACCAGTATCAGCCCACGGTTCTGTGGTGGTGGACGCAAATCAGGGGGAACCATATGTTCGACGAACTCATAGAGAAATTGAAGCACTGCGATGGGGTCAACTACGAAATTGGAGAAAACTTCATCCGTGTTTTTGCGAGTGCCCCAAAGGGCTTCCCAGTAATGATTGAGTGGGTCTGGGACACCCATTTCACTGTATCTCTTGACGGCTGGCGCCAGGATTTCGACACGTATCAAGAAGCTGTACGGTGCTTCGCGCTCGCAGTTTCGGGCCGCTTTCGCCTTAAGACCCGGAGCAAGGGCGGCTTCCGCTTTCGCTGGACGGTTGAGTATTGGGACGGCTCCAGTTGGGTAGAGGACACTACGACGACTGATCTCTTGTATCCATTCTGGAAGCCCACAACTACGAACTACCTGCGCAACGACTTGCGCTGTGGAGACACGACAGATGTGTCCCGACCGGCGTGGAACTTGGCTGCTGCCTCGTGACCGGCATTTTTTTCGCCGGTACCCACCATTCAGATGAGGCACTCATGAAACGAGAATTCCACTACACAGTCAAAACCAGCAAGTCGTTCGATGCGGCGGTACGGGCGATTGAGCAGAAGACAGCAGAAAAGGCCTTTCGTGTGCTGCACACCCACGACGTTGCCGCTACGCTTACGGAAAAAGGTTTTCCCCGCGACCCACTGAAGATTGTCGAAATCTGCAATGCACGCTACGCGAGCGAAGTTCTGAAAAAGGATATCAACATCGCGTTCATGCTGCCGTGCCCGGTTGCCATCTACACCCAGTCCGGCACAACGTTTATCGGCACGATGTTGCCGTCCAACCTGGTGGAGTTCTCCCCGGAAACCAATATTGACGAGCTCGCCTCCAAAGTGGAACAGGTGGTGCTGGGGATCACTAGCGAAGCGAAATGACACGTGAACCGACGTTCACAACCGACCAACAGCGCTAATCCACAAGCCCGTCCTAAAGAGCCGGGGCGGGCCGTGGTGCCCTCCTGCAGTGAGCCTATGGAGGTATATCATTTCCACTAGCCCGCGACCGGATTCTCTCAGTTAAAACTCAGGGTAGCACGACTTTAACGTCTTGGCGCTGCGAGGGTTCGCCTAGCGATGGTTCGGCTTCCGCAACCCGTCAATACTCGTCCGGCAACAGCAGAGTGGTTGCAGAGCGGTTCGCTTCGGTGATGATCCACAGCTTCTCGCCCGCGTCCGTCTCGTAGCTGCTGAGTAACCGAAACCCGTGAACCAGGCTGTACTCGTTCTCGGCGACATCCTCTGGGTCCAGTGTTCCCCAATCCCCGGTTGCATGACGCGCTAAGAAACAGCTGGCCGGCTGCTTCGCTCTTTCGAGCGCTGCTAGCGCCCCAGGCGTGGCCACAACTTGCCCAAGTGGGAACAAGGGAAACATGACGGTGACTCCTCTGTTCAGCCCGTACGAGCGAGGTTCGCCCGCATGGGTCGTCTAAGCAAAGTGGAATTACTTGTTGGGAAGGGCCGGCCGGCCGACACTGCCCCGAGGGCTAGAGCGAGCGTAAGAACCGGGCTTCTAGGAATTCGCCCGGCTTGGCCGTACCACCCACGAGCACCTTCTTGGGATCACATCCGTGCAGGGCGCAGAGTGTCCCGGAAAGGCCTCGAATCAATGATGGCTAACCTGTCCCTCGGACTTGAGCTGAGTCCGAGGGTCGCTGGGCTGGCGGATGCAGCTCAACGAGAAGCGGGAAGCGCCTCCGCCGCACGTTTCTTCGTTTCCTGAATGGCGCGGGTGATGTCGCCCAGGCAGCAAGCTCCGCTGGGGTTCTTGACTTCGCAGGCGCAAAAACCGCCTTGCACTTCCGCTTTGATCTCTTCCAAGATTGTGGTGCTGCCCGTTGACTCGATGTCCCGGCGCACGTCTTCTTGGCTGTAGTCGAAGCAATAGCAGATCGGAATTGGATCCGTCGTCTCCTTGATTCCCACTCGTACCTTCAGATCCGGCTTGTTAAACACGGCTTGATCGGAGAAATAGACAATCTCACAGTCCGCAGTGCGACAAAATGAATAGGAGACCGATGGTGGCACGCGCGTGTGATCTCGAACCAAGCTCTTGACCGTCAGCGCCGCCACAGGCTTCCCTTTCTTGCCACACGAGGGACAGAGCCCAGGCTTGCTCCTTTGAAGGGGGCAAGCCCTGTCCTTAGCGTTCAAACAGCAACTTTCAGGCATTACTTCTTCTCCTCAGCCAGTTCAGCTTTGAAGCCAGTCTTGTTGATGGCATCGCGGAGTTGCCGCTCGTTCACCTGGCTGTCGTCGTAAGACACGGTAGCGAGCCCTTTCTCCACGCTGACATCAGCACTCTTCACTCCCTTGGTCTTCTCCAGACCTCTTTTCACGCTTACGGCGCACGCCCCGCAAGTCATTCCAGATACCTTGATTTGAACTGTAGAGTCTTTCGCCATCGCCGCAGCGACGAACAGCAGCAGAATCGCGAATAGCTTTAACGACTTCATCGGTGCTTCTCCTGTTTGAGGTACTGGAATCACATCTTTTGTGCCTGGTAGCCTGCGTCCTGAATAGCTTTCTCCAACTGCTCCAAGGTCACTGTGCCGGCGTCGTACACGACTTCGGCCCTGCCCGTCTCGTATGAAGCGCTGGCCTTCCGAACCCCGGGTAGGCTCATCAACCTGGTCTCGACGCTTGTGGCGCAAGCTTGGCAGTACATTCCACGGACGGAAAGACTGACGTGCTGCAAGCCGCTCGCCCGTTGTGCGGGCGAGGCCTTGACGCTGCCACCTGACAAGAGGAAATTGGCTACCGTCCCCGAGTAGTACGGGAAGGCCGCAAAGGCCAGCACGATTACGGTGGCGACCCCCAGCCCGATGCGCCCCAAGTGATTGGCCCGGGGGCGCGCACACGCAGACCCTGGCTCGCAGACCTGCTTGGGCCTCCGATATGCCAGGTAGAAACCGGTGCCCAGAAGCGCGAAGGTCGCTACTAGAAAGTAAGGCCGGAGAGACTCGAAGAAAGCAGAGGCCCCGACAATCGCAAAACCTCCAAGCGCAAACGCGATGGGCAGAATGCAGCAAAGACTGGCTGCAATAGCTGCCACGAACGACGCTCCAATGAACGCTCTATCTTTCATTTTGAAACTCCCGACTGTAATGGCACGCGCTTCGCACGACGAGAGTGCCTGGAAGACGCAGTCTGCAGTCGGACAACACGGGATTCGGCGTTCAACACGCCGCATGTCTCAAGCGCGGGCGCATAGCGATGGAGGTGCTTCTCGATTCCCGTTAGAATGGGCCCCAAATCAGGGTTGAGCCGGTACACCTTGTTCTTGCCACTCCACTCCCACTCCACAAAACCACAATGCAAGAGGCAGGCCAGGTTGTGGGACACGCGGCTCTGCTCGAGCCCCAGCTCTTCCCCGATCTGGCCGACGTTGTGGGGCTCAGCACGCAACAATTGCACGATGGCAAACCGCGTCGGGTTGGCCAGGGCCCGAAAGAACTCGCGGTAAAGGCGAGATAGCAAGTTGACTCCTCCTTGCGATATATGATGCATATCACATATGATACGTTACACATGTTTGCTGGGAGTTGTCCACCCCCAGCGGACCGCTACTTCTCCCACCGGTGTTTAATAGCACGACCGATTTGTGGCAAAGGAAATGTTTTTTAAGGAAGAGGAAAACGTAACTTCGGTCGTCCAAAGGAGACCAGGCCTCTTAGGGAAAGTTTACGGCTGGAGGAAGATGATTGCGGACCTCACGCTGGAGAACGCATCCACAGCGCTTGAGACGATTTCTGGCCGTAGCGCAAGAGATTTGAACCTACACCTTGGTAACTGGAGGCGACTCCCTCCTCCGAGCGAAAATGGACCATCCTTATGAACCGGGAGCAAATAGCACAGCTTCGCGCCAAAGCGGCGTTGTTCTACCAAGACGCCCGCCAGTGGGCCGCACGTGTACCTGTCAAGGCTCGGGCTGTACTAGTCCTGTTCTTGGTCGCCGCCCTGCTCATGGCTGTGCACACTGCGCTTACCGCAAAAGATGCCAGCCTGCATTTGAAGCTGCAGCACGGCTTCCACAACGCGCAGGTTTCGGTGTGGGTAGATGGCGACCTCGCCTACTCTGGCAAAGTCACCGGCTCCACAAAAAAGAGATTCGGCTTGATTCCCACCGACTCGGTGCAGGGCAGTTTGTCGCAGATAATTCCCGTGCGTTCCGGTCCGCATAAGGTCCGCGTGCGGATCGAGCCCGACGACGCCACGATGCAGGAAGACAGCATTAGCGGGGACTTTGCCCATAGCTCCGAGCGCGACCTCTCTGTCTCCGCTCGGCAAAGTGGGCTCTCGCTGGCTTGGCTAGGGACAAGCAGCGCTCCCGCCGAAACGTCTTCCACCTTTGGATGGTTCTCGCGCTACGCCGGCTCGCTCCTTCTGACCATCGGCGGGTCCATCATGTCTGCGCTTACCGGATATGCGATCAGGGAGTTGCCCGCGCGGTTCCGCTCCACCGCTGACTCCACACCCAAGGCGGAGCTTGGTCCTCAGTAAGAGCGGCCCTCTGGTTAGCCAATTGGAAGTCAGCCGCCTGTCACTAGAACAGAGACGGTCTGGCCTAACTCCTCCGCGGCCCCTCAAAACTCAGGTCATTTACGAACACGGCAAGATCACTTGTCCCGTACTGTGGCAGTGACCATGTGGAGCAGGGGCGCTGGGTTGCCTTCGTATCCGTGTCATCCTCTATCCCCGCGCGCTCGTCCTTGTACTGCCAGACATCTCTAGCAGACGTATTGACCTTTAAGCCAAACGCTCGCTGGCAAATGATTTTGTTCGAGAATATCTATTCTTGTCGCCCGGTCTTCCCAGAAGCACCGTTGGCAACACGGGCTTCCAACGCATCGAATCCTGCCTTGATGAGCAGGATGAGGCCCACAAGCGTCAACGGAATTCCTACCACGAGCAAAAGAGGTCGCATTGGACCTAAGTTACGCTGGGCGCAGGGCCTCAGTCCAATGCCGTCGGTAATAGCACTCGTAATGGCACCAAAGAGGCCCTCCTCAAAACCGCGTGTCATCGCAGCGCAATGGCAGCGATCGCAGCAAGCCAGAACCACCTTTGGTTCGAAGGAGGATAGCCAACCAGTAATCCAGGCCTCTAGGAAGGGCCAGTGGCCCCTGCTTCGTGGATTTCGCCGTCGGTTCCCTCTCGCCTTCGAGAAATCCAGGACAGCGTTCGTCCAGAACGCCGCCGAACCAGTCTGGGATGCGCTCTTCGACCCCGAGGATCGATCGGCTCCACAGGTAGAACTCCTGCCAGTCAATGTATCGGTTGCGAGCATCAAGCAGGCGCGGCCAGGGACTGCGTAATTCACGAGCTAGGACTATTTCAAGGTCGATTGGGATTTGAGCGCGCGATCGTGCTTTCGGAGGAGGGCTGCGTGAAATTTTCCAACATCCACGGGCTCACGCAAATCCGTTTCCCTAAGGGAAATATAAAAGGCTGTCTTCGAAGAGATTCGCAGAGTTCTGGAAAGGGAAGGCACATCACGCGACTCTGTTTCAAGAGGGCGGCCCGGCCGGAACCGCCCGCCGTTAGAACGACTAGGAGAATCGAGTCTCCAGGAACTCGCCCAGTTTCGCCGTCGCCTTGAACTGCGGGATGGGCTCCAGTTCCTTGAACGCAGAAGTGAATGCGTTGGAAAGACTCCAGATCGTTCGCGGCCGGAACTCCTCATATTTCGGCTCGAAGTAGAGGTCATGCACGGTGCGGGCAAGGTGCTTCGGAGCTTCGAGCTTGCCCTCCACGAACGCTTCGTAGATAACCACCTTAGCAGTGACATCGGTGAGTTCACTCTTCTGCCAGACCTCCACCTGCTTTCGCATCGGCTCGAAGTTTCGTTGCATCCGGTCGACGCCGACCGAGACGCAATCGATGAGCGAAAACGACTTCGAGTGTTTTGCGAGCACCGGTGTGAAGTCCCCGGCAAACGCCATGTTCGAGCACACAAACACCCGATACCCACAGGTCATCGCCAAGCGCATGCTCTTGTCGTGCGAGTTGCGCAAACCGATGGAGAAGCGGCATCCTTCCATTTCGGTTGCAAGGTCGAGAACGCCGAAGGCCTTCATGCCGTCCGGTGAGACAGCATACTCGTCGTGAACGACTCCGATGTGGCGAAACCCGAGCGTCTCGACCAATGCTTGCACGATCTCGTGGTGCGGGATCGGGCGGTGCGTTTCCGTTGCCGCCGGTGTCGGCACCAGCGCCAGTTGCTCGCGACCGATCGTGCGGCCGCTGTAACCGATAAGCGTACTTGCTTCTGACATGGTTGTTCCTCCTTGTGATTTGAAATAAGGCTCCGGATGGGCAGGTGGCTGCGACGCTGGACGTCACCGTTTCACCGGTAAGAATGTGCAGTGTGTATTAAGACGAGTTCTACGTCCGGGCTGGCCTGACCTTGAAAGCTGCGTTCACGCCTTGACCTGCCATCATGGATTGTTAAACTTAAGGTTGAGCTCGTTTTCCAACCAAAGGGCGGCCCGCCGCGGTACTCGAATTCATCACGAGATTCCGATTACCCTCACCAGTCTGGATCCGGCTCGTCCATTCTCCGAGCCATGTCTGACACACCTGGTAAACCCACAGGGATGTGCGGCGCGGTTCCGTCGCCCACTGGATATCGGGGCGACCGTTCGGTTGGACGATCTTCCGATCGGCACCAGCGTCACGGCGCGGGTAGTGAACTGCATCTCAATTGGCGAGTATGAGAAGTTCTGGCTGGTAGGGCTGGCGCTGGATGAGCCGGGCAATGTGTGGGGCGTCCAAACGCCGCCCGAAGACTGGCGCGATAGGGGCCGATGAGCAGGCTTGGACAACTTTCCACCACAGCCACCTAGCTCAATGGCACTCCGCCCGTCGACCGACGGTGATTTGCATCAATTGAGGTTGAATAGCGACGCCTGCTCGGGTACCGCTGGCCTCGCCCGCCGCCTTCTTCCTGACATCGATTCCGCTCGCTGCCCGAAGACGACCACAGAACCTGCGTCGATGGCTGCTTCCACAAGTCCAGGATAGTCATACGCGGCGCCCTGCAGAATTCCGGATGGTTCTGTCGATGAAGCGTCATCGTTACAGGCAGTAGTCGTCGGGAAGAGTTTTTGATGTTCCGTATTGAGGGCCTTCCAAACGGCATCGGCAGTTTCGCCAATACCATTTCTCTCGACCAGTTCCCGTGCCATCGCCGAGAGCATGTCATCGTCTTCGTCGATGCTCTGCAATCCCTCGCCGGCAAACTTCCCTTCCATGGTGAGAGCCACAAGGAGTTTCTTACCCATCAGGCGGAGGCAGGAAGTCTGCATGGTCCCCTCATAACACAGAAACTTCACGCGCACCGGCCGTCTCTGGCCGATTCTCCAGGACCTCCGGCTCGCCTGCCGCAAGGTGTGCAATGAATATCCCGACTCGTAGAAAAGAATGGTCGGGAAATCCAGCAAATCCAGTCCAGTTTCCACGAGCTTCGGATGGCAGATCACCACTTGGACTCCATCTTTGATTTGCCGGGCGTACCAGGCTTCACGCTTCGACGTGTCTACGCTTGCACGCAGAACTGCGGTGCGGATTCCCTCGTCGCACAGGATTCGTTGAAGCCTCGCGGTGACGTCGTGCTTCTGTGTGTACACGGCAAACACCTGACACCGCCGCCCCTCGATGAGTTCCCTTTTGATCTCTTCGATCAGCCTGCGCTCCTTGGAATAGATACGGTCTTCCGGAAGATCACGCGGTTCCGCAATGACGAACCGCACCTTGCGTTTGAGTTCGGGATCGAACTCAGTACCGTAAAGCGTGCCAAGACCGTAGGGGTGGTCGGGGTACACCAGGAGGGTGTTGAGCATGGTGCTGAGCACAGAACGGTTGCCGCGGTGGGCCTTCAGCGTTTTCCGAATGGCATCTTCAAGTTCGCGGTACGCCTCCTGCATAGGCGCATCCATTGGGACGGCCAGGTAAGTTTCCTCGTACGACGGCAACGCTCCCGAAATGTCCTCAAGAAACACAAAGGCGCACAGCTGCATGAGGAATTCGCCGAACAACAGGGGCGACGCTCCGGGCTTGCGGCGTACCGTGCTGGTCGCTTTCGCTTTTGAGCACGCATTGTTGGCCGGTTCGACTTTGGTAATGGTCTCCAGGACTCCGTAGTCCTGAATGAAGGAACTGCGTCCCGTCGTGCCCCACTCGTAGCCATGCTCCTTCATCCTTCTTGCTTCGAGACGGAAAAGAGTGTTGAACAGATCGTCCGCGTAGCCGCCTAGCAGTGTGCCGGTTAACCCGACGATTCTGTCGGTGCATGAAGCCAGAGTGCCCAGGGCATTGCCTTGCGCCGTATCGCCCGCAAGCTGGTGGATTTCGTCGCAGATGGCGTAGTCGAACCAGCCGGGCATGTAGCGGCCGATAAATTCCACAGGGGCCATGCGGCGGATTTTGTCGGCATCGGCCTGCCACATCGCACTGTGCAGGCGACGGCAAGGCCTTTCTCCGCGGACCTCAATGGTCTCGGAGATTTTGACTTTCTCGAAGTCGGCCATGGTCAGCCGGCTGTCATCCACGATCACGGGCGTGCCCGTATCCGCGTTGACGACGCAACCCAGGTACGGACCCGAACGCGGCATTACGAAGGCGTGGCGCCAGAAGTAACCGAGCTTGGCCCGTTCCCTTCCAACGATGAACAACGATGGTCTTGCGCACAACGACCTCCAGCGTTCGCGCGAACTCGAAGACTGCTTGCGCAACCGCATGTCGCTGAGCGTGGTGTGCAGGCCTTCGCGCACAATCCGGCCGTGCCTGAGCCGCACTTCGTTGACCCCGTGAGGTGTGTTCTCGTCGCCGCCGTTGCGCAAATCGTCGACCAGGAACACGCGAATTCCAGGGACGGTGAGGAACGTCTCCCGCGCCCACTTCTCGACCAAGTGCGGAGGAACCATGGCCAAGGCTGTGAATGGGCGCCCTTCGCTATGGACGTGCATCGCTCCCAGCGAGATCAGTGTCTTACCGGTGCCGCATTCCGCCACGACCATGGCAGTTCTGGCGTACAGCCAGCGCTTTACGACACCCATGAGGGCAATCGTCTGCGCCGGAAACGGTCTTCGCAACAGCGTGTCGATCCGGGGCGAAACCGGATCATCGAACGGATGCAGGGCTGGGTATTCCTGCAGGATGCGGCCTCCGAGCAGGGTCGCATGGGCGCGCATATAGTCGTAGATCGTCGTCAGTTCGGGCATGGGAATCCTCGGAACGCGGCAGAGGAATCTGAAGGGAAACGGATTGAAGGAGGCAGGAAAGGGCGAGGTTCAGTCTTCAGCGGGCAAAAGGGTTTGTTTCAGATCCAAAGATGGCCAGCGTATCGGCCCACTCTCGGCGGGAACGTGGATGTCGCCGCCCCACAAGCCGTCGCTGAGCCAGGAAAGAAACTGCTCCTTGTTCCCCCTGACGAGGACGGGGCTACACCCAAGCCCCAGCATTGGAACGACCGCTTTGCGCTTTTCCAGTTGGCGCACGAACCATTCCGCCCAATCGGGAATTCCGGGGATACCGTGACGTTCGGCCAGTGACGCCCACACGAACAAGGCTCCCGAGTCAGCCAGAAGGGTTCGATCCGTTCGTGACACTGTGCCACTGCCAGCAAACTCCTCAGAAACTCCAATGAGATGGCGGAGCGGCTTCTTGCGTCCGGTGAGCTGCAGCGAACCCTTGTAGCACTGGGCATTGCGCTCCAGACATACGCGAATCGGCTGCACGCCGGGTCCCTCAACCATGAACCTGTCTCCCAGTGAAATCGCTGCACTGACTGCCGCAATCTGCGTGTCTCCGCCGATCACCGAAATGAAATGTGCTTTGGCCTGCCGCGGCGGGTCCGGCAAGACCTCGCCGATGAAGCGGTCCAGACGCAATTTGATATTTGTGACGGCTTTCTCAGTGCTCTTCACGTAGCTGAGCCAGCCGAAGCGAAGGTGTGCGTTCTTCACGGCGAGTCCTTCTTTTCGTGGGTGAGGATCTGAGTCTCGCCGTCGGCGAAGACCAGCGTGAGCTCATGGGAGAACCGCTCCCGGTCATGCAGAATCTGGGTTCCGTCTTCCTCTTGTTCTTCCCAGTGGTCGGTGAATTTCACTGAGCGCCAGTGCGCGATGTGACGATCTTTTCCTTCGCCGAATATCCCGTTGAGCATTCCTGCAGTACAGAGGAGGCCGACATGTCCGCCATGCAGGGGCGTAAGCGGCCGGCCTCGCACGTCCCGTTGCTTGGGAAGAAGCACACGGCTCGCCTGACGGTACGCGGCTGATTCTGGCAACAGGTCTTCCACCTCGTCCAAGGGGATGCCTGTGTTGGTCAGCACTGCGGGCTCGGAACTGGGAACTTCATAGCGAACCGCGGGATTGTCGTCGAGGGGCTCAAGGTCGCCCCTTGCTCCCAGCGCTTCGAGGTATCGCACTGCATCCAACAGCGCAGCATCCGGAAGCCTGGAATGCCGTTTGCGGCGGGTTGCCAGAACCGCGATCTGTTTGTATTGCAGGCAGGACGATTCGGTGAGCCGGAACACGCGCAGATCTGTGAACTGCTCGCTCAACAGTCTCGCGCATTTCGTCAGCCGCAGTCGTGGAATCACAAATAACAGCACACCACCTGGTTTGAGCCAACGATAGGTGTGTTCCAGAAAGACGTATTCCAGTCTCTGGTTGTTGCTCTCTCCAGCTTCCCAATCGTAGGGTGGATTCAGGTAAAGCAACGACAGGGTCTCGGACTGGCATCGCGCGTCCATTACATCTGCGTGCAGCGTCTCGATGCCCAGCGCTTGCGCCTGTTCTGCTCGATGGGCATCGATTTCAATGCCATGGCGATGAGCTGGGGCATCGCGAAGCAAGTGAGCAAAAGCGACGCCGTCGCCGACGCAGGGATCGAGCGCTGAGAATTGCTCGGGGAAAGCGAGCCAATTCCTCAGCCGCTTGGCCTCGGCTGCGGGAAGAGGGAAAAAACCCAGCTTGGTTTGACCATGTGGGCGCACGAGCGCACCTCCTCAAGGGCAAGAGTTGGAACTTGTTGCAGATCGGATCTTCGAGTGTTCCTTTAACCGATGGGAAGACCTTGGTCCCACCTCGCGCTGCAAACGCCACGGGCCACTGGCGAATCCTTCCAGTTCGGAAATGGGTTCCGACGCGACCTGCGAAATTCATCGATCAATTTGCGGATCCCAAGCCGGCGACTGTAAAGAGTCTCCACCAGCCGTTCCAGGCCGACCCGGTCGCCCTCGTGCCACTCTTCGGGAATATCGGCAGCGCACCGCCAAATGACGTCAGCATCCATCTCCTCTGCCCGGCTGAGCGCCGGCTCAAAGGATTCCCATCCCATGACGCCCTCATACACGCAGTTGTTGGCAAACACTCCTCTCAGTGGATAGTCAGGGAATTTCCACTCGCCGGCATTGAAGCAGTAGCCCTGGTCAATAAAGGTTGCGGCGTATCGCCGACTCCTTGGCGTCTTACGAAAGAAGATTGCCTGCCGTCCATCGCTGTTGCACGTCCACTTGTCCAGAACAAGTACCCGGGCGAAGTCGGCAAGATTGCGGACACTCTGCAACAGCTCGCGAGGCAAGTAGTCGAATGTCAGGCCGGAAGTATCCGGGCCAACATAGAGCGATGCCAGTTGTTTGCCGCTTTGACATGGCCTCTCCCCGCCAGCCAGCTGGATTCGCAAATCTGGAGTATTCGCCACCAGCCAATCGGAGACCTCGATCACCTCAACGCGCGGCATGGGAAGGCCTAGCGCCAGGCCTAGCCTTGTCGCCAGCATTTCGTTCGCAAGGACACGGATGTGCTGCGGGTTGTTCTGAAATTTGGTCACGTAGGATGCGCCGTCCGATGCCCTGAGCAGGTGGGATTGTGATCCTCCTCTAAGCCTGCGGATGTGTTGGACGGCGGAGATGCACGGAGTCACAGGCACCTCCTCGGATTGACGATGGGTGAATCAATGGAACGGGAAAGCGAAGGATGGGACGCGCGTAAATTACTTGCCTCGTGGTGCCGCCGCTTCGAGCGTCACTACGATCTCCCGCAAGGTCTTGAGGTTGTCCACCTGGTCCAGCGAACTTAATCTCAAAGACCCGAGAACTGCCGCGAAAGCTGCTAGTCCGGCTTTGTCCCGTGCAGCCTCTGCCCGGCGTAATCCTCGTTCGGCCGCTTGCAGGTGGACCAGCACCTTTTGTCGGGTCGCTGGATCCTGAATGTCTGTCGGGTTCCACACTCTCGCCAGGGTCTTCAATAACCCGCGATACATGCGTTTCCCTACCACTTGCTCCATTTGCTCGATCTCCTGAACGAGGTCGCAGGCGCCGGCACCGTTGCCGGTGTGCTGGCCATTGCCGCCATTTCCGGCTACTGTTCGTTCTGATGGTTTCTGCCCAACTGCGCAACTGGGGCGGAGACCCTGTAACCAACCTGCGGGCGTCGCCCACCCAGCCAATTGCGGAACTGTCTTCGGTCGCTTGCGATCGTCCAGATCAACCCAGGTTCCAGTGAAGTAATACAGATAACGGCCGAGGCCAAAACAAGCGCAACTCCGCTTAAAGGATTGGGCTTCCGCCGCGGTTCCGGCATTGTCATCATCGGCCCATTCTTCTCCTGTGGCTGAATGCGAGCCCAAGCCGAAGATGGTCAGCTCACAGGTGACCAGCACTTTTGCCGCGATCTTCTGGTCCTTACTTCGTTCGAAATTCGCGCTGGTATGAATGGTGTACTTGCGCGTCCACCCTGCTGGAGTAAACAGCGCATTCAACCGATCGGTGTAGGCCCGCTGGTCGGCATAGGGAACAACCTGCCCGCGCGCTGGCTGCTGGTTCTTCGTGGTGTTCATGACCCGCCATTCGATCTGCGAGGGATCAAACGGCACTTCCAGGGCCGCGACCGATTCTTTGACCCGTTCCGCGGAGACCTGAAGAACTCCGGGTGCCAGAATCGCAGCCGGCGGGCCGGACGCGGGAGCACGATCTTTCTGCGCATGACCGTTTGGGGCGCTCATACGGGGTCCTCCTTGCTTGTCGGCGTTTCTTCGTCCAGGCGCTGGCCGTACATCCAACGCTGGGGCTTGAGCTGCAGGAGCCAATCCTGCGCTGTGGGAATTCGCCCGAGATCCTCCCGGACATGCTGCTCTCCCACGTAGCGCACGGGAACTTGGTTTCCGTCGCTATTCACGATGGTGATGCCAAATAGTTTCTCCGCCAGGAAAATGCCCTCGGCGTGATGGCGAAGAGCCCGGTGGCGGAAGTCCGCGAGGAACCCTTTCGATTCATCGAACCAGTTGTGAATCGGAAGGTAGTCCTCCGCTTTGCCGCCGAACTTCCTCGCACTGCTTTGTGCGTGCTTGACTGGGTGGGCCATGAAGCTACACCTGATACGTTGTGGTCGTGTAATCCTCGAACCGGTCATTGCGCTCGACTGTCAGCTTGCGGGAGGTCACGTCGAGGACTACGTCCCCGAACCCGCCACAATCGTTCTCGTAGCCAAACGGCACCAGGGCTTCAAAGTGTTCTTGCAGATGCGAGGCGTCATAGGCGAGAGATTCGTGCTCTGCATGTCCGTAGTATTCGCTGTCGAAACACTTCACTTCCTCGGTGGCGCCATCGTCTCCATATCCATCGAAATGAACTGCCACAAAAGTCACGCCTGCTTTCGCAAGCTTGTCGCATTCGGAAAGAATGGCGGCTTTGGCAATCTCCTCCTGTGGGCTTAGGGCATCTTTCTTGCCCCCTGCATCGTTTCCCATGTTTCTGCCCTCCGCTGAGCTAATTTCCTCACAATTCGCAGTGATTATTTCTGTGCTGGACCATTAATTCCCGCTTCCGGCATGTGCAATCAGCTATGGTCGGTCATCTGAAAGCCGTACGTCTTCCTCGACTCCAAGTTGTTCTTCCGGATGTTTCGCAGCACGAACTACGATGCCCTGCCCTTCTCTGGCCCTTCTCTTTGCGATACGGACGTAAAGGTGAATGACATGGAGAGATTCACACCCTTCACAATTCCCCTGTTGTGGCCGTCCATCGCGCACGGGGTCATAACGAGGATGCAGGCTACATTTGCCATCGAAGCGAAATCGAATTCTGAGCGACATCAAATACCTCAACAATCTCCACGTGAACCGGGTCTTCCATTGAGCGCCTGGGCGACCAGTTCGCTAAATGCGTCCGAACCGGGTATCTCCCTCACGGCGATGAAGGAGCAAAGGCCGTTCACAGGTATGGGCCGCTCATCTTCAATTCGATAACCGCGCTCGATATGTTCTCGTTTGCGTTCCTCCAACAGATCGGCCCTTGTGGTCACACGAATTCTCATGACAATCCTCACTTCTGATTCATTGGTGGTCAGGTTGAAGTCCGGGCGCGGGGGCGGGCACGGGATTGCAGGAAAGAACGAAGCGTTAATCAGTCCGTATCGAAGATGGGTGGTGAACCTGGTAGGAGTCCCGGCGGATCGTGCCAGGAACCCTCTCCTGGGCACACATGACCGGTCTTGTCTTGCTGCGACTGCGCATTCGTCGCTAGTATGTCGGATCGATCGGCAAAGCCTGTACAGCGGCTATCGACGAAATGCTGACGAAGCCACCGTAATTCGAGATCGTCCCATATCGAAACAAGCGGGCGGGCAGGGCAAGGGCGTGATTGGCCAACGTCAGATTGACGAACGGTCCCTGGCGTTCGAGGGCTTCTGCCGCGCTACAGCTCGAAAGCCCATATCCAACATCAGAATAGACAAATTCAGGGAAGGGTGCAGAAACCAAACTCGCCGTTTCGACAGCTCATTTGTCCGAGTGCGTGCTCTTTGGATTCCGCTTCAGGTCCTTCAGGTCGTTGCTACGACCCAGAGCCTGTTTGTTCGTCACGAGGTCGTCCAGGGAAATGAAGTGCACCGGAACACCGAAGAAGGTGCTTGCGACCCTCTTTCCTCACGCATCAGGGAACTCGACGCCGGTGATCTCGGTCAGGATGTCAATGCGTACTGGAGCAATTCCAATCTGATAGGCCACCTGCCTCTCGGTGAATGTCTTTGCAGTGATTCCATCATGATCGAGGGGAGCGCCGAACTTTTTGAGCGCTCCAACGACACGGGCGGAATTTTGCGGTGAATTGTGGATCCACACGTCGAGATCTTTCGTGTAGCGCGGCTCTCCGTACTTCATGACGGCGAAGCCGCCGACGATCAAATATTCAACCTCACATTCGTTTAAGAGTTGTAGCGGTAGTGTGGGCTTTCTGCCATGGCTGATTTCCTCAGCTAGCTCCACCATCTCCCATGCCGCAGCAAAGATGGCTTCATCGCCCTGCTCCTGCCAGAACGCGATGTCGAACGAGCGATCAGGGAAGCTGCCCTCCACCAGTCGTGTCTTCCAAACGGAGTTTCGAGGAATGATAATGTTCTCCCCTTTGAATCGGTCGCTCTTACGCTGGTTCCACGTTATCAAGGGAATTTCCTGGTCCGACTGACGAAGAACGGGAGTAGCGATTCGCTTGCAACTATTCGGTTTCCACACGCACGTCGCCAAACTTTCGAAAGTCCTGATCAAAGGTTGAGACTGGAACGTTCTTAGCCACCGCGGTGGCGGCGATCAGACAGTCGACAAAGTGAGCCTTCGTTCCCTTATAGCGGCTCAGAGCGTCCAGGTGGACCGTTACCTCACCGATCTCGACGCCAGGACTGGAGATCAAGCCTCCGAGTGCGGAGGCGATAGCCGCGCGTGGGTGCCCGTAGAAAGACTCAAGGACAAACACACACTCTGCCAGAACGACAGGCAATACCACGATGACCACGTCGCCCCGATCGCAGGCATCGAACAGCTTGCCGGCTGCTCGTGCATGTTTGTCGTGGTCCTGTACCAGATAGCGGACAATCACATTAGTGTCGACAAGTCTTTGCTTGCTCACCGGGTACCCTCATGACGCGCTGCGTCGGCCGCGGCCTCGCGGATTTCAGCGAAAGACATCCCCTTTCCCTTGTTGCTGGCGAGCGCGCCCTTGAGCGACCGAATGCCGGGATGCACACGAATGGTAGCTCGGTCTCCCTCCACTTCGTATTCCAACTTGTCGCCCGGTTTAATTCGCAAGGCCTTTCGAATTTTCTCGGGAATGGTCGTTTGTCCCTTACTCGTCACTGTAGAATGTAGCATCGTCATGTCCTTACCTTCCAGGAGGTCCTTACTAGTATACTACCCCTTACTTGTTCCGGCTGGCAAGGCCAGACCGGAATGGGGAGCCTTCCATCCTTAATCCCGCGGAGGCAAAGGCTTTACCAGCACGGGCGTTGGGTCTCAAAGGTTCTTTTGAGAGCCGGCCTCTATTGCGGAACCGTTGCCAATGCCTGGGATCAACACGTAATGCCTGAACGCTAGATAACGAGGACAGACTGACGAATCCTCCGTGACAGGAGATCGTCCCGTAGCGAAATAATCGCGCAAGCAGGGCCAGTGCGTGATTGGCCAATGTCGGATTGACGAATGGTTCCTGCCGGTCGAGGGCCTCCGCCGCACTGCAGCTTGGCAGGCCGTCACCGTCCAGATCGGACTGGATGACCTCGGGGAAAAGTTCCGAGACCGTACGTAGCCGGAGCCTCTGCCGCCGGTTCCTTCGATTCAGCGGTTCTCCCAAGATGAATTGGCCGCTGTCAGCGTTATTGCCCAGATCCAGCCAGTAATCGACTTCGCTCCAATCCTCCGCGCACTCTGCGATCGCTGCTCGCGCGATTCGCGTGTCCACGCAGCCAATGACAATATCCACGCCGTCCAACCTTCGTTTAGTGTCGAGGCGCTCCGGAATGCCCTGCCAGTCCAAGCCCCAAAATAGGTTCAGCCGGTTGGCGAGAACAACAGATTTATAGAGACCGATTTCAGATCGGCTGAACGGCTGGCGCACGCAGTTCGTCGGAGAGATGACGTCCGGATCCAGCAAAGTGACGTGGATTCCTTCCGGATGTCCATACACCAGCAATGCCTGATGCAGGTAAGGAAGCCCAGCGGCGATTGCGCTTCCGTTGCCGCCACAACCCACGACCAGCACACGCACTTTGTGGTTCAGCAATTCGGGATGAATATGGTGTGTTTCCATAGCTTCATCGTTCATGTTTTCTCTCGACGAATTCCTGAAGCGTTTGCTTGCTGTCGGCCAGAAACTTCACTGGGAAATTGTGCTTACGTCCTGCCAGGCTTGACCACAAGCCGAGAAAACCGCCCGGGTGGGTTGTTAGGCGGGCAGCGCCACTTGCATGGGTGAATTCGCTGGCGAAATATGCTTCCTCCCAGCTCGACAGTGAGGTGACACCCACCTCTTCCGGAACTCGCATGCTGCCGAGACAAACTCGGCCGTGCGCATCGGTGTTCCAATAGGGAGCGTTTTGCAGGCGCGTATCCGCTGCTGGCCAGCAGTTTTCTGCGAGTGCACGCACGAACAGTTCCCGCCCGTGAATCATGAATACAAGTGCAGGATGGGAATACATCTTCCCGTTCAGCTTTTTCGCTTCAGCATTTCCGTCGCCGAAGAACATCAGCCGGGGTTGCGCCTTGCTCCACCAAGCGATCAGCTCTGGGGTTCTTGCCAGCACATGTTCCGGCAAAACCTCCGCTCCCATGCTTGCCCCCAAGCCTTTGGCGAGCGCCTCAAGAAAGCCGGTCGTAACGGACTGGCCCGCGCACAAGTAAGGTGCCTGATCCGGCCGACTCTTCACCTCATGCAAGGTGGCAAAGGTTCTGCTACCTTCCTGATACAGAAGCACGGCCTGTTTCAGACTAAAGATCCGGTTGTTCCCTATCCGAACATGGGCTTCCATATCTACTCCTCACGAGTGATCACGCCGTCATCATTGCCGGGCATCAGGTCAATCAGCCGACTGGCGGCGGCCAGCGTGTCGCACACCACTCCCAACGTTCGGAAGGCTTGCCGCACGCTGGTCGGATCGGAAAGCTTGATCGGAATGATGAGGTTCGGTTGAGGCGTCGTCTCCATTGCAGTCTGGGCCTCATCATCGAAACATCCCACCACGGCATCGCCCGGTGAGAACGCCGCGAGCAAACACGGCAGTGGTGGATTCGAGTCCATGAGTTGCTCTCCCATGTCCTCAGTGAATTCCGGCCGTTTCGCCCTTTGCGAGATCCAACACAGTTCCAGCAAGCCACCGACGAGCGCCCGCACTTCCCTGCTCCGTATGCTCCCGCTCAAGTTCTTCAGACTCCTGAGACTCAGCGAGCGTTCTTTCAGACATTTTGGGGTACATCCCTTAATGTCCGGCACTTCGTACTGCTCGGGATTCTCTTCGCCTTCGTACCATTCGCGCAGCATGTCGACTCGTTCCTCGGCATCGTGGTAGTCATAGACCCGTACCCAACGGTTGAGTGATCCGGCAAAATGGCTGAAGAATGTCGCCGGCAGACGTGGGTGTATCTTTTCCAGCAGCTCCATGACTGGCTTCAGAAGCACGAACGCGGCGCTTTCTGGATCGACGATCAAGTAGAGCGTTCCCTCTGGCCCCCGCTCATCCGAGTAATCAACCAGTCGGTCGCTGAGCGTGAGATCTAGATCGAAGCGGCGCTGGATAGACGCCCCGCCGTGGTCGCGAATCCATCGCTGAAGAGTCATTAATAAGTACTTGGTCGCGTCCCTTTCGCTGCTCTCCCAATCCTCTACGGCCGCGATATCGGACTCCACCAAGATCTCCGCTAACGCGATTACCTCGCGGTCATCCGTGGAAAAACGCTGTTCGGTCGAAACCTTCTCCAAGGTAGGCAATACAAGTTCACATGGCGGGGCCATCAACTGGCTGGCGGCAGGGACCCTCCAGGTGGATGGAGATGTTTCCCAGCATGCCAGCGGGAGCATTGCTCTACCGCCCTCGCCAAGAGTGCTGAGGACATTTGCAGTTGCTGACATTGCAGGAACCTCCCGAGCACAGTTTGACTACGCGAGTGGCGGTCCTGCGTCAGTCTCTCGAGGTCTTGCAGGATCTCTAGTCTTTCCCTATGGGGGCGAACCCTTTCTCTGCTACGCTTTGTTTTCATATTGCAGGCCGATCGAGAGCAGAAACAACAAATTACCCGTCTTGCTTCGATCTGGGGAATCGACTATGAAGCGGGTTCTTCTTTCTTGGAGCAGCGGCAAAGATAGTGCGTGGAGTTTATACGTTCTCCGTCAGCAGGGAGAATATGAAGTCGCCGCACTGCTGACTACGTTCAACGAAGCCGCCGGTCGCGTTGCTATGCACGCCGTCCGTCGCGAACTGGTCGAGCGGCAAGCCTCGGCAGCCGGGTTGCCGCTTTGGGCTGTCCCTTTGCCCTGGCCCTGTTCCAATGAACAGTACGAGTCGCTTATGGCCCAGACGTGCGCCAGAGCGATCGCCGCTGGAATCGAAGGGATCGCATTTGGCGACCTGTTTCTCGAAGATGTGCGCTCGTATCGTGAAAAACAAATGAGAGACACTGGTCTGCAGCCGATATTTCCATTGTGGGGGCAGCCCACTAGGGACTTGGCTAAGAGGATGATCGCGTCTGGTATGCGGGCAAAGCTGACCTGTGTTGACACGCAGAAACTCGACGCTTCGTTTGTCGGACGCGAGTTTGATGAGAACCTGCTGGCTGCCTTGCCCGACGGAGTCGATCCGTGTGGTGAGAAAGGCGAGTTTCACTCGTTTGTATATGCAGGCCCAATGCTGAGTGTAGATATCCCGGTATCGGTCGGCGAGAGTGTCGAGCGCGAGCAATTTGTGTTTGCGGATCTGAATCCTGCCGCGATGGGTGCTACCCCTTCGTCCCGATAGCTCTCACAAAGCTGTATTGCAGTTGTTCTCCAGAGGCTTCTGGCCCCGTGATTGCGGCCGTGGCCAGCTCGGGATATTGGTGGCTGTAGATGGTTTTCACTTCTTCCGGCGTCATCCTCGGATCCGGGTCCGGAAGTTTCACGCCGTTGTACGTGAAGCTGCGAGACAGAACCTTTGCTTCGATCATGGCGTAGCGTTTCTCTGTAGGATTTCAGAATTAGTGAACATTTTTGTCACAAGTCCTGAAATAACGTGCCCTGGCACGGCCTACTTTTCCTTTCTTCGCTGTCGCGGCGCTTTTCTGAATTGCGCGTACAGCGTCACTTCTTCGAGATCTCCGTCATCCAGACCACGGGTTTCACTGAGCACGGCGCGTACCTGCGAGGAGCGCCCCTTCGAGATCGTCCTCATTCGCTGACTTCAGCGCTATTCAATGCTGGATTCCCATTGACTCTATACTTAGGTATAGGGTCTAAGCTGAATGTATGCAGATCGGCGAATTGGCACAGCAGGCCGGGGTCACAGTCCAGACAGTGCGGTTTTATGAGCGGCGCAAGCTTTTGCCTGAACCGATACGGAAACAATCCGGCTATCGCCAATACGGCGAGAATGAAGTGAAGCAACTGCGCTTCATCCGGCAGGCGAAATCGTTGGGCTTTTCTCTGGATGAGATCCGCGAAATCATCAGGAGTCGAGGACGCGGGGAATGTCCCTGCACCGACGTGATCGCGATGGCAGAGCGTCATTTGCACGAAGTCAGTGAACAGATCGAAAGACTGGAAAAGTTCAGAGAAGAACTGAGCCGCTCCATCAAACACTGGAAGGGCGCTGGCAAGCAGACGCTGTCGGCGGGAGCTATCTGCACGCTCATTGAACGGACTATGGAGACAGGCAAGACTAGGGTCAGGAGAAAGAGCAATGGTAAGTAAGGACAAAATACGCGCGACTCGTTTCCAGGCCACGCTGCTGTGGGTCAGTTCTGCGGTCGTCTTCGTGGCGGCAATGGTGGCCTACTCGGGCCCAGTGGTCGGGGTGGAAGCGCAGACCTCGAGTGCTCCGCAGCTGAAGACCATCAGCATCCCGGTGGAGGGAATGTCGTGTGTGTCTTGCGCCGCTCGCGTCAGGAGGACCCTCAAGAGCATTGATGGTGTACAGCATGTGGAAGTGAGCCTGGAGCGTCGTGAGGCTGTGGTGCGTTTTGCCTCTGACAAAGTAACATCCGAGCGTCTGGAGTCCGCCATTAGCAGTCTTGGATACAAAGCCGGAAAAGCGCGCGTTGTGGAGTCAAAGTGACGCTTGAGGATTTTCTTCGGCATTTCAGCCACCTAAGCGGCCCGATCTTCGTGCTCGTCATTCTTCCGTTGGCAGGTGTTGTTGCCAGCGCCGTCTGTCCTTGCACAGTCCCGGTGGGACTTGGAATCGCCGGCATGGCCGGTACATCGGAAGCCCAGCACCGCCGCGAAGGCGTGAGGATCGCGACGGGATTCTTTGCTGGCATTGTTGTGAACCTGGCTGTGCTCGGCGTGCTCTCTGGTAGCCTGGGCGCGGTGTTGGGCGAGACCTTTGGCCGTTATTGGGCGTTGACGATGGCAATCGCCTCGTTGTTTGCAGCCGTCGTGGCATTCCGCGGACCTCAGTTGGATATCGAGAAACTCGCCGCACTGCGCCGACCAGGTGTGCTTGGCGCGTTTGCTTATGGATTCATATTCAGTCTTGGTACCTCGGCAGCGCCGTTGTTGCTTGTCCTCACTGTGGCTGCGACGCAACGCGCACCGGCATATGGCTTGCTGCTTTCTGTCGCTTTCGGTATCGGCAGAGGCTTACCATTTCTGCTTATCGGGCTCTTTGCGGGGACCATGGCTCGTTTTGCGCGTTTGCAGCGCTGGCGGCGAGCCATTCAGGTGCTGAGCGGGACCGCTCTCGTGTTTGTCAGCGGCTACTACGGGTGGGTTTTCGCAAGCTTGCTGTGAGGGGGAGCAGCTCCCGAACGGCAATAAAGATTTTTCTTGAACCCTGTATCTGGTAGAGGGTTCATCGTATGCATAGAGAGGCGAAACATCGACTATGACAGAAACAGCAACCCTCGAAACCGCAGAACACTTTTGGAGCGAGGAACCGTCCAAGCTGCCGGGACGCCGCCGGATTCGCGCGCGCATCGGCGGGCTTCATTGCTCGTTGTGCACCGGGACAATTGAGAAGGCGCTGGGCAAGCAGCCGGGCGTGGACAAGGTTGCAGTGAGCCTGACGCACGAGCAGGCACTGATCGAGTACGACCCGGGCGTAGCACGGGCCAAAGATCTGTTGCAGACGTTGAAGGACATTGGCTACACCATCTCCGATCCCCGCAAACTGCGTCCCTACGATGAAGAAGAGAGAGCGTTGGTGTGCGAGCGCAGGCGATTCCTGATCGCTCTGGGTGCAAGCATCGCCGCGATGGGGCTGGTCGGGTATCCGGTTGGCAGCCCATGGTTTCCACTTTGTGTCTTCTCCATCGTGAGCCTGGTGGCGTTTTCCTTTGTCGTCTTGCGCGGGTACAGCATGCGCACTGCCGTCGCGGGGGCGTCGCTTTTTGCCGCCTTTGGCACCGGCATCTACGCTCTTCAATTGCGCGGCGTCTTCGGAAGTGCGCGACCGTGGATCGCAGGAGCGCTTGCTCTGATGCTCATCTTCGGAGTTGGCCGGCATATCGTCCGGATGGCTGTCATGTCGTTACAGCGCGGCATTCTCAATCAGCACGTGCTCGTCGAGTTCGGCGCTTTTGCCGGGCTGGTCGGCGGCGCGGTCGGGCTGGCGCTCCAGCCGCCCAACTACCCGACGGTGGCCTTCTTCTCCGTGGCCGTGATGGTGCTTGCGTATCACATCTTCTCCGAGTGGCTGTCACTGATTGTGAAAACGCGCAGTTCGCAAGCGGTGAAGAAGCTACTCGACCTTGAGCCTGACGTAGCCGATGTCGTAAGGGACGGGAAGGAACAAACAGTGCCGCTCGAACAGGTGCGCGTTGGCGACTTGGTGCGTGTTCGCCCTGGCAGCCGGATACCGGTCGATGGCATGGTCGAATCTGGTGAATCGGACGTGGACGAGTCGCTCGTGACGGGCGAGGCGTTGCCTACGTACAAGCGCTCCGGAGACCACACTGTGAGTGGCTCTCTAAACGGGCATGGCACGCTCTTGATCCACGTCGCGGTCGTGGGTGAAGAGAGCTTTCTCCGACAGGTAATACGCAGCGTGGAGGATGCGCGCGCGTTGAAACCCGGCCTGCTACATCTCGTCGATCGCGTGCTGAAGATTTATACGCCAATCGTGCTGCTGACATCCCTCGGAGCGGCGCTGTTTTGGATTTTGTTTCCGCTGCTCACAGGATCTCCCCCCGACGTTCAGCGGGCAATGTTTGCGGGACTCAGTGTTCTGGTCATGGGTTATCCATGCGCGGTTGGGATTTCAGCCCCTCTCTCGATTGTTCGTGGCGCTGGCGAGGCAGCGGAACGCGGTGTGCTGATGCGCACTGGCGAGGCTTTCCAGGCCTTACGCCGCGTCCAGCGCGTGGTGTTTGACAAAACCGGCACGCTGACCGAAGGCCGTCCGGCGCTGCGACAGATTGTTCCCATAAACTCCTCCGAAGAGGACCTGCTGGCGCTCGCGGCAGCGGCAGAAGCCGGCTCCGAGCACCCGCTCGCTCGTGCAGTAGTCGAGGAAGCATTCAATCGCGGCATTCCGCTCGGCGAGGTCCGCGAATTCGAAGCCGTTCCAGGCAAGGGCCTCCGGGCACGGCTTGGTGATGCGAGGCTTGTCGTTGGCAGCCCAGCGTTCCTATTGGCGGAATCAATCGACATTGCTGCGCACAATGCCACCATTACGGAACTTGAATCGCAGGGCTTGACAGTCATCGCAGTAGCGCGCAATGGCACACTTGTTGGGGTGCTTGCGCTGGGGGATGCTCTGCGCCCCGATGCCGCAGAAACCGTGAATCGGCTACACGCCCTTGGCATTCGCACCAGCCTTATCACCGGCGACAACGAACGGGCGGCGCGCCACTTCGCCCGCGCTGCCGGGATCGAAGAGGTTCACGCGCGGGTTTTGCCTGCTGAAAAAGCTGAGATGGTGCGCAAGCTTCAGCAAACTTCTCGCGTGGCGATGGTGGGCGATGGCATCAATGACGCGCCCGCTCTGATGCAAGCGGAGGTGGGAATCGCGTTTGGTAGCGGAGCGGATATCGCCATCGAGTCTGCCGACGTGATCATTCTGAATCAGAGGTTAAGCGCGGTGCTCGATGCTTTCGCGGTCAGTCGGTACAGCTACCGCAAGATCGTCCAGAATGTATCGCTCGCATTCCTCTTCAATGGCATCGGGATTCCAGCGGCGGCGACTGGCCTGGTTCATCCCATTTGGGGAATGGTCGCGATGGCCACGAGCGTGACTTCAATCTTCATTAACTCACTCTGGGGCCGCGGAGCTTATTTCTTCGAGGCCATCAAGACAGTCGGACATGCGCCGCCGGTCAGCTCCCCTGCGCCGGAACCCGCATTGGGTGCGCAGGTATAACAGAAGGTGTTCATGTTCAAATCCATCACTTTGGACGTTGTTGGCAATCAGGGGATCACTTGATCTGGCTGTGAGCAGCGCATTGAGCGCATGCTTAGAGCTCTGCCGGGAGTGGAGCGAGTTCGTGCAAAAGCTAGCAACCAACGCATCGACGTACTCTACGACGCGTCAAAGCAGAACACTACCGTCATTGCGGAGCACTTAAGCGCAGCTGGCTATCAGACAATGACTATCGGGTAATCCGCGGGTGATTTCGACTGTCGCCAAGCCCCACAGTAGGATAATTTCAACAATTGTGACACGCGCGTAGGATTTTTTCAGCAATCCTGAAAGAATTGGTCGCGAATCGTGACACGATATTGCACTTATCTCTTTAGTATCATCAGCCGGGATTTCAATTAATCTGAGACCCTACATTCTCCCTTCTTCTGCGTTAGCCGCCGGTGCGGGTTCTGCACTTGGCTGCTGAGGAGCAAACAGACTCGGCGTAGTCTCCGTGACCGTCGTGGCCGCTGTTTCCTGCTTGGGCGCGGTCTGGTCAGGCTTCGAGGTCTGCGGAGTCGTCTTCACTCTTTGCCGAGCCGCCTTCGCCGCCGCATCCATTTCCGCCTTGACTTCGGCCAGGGTGGTGCCGAGCTGTATGTGGGAGTCGACGTAGCTGGCGAGATGCTTGCCCAGTTCCGCATCCAACTCCTCCGGTGAGCCCGTGTAGCTCAGAGGAGTTGTCAGAGCCTGGTCCTCCCCTTCTTTGGCTTTTGTGGGAATCACGTTCACCTTTAGTTTTTCCTCAAGTCGCGCAACCGTAATCAGCAACGTCCGCTCCTTGAGCATTGGCATTAATTCGACAAACACGTTTTCCTCCCTCCTGTACCCCAAGCCGACTGTCCAGATCACCGTGGGTGCCAGTTCTTGTTATTGAGATTTGGGCCAGATCCCATCTCTGCGGGTAGCCAGTTGCCCGATCAGCCTGGATTGTTTCCGAGTCGGCCGTGGTCTAGGCACAATCCCCCAAAGTGACTCTGCGGACCGTATCTGTGCTATTGTTATCACATGCGTGCGAATATAGTAGCATCGAGTATTTCTCAAGACACTTGCTCGATTCCCTGCTTCAAGGAAAAGCTGGTCCGCAAGCTGCAACAGAAGCTGCCTCCGGATGAGGTCCTCGAAGAAGCTCGCGTTTTATTTGCGGCGCTGAGCGACCGGGCGCGGCTGAAGATTCTGATTGCGCTTCAAGATGGCGAAGAGTTGTGCGTCTGCGACGTAGCCCACGTGCTCGGCACCACCATTTCAACTGCCTCGCACCACCTCCGCAAGATGCGCGATCTCAAGCTCTTGAAATATCGCAGCGACGGTCGAATGGCCTACTACTCGCTGCGCAGCGCACTTGCTGGAAAGTTGGCCGCCGACGTGTTACGTGCAGAGGTCACGATATGAATGCGACGAGCGAAAAGGAATCCGTCTTCAAGATCGTCAGCAATCAACTAGCAGAAGCAGTCGCTGCACCCAAGTGTCACAAATGCGGCTGCCTGCATAAGACAGTCGAAGCTCTTTCAGGAACTGAAGCTGGCAAGAATGAGCTTGCTCCGATCCTGGCTGAGGCTCGCTCGGTCTTTGTTCCTAAGCAATACGACTGCCTCGGATGCCCAGTTTGCTATCCGGCAATTGCAGCCAATGCATTTGTTGAAGCATATCCAGATGTCGGGGCTGGACTTGATCTCTGCCCCACCGAGGAGCCGAACGAGCGCCAAGGTTGGCCACCGCTGCCCGGAGACTTCTACGTCGTGCGCTACGCTGCCCCGGTAGCTGTCTGCACGCTAAACAGCGAACCTCTTGCTGCGAGACTTGCCAACCGCAAACCCGAGGGTCTCGCGATTGTCGGCACCATGCATACCGAAAACCTCGGCATCGAGCGCGTGATCAAGAATGTCCTCGCAAATCCGCACATCCGTTTTCTGCTGCTGTGTGGGGAAGACACCGAGCAGGCAGTCGGACATCTGCCGGGTCAGTCCTTAGAGTGCCTATTCCGCAACGGTCTCGATGATCGAGGCAGGATTAAAGGCGCACGTGGCAGGCGACCTGTCCTCAAGAATGTCAGCCGAGACGAGGTCCGTGCCTTTCTGGACCAAGTCGAGTTGGTGTCTCTCATTGGGGAGCAGGACGAGGAGATTCTCATCAAGCGCATCGATGCTATCAGCGAGCGCAATCCCGGAACCTATGCGCATGGGTTCGTCGAAACGTCGGTCAAGCGAATTCAAGCAACGGACCCGACGCGCCTAACACTAGATAAGGCGGGATATTTCGTTATATACCCTGAGCGGCGGACCAAGATCCTCGTGGTAGAGCACTACACAAATCAAGGGGTGCTCGACTGCATGATCGAGGGAAACTCCACGGGTGCGCTGTACACCGAGGCAATTGAACGGAACCTCGTCACTCGCCTTGACCATGCCGCCTATCTAGGACGTGAACTAGCACGCGCCGAGCAGAGCCTACTCCAAGAGGCTCCATTCGTGCAGGACGCGGCACCTGGTGCTCTGCTTGTTCTCCCATCCAAGAGTTCTTCCGAGACGGGCAGCGCGTACGGCTGCTCCGATACGCAAGAGGGGTGCTGCCAATGAAGGTGAAGTGGTCAGGAATTGTGGGTGTGGCGCTCGTCGTGGTCGCGATCACCGCTTACAAGGTACACACCAAGCGCGCAACAGTCTCCGGAGCGGAGGGTCTTCCCAGGGTCCTCCTCGTCGCCGATCTGAGCGAGGCCGACTCGGCGGATGCCTGCGCAGAGATCATTCACTCGGTGCGGGCGGCACGCGAACGTGGCGTTCCAGTGCAGGAACTCAGCCCTGACAGCACGTCAGAGATGCTACACCGTTACCGAGTCCTCACGGTTCCCACGGTACTGATCCTTGATGGCAGCGGACGAGTTGTCTTGCGCTTCGAAGGCGAGGATCGCCAGACAGTCGTGGCTGTTCGCACTCAGCTTGCGCAGTTGCACTAGTCAATATGATGAATGTTCCCCTCAATCTCACCCAAGCACTCTCTGGCGGCAATCTCCTCGCCTTGCCCATCGCCTTGGTAGGCGGTGTTGTTGCTGGGATGAATCCTTGCTGCTTGGCTCTGTATCCCGCTGCGGCTGGGTCGTGCTGTTCCGTGCAGGAAGAGCAGACCATCCGGCGCTCTTTCGCGAACGCGGTCGCATTCGTCTTGGGAATCGCAATCGCAACCGCTGCGCTTGGCGCAATCGCTGCCTACGTTGGGAGGATCGCGGAAATTGGAACCCCGGTGAAGTACGTCATCGCAGTCATTCCCATATTCATGGGCATATATCGGCTGGGTTGGGTCAAACTCCCAGCCTTCAGTCCGAAGCCGTTCCACCCCGGCTTTGGTGGGGCCTTCGGAACCGGGCTTCTGTTGTCACTCGTCATTGGGCCGTGCGGGACACCTGTCCTTGCGTCGGTTCTGTCCTATGCTGCGTACACGCAGAGCTACACGTACGGCGGGCTGCTGCTATTTCTCTACGGCTTGGGCACAGGTCTGCCTCTTGTGCTGGTGGGTACGGCGGCAGGAGGTCTCGTCAAGAGACTCGATTGCAGCCGCTTCGGACGCTTAATTGATCCAATCCTCGGTAGCTCACTTCTCCTGCTTGGATTTTATCTCCTGTGGCGGATCTAGTCGTTTCGCGCGGGCAACAATGTCTCATGCGGGGGGAGATCCGACGATCCCGGGCGTATCGTCGCCCACCCGAAAACTATTCCACCGCCCGGCTGCCTCCTCCTCCACACCTCCACCGCCGCTGCGGTGTCGCTAGCGTGGATAAATGGCTGTGGACTGAAACACCCACTTCAGAAAGGAATCTCGGAATCTGGGACTCCTGTAAAGGCCGGCGCCGCGTCACTTTCGTCGCTGGACCTCTCACGGATTCCTTCATCTCCGCTGTCCCGCGACCCTAGCAAAACAATGTCCCGGGCGACAATCTCTGTGCGGTATTTCTTTTCTCCACTCTGCTTGTCTTCCCAAGTTGATGTCTGCAGCTTGCCTTCAATGTAGACCTTCGAGCCTTTGTGGACGTACTCGCCCACGATCTCCGCCAAACGCTGCCAGGCCACGACGCTGTGCCAATCTGTCCTGTCTTGCCACGCGTCGTTTTTGTCTTTGAATCGCTCGTTGGTGGCGAGGCTGAGTTTGGCGACAGGGACCCCACTGGCCGTGTACTTGACCTCAGGATCTTGTCCAACGTTCCCCACCAGGATTACCTTGTTCACACTTTTTGCCATGTCGTACTCCAGCTCGTCAATTTATGAGCAACCGCTCGTGCTGCCACAGGTCATACACCGATAGCAAGAGCCGTTCCTCACCATCAGTGAGCCGCAGAATTGGCACACAGGTGCATCCCCAAGCTCTACGACCTGCCCCAAACCCTCGACTACGCTTGTCACCTCACGCTGCGGTTGGGCCGGCCTCGGCAGTTCAAACAGGATTCCCTGCTCGCCTTTCAGGAAGCGGAGCTCAAGCCATCGGAACAAATAGTCGGTCAGAGACTTGGCGTAGCCGATCTTTGGATTGCCCGTCCAACCGCTTGGCTCAAACCGTGTGTGGCTGAACTTGTCGCACAAGACCCGCAACGGGACGCCGTATTGCAGCGCCAGGGACACAGCTGTTGCGAAAGAATCCATGAGCCCAGAAACTGTCGACCCTTCCTTCGCCATCCTGATGAACAGTTCGCCCGGCAGTCCATCCTCGTATAGACCGACTGTTACATAGCCTTCCTGCCCGCCCACAGAGAAGTGATGGGTCAAGCTGTGTCGTTCGTTCGGCAGACGTCGCCTCACTGCCGGAGGGCCATCCGCACCGGCGGCGCGCGTACCGGTGAGGTCTCCTGACCCGTTGCTCCCAACTTCCTTGCTTGCGTTCAAGGAATGCTCTTCGCTGTGCCCGACGATCACGATTTCTTTTGCTGCTGACATGACGGACCTCTTCGACGAGCCGCGAGGTTCACGGCCCACATATATGCACAAGCCTCATCTCACGTCCTCGGCCTTTTCAAACAGCACCGCAACTTGATCTTGGTAAACCGGTTTCCAGTCCCGTCTTTCCCGCAACACGCTCGCTAGAGCTGAGTCCACTGGGAGAAGGGCTGCGTTCACCGCGTACCGCGCCAGGATGTTGCCCCAATCCGGAGCCACCTCCCACACACGTAACCCCTCTTCCACGAAAGCGGGTCCATAAAAGTCCGTGCGACCGTCGTCGAAGACGTCGATCAAGGGCCAATCGCGATATATCAGATACCCGCCCCACTGCCAGCTCGAGTACAGATGGGTGTGCGGACCAAATCGCGTCTGAGAAAGGAAGATCGCCGCATGGGTTGGAAAACGATTCTCGTCGAATTCTGCTCGCAGGGCTTTCACACGACCGGGATAGGCGAGGAGCAACGCCAGCACAAGTACAGCAACACCTGGTGCGAGATGCCATCGCTTTTGCTGCTCACTGATTGCCCGTAGCCCAACTTCCAGATCCGCAACGCTCGCAGCGAACTTCCCCGGCCATTGCCCCGGCCAACGTGAGTCCACGTACTCCAACCACTCACGCATCGCCAAGCCGATGCCGGGCGCTGACACAACTGCGAAGATCGGGATATTTCGTGCCGAGAACAAGGCAAGGTGGGACCAACTGAAAAGCAGCACCACATGAACGAATCTTCCGGAGCTCAAATGCCACACAGCCGCTGCGATGGCGAGCACCAGCATCGTCTCGAAATACGCTGCTGTAAACGAGTGAAAGTCGATCGATTGGAATTCACTGACGCGCCGCAAGTAGAACGAAGCCCCAAGATACTGGGCAACGTGGAGGTGCAAACGATATCCGTAGGGATTGAAAAGGCTGGCAATGGCGCACGAGCCGGCTGCTAAGAAATATTTCCGTCCTTTTACCCACGCAGTGTGTTTGGTGCCTTGCACGAACTCTTCAGCGGTCGCTCCTACGCCGTAGGTAATCAGCAGAACGATGCCGACGAAGAACCCTCCGTGCAGGTTCACCCAAAGTACCGTGAGTGGGGGCAGCGCCAAAAGCAGCCCAGGCTTTCTGTCCCTCTCCACCCGGTTGAGCACCCAGCAAAATATTCCGGCTAAGAGCGCGGTCAAGAGATGTGGTCGCGCGAGCCAATGCACCGTACTTGCGGCCATTGCCAACGAAGTCAGAACAATCGCCATCAAGCGCTGACCAGATTCGGCGACTGTGCTTTTGTACACGCAGACCGAGGTCGCGCCGAGGAGCAGCAAGCTGATCAGAACAAGTCCAGCCAGACCTCCACTGCGGTAGACCATCGCCATGAAGACATCCGACAGCCATTCCCAGGCGAACCAAGGTTCGCCAGGCCGGGTAAACGAGAAGATGTCGGTCGTTGGAACACGACCGTTCTTCACAATCCATTCCCCTGTTCGGATATGCCAGCCCGTATCGGAATCGGTGAGTAGCCACCCTACTCCGGTTGTGCACCAGAAGAGCACGAGAATCGGCATTAAGAAAGCCAGGTCGGACAGAGAGGGCAGGAACGGACTAACCGATCGGAGTGGTGACCTAAAGCCCAAGGGCGACTGTGGTCTGTCTTCTGCCGCCGCTTCAAGCATTGTCCCACCCTCTCGAACTACCACTGGGAATCACGCTCGCCATCGCCGAATGGTGGACCAGGCACGCTAGGTCACTGGCGCACGACGTCTTCGACTTCACACGAGGGAAGCTCAGCTGTGCGTCTCGTAGGAGCATCGCGGGCAGCCGAGTCACCGTTTCGCGGGAGGCACACGTCCGCTTCGACTCGCACTCGCGCCGGCCGTCGATTGAACACGTAAATCAGCAACGGCGTGCCCGTCGCCGCCGCAATGAACGCGCCGCCCGCGCTGAGGTGCAGTCCGCCACCGATCACCACAAACAGGAAAAGAAACAGGCAGGCGATCAGAGAGTACCGTTTGATCTTCGTTCGCACGCGTGAACCTCCAGCCCGGCTTGTATACCGGATCTAAGACTCGCCGGCCTAGCTCGCCAGCGCTCGTGTGCTCACTTCGGAATCAGCGCCAGAAACGCTTTGTTGTGTCGAGTCGCTGACCATCGAGGTAGCAGCGGGACGGCGTGGCTTTCGTAGATAGTGCGCGTGCGAACAGCCGCTGCAATTGACACCTTTTGTTGTTGCGCGAACGACCGGCAAGAACTTCTCTGGAATCACAGTGGCTTCGCCAGCCAAGGAATAAAATGTTGGCACCACGTTGCCGGCCTGCGCTTTATCTTTGCCGCACAGATCCAGTTCGACCCGGCCATGAATGCCCCGAAAGAGGATCGTAGTTTCCAATAGCGGACGACGGCCGTCCTGTATTGCGGTGAGCGAGTGATGTGTGATCAGCAGTTCATACGTTCGGCCTTTCCGCAGCATGTCCACTCGGACCACAGCAGGAGATATGACAACCGCGTGCAGACCGTTTACACCGATCGCTTCCACCGGATGCAGATATTCCAGCGGTTGGCCTTCGTCGCCAGCAAAGCTTACATACCGCCCGACATCTCCAGCGGAACCGCCTGACTCCAAGGCGCGCACCACGTACCGTTGTGCCAACTGCTGGTGTTCGATACTCACCAGAGAGTGCGCAAAGATCCCTTGATCCTTGAGCACCCTCACTGCACGCCGCGACAGCGGCAACCCTGCAACGCCCGTGAACCTTTGCCTGCTCATGAAGGTCGTCTCCTTATTCTTGTCACGCCCGCTCCTGGACACGAATTGGCTGCCCAAGAGCGACGCGAATCATTTCTTTCGTGCACCCTGCCCAGCACTGATAGAACCGCGGATCTGAGACCAGGATCGCCAGGTTGTCGCCACTGCGATCGTGCCCACCCTGCGCACATGAGGGACACCGGGCCACGTGGTTCTTCCCCACGATTCTTGTCTTGCCTACGTGGTCGAGAATGCAAAACACCTTCCGACTTCCTCCAGGTCTCAGTTCTCCAATTGCCTTCACTTCACCGTGCGACTTTGCTATGTCTGCCGGGAGCTCTTTGCCCGCGGTGAACCGGTCCAACTCTTCTTCCGTGACCCTGCGGAGCCGCTTCAGGAATTTCATCTGCGCTTCCAAGGTGTAGTCGGCGCCATAGAACCAGAAACGGCGGCCCGCGCCACGATGGATGCCCAACGGACCTCGGATAGCATTGCCGAATGCGCCCTTCTCGATAGAATCGTGTTTTGGGAACACCTCGATTCCCTCAACCAAACCAGACCCCTTCACGGGCACCCCCAGTCTGCAGGCCAGGTCGTAGATGTAGATCCTGCATTTCTTGGCCAGCAGTGGCACCGCGAGGAAGATCCACAAGTGACCGCCGCGTCTGCTCATTTCCAGTGCCGAGTCCACTTTGTCCTGTGTGAGGTAGTACTGCAGCTTCACGAGGTCGTCCATCGCACTGTTGTAGTCCGCGTCGATGGCGACCCACTTGCACCGCTGGTTAGAAGGGTTGATAGCGTACAAGCCAATCGTGATCTGGCCTTCCAGGTGGTCCCAGACTGTCTTTTCGTTCAGATGAAGTGGTGCACCGGAACCGCGTTCCTTCGGGCGGTAGTAATAATGACGGCCGCTCTCCGGATGGGGCCGAGTGGACTGGACCGTGTAGGCCCTGCGATTTACGAACAACCGGACGTAATCTTTTATCAGCGCTGTAGTTGCTTTCACTCGTCGCTCCACGGTCTTTCCTCCTCTCCGGCAGCTCCAGCGGCGTGCGCGCTGTGTGGTAGATATGCCAGGACTCCATTTCTGTCAAACGGCGTCAACAAGCGTCCCGAATACCGCACTTGTTCTCGACGACCATCTCGGCTGGCTTTCCTGGTTGCAGCAGCCACCCGAGGCCGCCCCTCAGCAAACCGGGGCGTTCGACAAGGCTGAGGAAGTCGTGCTCCCTCACCAGTACCTCAAAGTCTCCGATGCTGTAGCCGCCGTACTGCTCGTCCTCGAAGTCGACCCAGAGCCAAGTCCCGGTCTTCCGGTCCAAGACGTAAAACGCCCCGGACTGTGGATCCCCGGTGACGATGACAAACACCAGAACTGCCGCTGGAAACTCTAGCCATCGAACAGCTTGAGCCTCATCGGTTGCTTTGGTGAGAGTGCCGATCGCCTCCTCGACGGGGCAGGCCGGCCTTACCCTAAGAATTGGTTCCGCTTTCATGTGACCGAACATGGATCTTCTTCCTTTCTGGAGTTTTTCCACTCCCTGTTGGCTAAGGCCGATTGAGAGGCCGGCGATGGTTCGCCCTCCCAGGCTAACTTGAGCGACGCGGGAACGACACATCCTGAAGCCTATCTCGTCAATGATGAGCGAGAATGGACTCAGATCGCTCACGTGAAGCCTGCAACATAAGCTCGCGCCCATGGTCCCGTGCAGGTGCTAGTCTGGCGTAGCAGCCGATGAACAACCGTGAAATCCAGGCGGCTTGGAAGTATCACGATGGCACGAAGCACTCCCACTGGAGTATCCGCAACAATCCTCACTTCCTGGACTGGGCGAACCGGCCGTTGCCTTTCAAAATCTATCCAAACATAGAGCCTCTCCCACTGCCGCGCGATGTGCCGCAAACAGGGGTGGCCGCACTCTCCGCAATCTCAGAACTAGTGCCTTCGTCGCGCCCTGATTCGGTCCCTGGTGTTCAGGATCTGGCGCGCCTCCTCTATTTCTCGGCAGGGATTACCAAACAGCGCGCATATCCAGGTGGAGAAATCTACTTTCGCGCCGCCGCTTGCACCGGAGCTCTCTACGAGATCGAACTGTACGTCGTGAGTGACGATCTCCCGGGTTTGGATGCCGGTGTGTATCACTTCAATCCGGCGGATGTATCGCTACGGCTTCTGCGAAAAGGTAATTTTCGCGGAAACCTGGCTCAGGCGACGGCCATGGAACCCGCAGTGGCTCACGCGCCCGCGACGATCATCTGCACCGGAACGTACTGGCGGAACGCCTGGAAGTATCAGGCGCGCACCTATCGCCATTTCGGTTGGGACAACGGCACCCTGCTGGCAAATATGCTCGCCGTTTCTGCGGCTTCGGGGCTGCCGGCCGAGATCGTGCTCGGGTTCGTGGACGCCGAGGTGAACCGCCTGCTCGATCTGGATACGCGGCGTGAGGTCTCCTTGTGCCTCGTACCGATCGGGCGCACATCGGAGAGTTCGCTGCCGGCACCGAGAGAGGCTGCGGTCCTTGGCTTGAAGACAGTCCCGCTTTCACAGCACGAGGTCGAATATCCCGCCATGCTTGAGATGCACGACGCGTCTTCGCTTGAGTCTGTAGAGGAAGTACATCAGTGGCGCGGCAAACCACCAGTCCTTCCTTCTTCCCCTCTGGCGGGCGAGGCAGTTCGCCTCCCGCACCTGCCGAAACAAGAACAACCGAAAGACACGATCGAGCAGGTAATCCTGCGCCGCGGCTCGACCCGAACGTTCGATAGGGCGGCATCCATTACACTGGCACAACTTTCCACCATTCTCGACCACGCCACGCGAGGTCTTCCGGCTGACTTCCTTGAGCCTCCCGGTGCGCAGCTTAATGATCTTTACCTCATCGTGCATTCAGTGCAGGGGCTCAAGCCGGGCGCATACTTCTTCGGGCGTGAGCAGAGCACTCTGCAGCTTTTGAAGGCGGGGGAATTCCACGCCGAGGCCCATCATCTTGGCCTAGACCAGGATCTGCCGGCGGACGCCTGCGTGGATATCTTCTTTCTCGCCGATTTAAGACGCAATCTGGAGCGATACGGGAACCGCGGCTACCGGGGTGTCCAGCTCGAAGCGGGTGCCATTGGCGGCAGGATCTACCTGGCTGCGTATGCCCAGCACCTGGGTGCGACCGGGCTGACCTTCTTCGACGATGATGTAATTAACTTCTTTTCACCTCACGCGAAAGACAAGAGTGCCATCTTCCTGCTCGCGATTGGCAAGCCGCTAAACCGCACACTACAGTAGGCCCAACTCCCGGATCGTCGGCAGTACGGAGGTTAACCCCACGAGACCCACGGGATCCATAGAGCGACTTGTATCAAGTGTCCATCAGCGACGTATAGTCAACGGCTAAGTCATTGTCTCTACAGGAATTCGGCGCTCTGCGACACGGCAAATTCAGGCCAATGACACCTCAATCACACGACGATGTTCTCCCAGAGAGTGCCGGTCTTTGGGACTACCAGCCCGTGAGTCAGGACAGAAACGAGTGTCAGGGAGACCGGAGACCCGTTTCTCCTCACCGGTAGTCCTAAAGTCAACTGAAGAAAATCCTTGAGTAGACCAAAGTGAACCGCGCGCCTGCACTCGGACAGCTTGTCAGCAACGAACCAAAGGAGATCGTAGTTAGGCATGAGGTACAGAAAGTGCGCGACTGACGTTTCCTGCTCAATCCGCTGCCGGACGCTCAAGTACTCGCGCGCTGCTTTAGGTGTTCGCTCATATTCCAGCGCAAACCTACAATCTTGTCCCGCAAGACGTACCGCCACGACCGCGTCGTAGTACTTCCAATACCCGGCCGTGGTCAGATCATTTCGTGACCGGATCTCGGTTTCGGGTGTCCAGTAAACAAGCGTGCCGGTACGCTTTAACGCCAAATGAATTTCGTTCAGATCCAGCGAGTGGTGAAGGCGGCCTTGTCCATTGCCGGACTTGAGATGGTCGATTGGCCGTGCATAGCATTCGCCTTTGCCAGCCATTTCTGATGCTCCCGCTTCCGAGACCGAGTAGACAGCTTCGCGGTTGATGAAAGGCAGTTGGTGCCGGATGAGCAGGCCATGCTTTACCAGCCGGAGCACGCGGTTGCTGAAGGCGTTGCGCGATGACGCGCAGTAGTCCAGCCTCATGAACTCGAACAGTTGGCGGTGCGTAACGAAGCCCGAATGCAGCACCTGGCGTAGAAGCGGGTAGTCGCGTGTGGTGCTTAGCGCAATTGACCCTTTCCAATACCGCATCGTCTGGCTCCATCAATCGCTGCGGCTGAGCACAAGTCGTGCGGTCCAAGGCAGCCGTTCTGAAGGTTCGAGCACGAACCGGCCAAGGTCGCCTCTGATCCAAGCGCATGCCGGCATCAGCAACAAGGCTTCCTGCTCCTGAGCACACTCACTGAACGAAAGAAGCCACGTGTCGGTCGATCTCCAATCATCCGTTCCGACCGCCAACAGGCCCGTCAACTCCGGCCGTACGACCACGAGGAACCAGTCGGGGCGTGCTCCGGCCGTCAAGATGCGCTTGAAAAGCAGTTTGTTGTATCCCATCCATACGGAGGGTTCCGCGCATTCGAATACACGATTGATCATCCTCGAGGGATAGTTAGGATTGAATCCGCCGACCGCATCGAATCTTGCATAACCACAAATCTGAGGCCGTTGTCGTACTTCGCCTTCGACGACAACGCCGGTGGTGTTGTAGTAGACGGCCCGAGCAAACCGGTGAGCATCGTCCAGGCCCGTTCCGAACCTGTGACGCCACACCCGGCCGAAACCTGTAACCGCCACCTGCATGCTTCTACGCGCCCTTCAGTCTCCGGTTGTTGTTCCTTTCGGCGTACAACTGCTCTTGCAGATTGTTGATATGGGTAACGAGCTTGGGATCCGCGTTGCGCAGGTCAGATGTTTGTTTGGCGTTGCTTGTTGCGCCAGGCTTGCTCGTCAACGCCTCCAGCCGAACGGACATTTCGGCCAATATCGCTGACTTCTTCTGCAGGTCTTCCCGTGCAATGTCCCTCTCTCGTGTCGCCGTGTCTCGCTCACCGGCAACCCGCAGCAACTCGCTTCTCAACTGTTCGATCTCGGGGCCGGCGCCTGACACCGATTCGCCATGTTCCGCAGCCTCGATCGCACGGTTGCAGCGTTCGATGTGAGTGTTGTATCTCTCGATTGCCTCCTGGGCTACGCGCCGCGAGTATGCATCCTGGTTGTAGATGTCCGCCATCATCTCGGCAGTGACCCACATTTCCCGGCGGTGGTCGATCCACCGTTTCGTGCAAACCGCTGTCATCAGCAGCAACGCAATCGTCGTGCACAAGCAGTACAAGAAGTATGGGTTCTTGACTCGGGTCTCCAAGAAGGCCCTGCGCTGTTGCTCGATCCAACTGCCGTAATCGAGATTGTCGGGATTGAATTGCTTCAACATGAACTCGTACCACGTGTCCTGATGCTGGTAGGGAGAGTGAGCGGGTTGGCCCGCGGTTTGCGCTTGAGGTCTTGGCCTCGAAGGCGCCGGCGGTTGTGCTGTCCCCTGGAGAGCCGACACGCTTCCGAGCGTCAGCCCAATCACCACAATGCCGACTCCTGCCAGCCCCTTTCTCACAACCAGCCTCCTGAGCTTCGGCGACTGGGCCGCCCGACGGCTGCCAATTCCGGCGTCTTAAATCTCAAGTTTGCCCCGCCCGATTCCTCGCGGGACTGGCGCAATGTTGCATAGAGCTGGGGTTTGAACCTCGGCACCGTCACGTCCTCTGGCGCCCGCACGTGCAGCAAGCTGTGCAAGGTACCCCGTGCGTCGTCGGTCATGAGGATTTCCATTTGGGCCTTGGGGAGATTCTTGATGTGCTCATCCAGTGCCCGCGTCTCCGTCTCCTCACGTTCGACGGCACCGTCGGTCTGCTGGTACTTCTCGTAGCCAAACAATCTCCACCTTTGCATCGACACGCTGCGCCGGGTAACTCTGTGCTCGGCCGAGGCGCGCAGGAAATAGCGCGCAGTTTCTTCGTCTCGGGTCCGCAGGGTCATCGTGGTGTTCGGCGCCGATGCGACATCCTCCTTGAATCCTCTGTCGACTTGCATGAGTTGCGGGAGACTCTGCATGGAGAACAGAAAAGCCGTGTTCGTTCCCCGCGCGGTCTGCAGGATTTGAGCAAAGTTGCGATATCCGAACGGCGCAAACTCGTCCAGCACCACACTGAACATCGGCCGGTTGGTGCGCAGTCTTTGCTCCTCACTCTCATACCGCTTGCCAATGACCAGTTGCAGGTTTTGCAGAAGCATCTTCCCCAGTGACCGCATGGGCTCGGGGTTCTTGTTGATGTTCAGGGACACAACCAGGATGAGTTCCTGATCGATTACATCGTCAAGCGACAGTAACTGCTCGTACGGCCCGGTCAGAACGCTAAGCTGGTCGTCGAGAAAGGTCATGCACTCATTGAGCAGTCCCTGGATCTTCTGCACGCGCTCCCGGTCTGTGAGGGAGGTGTAGAGATTCCGGACTGACATCTCGAAGTTGAGGCGGCGCTGCGTGGGAAGCGACGACTCCAGGGCGATGCGTTTACGAGCCTTCTCGACCTGCTCTCTCATGACCCGCACGTCCATCGCCATGACGAGTACGTCGTAGAAGTTGAATTTCAGACCTGTGTAGAAGAGCACGCGCACGATGTCGGCCAGGTAGTTCAGTTGGTGCTTGGCGAAAAATTCCTTCCGCAAATTGAATGACCCAAAGATCATGCTGACGATCGGCATGTACTCGTCATCGGCACACTGGAACGGGTTGTAGCGAACGGAGAGGTCCGGGCGCGCAGGGTTCAGCAGCCTGAGCTGATGCAGCCGGCCCGCCCGGTGCACGTGCGGCAGCAGGTCATGGAAGAACTCAAGGTCGCCCTTGCCGTCGAAGATGACCATCGGCAACCGGTGCGGCTCATCTGGCGGACCAACTACGCGTGCGAGATCCTGCGAGATAATGTTCCGCAATAGCGTGGTCTTGCCAGTTCCGGTCATGCCCAGCACGATCGCTTGCATAACGCGTACGCGGTCAGACCAGTACCAGGGCTGACCGTGAATGTCGTATCCGAGAACGACCGCATTCCGCTGCCACGCTTCAGTGACGATTCGTTCGTCACGCTTCCGAGAGACGACTATCGGAGGATGGGGCCATTCCATTTCTCGCCTGGACCGTCGCGTGACCCACAGAATCGTCCCGCCGAAGACGGCAAAGGCGACAATAATAAGGTAGGTGGCCAGTTCGGCCAGTTGACGGGTCGTGAGGTAGTACCGCTCGCGCGCAAGATACCAGGCAAACCAAGCCCCCAACATGAGGACCAGAGCGACTAGGATTTCGCCGCTTTCCAGCAGAGGAGGATGGTGGTGGCGGTCGGCGTAGGAATCCCTCATCATGACGGCGCCCATGCTTTAGTTCCAGAAATTGAAGTAGAGAATGGCTCCGACAGCCGCCAACAAGACAACGCAGGAGAGCACAAACCACCTTTGTGGTCTCGCGACCGACGTCGGCTCGAACGGGTTTGGCGGTTCCAACAGGCGATTTGCCAGGGTATTGCGGAAACCGAGGTCGAACCGTTTCTGCAGAGCGCCTCGCAACATCACGTAAACCTCCTTAGGTGTGATCTCGTCCGCCATGTCCTAACGCACCAGGAAGGCCATGATCTGGTCTCGGGAGTCGTTACCAAACTGAAAGCGCAACACGGTGGGCTCCGTGCTCGGCGGCAGGCGTACTGCGACTACACCCAGGGACTCCTGGCCTGGCGCCAGATGAGAGGACTGCACGTGGCCTTCGAGAACTGCCACTGGAATCTGCTGCTTAGCCTTCAGCCGTGCTGCTTCCCTTTCCCCTAATTGCGAGCCCACCAGGCTGTAAAGGGATTGCGGGTAGTGCGCTCCGGTTAGCGCATAGACCTGGGGCGTTGCCAGCTCGTAGGCGTGGGCACTCCGGTTGCGGACGGCGTACCGGACCAGCATGCGCCCATCCCGTTCGTAAAGATCTCGAATGACAACTTCGACTGGCTTCTTGGTGGGCTTGGCTGACTCCAGCCTTACTGGCCTTCCGGCCAGCAACACCTCTGACGGCGAGGGTTGTAGCGGCGCAAGGCTGGCGGGTTTTGGCTGGATGACTGGGACAGATAACTGATCCACCGCAAAGTCCATCGAGCCGACCGCCCCAGCCGGCTCCAACTCATAATTCAGACGTTGGGATGCCGTCCAGATGAACAGATTTGTGGAGACATCCGGCTCGGTTGGCTGAAGGAAGACCTTGTTTTCCCTCCACTCGACTTTGAAGGATTGACTGCCTGTAGCGACTTGAATGACGGGCTCGCGAAGCTCGATCACCGTCAGATGGTTGAGGGCGGTCTTGAGGTGAACAATCCGACTACCGTCGCTCGTTTCGCGTTCAATCTTTTGTCCGAATACCGGTATGGTTGCCGTGACCAGCACCACAATAATAAGGATGGTCGGGATCCGTTTCATAATCTGTTCCTCCTAACGATGGCTCATTTGCCTTGAGTGCCCGGTCACAACTGGTTGTGGCCCAGGAGGTTTCGAGGCGAACCTCCTGGACCGTTGTATTAGTTGGGTGATCCCGGCATCGCGACCCTCCCCTTCGGGACTTCGGGGCGCCGCTGGGTTCCGGGAAATGTGACCATCCCGTCCTGTACCTCGCTCCGGCCGGGCTGGATGGGGAAAGTACGAACTCGCTCAATCACCACGGGCGAGCCCTGCGCGTCCCGCTCACGGAAGACCTCACCTTTCCTGGTCACTTGGGCCAGGAAAATCAGGCGTTCGTGGAGCTGACCTTCACCGTTGGTGAAGTGGCTGACCAGGAAGATCCGCCCTTCACGATCGATTTCCACTTCGCCGTCGCAGAGACTCGGAATCTCCACGGTGACGGGACGCCCTCCCGTGCGTGCGGCTATTTGGTCTACGACTTCTTGCGGGAACCCGTAGAACACAATCGACCCCGTTCCGGGTACAAATTCATGTTCCGGATCTGGTCGTCTGTCTCGACACACAATTGCGTGCAAGGCAGAGAGATAGGCCA
>Ga0070741_10002416_pt1 | contig 50394 bp, 49 predicted proteins | sample Coa_R1_4_FD_66440 | JGI IMG/M metagenome (GOLD analysis project Ga0070741, IMG submission 66440) | Surface soil microbial communities from Centralia Pennsylvania, which are recovering from an underground coalmine fire - Coalmine... | ecosystem: Environmental > Terrestrial > Soil > Unclassified ... | reverse complement strand
TTACTGTGTAAGGCGGGTATGTAGGGATTACGAAGGTACCGCAACGGTTAAACCCAAGGTCAAAAGCTTAACGCAGAGGATGCAGAGAAGCAGAGGAGGTTTAAGTTATTTGGTAACAGGGGGTTGTGGTTTTGCGGGTGACGTCAGACAGAAAATCAAAAGATTAACGCAAAGGGCGCAGAGAAGCAGAGGAATGCGGATCACGGTCGTGGTTGAGGAGCTTTGGACAAACTCGATAGAGGGGATGACGTCGGGTTCCTTCGTGACGGCAGACGAAAAATCAGAAGATTAACGCAGAGAGCGCAGAGAAGCAGAGCAATGCGGATCACGGTCGTGGTTGAGGAGCTTTGGACAAACTCGATAAGGGGAGGGCGTCGGGGTCCTTCGACTCGCGCTCCCTCGCAAGCTCGGTCGCGCTCGCTCAGGATGACATCGCGTTAAAGGACTCCTGCATTGAGGTTAGTACATGCCGAGTTCGCTGGTGGAAGGGCGGGTCATCAGATCGTGAATGGCGTCACGCGGGGACTTGCCCTGCTGCAGGATGGCGTGCATTTGCTCGGTGATGGGCATTTCGACACTGTATTTGCGAGCAAGACCGACGGCGGCATTGGTGGTGAGAACGCCTTCAGCGACCATGCCGCGCATGCCGGCGATGATCTCGGGCAACTTGCGGCCACGACCCAGTTCAACGCCGACGGTGCGATTGCGGGAGAGGTCGCCGGTGCAGGTAAGGACGAGATCGCCGAGACCGGCGAGTCCAGCCATGGTTTCGCTGCGCGCGCCGCAGGCCACGGCCAGGCGGGTCATTTCGTGGAGACCACGCGTAATGAGCGCAGCCACGGTATTGTGGCCGAGGCCGAGGCCGCCGCAGATACCGGCGGCGATGGCAATCACATTCTTGAGTGCGCCACCCAATTCCACACCTACAACGTCATCGTTGGTATAGACGCGAAATGAGGGATCACTGAACTCGCGCTGCACGGCGTGAGCGAGATCGTCGTCGTCCGAGGCGATGGTAATCGCCGTGGGATCGCCGCGAGCCACTTCGCGTGCGAAGGAAGGGCCGCTCAAAGCGCCAAGCCGGGGACGGAATTTTTTGCCATTCGATTGCAGGACTTCCGTAATCACCTCCGTCATGCGCAGCAGGGTTTCGTTCTCGACACCTTTGGTGGCGCTGACGAAGAGCATGTCGGCGGATAAAGTAGAGGCGATTCCCTGGAAGACGCGACGGCAATGATGGGAAGGCATGACGCTAACGATGATCTGGGCGCCGCGCAAGGCGGTGCGAAGATCGTTAGTGGCGACCACATTTTCGGGAATCGGATGGCCGGGGAGAAAAAGCTCGTTGACGTGATTTGCAGAGATCGATTCGCAAACTTCTTTTTCGAGCGCCCAGAGAGAAACGCGATGCTGCCGGTTGCGGCCGAGCACGATAGAAATTGCCGTGCCCCAGGCGCCAGCGCCGATGACCGCGATCTGGCTCATCGCCAACCTCTCATCCAGCCCTCCGCTGCAAACGCGGCTCACAACGGGCGAGAAGGCGTCCGATGTTCTGGTGGTGCTTGGCAATGATGAGAGCGGAGGAAGCAGCCATGAACGCCAACAGGAGCGGAGAGTTGAAGTACGAGTGAGTGAGATAGGCGAGCAGGGGAAGCGCCGCGATGGCAATGATGGAGCCGAGGGAGACGTAGCGGAAAGCGAGAAGCAGGGCAAAGAAAATGAGGAGAGCGAAGAGAACAATTTTGGGGATGATGGCGAGATACGCGCCGACACCGCTGGCGACGCCTTTGCCGCCGCGAAACCTGAGCCACACGGGAAAAATATGACCGGCGATGACACAGAATGCGGCGAGGCCGCTCATGAAGGCGAAATCGGTTCCCCAGGAACCGGGGGGGGCGCCGCCAAAATTGGAGAGGGCAATCAGGCGAGCGATCATCACGGCGATAAAGGCTTTTCCGCCGTCGAAAAAAAGAGTTACGAATCCAAGGAGCGGGGCGGAGCGGGCGACGTTGGTGGCACCGATGTTGCCGCTGCCGGTCTGTCGGACGTCGGTGCCGCGGAAAATACGCATCAGGATGTAGCCGAAGGGGATCGAGCCCAGAAGATACGAGATCAGCGCGGTGGCGAGGATATTCGTCATTAGGAAAAGGGGAAGCGCTCCAGCTTCGTGTAGTGAGCGCCTTTGGGCGACAGTTTACTCTCGTAAAGAAAAAATTCGCGAGCCGCCATGGTACCGAAATCGAGGGGCGGCAGGGCGGACAATTTTTCCTGCACGGTCTGAAATTTATTGTTGGGGCGGTCGCCAGGACTTCGGTGCGGCCGTCCAGAACCGGAGCGGGCCAGGGTGAGATGCGGACTGAAAGCTCGTTTTTCTTCAGGGATGCCGAGGCGCGTAAGGGCGAGGTCTACGGATTGTGAAAGATCGGCCAATTGCGGCCCGCTTTCGATTCCGACCCAGAAGACGCGCGGAGACTTAGCCGTGGGGAAATAACCGTAGCCGCGAAAGGAAACGTCGAACGGACTGGTGGGTTGAATGGAGCGAAGAGATTGCTTCATCTCGTCCAATTTTTCCGGACGCTGCTCGCCGATAAATTTGAGGGTGATGTGCATGTTCTCTGGCCGAGCCCAGTTCAGGTCTGGGGCGAAGCCGCGCACGCCTTCAAGAAACAGAGCGAGGCGCTGGCGGATGGCATCGTCAATGTCGAGAGCAACAAAGAGGCGCATAAAAAAGCTACTAGCTACTGGCGGCTAGCTTCTGGCTTGAAGCTGGCACCCAGCACATCCGGGTTCAAGCTGGAAGCTCGTGGCTAGAAGCTACCTGGCTTTACATCAATTTTCTTCGCACCATATCCAAGGCCTGCTGCGAGGCCCACCAGCGGACGCGCTCGCGGTCGCCGGGAAAGCGGCGCTCGACCACGTCGGCGGATTCGTCGTCGGCGATGGCGTGGAAGACAAGTCCCACGGGCTTTTCCGGGGTACCGCCGGTAGGACCAGCTACGCCGGTCACGGCCAGACCAATGCTTGCGTGGCAGCGCTTGCGGATGCCCTGCGCCATGCTGAGGGCGACTTCGCGGCTAACGGCTCCATGCTCTTTGATTAGCTTTGCCGGGACATCGGCAAACTCTGTTTTTAATTCGTTGGAGTACACGATGGCGCCACCGGCGAAATAGCGCGAGCTGCCGCTCATGGAGGTAATGCGCTCGCCGATCAAACCGCCGGTGCAAGATTCTGCGACGGCAATGCTGGCGCCGCGCATTTGCAAGTAATAGCCCACGATTTGCTCCAAGGATTCGCCTTGCGTGGAGAAAATAAAATCATCGAGCTCGTCCTCGATCTGGCCGGCGAGTTTGTCCACCCGGTGTTGCGCGGTTTCGAGGGCATCGGCACGAGAGCGGAGGTGGATTTCGACGGCGCCGGGGCCGGCAAGGATAGTCGTCTCGACCAGCGGCTGGCGGGTGTAGATAGGGGCAATGCGGGAGTCGAGTTGCGATTCGGGCAGCATGGCGACTTTTAAAAGACGGGTGGCGATGAAGCTCTGCGGGATGCGCTGACGGAGGCGATCCATGACCTGCTGCTCGAAGAGAGGCTCGAGTTCGTGCGGAGGGCCGGGAAGGAGCATGAGGATTTTTTCCCGACCGTCAAAACTGCCGCTGATCCACTGTCCGGGAGCGGTGCCACGTGGGTTGGGAAGAACGATGGCGCCGGCAATGATGTCGGCCTGGCGGGCGTTGTTTTCCGGCATCGCCATGCGGCGCGAAGCGAACCGCTTGTGCAGTTCCGCGACAAACTCATTATCGCGACGAAGCTCGAGGTCGAGGGCACCGGCGACGGCTTCGCGGCTGAGATCGTCTTCCGTGGGACCAAGCCCGCCCATGATGAGGACGAGGTCAACGCGGGTGAGGGCCTGCAGGACGGCGTTCTTGATGTGCTCGAGACGGTCACCGACCAACGTCTTGAAGATGACTTCGACACCCAGTTCGTTAAGTTTTTTGGTTAAGAAAAGGGAATTGGTGTCCTTGCGAAAAGGGGTTAACAGCTCCGAGCCGACGGCGATGATCTCGGCGTCCACGATAGCAGTGTAACAATGGCAGTTGCAGGCAAACAAAAAGGGCGCGAATTGCTTCGTGCCCTTTTGGCCAATTCCAACTTCTAAATACTGATCAGGCTTCTGCCATTTGCGGTCTTCCGCTCCAGCCGTGCAGGCCCTGTTTCAAAATCCAGCGCACTACGTTGGAGTTGTTGTAGTAGTAGCCCAGCACGTACTGGCAGGTGGAGAGGCAGTGCGAGTTGCACACCTTCTTCATCTCGTCGAGTTGCTCGAAATCGAACTTCGGCTCTTCGATCTTGCCCCAGTCCGTTTTGGCCGAATACATGGGGAAGCATGGCGCCAGGGTGCCGTCGGTGCGGATCACGCAGGAGTTGTGTCCGGCGCGGCAGTTCCACGGATACGTGATGCCGCGCATGAAGTCTTTCATCTTGCGCAGGTGGTCCTTGGAATTCACCATGATGTAACCCTGGGCGTTTTTCTCGATCAGCCAGTCCAGAACTTCGTCCACGCGCGGCCAGTCTTCCGGCCGGATGTAGGTGACGTTGTCGTTCAGGTGCTGGAAGTGCGTCTGCTCGATATAGGGTGGTTCGTTGATGTGGATGTCGGTCGAGATGCCGTTGTCGTGCCCGATCTCGGTCAGCAGTTTCACGTCTTCAAGGTTGTGGCGGCACATGTTGGTGTTGAACACGATCATGTAGCCGTACTTGCGCTGCTGCTTCACCAGATAACGGAACTGCTTTTCGATGCGCTTGAAGTTCTTGGCCAAGCCGGGCTTTTCCTCGATGCAGTCCACCGCCAGGTTGATAGCGGCAACGCCTCGGTCGCCCACTCTGTCGATGAAGTCTTCATTCATCAAAATGCCGTTGGTGGGCAGGTACACGAAGAAGCCATTCTTGGTGCCGTAATCGACGACCTTCAGAATCAAGTCGCGCCGCAGCAGGGGCTCGCCGCCCATGATGGCGATGACGCGGCAACCGACATCTTTCAGCCAGTCGATGGAGCGGATCGCCGTCTCCTCGGTCATGCCCTTGACTTTGTTGTTGAAGGCCCAACAGTAGTGGCAGTCCACGTTGCATTTCCACTCCGTGAACAGGTAGGAAAGCAGCGGGCGGAACTGGTCGGACATGACCCGCGATTGAACGTACGGCACGAACCAGCGACGAAAGGCGCGAAGGAAGTTATTCGCGTGATAGCTTCCAGTCTGCAATTCCGGCATTTAACCCTCTCTTACGGTTGATTGATGCAAGCTTAGTGGTGCAGTTGGTAAACCCGGGTCATACGGATATCCCGGCGCACCCACCCCACTATCACGAACTAAACATTTAAGATAATCACGCGAGACGACATCTGGAGAAGCAAAAACTGTTGAAAATCCACAAGTTGCAGCGTATTGCAGGCTACGGTAATCGAACTGTAACACGCAGGGGCTAAACGGAATGTCGAAAAGCGAGCGCGAAGCCTGGAACCGCCGGTACGGGGAGGGTTCCCATCGCTCGAAAAAGCCTGATCCCTTTCTGCTGCAAGCATTTGAGGAGTATATCGGGCCGGAGTTCCCGGATGGGGGTGCAGCTCTCGATGTGGCCGGGGGAGTAGGCCGCCACGCCATCTGGATGGCGCGGAGAAACTGGAAAGTTACCCTTACAGATATCTCCGAGGTGGGACTCGCCCAAGCGCGAAAGAATGCAGGTGACGTCGCGAGACGGATCAGCTTCGTCGCCGCCGACCTGCAGGAAGTCTCCTCGGGTTCGCCGCGAGCTGCCTTGCGGCTTGGCCGTTCGGCGTACGACTTGATCACGGTATTTTTCTATCTGGAACGGACGCTCTTTCCACACCTTCTACGCGCGCTCAAGCCCGGCGGATTCCTGATTTACAAGACGTACACCCTCGAGCAGAGAAAATTTGAGGGCGGGCCATACAATCCTCGGCGCCTGCTCAAGCCGAATGAATTGCTGGAGGCGTTCTCATCGCTGCGGGTATTGCATTACCGGGAGACCATACGCGAGCGCGGCATCGCGGAATTCCTGGGTCGCAAGGCTTAATTCACCACAGAGGACACAGAGACACAGAGACACAGAGAAGAACCAACCACAAAGGACACCAAGTATCACGAAGGGACGTCAACACTACATCAGGTGAGCGGCTCTGGATTCCTTTGTGGTCCTTCGTGACCTTTGTGGTTGATTGGTTTTTCTCTGTGATCTCTGTGTCCTCTGTGGTGAAGATGGTGTTCTGTGGTGAAATAGGAAAGATGCCTACGAAGAAGCACCACGGCCGGGGACACAGCCCGCACCAGAAAAAGAATTTCTGTTTTGCCTGCGGGCACAGCAATCCCGACGGCATGCGCCTGAAGTTTTCCTTCGACGAGGCAGGGAAGCGCTTCATCAGCCGCTTTCGCCTCAGCAAGCGCTACACGGGGCCGCCGGGACATGCCCACGGCGGCATCATTGCCACTATCTTGGACGAGGCCATGGGCAAGGTGAACAAGATTCGCCAGGTGATCGCTCTTACGCGGGACATCGAAATTGACTATCTGAAACCCGTGCCCCTGGGGAAACCGCTGCGCGTGGAGTCATGGGAACTGCGGGTGCGCGGACGACGGCACATCAATACCGCCGAAATCCTGAATCAGGGCAACGAAGTGCTGGCGCGGGGACGGGGAACGTTCATCGCGATCGATCCCCAGCGCATGTTTGCGAAACACTTGAGAAGCGGCACTTAGCCGTTAGCACTTAGCCAACCGGCGGCGCGTCGCACTGCCTGCACATTAGTTCAGGGCTAAATGCTAAGTGCTAACTGCAAAGTGCCGTTCCTCCAGTGCTAAAATTGAAGTAGTTCCTGCCCACGAAAGAGGCTTCTTATGTCCGAGCACAACGGAAATTCCAGCCTTCGTCTAAAGACCGGCCTGGCGGAGATGCTGAAGGGCGGCGTCATCATGGACGTCACGAACGCCGACCAGGCGACCATAGCCGAGCGCGCCGGCGCTGTAGCGGTGATGGCGCTGGAACGCGTGCCCGCGCAGATTCGCGCCGAGGGTGGCGTGGCCCGCATGGCTTCGCCCAAGAAGATTCGGGAGATCATGGAAACGGTTTCCATCCCAGTCATGGCGAAGTGCCGTATCGGACATTTTGCCGAGGCCCAGATCCTGCAGGAACTCGGGGTGGACTACATCGACGAATCCGAGGTGTTGACCCCCGCGGATGAAGCGCACCATGTTGACAAGCACGCCTTCCGTGTTCCATTCGTTTGCGGCGCGCGCAACCTGGGTGAGGCGCTGCGGCGCATCTCTGAGGGCGCAGCCATGATCCGCACCAAGGGCGAGGCGGGAACCGGTGACGTCGTGCATGCCGTGAAACACATGCGCGCCATCGTGCAAGAGATGAAGTTGCTGACGGTGCTCAGCGAAGAAGAGCTCTACGCGAAGGCCAAAGATCTGCAGGCCCCCCTGGAAGTGGTTCGCATGGTGGCGAAAGCAGGGAAGCTTCCCGTCCCCAATTTTTCGGCGGGAGGCATTGCGACTCCGGCGGATGCTTCGCTGGTCATGCAGCTCGGCGCCGAATCTGTGTTCGTTGGTTCGGGAATCTTCATGAAAGATTCCACCAACTTCGCCGAGCCCGAAGAGGCGGAGCGCCGCGCCCGGGCGATTGTGCGCGCCACCACGCATTACAACGACCCTAAAGTATTACTTGAGGTCAGCGAAGATCTGGTCGGCGCCATGAAAGGCCTGGCCGTCGGCGCCCTGGCCGAAGCCGACATGCTGCAAAAACGGGGCTGGTAAGAATCAGCAGCTGGCACTTAGCCGTTAGCATTTAGCCGGCTACGGACTGTCAGCTAAACGGTGAAACTAACGGCTACCGTCTTACTTACGTTGGCGTTTAGCCATGACTCTTCGCTGGCTAAAGGCTAAGTGCCAATTGCAAACTGCTATTTCACTCCCTTCGCCGCATCCCACGAGCCCTGCTCCTTCCGCACCATGACAATCTCACCCAGGTGGTAGGCGGTGTGCGTGCCGATGCGAGCGACCGTCGGAGCCCACGCCTGTAGTTTCTTTTCGTCGGCGCTCTCCACGACTTTTTCCAACTCGGTCGTGACCTGGTCGAGTTGCTGGACGGTTTCGGCCCACTTCTTGGGATCGTAGCCATTGAACGTATCGTCGTTATTGCCGCTGAATTTCTCGGGCGTCTTGCCTTGGAATTTGGCCAACGATTGTCGGTCCCAAAAAAGAATATGGTAGACCAGCTGCCCGACGGAGTGATTGCCTTTGCCATCGGTCCAACTGGCCTGCTCGGGGGTTAATCCCGCGACGGCGGTCTGGGCGCTGACAAACCAGTCCTGCTTGTTGTGGGTGGTCTGCAGTTGCTCCACCAGGATGCCCCTTAACGTGGTCGGCTTCTTCTCTTGCCCCAAGACATAAACCGGCAACAACAGCAACGTAAGTACAACCATTCGCTTCATCACAGGATTTGTTCTCCTCACCGGAAATTCGAATCTCGACATGATAGACGTGCACTCCCCCGGATTGGCTAGCAGCTCTGCATCCGCCATTTGTGTCAGACATCTAAAATAGTCGTTGGCTGACACTGACAGCCGAGCTGCCAACAACCAAAGACTAACGACCATGAAGATCGGTGTACTCGCCCTGCAGGGTGATTTCGACGCGCATCGCAAGCGGCTCGAGGAGCTCGACGCCGACGTCATGCTGGTGCGCAAGCCGGAGCAACTCGACCAAGTGGATGCCCTGATCATTCCGGGGGGCGAGTCCACTACGTTCCTGAAATTGCTGGGGGACGAAGGGGTAAAGAAACTTCGCGCATTTGTGCACACGAAGCCGACCTTCGGCACTTGTGCGGGGGCAATCCTCCTCGCGACGGAAATCGAGAATCCCGCGCAGCAAGGTCTGGGCGCGCTCGACATCTGCATCCGTCGCAATGCCTATGGACGTCAGCTTGAAAGTTCCATCCGTGAAGGCAAGTTCAACAACGCACCCCTGGAGATGGTCTTCATCCGCGCTCCGAGAATTGAACGAGTCGGGGAAGGCGTTGAAGTTCTGGGGGAAGAGGGAAACGATCCCGTGCTGGTGCGCAAAGGCAAAGTCATGGCGGCGACGTTCCATCCCGAGCTGAGCGAGGACACCCGGGTGCACAGGGCGTTTCTCGATCTTGTCCGCAACGGAAGACTAACTTAAACCCGCAAAGGACACGAAGGATCACGGAGGTAAAAACAAGAGTTCGATCCTTCCAGCGCACCGGCCTGTTCTTGCCTGAACAAGTAAGAGACCTTCGTGGAACTTCGTGTCCTTTGTGGTTAAGTCCTGTGTTGTCTGTGGTGAGCTGGTTTCGCGATATACTGCGGACAGATGTCGGGTGCGCCTTCTAAAACGTTCTACCTCGAGACGTTTGGCTGTCAGATGAACGTCCACGATTCCGAGAAGGTGGTCGGAACCCTGATTTCACAGGGGTATCAGCAGGTCCCCACGGTGGAGCAGGCCGACCTGATTCTCTACAACACCTGTTCCATTCGCGACAAAGCGGAGCAGAAAGTTTTTCATCGCCTTAACGATTTCAAGAAACTGAAGGCCCAGGGAAAAAAGTTTGGGGTGCTCGGATGCGTCGCCCAGCAGGAAGGCGAAAAGATTTTCGAGCGCGCGCCTTACGTATCGCTGGTGGCCGGCTCAGCCTCGTACCGCAATCTGCCGGAAATGCTGGTACAGCTCGAGGCAGGGAACTCGCGCGTCACCGGACTGGATGACCGGGAAACCGATCAGACTTTTGAAACCGAGTTCACGGCGCGCACCAATCCTCATCGCGGTTACATCACCATCATCGAAGGCTGCGACAAGTTCTGCGCGTACTGCGTGGTTCCCTACACGCGGGGCAAGGAGCGCAGCCGCACCTCCGATTCGGTTTTGACAGAGGCGCGCCGCATGGCTGACGCCGGCTACACGGAAGTTCAGTTGCTCGGTCAGAACGTGAATTCGTATCACGATCCTTCCGGCAAGAAATCCTTTGCGGAGTTGCTGACGGTGGTGGGCGAAGTTCCAGGCATTCGCCGGGTGCGCTTCACCACATCGCACCCGCGCGATTTCGGCCGCGACATCGTGGAGGCAATCGACTCCTCGCCCAATCTTTGCGACCACGTGCATTTGCCCGTCCAGAGCGGCTCTTCGCGGCTGCTTGGGCTGATGCAGCGGCTCTACGATCGCGAGCAGTACCTGGAAAGAATCGAGTGGATTCAATCCGCACGGCGCAAAATCAGCATCACAACCGACGTGATTGTCGGGTTTCCGGGCGAAACCATGGCTGACTTCGAGGAGACACTTTCCTTGCTCGACCAGGTGCAGTACGACGCGATTTTCGCCTTCAAGTATTCACCCCGGCCCAACACCCCGTCGCTGAAATTCATCGATGCCATTTCCGACGAAGAAAAGATACGGCGGTTGGCCGTCCTCAACGAAAAACAGCGCGAAATCCAGAGACACAATTACCAGAAACACCTCGGGGAAGTTCTTGAAGTGATGGTCGAGGGGCACAACTCCGCCCGCGGGCAGTGGATAGGACGAACGTCACAGAATAAGACACTAAATTTCGTCGCGCCCGGGACGATTCAGCCTAAAATCGGCAGCTATGCGCCGGTGCGGGTGACCGCCATTTTCCCCAATAGCCTGGTAGGCGAATGGGCGGGCGTGCCGTCCAATGAGAGGACTGTACAGTAGTTTTGGAGGAGCGGTCCGAGGAGAACACATGATGGAAATCGAGATGAAAATTCGCGGGCTCATGATGGACCCGGTCACTAACATGCCCATCGTAATTCTCAAGGACACAGGCGGCGATTCGGTGCTGCCCATCTGGGTTGGAATTTACGAAGCGAATGCCATCGCCCTCGAGATCGAGAAAGTCAGCACGCCGCGGCCCATGACCCACGACCTGATCAAGAATGTGCTGACCGGCCTGGATACGCAGGTCCACAAAGTGGTGGTTACCGAGTTGCGCGACGACACGTTTTTTGCCGTGATCTGGCTGGAGCGCGATGGCCACATCGTCAGCATTGATTCGCGGCCTTCGGACGCCCTGGCGCTGGCCTTGCGGGTGGATTGCCCCATTTTTGTCGAGGATGAGGTGCTGAAGTCGTCGAAGCTGGCCAGCCAGGTCTCCGACCGCGTGTCCGCCGAGGAACTGCGCAAGTGGCTCGAGAATCTCAATGACGAGGACCTCGGGCGATACAAGATGTGAGGCAGCACTCAGCAGTCAGCAGTCAGCACTCAGCATTCAGCCAGCCAAGCTTGTCAGGCAGTCCAGTGTTGATCTTGGCCAAGCTCCGTAAGTGGCTGAATGCTGACTACTGATGACTGAGTGCTGATTCACCATGCCCGATCCCGCCTCACAACTCCAGTGCATCTACGCCGCGGGATTCGAGCTGCAAACATTCGAGCGTTTCCCAAAATCCATCGGAGTCGTCCGCGACAATTGCATTGCACTGCTTGAAGCCACACCTGAAGGCTTGAGAATGGTGGGCACGCCCGGGTGGCGCATGGGCGAAGTCATGGGCGTGCTGGTGGAGAGGGAAGGCCGCCAGATTTTTCAGGCCAAGTCCGAGCTGATCGAGGCGACCCCCGAGCGATTGGAGATTTTGAGCCGCTTCCGGTCGGATCTGGAGAAGCTGCTGGCGGGCGGCAATTCGGAGCCACATCCCTAGCGCCATATTCTTAGTTTTACATAATACTTCTTATCGGACGTTGGAGCTGCTAGCCTCTGGCTGCTAGCTTCTAGCCAACAACGGCTGCAATCTCCAGCAGCGTCTACTGGCTGAAGGCTTCCTTCTTCTCCGGCGAGCCCGTCAGCACGATCTTGGGATGGAATAAGGTTCCGGCGATTCTGGTCACAATCGCCACCAGCTCACCCTGTCCATAAAACACTTTCACCTGGGGCGCCCGGGAAAAATCCGGCAGGTTCACGGCGCGGCCGTTACGGATGTACGCGACGATTTCATCGGTACCGGTGACGCTGGGCATGTGCGGGAGAAGCTTGCGGGGGTGAACCAGGATGCGCTCCATGGGCGGCAGATCGAGCATGCCCGGGGCGTCTTCTTCGGCCTTGGCAGCAGCCGCGACCTCCTCAATGGTGTGTGCGTCCTCCAGGGTGAATTCGGCCACCGCGGTACGCCGCAAAGACGATAAATGGGCCCCACAGCCCAGTAGGGTTCCCATGTCATGCGCCACCGACCGCATGTAGGTTCCGGATGAGACATGCGCATGGAACCGGGCGCGCTCACCGTCGAAGTCGAGGATCTCGAATTTCTTAATCTCAACCTTTATGGGCTCAAGTGTTACTTCACGGTTCTTGCGGGCCAGTTTGTAGGCCGGGACGCCGCCCACCTTCTTGGCGGAAAAGCGCGGCGGCATCTGTTCGATCATTCCCCGAAAGCGGCCTGCCGCCTCGCGCACATCCTTCAGCGAGCAGCGAACTGGCTGGGGCGGGCCCAACGGGTCACCTTCGGAGTCGTAGGTTTCGGTGGCAAAACCAAATCGTATCTCGCCCTCGTATTTCTTCTCAGACGCCGTATAAAACTGGGCCAGGCGAGTCATCCGCCCGGTCACTAGCGGCAGAACGCCGGTCGCCAGCGGGTCCAGTGTTCCCATGTGACCGACCGAACGCTCGTGCAGGATGCGGCGCAACCGGTTAACCACATCGTGCGAGGTCAATCCCGCCGGCTTATCGATTACGAGGACTCCGTGCATTCTGCTATCGTGGACGCGAGGAGCACTCCCGGTCAACTTCGCCCGTGGATTTTTCGCGCCGTCCGCACCACCCGGACAATCGAAAATCTGAAAGCTCTGAACGATGATTCCTATCCGCGACGATACGCCGCGCTTCTCCAAGCCCTACGTTACGTATTTCCTCATCGCCCTGAATACCCTGGTGTTTCTTTACGAGCTCACGCTGCCACCGCGCAATCTGGACGGCCTGATGTACCTGTTCGGGGTCGTACCCACGAGTGTGCGGGCCATGCTGCATGGTGTGGAAGGCATCAATCCCGCAACCGCGCTGGTACCCATTCTCACGTCGATGTTTCTGCATGCCTCCTGGCTGCACCTGATCGGGAACATGTGGGTGCTTTGGATTTTCGGCGACAACATTGAGGATTATCTCGGGCACTTCAAATACCTGGTCTTCTACATTCTGGCCGGAATTGCCGCGTCGCTGGCTCATATCGCTCTGAATTCGCACTCGCGGATTCCGAGCGTGGGTGCAAGCGGAGCAATTGCCGGGATCATGGGGGCATATTTTGTGCTGTATCCCCGAGCCAAAGTGCTGACCCTGGTACCGCTCATCGTATTCTTTACGTTTTGGTGGTTACCAGCTTGGATCGTATTGGGTTACTGGATATTGATCCAGTTCGTCAGCGGGGCTGCGACCGCCATCGCCTATTCAAACCAGACTGCCGGAGGGATCGCGTTTTGGGCTCACGTAGGGGGATTCGCCGCCGGCATCCTCATGATCAAACTCTTTCCCGAACGCGCGCAGCGGGTGAGATATGGAACGTGGTAAGGAGCATTTAGCACTTAGCACTTAGTCAAACCGGAGTTCGATAAGTGGCTAAGTGCGAAATGCTAAGTGCTAAATGCTCCCGGCGGTGGGCGTCACCGTGATCTCTTCCACCGTGCTGTCATCGGGCAGGAGCAACGCATCCAGCACTGCGCGCGCCACCGTCTGCGGACGCAGCATCCGGTTCCGCGGCGCCTCCGGCATGAATTGATCCCAGATCTCGGTATCGGTGGGACCGGGCATGAGCGCGATCACGCGGATGCCGCGCTCACGCACTTCCTCGCGCAAGGTGTTCGTGAAACCTAGCCCGCCGTGTTTGGAGGCGCAATATGCCGCCTCACCGGCAAACACGCCCTTCGCCGCCACCGAGAGATTGTTCACGATGGCGCTGCCGCGCTTCATCAGCGGAAGCGCCGCCCGGGTACAGAGAAACACTCCGGTGAGATTGGTGGCAATCACGTCTTGCCAAACGCGCGGCGAGAGCCGGTCCACCTGGGCCATAGCGTGTGACATTCCAGCGTTGTTGATAAGGAAGTGGAGCTGTCGGAATTCCTTTTTGATGGCGGCGAACAGGGCATCGACGGAACGTTCGTTCCCCACATCGCACGTTTTCGCCAGCAGGCGAATTCCCTGCCGCTCCAGTTCCCTGCCCGCTTTTTTTAGAGGAGAGGCATGTCGAGCGGTAATGATGAGATCGCACCCCTCGGCCGCGAGAGCCGTGGCAATCGCCAATCCAATGCCCCGGCTGGCGCCGGTGATAAGCGCAATTTTCCCCCTGAGCGATCGCGTGGCCGGAACACTTGCCTTGGATTTTTTCTTAGCTGCAGCGCGCCGCACCGCTGTTAGTTCCCGTTCGGCCGCTGCCGAATGAGGGACAAGAACTCCGACCGTGTCTCCTGCTCGTTGCGGAACACGCCCAGCATGGCGGAAGTCACGGCTGCCGAGTGTTGCTTCTCGACACCACGCATCATCATGCAGAGGTGCCGCGCCTCGATCACGACGCCGACGCCCTGGGGTTCAATCGCGCTCTGAATGCACTCAGCAATTTCCGTAGTCAGGCGTTCCTGCACCTGCAGCCGCCGTGAGAACACTTCCACGAGGCGGGGGATTTTGCTCAGTCCGATCACCTTGCCGTTGGGGATATAAGCCACGTGCACCTTGCCGAAGAAGGGCAACATGTGGTGCTCGCAAAGGCTGAACATCTCAATGTCTTTCACGATCACCATCTCGTCGTAGCTGACGGTGAAGAGCGCGCCCTGCAGAAGCTTGGCCGCATTTTCCTTGTAACCCTTGGTGAGAAACTCATAGGTGCGCTGCACTCTCTCCGGAGTGCGCACCAGGCCTTCGCGCTCGGGATCTTCTCCCAGCCGCACCAGCATCTCGCGAACCAGGTCTGCGAAACTGGCGCTGGTCAGCGTGGCTTCAGTTGCATGTTTGCTCACTCACTCTTCCCTGCCTTTCCCTCTAGAGCCGGACCTCATTTTCGCCGCAATATTCAAACGAGTTCATCATGGTTTCTTCGAGCCTCACCTTTTCCAGATGAGCCGGGGAGAAGCCGCGCTGCACAATTTCAAAAATGCGCAGGCAGAGATTCTCCGTCGTAGGCACGGCGGCGGTGAAATCGCCTACTGTATTGAGATTCTCGTGGTCAAAGCGTTGCAGGATTTCTCGCTCCACGAAGGAATCCAGGTCAGCCAGGTTGCAGACCATGCCGGTCGCGGAATCCACCTGCCCGCTGACCGTAACCTCAAGGGCGTAGTTGTGCCCGTGACCATAAGGGTTGTTGCACTTGCCGTAGGTGGCGCGGTTTTCCGCGTCCGACATCTCGTCGCTATGCAGCCGGTGGGATGCGGAAAACATGTATCGCCGCGTCAGGTGGGCTTTCATCGTTCTCCGTAGAAATCCACGAACAGGTCGGGCGTTTCATACAGGCGCACGCGATGCAGTTGGGCCCGCTGCAGCTTGGGCTCGAGCCGCTGCCAGACAGCGATGGCAATGTTCTCGGTCGTAGGAATCTGGTGAGCAAATTCCGGCACTTCCTTGTTGAGGAAGCGGTGGTCCATCGCGTCCAGCACTTCGCGATTCAAAATGTCCTTGAGTTCTTTGAGATCGACGACGAATCCTGAGCGCGGATCCACATCGCCTTTGACTGTGACTTCGAGCGTGTAGTTGTGCCCATGTCCATTCGGGTTATTGCACTTCCCGAAGATGCGCCGGTTCTCCTCCGGAGACAGTTCCGGATTGTGGTAGAGGTGCGACGCCGAAAACTCCGCCTTGCGTGTCAGATAGACCAATTTTTCACCCGATATTGTCATTCCGAGCGGGCTTCAAAGCATGAGGAACCTGCTTCCCTTGCCCGTAGGTGCGACCTTTCCACATTACTTCGCCACGGTGATGTGCGTTCCGCGACCGCAGCAGGAGCCACGAGAAGAACGGCAGTCCAAGGATCGCTGCCAGGTTTGCGCGCCAACCGAAATGCGCCCTGCGAATGCGCCCGAGAAACGAGACGTACACGCCGGCCGCGATGACACCCGAGATCACCGCCGGAGCGATTGCCCCGCGCGTCGCGCTAAAAACCGCAGCCGCAATCGCAGCCACGATCAGCACGAATTCGACGATCCGCATCAGCGCGAGCCGTCCAGTCGCCGGAAACAGCAATGCCAGATTCTTCGTCCAGCCATCGCGCAGTTGCGCGAAGTTGCGATACATGCGCGTGCGCACCGCATCGGCGCCAAGGCGAAAGCGAATCTTCTGTCCGGATTGCTTCAACGCTTTCGCCAGCGCGACATCTTCGAGCAGACTCCGCACAGCCGCACCCTTCGCGACGTCCAGATATTTCTCTCGCAAAATGAGCATGTACTGCCCATTCGCCGCGGCGACAGGGCTGCTGACATCACAAACCTGACTTGGACGATACGTGCGCGCCAGCTCAGCGAAGATCACCGTCATCACTGCCTTCTGCCAGAACCCATGCACTTCCTGCTCGGGAGAATAGGAGAGGAGCGCCACGCCATTGTCTTCAGCTTCGCGCACACTGCGCGCCAGCGATCCCGGCTTGTGAACCGTGTCGGCGTCGGTAAACAGCAGCCACTTACCCCTGGCTCGCTGCGCCCCGGAAAACATCGCGTTGGATTTCCCGCTCCAGCCTTCGCTCAGAGACCTCGCATCCGCCAGGATTACACCCGGAAAGGACAGGGCAATGGCGCGCGTGGCGTCTGTTGAGGCGTCGTCCACCACGACAACCTCGAACTCCAGTCCGCTCTGGCCGACGAGTGATTCCAGGCATGCGGCCACGGAAGCCTCTTCGTTCCGTGCCGGCACGATCACCGACACGACCGGGGGCGAACTCAAGTCGGTCTTCTCTGATGCTGTCATGGTCATGCGGCCGAATCAGATATTATATTCGCGTGAAGCGTTTTCTCTGGTTTCCGCTGGCCCTGCTTCTGGTTCTGGCGGGCTGCTATGGCGGCTCGCGGCCTACGCGCATCGGCAGCGCCGCCCCCGATTTCACAATTAAAGATGACGCACGCTCGGTTTCGTTACACGATCTGAAGGGAAAAGTCGTGCTGCTGAATTTCTGGGCGACCTGGTGCCCACCGTGCGTTGAAGAGATGCCATCGCTGGTCTCATTGCAAGCGAAAATGAAGGATAAAGTGACGGTGCTGGCGATCAGCGTGGATGTAGATGAAGGCGCCTACAAAAAATTCGTCAAAGACCACGGCGTGGACTTGCTCACGGTGCGCGACCCCGACGAAAAGAGCAATACCCTGTACGGGACATTTAAATATCCCGAGACCTACGTGATTGACCGCGATGGCGTCGTCCGCCGCAAGTTCGTCGGCCCCGTGGACTGGACCAGCCCCGACATCGTCCAGTACCTGAGCAAGCTGTAGGCTGCCCCCCCGCAAATAAAGTTGCTTCCGCGCCAGCCGCCCGGACATCCATCATCTCGAGGCGTCATGAAAACCGAAACAAACGATGTTGCGGTGTCTCACTTTCGGCGTCTTCTTTCTTACGACGATTGGGCGAACCGCGAAGTTATCACTGCGCTCAACAAGATAGAACTGGCGCCGCCCAAGTCGGTAAAGCTTTTGGCGCACATCGCCGCTTGCGAGCGGCTGTGGCTGGGCCGGATGAAATACGAGCACCAGCCCCTTCCCATCTGGCCCGACTTCACGGTTCGCGAATCTGCGGCCGAGATAGCCGCCATGCCCGCGCGCTGGCGCGACTTCCTCGACCATCTTCCAGCTGAGGGCCTTGCCGCCGGGATTTCCTACAAGAACTCCAAAGGCCAACCTTGGACCAGTTCCATTCAGGACATCCTGATGCATGTGGTGATGCACTCCGCCTATCACCGCGGGCAGATCGCCACAGACATGCGCGACTCCGGACACGAACCCGCCTATACCGATTTCATTCACGGCGTGCGTACAGGACTGATCGAGTAACTCGAAATTGCCCGGAGGGCCGATTGACGACGATTACGACAGAAACCACCGAGCAATATAAATCACGGCTGGCGAGTTATGTCGAAGGCCAGGACCCGATCCAAATGCAACGGGAGGCGCTGTCCACCATTGCTCGTCTGGTGGAAGGTATCTCCGATGCAAAGTTGAAGACTCGCCCCGCGGCAGATAAGTGGTCCGTCACAGAAATCATTATGCACCTCGCTGACGACGAGCTCGTCACGAGCTGGCGGTATCGCCAGATGCTCGAGCATGAAGTCCCTCAACTCGAAGGCTTCAATCAGGATCTCTGGGCCAAGTGGGGCGAGTATTCTTCGTGGGATCCGACCGATGCCTTCACGCTGTTCCGCCTGCTGCGCGAAGCAAATCTAAAACTCTTCGCAGGCCTGACGTCCGAGCAGTGGCAGCGCCGTGGCATCCATCGCGAACGTGGAGAACTCACGGTTCGCGAGCTGTGCCGCCATATGGCCGCCCACGATATCAACCATATCGAGCAGATTCGCCGAATTCTCAGCCGCTAGATTTAACTTCAAAAACCGATAGATCGCGCGATCCGGGAGTATACTGCTGCGCATTCCTGTCCCCGCCATGTCTGGAGCTGACTATGATGACATCGTGCGTCGGTGCGTTCAGGAGTTCCCGTTCCCGCTGCTCACGCCCGCGTGACATGTTTTTCCGCCTTCGTCACTGGCTGCTGTTGCTGACCGTCGCCGTGGTAACTGCTTCACCCGCGCATTCGGTGACCAGAATTTTCGACGTTCCCAGCACCATGCTGGTCGCCGAGGTGACCATCACCCTTCGGCCCATGCATGTTCCCACCCATGGCCGGCACAGCATCGAGCTCCGCAATTTCGGCCCGCAAAGCGACGCATTGTTGTACGTAATGAACACCTCGCACTCGCAAGTGGGATCAGGTTTCGCGGTCAACGGGGTCGTAGGAGTCGGACTCAATGGCTTTCTCTCCGGCCAATTTCTCGTCATCGTGCGGTCCCGAACCGCCACCGCAATCCAGAACGGCGATCTCTGGGTGGATGGACGGCTGGTCGCCCCTGGCCTGAAATTCACGTCGGGCGCTCTTCTGCGCATACCGAACTTCACCATTGGTGAAGAACTCGACGCAGTGGGTCCTCCTGTTGGCGCACCTGATCACGTTGTCTACCTGCTCAGTGCAAACGGCAGCACTATTTTGCGGCGTGCCTCTGGGGTGTTCACCGCCGTTTCCCTGCCCGGCTTCCCTCAGAACGTGACCGCGGTCTATGCGACGAAAGTTCCTCAACATGCGGGCACCCTGCGCGTCTACCTCAACGATGTGGCGCACGATTCGGATGGCGACGGCCTAGGCGATGATCTCGAGACTCAACTCGGCACCTGCGCCACCAATTCGGGTTCCGTCGCCGGGGTGAACTGCAACGAGATTGCCGACTCCCGCGACACCGATGGTGACGGTTTACAGGACGGCTGGGAAGTGCTGGGTAAGCGGTTCTTTGGCCAGAACGGGCCCGGGTACCTCGCTCTTCCCACATGGGGCGCCAATCCCCGGCACAAGGACATCTTCATCGAGGTGGACTACCGGCGTCTCAACCTGGACGAGAACCAGCAGGGGATCACGCAACACATGCCGACGGCCGTGGCGCGGCAAATGGCAGCCATTTACGGCGACGACGCCACCACGGATCCAATCATCCGCATCGTTCACTCGCTCAGTGTTCAGAACCCTGACCGACTGACCGGAATCAGCGTTCACCTCGATACCGGAGTGTCTCCAGAAAGACCCGAGGACGCGACCATCTATGGCGACTGGGGCGGCTTCAATGCAGTGGACGCCACCGCCGATGGTCCAGCGAATCCCGGTGACGTGTGGAAGGAACAGCTCGGTCCGGGCCGCATGGGTATTTTCCACTACGTGCTCGGCTATACCACGGGCGGCGGCTCCTGCGGCCAGGGGATCGTTTGTGGTTTTAATATGGACTACGCCCCGAACGCGGCCCACGAGTTTGGCCATACCCTGGGTCTCAATCACAACGGACCCTACACCGTCGCGGATGAGCCGAACTGTAAGCCGAACTATCCCAGCCTCATGAACTATGCGTACTACGAGTCGGGATACGCGCAGTTTTCCGATGGACGCAACCTATCCAACTTGAACAACCACCTGCTGCAGGAAACGAACGCGATCGATCCTTCCAACGTGACTTTGTTGAACTACCTGTCCTGGTACTTCGACTACAAAGTGGATTACGTCGCCGGCAACGTGGACTGGAATCGCGATGGCCAGTTTTCTCCGGCGAGCACGCCCGTGCGCGCTTACGCCAACTACAAACCCGGCAACGATTGCGAGTTCACCCGCGAAGGCGAGCAGGACAGCGGCCTATTGAGCACGCATAGTCCGGCCGTGGTGCGCTACAAAAATCTGATCTGGATCTTCACCATCGATCAGAACGGCAAACTGACGTACGACTACACCACGCAGCCCTGGAATTGTTCTCCCGACGCCGACTTGTGCCCGGCAATTATCTTCCAAACTCCTGGTACGCGCGACCTTGGTCCGGTGGCTGCCATCGACGCCAAAACTTTCAGGGTAAATGGCATTGAGAGCATTGTGGTGGTGGGCATTCGTCCGGACGGATCCATGCTCTACACCTGGCTCACCGCCGACGATAACTACAATCAAGTGTGGGGATCCATTCTGAACATTGACGGCTCCTCGCCTGCGGCCGGTGAGCCTTCGTTGGCGAATTCACACGATGAAGGCAGCCTGGTTCTGGCCTATAAGGGGACCGACAACGTCGTTCACCTGCGCAGTTTTACGGGGCACAGTTGGACGCCGGAGCAGCAGGTCGTGGTCGCCGGCGCTCCGGTCGCGGTGCATCCCGACACCTCTCCCGCAGTCGTTTTCACCTATCTTCCAATCGGAATCGTGGCGGGACAGGAGCATCTCATCGGTGCTTTCGCCGATCCCCAAGGCTGGATTCAGTTCTACGCACCACAGTTTCCCGGGCATCAATGGGGCTACCTTCCAATCCCAAACGACGGTTTGTATTCAACCGTCGGTCGTCCGTCGATGGCCTGGGCACCTGGGCCTGGCGACGGCGGCGTTCTCGAGCTCGGCTCATCCGGTACTTCGTCGAACACTGCGCGAAACATGCGATCGGCCGCGGTATCCGGCACTCATGGTGGACCCATCCGTTCGCTGCCGGGCGTTGGTGTCTCGCAACCGCTCACGCTTGGACGGCTTTACATTCTCTTTTTCGGATACAGCACGCCTCCGTCCGGCTATCCCGCCACGAACGCCGTGCGGATGGCGATGTCGTATGTGTCGCCCTATGACGGCAAGCTGCGCATCGGGCTCAATTCATACTTTGACAACGTCTGGTCCTACGCTTACGGGATCTCTCTGATCACGCCGAGCGATATCGCCCTGCATGCCGCCGAGACCTACTCGATTCACAAACCAGAATCTGAAAACCACGTCTTCTTCCGCCCCCACGCTGACGGCATGGCGGACCTGACTTACAAGAACTATGACGATTGGAAAACTTTGGGATGGGGAAGCTGCGCCATTGTTGCTCACTGGCAGACGGATTCGCCGGTCAAGTGCGCCGACGCATGGTAGCGATCACTGGCGCTTCGGCGGCGAGGGGTCGAGTTGTAAAAGGATGGTGGTTGAATTCTTCAACAGTCATTCATTTAAAGTTGGCGATCATCGCGGCTCTTGCGCAACTCACAAACCTGTGTGATAGACTTGCGCGCACTGGGGCCCTTGCGCTCCTTGGGGTTGAGGTTGTGGCGTTCGTCCGTGGGAAATTCAAACTGGTGTCTGGGGAGGCTGGGGGATGGGTGTTGCACTCCTCTTGGTCATTTGGCTGATCACGTTTGTCAGTTCTTATTTCTTTGTTGCACACAAGTGGTGGCCCACAGCAGTTTCCGCATCCGCGCCGTACATTGACCATCAGATTTCCATCACTTTTATCTGCATGGGAGTGGTGTTTCTTCTGGCGCAGCTCGGGCTTGGCCTGTTCGTGTGGCAGTACCGGGACCGTGGCCAAAAGGTCCAGTACTCGCACGGGAACGTCAAGATGGAGATGCTGTGGACAACGCTGACCGCCATCCTCTTTATAGGATTGAATCTTGTGGGCAGCCCGATATGGGCGGCGGAACGTTTCCACCTGCCACCCGCCTCACAATCATTGCAGTTGGAAGTCACCGGGATGCAATTTGCGTGGTATTTCCGTTATCCCGGGCCGGACAACAAATTTGGCCACGTAGACGCGCTGCAATCAGATGCCTCGGCGGGCGGTGAGGCTGCACTTGGTCTGGACACCACGGACCCAGCTGCGAAAGATGACATCGTTACGGGAACACTGTATCTCCCCGTGAACCGGGATGTGGACGTCACGCTGCGCTCACAGGACGTGATTCACAGCTTCTTCGTTCCGGCGTTCCGCTTCAAGCAGGATGCGGTACCGGGACTGATGATCCACATGCACTTCCGGCCGGAGCAGGTCGGCGATTACGAGATCGCCTGCGCCGAACTGTGCGGGCTGGGCCACTACAAAATGCACGGCATGGTGAAAGTCGTGAGCGCCGAAGACTTCGACAAGTGGATGGCGCAAAGAGAAGCGGAGAAACAATAAATGTCAACGGGGCACTTGGCACCGGCGCACGCCCACGCAGCGCCGGGTGGATTTATACGTAAATACATCTTCAGCCTGGATCACAAGGTCATCGGCATCCAGTACTACTTCCTGGCCTTGGCGGCGGTGTTCACGGGAATGTTTCTGTCGCTGCTGATGCGCATCCACATGGTGTGGCCAGAGGCAGTGCTGCCGATTTTCGGCACTATTAAACCTGAGCAATACCTGTCGCTGATGACCATGCACGGCACCATCATGGTGTTTTTCGTGCTGACCACGGCGCCGCAGAGCGGGTTTGGAAATTACTTTCTGCCGATTCAGATTGGCGCGCCAGACATGGCGTTTCCGACGCTGAACATGCTGTCGTTCTGGACGACATTTGTTTCCTTCGTGGTGATGCTGGCGGCGTTCTTTGTGCCGGGCGGCGCGCCGCTGTCGGGATGGACGTCTTATCCGACGCTAAGCGCGCTACCACAGGCCGGGCCGGGACAGGGCCTGGGGATGGATCTGTGGGTGATCAGCATTGCGATTTTCTGCGGCGCGTCGCTGATGGGTGCACTCAACTTCATTACTACGACGCTGGATCTTCGCGCCAAGGGGATGACTCTGATGCGCATGCCGCTGACCTGCTGGGCGTGGTTCATCACTGCCATCCTGGGGTTGCTGGCTTTCGGCGTGCTTCTCGCCGCCGGCATCCTGCTGTTGATGGATCGCAACATGGGGACGAGCTTCTTCGTTCCTGGCGGGCTGATCGTGAGTGGAATTCCGATCAAGCACAACGGCGGGTCGCCACTGCTGTGGCAGCACCTGTTCTGGTTTTTTGGACATCCCGAGGTTTACATCGCCATCCTACCGGGCATGGGGGTGGCGTCACAGCTGCTGTCCACGTTCTCGCGCAAGCCCATCTTCGGATATAAGGCGATGGTATACGCCATGCTGTCGATCGGGCTGTTCGGCTTCATGGTGTGGGGCCACCACATGTTCATGAGCGGCATGAGCCCCTACTCGGCGTTTGCGTTCTCAGTGTTGACGATGGCGATCGGAGTTCCCTCGGCTATCAAGACATTCAACTGGCTGGGAACACTTTGGAAGGGAAAGATCCGCTTCCAGACACCGATGCTCTTTGCCATCGGCTTCGTTTCGCTGTTCGTTTCGGGGGGATTGAGTGGGCCGTTCCTGGCGCAGCCCTCGATCGACATTCCGCTGCATGACACTTATTTTGTGGTGGCACACTTCCACCTGATCATGGGAGTGGCGGCGATCTTCGGCATCTTTGCCGGAACGTATTACTGGTTCCCAAAGATGTTTGGCCGAATGATGAGCGAAGGTCTGGGCAAGCTGCACTTCTTCCTGACGTTCATCGGGGCGTATGCGATTTTCATGCCCATGCACTACCTGGGTATGGCGGGAAACCCGCGACGCTACTCGCAGTTTACGGAGCTGAAGTATCTTGCGCCGCTGCTGCCGGTACACAAATTCATTACGTATGCGGCGATCATCACCATCTCCGCGCAGTTAATTTTTGTGTTTAACCTTTTCTGGAGTATGGCCAAGGGAAAGAAGGCCGGCCAGAACCCGTGGGAGTCCACCACCCTGGAGTGGATCACGGCGACCCCTCCGCCGCACGACAATTTCGGTGGAGTGACGCCGGTGGTGAACCATGGGCCATACGAGTACAGCGTGCCGGGAGCAAGTACGGATTTCATCATGCAAACAGATCCGGTCCAGGCACCCACGCACTAGATTGGCATGGCTACCTTGGGTCCTACTTTAACGGTCAAAGAACCGAGGCCACGGCACGGCGGCGGCGGTGATGTGCCCCGTTTTCCGCATGGTGGGGGAGACGGACGGGGTGACGATGGCGCGCCGGATTACGGAGAACGGCTGCGGCGCTATCGTCTGGGGCTGGCGGTCGGCATCGCGCCCATCGTGATGCTGTTTGTGTCTTTCACCAGCGCCTACATCGTGCGCCAGGGACTGGGCTCCTGGGACAACAAGCTGAACGCGTACGCGAATGACTGGCTGCCGGTAAACATTCCCACCCTGCTGCTGTTGATCAACACGATCATTCTGGTGGTGAGCAGCATCACGATGGAGCTGGCGAGACGGCAATCGGCGCACGAGGCGGTATGGGCGCCCATCGCAGACATCCCCGGCGTATCCGTGGGAAATGAGCGGCCCTTCCCCTGGCTGGGTTTGACGGTGGTCTTGGGATTCGGGTTTTTGATCGGCCAATACCTGGCGTGGCGGGCGCTCGAAACACGGGGATTTTTTCTTTCGACGAGCCCCAGCAGCTCGTTCGTATACCTGCTGACCGGGATGCACGCGCTGCACCTGGCGGGAGGAATCCTGGCGCTGTTGTACGCGGCCAGCACTTCCCTGCTGAAGCGGCCGATCGAGGCTCGCCGCATCGTGATCGATGTGACGGCGTGGTACTGGCACTTCATGGCTTTGTTGTGGATCTACATTTTTGCATTGCTGCAGTTTGCCCGATAGAAGGAGACGCAAACGATGGCGGATGTCGCGGTGCAGCACGGAGTGACGGAAGCATACGAGCCGTCCCTGTTTGGCACCTATTCGAAAAAGATCGGAATGTGGCTGTTCCTGCTTTCCGATTCGCTGACCTTCGGCGCGCTGCTGTTCGCCTATAGCTACGGCCGGATTTCCAATCCCGCGTGGCCGACGCCGTTTGGCAAAGCCAGCATTACTAATGCCACGATCATGACGGGCTGCCTGCTTTCGAGTTCGCTGACCATGGTGCTGGCGGTGCTCGCGGCCAAGCGCCACGACCGGCGCTGGACGGTGAACTGGATTCTGGCCACGATGTTTTTTGGCACAGCTTTCATCCTCCTGCACGCGAAAGAATGGATGGGACTGATTGGCGAGGGATTGACGCTGCCCATGTTCCCTGCCGCGGTGGAGCACGGAGCAGCCGGGCAGATGAGCAAAGTATCGAGCCTGGTGCCGCAGTTTCCCGCGACCTTCTTTACCCTGACGGGCATGCACATGCTGCACGTCACTGTTGGCGTGATCTACCTGGGAGCAGTAGCGCTGCGCAAGAAGATGCTACCTATCCTGCTGGTATGCTGGGCGCTGATTTACTTCCTGACACCCTCGACCAACGTCTTCCATTACGGGGTTCACGTGCTGCTGGCGGCCATCGTGGTACTGGGCCTGATCCTGTTCCTTCATCCCAAGGATTACGATGCGCACGACGTCGAGGTGGCGGGGTTGTACTGGCACTTCGTTGACCTGGTGTGGATGTTCATCTTCCCATTGGTTTACCTGATGAGCACGCGGATTTAAGGGAGAGACGCAGACATGCATGACATGACAGCGGGACGGTTGGCAGCCGCCGGTCACGAGGAAAGCAAGACCCCTTATTTCTGGGTATGGGGCGTGCTGCTCGTGCTCACCGGGGTGGAAGTCATTCTGGCTTACGAGCAAGTGTTCACACCGCTGCACATGCTGGAAGTGCTGATGGGGCTGTCGGTGGTGAAGTCGGCGCTGATTATCGGCTACTTCATGCATCTGAAGTTTGAGATCGCGACCATGAAGTGGGTGCTGATGGTGGCGCTGGTGGTATGTCTGTGCCTGATGTTTACGTTCTTCGCGGATGCGTTCCGCATCACGTATCTGGGAGTGCGATGAAGCTGCGGGTATCCATCCTGATTATCGGTCTGGCTCTGTGGGCCGCTCCGGCATTCGGCCAGGGCTGTGCGATGTGTTACAGCTCGGCGACGGGGGCGGGGGCGAAGGGACAGCGGGCCCTCAGCCGCGCCGTCACCGTTCTGTTGATCCCGCCGGTGGGGATGATGATCGGGCTGGTGGGCGCCGGTGCAATTTATGCGCGTCGGCGTGATCGGGCGCAGGCTCAAGAAGAAATCGAATTCGTCGATCCCTCCAACTAGAACGTATCTCATAAACAAGCTAACGAGTGACAGTCACGCAGAAGTAGTCGGTGAGAAGGCCGGTTAACGTCAACCTGTCATATCTGAATCGACAATTCCCGCATCGTCAGGCGTTTTGGCACAGCTTGGCAATATCGTTAAAGCCTCTCAACGTCGCAGTCTCCGACGGCGTGTTTCCGAACTCGTCTCTGATACTCGGAGATGCTCCCTTTTCCAAAAGTAATTTCACGACGTCAATATGGCCCTGCCCTGCGGCCTCATGTAGAGGCGTGCAACCGAGGTCTCCCACAGCATTGACGTCCGCGCCGCCTTCGAGGAGTGCGATCACATCAGCCAAGTTACCGCGAAAACAAGCCAGATGAATTGGGCGATTTCCGAAAGTACCCACCTGATTGACATCTGTGAGTGGCTCACAAAAATCGGGCAAGTTTTCGGCGTTGTATTTTTCCAAGACTTCAGATGCGTTTAGATTTCTGATCAGGCTTTGGTTCAAGTAAATGAAGTGGATCCTTCCTTTTTCATCAGTAAATTCGAGCTCAGCCCTGTCGTCGTCATATTTCTTTAGCAGAATTGCTTTCCCGATCACTGCCGTGATGGCCTGTCGGTCCTCACTAGGAAGGTCGTCTAAAAATCCCACTGGCAGTTCTGTGATTATTACGGAATCGCCTGCTTTAAGTCGAATGTCTGGCTTCATTTTAAATGGTCGAACCCTTGGAAAACCTGGAGACAGACGGGACGCTCACCGGGTTTTCCGGAAGAGCTAAAGGAATGGACATAAGCGGCCTGGCCTGTTGAGTTTAATGTCAAATTCCGATGTCGGGAGAAAATAATCGGGGTACGTCCCGTCTGTCCCCAGATTTGTCAGACGGAGTAAATTCACCGGGGCTAAAGCCCGTTTATTGCACCCCGTTGTACGCGGGCCTGAAGGCCCGCTCTTCCACGGTAGTTCTGAGCATCGGCGCTACGAATAACACAAAACCAGCATCCCGGCGACCTTCCGTGCGCTTCCCAGCGGCTTTTTCATGTAGGTGAAAAGACGAATAGTGCGATTGGCTCGAAAATAGCGTCCTTCATTTGATAACCACACAAGGCGACCTACCACTCGCGCATTTTCGTTGCAATTTGACCCAGAGCGGATTGTGCTTGCTCGTTGCCCTGTAGGCTGGCCTTCCAATACCAGTGAATGGCTTCGGAACGGTTCGGCGGCATTCCTTCGCCGTAGTAATACATGTACCCGAGTGCATATTGCGCGCTCGCGTTTCCTCGGTCAGCAGCCTTGTGATACCAGCGGATTGCCTCGGCGTAGTCCGGCGACACACCGGTACCATGGAAATACATCGAACCCAAAGCAGCCTCAGCGGCTGGGTCATTCTGGTCAGCGGCCTTGTGATACCAGCGGAAAGCCTCGGCGTAGTCCCGCGACACGCCCCTGCCGTAGTAATACATCCAGGCCAGAACAGTCTGAGCGGCCAGGTCATTCTGGTCCGCGGCCTTGCGATACCATCCGAGAGCTTCGCCGTAATCCTGCGGCACTCCTTGGCCGTAGTAGTACATGGTGCCAAGATCGTATTGCGCTTTCGCATAGCCCTGGTCGGCGGCCTTGCGATTCCAGCGCAAAGCCTCGGCGTAATCTTGTGGCAATCCTTGTCCGCGGATATACAGAACCCCGAGAGCATTCTGAGCCTTCGCGTATCCTTGGTCAGCTGCTTTACGGCACCAGAAGGCTGCTTGCAGATAATCCTGCGGGACTCCCTTGCCTCTATAGTAGGCACCGCTGAGACGGAACTGAGCCGCTGCATCTCCCTGTTCAGCCTGCAGGCGATAGGTGCTCGCTTGTTGCGCAAGCTTTCGCTCAGTCGCTCTCGCTTGGACGAAGTGCCAGGTGATTGCGGCACCCATCAAGACAACAAGCGCTGCCAGCTTCTGAAATGATGTCATTACGCCTCAAGTATTAATACAAACAGCCGTTTACGACAATATCCCAGACTATTTGTGCGAGCGTTTGCGAGACGAGTTCTCGTCTCCTCTCCTGATTGGCAAGGGTCTGTGTTGTTGACCTCCAACGGCACTGACTCGGCACAATCATTTCTGCCCATTTATAATAGAAAGATTCCGCAGAGCTCCTGAAGCCGTCTGTAAGGCCGGGGAACGGCCTCGGCGGGGAGGCTCTGGCGGCGGTCCCTGATGTCAGAGAGCATTGTTGTCCGCGGCGCCCGCGTCCATAACCTGAAGAACATCGATTTCGAGATCCCGCACAACACCCTTACGGTGGTGACCGGAGTCTCCGGGTCGGGCAAGTCTTCCCTCGCCTTCGACACGATTTACGCCGAGGGGCAGCGGAGGTATGTGGAGTCGCTGTCGGCCTACGCCCGACAATTCCTGGAGCGAATCGAAAAGCCGGACGCCGACGTCATTGATGGAATCGCGCCCGCGGTTGCGATCCGGCAGAAGAACACCACGCGCAATCCCCGCTCGACCGTTGCCACCGCCACCGAGATTTTCGATTACCTGCGGCTGCTGTTCGCGAGGATTGGACGCACGTTCTGCCTGGAGTGCGGAGCAGAAGTCAAAAAAGATACGGTGGACGAAGTTGCGGACTCGCTTCTGCGGCTCACCGAAGGCACGCGGTTTACCGTGCTGTTTCCGTTGCAATCGTCGCAGCCGCCAGCCGCGGAGAAGGAAAAGAAGCCACGCGGCCGTTCGAAGAAAGCGGCGAAGAACCCAGCCGCCACGGATTTGCTGAAAGACCGGCTGTTCGAGTTGCGCAAGCTGGGGTTCAACCGGCTTTATCAGAACGGACAGGTATTCGAGTTCTCGACGCCGGAGTCGCTGCTCGACCTCAACTTCGACGAGCCCGTGTATGTGCTGGTGGATCGTCTTGCAATCGCGCCAGACATTCGCGCGCGTCTCGTGGATGCCATTGAAACCGGATACCGGCATTCTGGCGAGGTAATCTTCGAAGCGCCCCCCGAAGAAGGCAAGAAGCCCGAGCAACTGCGTTTTGCGCAGCGTTTCGAATGCAAGAAGTGCCGCATCCGCTATGAGGAGCCTGAGCCGCGCCTGTTTTCGTTCAACAACCCGTACGGCGCGTGTCCGCGCTGCCAGGGATTTGGCAACACCATTGATTTCGATCTCGACCTGGTGATCCCGGATAAATCGAAGACGATCGCGGAAGGGGTGATCGAGCCGTGGACAAAGCCCAAGTACCGTCCGCTGGCGACGGAATTAAAGCGGTTCGCAAGACAGAAAGGCATTCCGCTCGATGTGGCGTGGGCGGAACTGGATCCTGAGCAACAGCAGGCGATCATTGAGGGTGAGGACCGCTTCCCCGGGGTGCGCGGATTCTTTGCACACCTGGAGCGCAAGAAATACAAGCTGCACGTGCGAGTGTTTCTGAGCCGCTACCGCGGTTATTCGGTGTGTACGACCTGCGCCGGGGCGCGTTTGCGGCCGGAAGCGCGGCAGGTGAAGGTGGCGGGAAAAAACATCTGCGAAGTCTGCAAGATGACGGTCGAAGAAACGGGCAAGTTTTTCGATGCGATCCAGCTCACTGTGCAAGAAGCAGAAATTGCCGAACGGCTGCTGCAGGAAATTCGCGAGCGCCTGCGTTTTTTGAACGACGTGGGTCTGGAATACCTCACGCTCGACCGGCTGGCCTCGACGCTTTCGGGTGGCGAGGCGCAACGCATCCAGCTGGCGACATCGCTGGGATCGCGGCTGGTGGGGACGCTTTACGTGCTCGACGAACCGTCTATCGGGCTGCACAGCCGGGACACCAACCGGCTGATCAGAATCCTGGAAGACCTGCGCAACCTGGGAAACACGATTCTGGTGGTGGAGCATGATCCGGAAATCATGCGTGCGTCGGATCGTATTCTGGACCTGGGTCCGGGAGCGGGCGAGAACGGCGGCAAGGTAATCGCGGCGGGCACCTACGACGAGATTCTCCGCACGCCCACGTCGCTCACCGGCAGATATCTCGGCGAAGAACTCCGTATCCAGGTACCCAAGGAGCGGCGCAAGCCGGGACCGCAGCAAATCAAGATCATGGGGGCACGCGCTCACAACCTGAAGAACATCGATCTGAATCTGCCGCTACGAATGATCGTGGCGATCACGGGTGTGTCGGGCTCGGGGAAATCCACGCTGGTGCACGATGTGTTGTATCGCGCGCTGGCAGCGGCGAAGCAACAGAGCAACGGCGGGCCGCCGGCGGTGGATTGCGTAGATCGCATCGAAGGAGCCGAGTTCATTGACGAAGTGGTGCTGGTGGATCAGTCGCCGATCGGGCGAACACCACGCTCCAATCCGGTCACGTACATCAAGGCGTTCGACGGCATCCGCGACCTGTTTGCCGGGCTGCCGGAATCGAAGAAGCACGGTTTCAGCGCCGGGCATTTTTCCTTCAATATCCCGGGAGGCAGGTGCGAAACGTGCCAGGGCGACGGCACGGTAGTGGTCGAGATGCAGTTCCTGGCCGACGTGGAACTGATCTGTGAAGAGTGTAAGGGCACGCGGTATAAGCCGGAGGTGCTCGACGTCAGGTACAAGAACAAGAATATTCATGACGTATTGAACCTGACGGTGAAGGAGGCGCTGCAGTTCTTTTCGGCGGCGCCCAAAATCACGGAAAAACTGCGCGTGCTGGAGGAAGTTGGCTTGGGATATTTGCGGTTGGGGCAGTCGGCAACAACGCTTTCCGGAGGCGAGGCGCAACGGATGAAACTGGCGGCGCACCTGCAGCCCAAAATGCGGGAGAGCTTGCGTGCAGTCCATGGAGACACGCCGCCGCGCCGTCACCGGGTGCTCTATATCTTCGACGAGCCCACGACTGGCTTGCACTTCGACGATGTCAGCAAACTGCTCTCGGCATTTCGCCGGCTGATTGACGCGGGCGGATCCATCCTCGTGATCGAACACAACCTCGAAGTGATCAAGACGGCGGATTGGGTGATTGATCTGGGCCCCGAAGGCGGGGAGCGCGGCGGCTACGTGGTGGGTACCGGCACGCCTGAAACGATCAGCAAAATATCCAAGTCGTACACGGGGAAATTCCTGGCGCGGGTCTTAAATGGCAACGGGGCCTCCCGTTCCAATGGAAATGAACGTAAATAAGCCAATCCTGGCGTTCGCGCTGATGTCGCTGGCAAGCATTTACACAATTTCTTCGGCGGCGCAGGATTCATCTTCTCAGAGTGGCAAGACGGTGCGCCATCATCGCGTGGCGCAGGAAGACAGCCAGGTTCCGCCAGAGCTTGCGCCCGCCGAAGCGGCGCTCGATAAAAAGAATTACGCGGAAGCTCAGGCGCTCCTGCAAGAAATCACGATCAGTCATCCCTTGAATTACCGAGCGTGGTTCGACCTGGGATATGCCTACACGGCGACGAAGCAGCGCGAGCAGGCCATCGAGGCTTACCGGCATTCGGTGGAAGCGAATCCGCAGGTGTTCGAGTCGAATTTGAACCTGGGCATCCTGCTGGGAGAATCGGACAGCGCGGGAGCGGAAAAATACCTGCGGGCGGCCACGCAACTGGTGCCCACAGCGAAGGTCGACGAAGGGCATTACCGGGCGTGGTTATCGCTGGCGAAGGTGTTGCAGATAAGCAAGCCGGAAGAGGCGATCAAGGCCTTTGGGGAGGCCGCTCGCCTGGCGCCGAAGGAAGCAGAGCCGCATCTCGGCGCGGCTGCGCTTCTGGAGAAACAAAACAATCTGAGCCAAGCGGAGAAAGAGTATCAGGCCGCAGCCAGCCTCGCCCCACACTCCAGCGAGCCGCTGGCCGGGCTGATCAACATCTATTCCCGCGAGGGAAAATTGCCGGAAGCGGAGGCCGCGTTGCGGCAGTACGTGGCAATCGAGCCGAAAAACGGCGTGGCCCACATTCAGCTGGGGCGGGTGCTTTCGGCGGAGGGCAAGACCGAGGAAGCGGAGTCGGAGATGCGGACCGGCCTGGAACTGGCTCCCAACGATCCGACCGGGCAACGCGAGCTTGCCGATATGAGTCTTGCGGCAAAAAAGTATCCTGAGGCCGAACACCAATACCGGGGGTTGCTGGAAAAACAGCCTGATGACGCGGAGCTTCACCACAGCCTGGGCGTAGTTCTGATGAAGGAACGGGAATTTCCGCAGGCGGAACAGCAATTCCTGCAGGCGGTAAAACTCAAGCCAGATTTCGGGGAGGCCTATGGCGATCTGGCGATGGCTGCCAATGAAAACAAAAACTATGCCGGAGCGTTAAAGGCCCTGGAATTCCGGGCGAAATATCTTCCCGAGACCCCAGCAACTTACTTTTTGCGCGCCGCGGCGTACGATCATCTAAGGGAGTACAAGCAGGCTTCAGAGAACTATCGTCAGTTTCTGCAAGCCGCAGGGGGAAAGTACCCCGACCAGGAATGGCAGGCGAAGCATCGGTTGATAGCGATCGATCCCAAGAGCAGGAAATGAAACGGCGAGTAGTTTTCGGCATGGTGATTGCGGTGTGCGCGACGGCGTTGCTGTGCTCCGCCAAGGAAAAAGCGAGTCTGGCAGAGCTCAAAGAGCGGGCGGAGGCGGCGAAACCGCAGGACCAGCCGCATCTCTACATCGATGTTGCCGACCGGCAACTGGAGACCGCCACGGCGAAATTCGATTCGGGAGATGTTGTGGCGGCGCAATCCGCTGTGCGAGATGTAGACACTTACGGGCGCAAGGCGGCAGAGGCGGCGGTGCAGTCGCGCAAGAACATGAAAAAAACCGAGATCTCGCTGCGAAAGATTGTGATCAAGCTCCGCGATTTGAAACGCGCGGCCAGCTTCGAGGATCGTGCGCCGATTCAAACCGCGATTGACGATCTGGAAAAGATGCGCACTGAACTATTGAGCAAAATGTTCGCCAAGGACTGAACATGCGTAGTTTCCGCACGATGTTGCCGTTCCTACTGACGGTTGTGTTGATCTGTCCGGCATTCGCCAAACGAGATCCGCTCAAGGATGTCGAGATTGACCAACTGCGGGAAGCGGCGCAGGAACCCAACAACCGGCTGAAATTGATTGTGAAATTTGCGCGCGCGCGACTGGAGTCGCTGGAGCAGGTGCGCAACGATGCGAAGATGTCGGCGACCGACCGAACTGACCAGATTCACGATCTGCTGGAAGACTTCACCACGATCTATGACGAACTGAGCGACAACATGGACATGTTTTCCGACCAGAAGGCCGATTTTCGCAAGGCCATGCACGTGATCATCGAGGGCGACGCTGAATTCCAGAACAGGCTGCGGGCCTTTCGCGATGCGGTCGATGCAGACCCAGCGAAGTACCAGACAAAGCAGTTTCGTTTCATTCTGGAGAACGCGCTGGATGCGGTCAGCGCAGGTGCGACGGACCATCGCAAGGTCCTGGAGGAGCAGAATCAGCTCGCCAGTGAGAAGAAGAACGAGGAGAAACAGAAGAAGAAGTAGCAGTTGTCAGTACTCAGTACTCAGTTGCAGTTGTCGGTACTCAATATTGATAACTGGCGGCATGGATACTGGGCGGCGTAAAAGTGACAAATATTCGTGCTAAGTTAGGGGCACGGTGCGGAAGGGCGTACTCCCCATTTTTCAGCAGTGCTACCGCGACTTGCGGCCGCGCGCGCCCCTGCCTGATTTTCAGGTTGAGTTCTTCCCTTTCGCGAATATCAACAACACCATCCGACTGCGTGAAGGCAGGCTACTGATTCGCATCTCCGACGTGCTGGAAGGTGCGCCGGAGAGCGTGCTGGAATCGATCGCGCATATTCTGCTGGCGAAAATCTATCGCAAACCGATCGAACGTGGGCACAACACACGTTACCGGCGCTACGTTTCCAGCCAGGAGATCGCCAACAAGAGCCACCTAGTGCGGCAGGTCCGGGGACGCAAGTTGTTGAGTGCGGCCAAGGGTCATGTGTACGACCTGGAGTCCATTTTTGACGAGCTCAATGTTCGTTTCTTTTACGGACTGCTGGGACGTCCGCAGATGAGCTGGAGCCGCGATCATGCGCGCAACAGCCTCGGGCATTATGACCCTGCACACAACACCATCGTGGTGAGCCGTGTATTCGATGACCGGCGCGTGCCCCGTTATGCCGTGGAATACATCGTTTACCACGAAATGCTGCACCTGAAGCATCCGGTCAAACTACGCGGCAGCCGCAGATGCGTTCACCCTCCCGAATTTCAGGCAGAAGAAAACCTGTTTCCCCAGCTCCAGGAGGCGAAGAAGTTCCTGAAAGTTCTTTGATCGGGAAAGTCTATGCGGCGGGCTGAACGGCGGCTTCGGGATTCACCGATCGCCATAACTCATCGCTGGAGAGACTCACCCGATACAGGGGGAGGCGCGAGGTGGCGAGGCGAATCTTGTGAGGCTGCTCGCCGGTCAGGTAGTCGCAATTGAGTCCGGCGGCTAGGGAAATTCGCGTTGTTTCATACAACAGGGCTGTGCCGGGCGAATAACGCGACCAGGCGTGATCGTAATAGGTCGTGTAAAAACACCGGGTGTCCCCGTCGAGAAAAGTGACCAAGGCAGTGACCAGATGGGTTCCCAGCTGCAGCGCAAAAATCTCCCAGGACTCTGGCTCGAGAGCGGCGGCGGTCACGATGAACCGGATACGTGACTCATCAGCGAAGAGATTCATAGCGTCGCCGGCCATCTGCTCAGACTTCTGGCGGTAAATCCAGGCGAGCAGATCCGAGGCGGCTCCCGAATAGCGTTCGAGCCGGCAACCTTGACGTTCCAGACGCCGCATTTGCCGACCGAGCCGCGAGTGGGATGCCGCGAATTGCCCCGCACTGCAATCGTCCAGGCGAACGCCAGGAGCGTTACAGAACGGCTCCGGACAGAAGTCGCGCCAGAGAGGCCAGTGCGTCTCACCTCGCAAGGAATGCAAGGACAGCGGAAGCTGGAGTGCGGCGATTTCCTGCCAGGCGCATTCGAGTACCTGAGCGTCGCCGGTAAACAAGACATCGCGGTAATCGAAGAGGACGTCTCCCAGGAACCCGATCCGAGTGCCGTTGTCGGTGATGGCGGCGGGAATAATGGCTGCGCCGGCGTCGTTTTCCACGTAGACCACGTTGGGCCACTCGCGATCGCGGAAGGCATGGGCCGCCAGCTGGTTCCAGGAGAAGCTCTGGAACCGGGTGTTGGGCCCGGAAGCGTACAGCCGCTGCCACGCCGGCCTTAAGCGGTCCATTTCGGCAGCCGAGCGGGCAATCACGATACGCACGCCGTTCCCCCTGTCCCAGCGCAATTAGACGCAGCTCTGTGAGCAGCGGATGTTTACCTGTTGACGAGGGTGGCGGGAAACAAGCGAGGATGAGGGTTGTGATTCACGTCACAAACGGCTGTGACAGGACGCGTTGACGGGCAGTGAGCGCGAACCGTATCCTTGTATTGTTGAAATTGAAATTCATTTTCATAATCCTATGCTCGAAGCATTCATCATTACGTTGCGCGAGGGCGTGGAAGCGGCGCTGATCGTCGGGATCACGATGGCCTACCTGGCCAAGATCAATCGCCCCGACCTGAGGAAATCTGTGTACGCGGCGCTGGCGGCCGCATTTGTAGGCAGCATCGGTGTCGCGGTTCTGATTTCTCGCACTAATTACAACCAGGACATCTTCGAAGGCTGGGTGATGTTGGTGGCGGCGTTTTTTGTCGTGACCATGATCATCTTCATGGCGCGAACGGCGCGACATCTGAAGGGCAAAATCGAGGGAAGAGTCGGCTCACTGGCCCAGGAAGGTTCGTGGTTGGGACTGTTCCTGTTCGTATTTTTGATGGTGCTGCGAGAAGGCGTGGAGACGGTCCTGATTCTCTCCGCGGTTTCACTGAATTCCACTGAACTGATGAGCTTCATCGGAACCGTGCTGGGAGTGGCGTCGGCAGTCCTTTTTGGCGTGATGTTTGTGAAGGGCAGCGTACGCATCAACTTGCCGAAGTTTTTCCGGGTCACGACCGTGATTCTGTTTTTCGTGGCGATCCAGTTGATTATCTCCGGCTTGCACGAGCTCTCGGAAAACGGAGTGCTGCCTTCGAGCAAGCAGGAGATGGCGCTGATTGGGCCGATCGTACGCAACGACCTGTTCTTTTTCGTGACGATTCTGGCGCTGGCGGCGCTGATGGTGCTGTTCGAGTTCAAGCGGCGTGCGCCGGCGCTCGAGGCCAACGCTTCGAATGCTGAGCGGCGCAAGGCGCAATGGAGCGCACGACGCGAACGGCTGTGGATGGCGTCGGTGTATGCCAGTTCGTTTCTGTTCATCGTACTGGTGACGGCAGAATTCATCTATGCGAAGAGCGTGACTGCGCTGTCACCGGCGACGGAAGTCACGTTTGTGAACGGTCAGTTAAGCATCCCCGTTTCGCAAGTGTCGGGTGGCGATTTGTACCGCTTCCAGGCAAAGGAAAACGGAGAGGAAGTGCGCTTCTGGCTGTATGCCAAACCCGACGGGAAGATTGCGAGCGCGTTCGATGCGTGTGAAATCTGCGGAGCAGTGGGCTTCTACAAGACCAGCACCGGCGTGGTGTGCAAGAACTGCGCCGCGCCCATCAACCCGCAGTCCGTGGGGCAGCCCGGCGGGTGTAATCCCATCCCGCTGAAGGCGACGACGAACGATACAGCGATCATTATTTCGGAGGCTGATGTGGCGGCCGGCAGCCGCTACTTCAAACAATAAATGTTTGTTCGCCTGGTTTACGAATCGTTTCGCCGACAGCGCCGGCGTAAATTGCTGGCGGGGATCGCCATCACGCTGGGGGTGTCGGTCGCGACGGCGATGATTGCGGTGGCGACCGATATCGGCGACAAGATTAACCGTGAACTGCGCAGCTACGGTGCCAACCTGGTAGTCACGCCGGAGGAAGACACCCTGGATGTAGAAATTGGGGGCGTGAACCTGAAGCCTGCCAGCGACGGGGCATTTCTCAGCGAATCTGACCTGCCGAAAATCAAGGGCACATTCTGGCGGAATAACATTGTGGGCTTCACGCCCGTGTTGCCAGTGGGGGTGGAGGTCAGCGACTCGAGCAGAGCTTCGCGGAAGGTGGAACTGGTGGGCACGTGGTTTCAGAAACAGATCACCTACGGCAAGGACAATTTCACCGAAGGCGTGCATCTGACGCACCCGTGGTGGAAGGTCAACGGAGCGTGGCCCAAGGACGACTCCGGCGAGGTGCTGGTGGGCGAGCGACTGGCTGAGCGACTGGATGTGCGCGCCGGCAGCAACCTTTCGATCAACGGGACGCCGCGTACGGTATCGGGAATTTTGTCGGCGGGCGGCGAAGAAGACAATCAGTTGGTCGCGCCGCTTGCGGTAGCACAACAGTTGATTGGACGGCCCGGGGCAGTTCGCAGAATCTACGTCAGCGCCCTGACGAAGCCCGAGGATGCATTGGCCCGGCGCGATCCCAAGAGCATGTCTCCGGAATTGTATGACCGGTGGTATTGCTCGCCATATGTGCAGTCCATCGCGTATCAGTTGCAGGAAACGATTCCGCACTCACGCGCGGAACAGATCCGGCAGGTGGCGCAAAACGAAGGCACGGTGCTCTCGCGCATCAAAGGATTGATGCTGCTGGTCACGTTGGCAGCTTTGTTCGCCTCCGCGCTGGCGGTATCGGCGGCGATGGCAACCGCCATTCTCGAACGGCGAACCGAAGTAGGGCTGATGAAAGCGTTGGGTGCGGGAAACGTTTCGGTGGCTTCCCTGTTCTTCGCGGAAGCGGCGCTGCTGGCGCTTTTCGGCGGACTGGTGGGATTCGTGTTTGGCAGTCTGCTGGCACGGCAGATTGGGCAAAGCATTTTCAATTCGCAGATCACGATTCAGCCGGTGCTGTTTCCCATTATTCTCAGCATCGCAGTAATCGTTACCTTCGCGGGGAGTGCCCTGTCGGTTCGCAAAGCCATGCGCTTCGATCCTGTATATGTTCTGCGAGGTGATGCATGAGGGGGCAGCGCACCGGACGCGGGCCATCGATGTTTCTACGCATGCTGATGCGGGCGGCGCTGGTGCGGCGCGGGCGGGCCGCTTCCGCATTGCTGGCGGTTGTGATCGCCGCCGCGGTGGCGACTGCCATGATGACGCTGTACGTAGATGTGCAGGTGAAGCTGAGAAAAGAATTCCGACGCTACGGCGCGAACATCGTGGTGGTGGCGCCTGAGAGCAAAACGCTTGCCCCGGGGACGATGGAGAAAGTAGAAGCCGGGCTGAATGGCCGCGGGCTGGCTGTTCCCTTCGCTTACGCCGTGGCGCGCACGAGTGACGGCTCGCCGGTCGTGGTTGCGGGAACAGATCTGGAGCGAGCGCAGCGCCTGAACACCTGGTGGTCGGTATCACAATGGCCGACCGCGAAAGAGGATGCATTGGTCGGATTGAAGGCCTTGCCGGTGGTGAGCCCGAAAAGCCAGCCGTTCGATCTCACGTTTGATGGCCGAACGATTCATTTGAATCCCGCAGGAACGCTGCACACGGGCGCCACGGAGGACAGCCGTGTGTATCTCTCGCTGGCGGATTTCACGAACTGGACGGGTCTACAGCCCTCGGCGATTGAAATCGCGGCGACCGGTTCGTCAGAAGATATTTCTGCCATGGTGACGCGATTGGGACAAGAACTTGCCGGGGTAGAAGTTCGCCCAGTGCGCCAGATCATGGAAGCCGAGGGGCGGGTCCTGGGCAAGACGCGGGCGGCGCTGCTGGCATCGGCGATTCTCATCATCCTGACCGCCGCGCTTTGCGTCCTGGCCACCCTGACCGGCTGGGTACTCGATCGACGCCGCGACTTCGCCATCATGAAAGCGCTGGGAGCATCAGAGCGCCTGGTCAGCGGTTTTTTTGCGGCGGAGGCAGCGGTGATTGGGGCGGTCGGAGCGTTGCTCGGTTTCGGCATCGGAATTGGAGTGGCCGCTTGGATTGGTGAAGCAAATTTCAATTCGGCCGTGACACCGCGATTTAGCGTGATGCCGATCGTGCTGGTGGGCAGTGTTGCAGTCGCACTGATTTCTTCCGTCCTACCGATCGCGCTGTTGCGCCGGGTGCAGCCGGCAACGATCTTGAGAGGCGAGTAGCCATGATTCAACTTAAACACGTCAACCGACACTATCCGGCGAAGGCCGAAGCCAATGGCGCGGTGATTCGCGCGCTCGACGACGTTTCCCTGGCGGTCGCGCCTGGCGAGTGGCTGGCCATGATGGGACCGTCAGGCTCGGGAAAATCCACGATGGTGAACCTGATTGGCTGCCTCGACCGTCCGACCACGGGTGAAATCTGGCTGGACGGTGAAAACGTCGCCACCATGTCAGCCTCGGAGTTGAACCGGGTACGCGCAGAAAAGATCGGATTCGTATTCCAGCAATTTCACCTGATTCCTTACCTCACCGCGCTGGAGAACGTTATGCTGGCGCAATATTTCCATAGCATGACCGATGAGCAGGAAGCGCTGGAAGCGTTGGAGCGGGTGGGATTGCGGGAGCGGGCCCATCATTTGCCGGCACATCTTTCCGGCGGCGAGCAGCAGCGCGTGTGCATTGCGCGCGCCCTGATCAACGATCCCAAGATCGTGCTGGCGGATGAGCCGACCGGCAACCTGGACGCGCAGAATGAAGAAATCGTGTTGCGGCTGCTGCGGGAACTGCACCAGCAGGGACGCACCATCATCATGGTGACGCATGATCCAGTGGTGGCGCGGCTAGCCGACCGACGGATTGAGCTGCACCACGGGCGCATCGCCGAGCAGGAAGTTTTCTCGATGTCCGACGAAGTGCAGTTCGACGAAGTGCTGGAAGAGATCTGGGTGCTGCAGGAGCATGGTGAGCCCGCCGAGGTGGGACGCATGGAAGTGCACGGCGCGCTTCCAGTGGCCATCGCAGTCGAGAAAATGAGCGAGTTGGGCCTGGTGACGACCACCCCGCATCCGCCGCAGCCGCACGCGCACAAGAATGTCGTGAATCCTTGCCACGACGCATTGAAACCTATGTCCGCGAATTCCGGCGACGGCGAGCTGATTGTGGAGTTCACGCCTCGGGGGAGGCAGCGGGCTGCCGACGTGATCCGGCGGCATCGCCTGGCGGAGCGCCTGTTCACCGAAAGTCTCGGAATGGTGAATGAAGAGGAAATCGAGCAGCAGGCGTGCAAGTTCGAGCACATCCTCTCGCCCGAAGCGACCGAACGAATCTGCGCGTTTCTGGGACATCCGCGCACCTGCCCACACGGGGCACCGATTCCATCCGGTCCATGCTGCGGTGATCGCGCGATGGACGATGCGACGGAGATGGGGATTGCCGTGCCCGACGGCAAACGTCACAGCGCGTAACAACAGCTTTTCACCACAGAGGACACAGAGGAATTTCAGTGCCTCGAAATTCTCGTCAGCCTGCCTGCTGTTCGAAATTACAAAGTTGCAAATTACAAAGTTACAAATCCCCCACGTTGCTGCCCGTCCCCGCTTCTCGTAACATGAAGACAGGGGCGTTGAGGAGTTCATTTGGGCTCACGAACGGGCTTCACGGTTTTCGGATTCTTGTTCTTTATATCGATTCTGGCCCTGTTATTCCTAGGGCAGTGGTTCTGGATTCATGCGGGATTCACCGGGATCCGACGCGTGAAATCGGCGTCGTGGCGGCGCCTTCTGAAGGTCGCCTTGTGGGCGGTTACGGGCTGGCTGGCGCTCACCATCGCTGATCGCCTGTTTCTCCACATTCTGCCGCGGCACGGGCCGGCTTCCTGGCCGCTCACCGCTACCCAACTGTGGCTGATTCCCTCGACCTTGGGTGCTTTGCTGATCAAGTTCATCCAGGGCCTGGAATGGATTTGGGAACACGCTATTGCAAAACGCGAGCCTGCGATGCAGGAGCCGGGCGAACCGGAGCCGGCGCGCAGAACTTTCTTCCGTTACGCTGTCGGGATCGCAGGCCTGTTCCCCGTGGTGGCCGCGGTGTACGGATTCGCGAGGGAGCGACTCGATTTCCGGGTACGTCAAATTGAAATCCCGCTGGCGAATCTTCCCTCAGCTCTGGACGGCTTTCGCATCGCGCAACTCAGTGACATCCACATCGGCGACTTCATGCCCGCCGGGCAAGTCAGGCGCGCGGTGGAAATGGCCGATAGATTAGGCGCCGATATTGCTTTTGTAACCGGGGACTTCATTACCGGGTCGCACGATCCTCTGGAAACATGCATCGCCGAACTGGCGGGACTGAAGGCGCCGCTCGGAGTATGGGGCTGTAATGGCAACCACGAAATCTATGCTGAGGCGGAAGAAATCTCGCGGGAGCTGTTTGCGAAATACGGAATGCGCCTGCTTCGACAAGAGAGCGCAGCGCTGAGCTGGAAGGGTGCAGCGATCAACCTGATCGGAGTGGATTACCAGCGCCAGCGCGAGCCGATGCTCGTGGGAGTGGAATCGCTGGTGCGGCGCGACATGCCGAACATCCTGCTCTCGCACAATCCGAACACGTTCAACCGCGCGGCCGAGATGGGCATCGAGCTGAGCCTGGCGGGGCACACTCATGGCGGGCAGGTGCAGGTTGAAATTCTGGATCACCGGCTCAGTCCCGCGCGGTTCATCACGCGATTTATTTCCGGGCTCTATTCCCTGCCAATGAACGGCGGCAAATCGTTTCTGTACGTCAACCGCGGGATCGGCACCATTGCTATCCCGACACGGCTGGGCGTGGATCCGGAGATCACCCTGATCACTTTAAAGCGGCAAGGCTGAGTCGCTGCGAATGGCGAAATTCGAAAAGCACATTTTCGTTTGCGGCAACCAGCGGCCGGAAGGACATCCGCGCGGCTGCTGTGATCCTGCGGGCAACGCCGAGTTGCAGAAGCTGTTCAAGGCGAAGCTGGCGCAGCGTGGGTTGAAGGAACGGGTGCGGGCCAATCAATCCGGCTGCCTCGACCAGTGTGAGCATGGCCCGAATGTTGTCGTCTATCCCGACGCGGTCTGGTATGGGGGCGTCACCGCAGCCGACGTGGATGAAATCATCGACTCCCACATTCTGGGTGGAAAGCCGGTGGAGCGTTTGATCACTCCCGATTCCTGCCTGAATGCGGAGCGGTGCCCGCACAAGCCGCGGCGAGGCTAGAATCGCCCTGACTGCATTGCTGAAGGCTCACTCTAGCCTGAATGGACTGGGATATTACGTCCACTATCTTTTTGCTGGACACCTGAAACTCCTTCAGCTTCTCGTTTCCGGGCCAACGAACGGAGCGCGAGAAACCCGGAAAAATACATCACTGTTTGAAATATCGCGAAAGCGCCCATTTTCCGATGATGGCCGGTGAATAAGCCCCGCAGCAACAAAAAAGGAGAGGCAGTTTTTCCTCTCCTTCGTTGTTACCCGGGCTCTTACAAACTCTGTCGATTAACCTCAGTACAACCGGAAATTCACTTCTACGTTGATCTGGACCGCGACCGGCTTGCCGTCTTTCATCGCGGGCTCAAACTTCCACTGCTTCACGGCATCGATGGCTTTCTGATCGAGACCCATTCCCAAAGCACGTGCTACGCGAATGTCACGGGGATGGCCGTCGGGACCCACAACCAACCAGAGCACGCAGGTGCCCTGATACTTAGCCTTACGGGCTTCCTCGGAGTACTCGGGATCAGGAGTGGCAATCGCGCGAGGAGCGGAAACGCCGCCGCCCACACGGAACACGCCACCACCAATACCACCGCCGCGACCCGGTCCCACGCCAGGACCCTCGCCCGAGCCCACGCCGCCGCCGCTACCGGATCCGATGCCACCGCCGGAGCCGGTGCCGTTGGAAGGCGGCCCGGAGGGAATGATGGCCTTGGGATCACCGAAATTCGGCAGCGCCGCATTGGCGATCTTGACCTGGGGAGGAACGACCACGGTAGGTTCAGCCGTCAGCTTGGGATGTTCGTTGCGCACGACCATGGCCGGGGGCGTGATCTGCTCCATGGCAAACTTGGGCAGCCGTCCTTTTGGCGCCTGCAGCTTGTCGCGGTCACCGCCGCCACCACCACCGCCGATGGTGTCGTTCTTCTTGCTGGAAAGAGGCATGTACTGCGAAATGTCGGGAGCAACGAGGGTGACGGTCTCCGTCTTCTTTACCTGCTGAACCACGCGGGCGCCGATAATGGAAATCGCGATAAGGCCGCCCACGGCCAAGCTGTGGAGGAAGATCGAGCCCACTAAACTCTTTTTCGTGTAGTTGTACTCACCCCAGATCTCGCGTACCCGAACCGGCTTGGACGTGAGTTGAAGGGGAGGCAGCTTTTCCGGGTGTCGCCACTCGTGAATGCTCTCCCGCAAGGAGTGCCACCAGGGACGATTCAGGGAATCGCCCAGCGGGATGAGGTTCAGTTCGGGTTCGGTGCCTGGGTTTTGGGGAACTAATACTTGATTCGCCATAACGGTCCCGGTGTCGTCCACCTTATCCAGCGCTACTCAGAGAACTGAGACGCTGCTCTGTAATTCGATAGGCACATGAAATGCCAAGTTGCCTGTTCGGCCGGAAACGGACAGAACTGAACGGTTTCCCCACGCTACGCTTGTTGTGTCAACCCGATATCGCATAGAAAGTTGCGTGGAATTGAGCCTTTCAGTTCTCACATTTAGATGCCGGGATACCAAAAACGTCACCAGGAAAGAAAAAGCTACGTGATTTGGAATACAAAAAATAACGGGTTCCCAAAGGTAGTATTGCCGGGGTCTGGCGACAAGGTTCCCGAGGTTCGATGAACGGGTAATGTCCCGTATAATGAGAGATTCAGCCGTCGGGAGAAGCGCCAGCGTGCCGTTAGAACTGAAATCCACCCTAAATCTGCCGAAAACCGCGTTTTCGATGAAGGCAGACCTACCGAAAAATGAGCCCAAAATGCTCGCCCGGTGGGAGGAAATGGGTATTTACGAGCGGTTGCGGGAGGCGCGCCGCGGCCAGCCGATCTACGTGATGCACGACGGTCCGCCCTATGCGAATGGGCCCATCCATCTGGGAACCGCGCTCAATAAGTGCCTCAAAGATTTTGTGGTGAAGTCGAAAACCATGGCTGGTTTCGACTCACCCTACGTGCCCGGCTGGGACTGCCATGGCCTGCCTATAGAGATCAAGGTCGACAACGAGCTGGGGCGCAAGAAGCTGCAGATGTCGCCGCTGGCGGTGCGCAAAGCCTGTCGGGAGTACGCGGAGAAGTATGTTGACTTGCAGCGCAGCCAGTTCAAACGAATCGGCGTGTTCGGGCGCTTCGAGCGGCCGTATCTGACGATGAATCCGGATTACGAATCGGTGATCATGGAGACGTTCTACACGTTTCTGGAACATGGATTCGTCTACAAGGGCCTGCGCCCGGTGTACTGGTGCATTCACGATCAAACCGCGCTGGCGGAGGCGGAGGTCGAGTACGAAAACAAGGTGAGCCCGAGCATCTGGGTGCGATACCAGTTGCAATCGGATCCACGCACCATTGACCCGGAGCTCGCGGCCGAGCGCATCCACGGGAACAAGAAGATCTACACCATCATCTGGACGACCACTCCGTGGACCCTGCCGGCGTCGATGGCGGTGGCATTTCATCCGCATGAAGAATATGTGGCGCTCGATGCGGGCGACACGATTTACATCGTCGCGGAAAAGCTCGCCCCGGTAACGGCGGAGAAGTGCGGCTTCAATGATGCGCGCCCGATCGCTAAATTCAAGGGCACGCAGCTCGAGCACACGTACTTCTATCATCCGTTCCTGCCATGGGAGCAGCGCAAGATCCTGGGGGTGCTCGCCGATTACGTAACCATGGACCAGGGGACAGGCGCGGTGCACACGGCGCCCTCGCATGGCGCGGACGATTTTTATACCGGGCAGAAATACAAGCTGGATCAGACCTGCGATGTGGACGCGGCGGGGCGAATCCAGAGCGGCTTTCCGGAATACCAGGGCAAGAAGGTTTTCGAAGCGAACGCCTCCATCATCGAACTGCTGAAGACGCGCGGCGCTTTGCTGCACGAAGAGAAGCTGGAGCACTCGTATCCGCACTGCTGGCGTTGTCATAATCCGGTGATTTTCCGGGCTACCGAGCAGTGGTTCATCTCCATGGAGACGGAGATGCCGGGGGGCACGCTGCGCACGCGCGCCCTGGAAGAAATCCGCAAGGTGAAGTGGGACCCGGCATGGGGCGAGGAACGCATTTCCAACATGATCGCGAGCCGGCCGGATTGGTGTATTTCGCGGCAGCGCGTCTGGGGTGTACCCATCGCGGTTTTTCTTTGCAAAGGGTGCGGGATGGCGATCAAGTCACCCGAGCTGAACCGAAAAGTGGTTGAGTTCTTCCGGAAAAACGGGGCGGATGGATGGTACACGGATGCGGCGGACGCGCTGGCTGCGGGCGCGAAGTGCGAGAAGTGCGGAGCCACAGAGTTCCGCCGCGAGACTGACATCATTGATGTTTGGTTCGAGTCAGGATCGAGCCACGCGGCGGTGCTGGGCCGGGAGCCAGGGCTTCCCTGGCCGGCCGATCTTTATCTCGAGGGGGGCGATCAATACCGGGGCTGGTTTCACTCTTCCCTGCTCTGCGCCGTGGGCACGCGCAACGAAGCGCCGTATCGCATGGTTGCCACCAGCGGGTGGACGCTCGATCCGCAGGGGCGGGCGATGTCGAAGTCGCTAGGAAATACGGTTGATCCGGTGGACATTGCCGATCGCCTGGGCGGAGAGATCGTGCGGTTGTGGGTGGCGTCGGTGGATTTCCGCGAAGACGTGCGCGCTTCCGAAGAGCTGATCCAGCGGGTGGCGGAAACTTATAAGAAGATCCGCAACACGTTCCGCTACATTTTGGGAAACTTGAATGGATTCGATCCGCGGGAGAACGAGGTCGGGTTCGAGCAACTGGAAGACGTCGACAGGTACATGATCCTGCAGACGGCAGAAATGACGCGCGACGTGGTGCGCTGGTACGAGTCGTTTGAATTTCACAAGGTGTACCAGCGAATCAACCAGTTCTGCGTGGTCGACCTGAGCGCGTTCTACTTCGATGTGTTGAAGGATCGCCTGTACACGTATGCGGCGGATTCGGGGCCGCGACGGGCGGCGCAGACTGCCATCTGGAGGATCGGAGAGGCGCTGGTCAGGCTGCTGGCGCCGCTGATGAGTTTCACTACCGAGGAAATGTGGCAGTACCTGCCGCAGATCAAGGACCGGCCGGAAAGCGTGCACCTGGCCACTTTTCCCGATCCTGAGAAGCTGGCCGGCGACTATGCCAATCCCAAGCTGGCGGAACCGGCAAACGCGGAATGGGGCGTGCTGCGGGGAGTCAGGGACGAGGTGCTCAAGGCGCTGGAAGCGGCCCGTAATGAGAAGTTGATCGGCGGCAGTCTGGAGGCGGCGGTCAAGGTGACGGCTCCCGAACGGGTGTATGAAGTTTTATCGCGTCATAAAGACTACTTGCGATATCTATTCATAGTATCGGCAGTCACCCTGGAGAAAGCTGCTTCGGGGAATGGCGCGGCGGGAGCCGTTTCAGCACAGGTCACGCAGGCGTCCGGGAAAAAGTGCGAGCGTTGCTGGAACTATTCGACACATGTGGGTGAAGACGAGGTGTATCCCACGGTGTGCGAGCGCTGCAGCGCGGCGCTGAAAGAGATCGAAGGCGGCAGGTCGAGCCAATAAGGGCCCAAACGGAATGTCCCAGAATCACGCAATGCGCAAGTACCACTTTCTGATCGCGGTGGTAGTTTTGTTCCTCGACCGTCTTGCCAAGTGGACGGTTGAACTCAACATCCCTCTGCACGACAGCATCAGTGTGCTGCCCGGGTTCCTGCGCTTCACCCACGTGCAGAACCGTGGCGCGGCATTCGGGTTGTTTGCCGAATCGCCCTCGGAGTGGAAGGCGGCCGTGCTGGTCATGTTTTCCGTGGTCGCGTTGGCAATTGTGTGTTTTCTGTTATGGAAAAACAGTCACGCCATGAGCACGACCGGATTCGGACTTGCGCTGATTCTGGGTGGAGCTCTGGGAAATTTGTGGGACCGGCTGGTTAGCGGTCATGTGGTAGATTTCCTCGACATCTACGTCGGCAATTATCACTGGCCCGCGTTTAATCTGGCTGACAGTGCCATCGTGATTGGAGCGACGCTGCTGGTATCCGAGATTCTTTTCAGCAAGGCGCCGGCCGAAGAAAAGGTCAGCGGCTCCTGATTCACTTCTCGCCTTTCCTGCGGCTTGAATCCTGCCAAGGCTGAATCGCCCTGACACGCGTGTCAGTTAAACTACTGATGCCGATCGTCACTTGGATGGGCCGGTACGTCGTGACACGATAGAGAGATGGGCAAACCGGACGAGCAGCCATCCGCAAGACAGCCGGGAAGACATAACGAATCCGCTCTCGCCGGTCCAGGTGAGCCACACTATCATCTTCGTTTCGCCCTGGATTCTTTCCTCAACGTGTGCCGTTCGACGCCTTCCGGAAGCACCACCCTGTCCGGCATGGTGATTGAGATCAGCGCCGTCGGCATGTCCGCCATCGTTCCCGAAGATTTGAAAGTCGGGGAGAGGGTCACGCTGACCGTGCAACTGATTTTGGAAACGCTCACCATCGATGGGATCGTGCAGTACTCGTACAACTTTCGTCACGGGTTCCGCTTCATCGACGTCAATGCTGAGCAGCAACGGCAAATCAAAGAAGCATGCGCCCGTCTGCGCGTGTATTGCCGCGACACAGGGGATTGTATCGAATGGAGCGAACTGCACCGGCACGACGCAAACAGTCACGGAGCCCATCCGGCGGAGTTCCTTAGCCGTGCCCTGCGTGGAATTCTCGGCTCACAGGAATGAAGTTGACGACGCACTCCGAATAGTGCACCTTAACTGCTCGCTGGATCCCACCCCATACACTCGAGTGTGACATGAAGAAACATCTGCACATCATTGAAGTCAATACACAAATTAACCTCGCAGATTACGACGCGAATGACACCGGTAATTACAAGGACAAGATCCAGGCAGAAGCGAAGCTGCAGGCACATCGCAAGCGCCTGTTCGAACTGCAGGAGTTACTCTACGCCGAGGACAAACGTGCGTTGCTGGTGGTGCTGCAGGGGATGGATGGTGCAGGCAAGGACGGCACCATTCGCCACATTTTTACGGGGGTGAATCCGCAGGGGTGCCAAGTCACGTCCTTCAAGGTGCCGACCGATGAAGAGTTGCAGCATGATTTTCTCTGGCGAGTGCACAAAGCGACGCCGCGCCGTGGCATGATCGGAATCTTCAACCGCTCGCATTACGAAGACGTGCTGGTCGTGCGCGTACACCAGAAGTTGTCACGACAAGAGGTGGAAAGACGCTTTGAGGAAATCAACAATTTCGAGCAGGAGCTGACTGAAAATCACACACATATTCTGAAATTCTTTCTGCACATCAGCAAGGACGAGCAAAAGAAACGTTTGCAGGCGCGGCTCGACCATCCCAAGAAATATTGGAAAGTGTCGCCCGGCGATCTGACCGAGCGCCAGTACTGGAACGACTATGTCAGGGCGTACGAAGACGCGCTGAGCCATTGCAGCACGAAACACGCGCCCTGGTATATTGTGCCCGCCAATCACAAGTGGTATCGCAATGTCGCCATCTCAGAAATCCTGCTGGACGTGATGGAAGGCTTCAAGATGAAGTATCCCAAGCCCAAGCTCGATATCAAGAAGTTGAAAGTGGAATGAAGAATCTGGACTGGCTACCGTGAGGGATAGTAGCGAGTTACCAGTTCCGACATAACCCACACAGCCCGCTCAAATCGCTCGTCGGGCTCTCTGAAACAGCGCAATCTAAGGACTTCTCCGCGCCTCCGTGACTTCGTGGTGTTCTGTTAGGCACAGGATTGTGTGGACCCCTCCCGCGGGTGTATAACTCGCCTCCGTGGATGGCGTGGGGCCTTCCGCACCGGGGCTTCTGTGAGCCCAATCTGTGCTTGCTGTTTTGTAGTTGTGACAATCCCCTTCCCTGATCGCGACCGGGACTGTCGTTTTTGATTGTCTCGAAGCTCGACTGGCACACTCAAGCCTCCTCGGCCCTGGTACCGAACCCGCAACCCAGGCCCGCTTAGATCGCACCGCCGCTCCGCTCGCGCGTGCGTTGAGGTCATCTATGGCGCAACTCGCCAGCTGCAAAGCACAACCACATTTCAATTAAGGAGAATCCCTCGATGGCAACGGTAAGAGTTCCGGCTCGGGTGTTTGAGGATCTGAATTCGTTTCGCATCGCCATGCGCCAGTTCGACACCGCCGCAGAGAAGTATGGCCTGGAACCGGGGCTGCGCGAGGTGTTGCGCCGGCCGCGGCGTGCGCTGTCGTTGTCTCTGCCCGTGAAGATGGACAATGGCACCATCCAGGTCTTTGAAGGGTTCCGCGTGCAGCACAGCAATGCGCGCGGCCCATGCAAAGGAGGCATCCGATACCACCCGGACGTCACGATTGACGAAGTCAAGGCGCTTGCGTCCTGGATGACCTGGAAATGCGCCACGGTGAACATCCCCTTTGGCGGCGCGAAGGGCGGCATTGCCTGCGATCCCAAACACCTCTCGAAGAGCGAACTGGAACGGCTGACACGGCGTTATGCCTACGAGATCTCGCCCATCATCGGCCCGGACCGGGACATTCCCGCGCCGGACGTTTACACCGATTCGCAGGTGATGGCGTGGATCATGGACACGTACAGCATGACGCACGGGACCAGCAGCCCCGGCGTGGTGACCGGCAAGCCCACGTTCCTGGGAGGATCGTTCGGCCGCAACGAAGCCACGGCGCGCGGCTGCGTGTTCGTGATTCGCGCCGCATGCAATGTGCTGAACATCAAAGTCGAGGGTGC
>Ga0070741_10002415_pt1 | contig 50442 bp, 38 predicted proteins | sample Coa_R1_4_FD_66440 | JGI IMG/M metagenome (GOLD analysis project Ga0070741, IMG submission 66440) | Surface soil microbial communities from Centralia Pennsylvania, which are recovering from an underground coalmine fire - Coalmine... | ecosystem: Environmental > Terrestrial > Soil > Unclassified ... | reverse complement strand
CAGTCCTTGCTCACGCAGGCGGCGGATCAGATTGAGCACCTGACGTGTCTGAGCGACACCCAGAGCTGCGGTTGGCTCGTCGAGTAAAATTACTTTCGCATTGCGTAGAATCGTCTTGGCTACGGCAATGGATTGGCGCTGACCACCTGAAAGTGTGGAGACGATAGCGCGTACAGAAGGCAGTTTCACATCAAGCGTTCTCAAGACCTCTAACGAACGCCTTTCCATATCGATTTCTTTCAATGTGCTGAAAGATGTACGTTCCTCGCGACCTAAGAAGAGATTGGAAACGACATCCAGGTTATCGCAGAGCGCAAGATCTTGATATACTGTCTCGATGCCCAGATTGGTAGCTACCTGTGGGCTAGTGATTTTGACTGGTTTACCTTCTACAAGGATTTCACCCTCATCGGCGGGACTAACCCCTGCTATTGTTTTAATAAGTGTCGATTTGCCTGCGCCGTTGTCGCCAACCAGGCCAACAACTTCTCCAGGATAGACCTCAAAGTCTACATTATTGAGCGCGCGTACCGCACCAAAGCTTTTACCGATGCCTCTCATGAGGAGTATAGGATCCCCGTCCGGGGGGCGTCGCGGCGAGGTTGGGGCATCCACCGAAGGCCCGTAACTGTCAGACATGTAATCCTCCAAATGTGTCCTACATTTGTCGTATCGTGGTGAAGAATGAACTTCACCTTGCGGAGCACAGCACAAACAGGTAGTTTGTAGCTCAGTTAGCTACAAACTACCTTACTATTCTACAACTTAGCAGACACCACCAGTACCGGCTGGTAGGCCTTTACAAACATCAGCTTTCGTGACGAAACCGTCAGCGATGACCGTGCTTGCAATGTTGGTCTTATCGACTGCCACGGGAGTTTCAAGAACCGAAGGAATGGCTGTGCCATCTTTGGTTTTGATGGTTGCGCCATTGGTGATGCTGGCCGTATCGCTGCCATCGTGCAACGCCTTCACCAGATCAGCGGCTCCCTGCGCTTCTTTGTCGATAGCCTTATAGACGGTCATCGCCTGGTCGCCAGTGAGAATGTTCTGGATACCCGCGACGGTAGCATCCTGACCTGTGACCAGCACTTTGCCGTTGAGTCGCTGGGCTTTGAGAGAGGCAATGGCCGAGTTCGCCATACCGTCGTTGGCAACGTAGGCGATCTGGATATTGTTCTGATTCGCGGTCAGCACGCCGTCCATCTCGGTACGAGCCTTGTCATTGTCCCAGTCAGGAGTGTACTGATCGTAGACCTTCTTCAATGTGCCGTTGTCGTAGAGTGGCTGAAGTGCTTTAAGCGCACCTTGCCGGAACAGAATGGCATTGTTGTCGGTCTGGCTGCCATTGATCATTGCGATATTTTTGCCATTCTTGGTGTAATCTTTGTAGTGATCGACGATGTACTGGCCTTGCAACTCGCCAACCTTTTCATTGTCGAAGGAGACATAGTAGTTGAGATCCTTGGACTGGATCAGGCGGTCGTAAGCAATGACAGGAACGCCTTGCTGCTTGGCTTTGGTAACGATGGTGGCAGCTGCGTCGCTATCGTGGGCTCCTATGACCAGGATGCAGTCGCCCTTGGTCAATGCCTGGTCGGCCTGGTTCTGCTGCACTGTGGAGTCACCACCGGCGTTATAATAGTCCACAGTTGCACCAGATATCGCGGCCCCAATCTTCTGAGTCAACAGCGGCTTGTCTTTGCTGTCCCATCGTGCAGATGAGGCAGTTTCTGGCAAGAGGACACCAACCTTGGTGCAACCTTTGCCGTTTGTGCCTGCTGCTGCCTGCGGGGTTGAGCCGCTAGGAGCTGCTCCCGTGCCGCTACCGGAATTACCACAGGCGGCTAAAAGCATTGTAAGGAAAACAATGCTAAGTACAGTGCCAAATCTCTTATGGCTTCCAAATAACTTCATTGGTAAATCTACCCTTTCATTCTTCATTGTCCTACGCTTTTTCAAGCGGATTCTCTACATCCTCTCTGACCGTGATAAAACCATTGTCTGCTATAAGCGGTTTACTCACGTATTATACCGTGACTTGTTGTTACTCTATACCTCCCTTCTTACGCTGACAGTTCCCTGGCGTGTGCTTTGTTGCAACATCGCGACCGGGCTAGCCAAAGGGCTTTCCTGGCTAGCAGTTTCACGAGCTACCAAAATGCGTTCCCAGGCTTTGAAAAACGGATAATAGATGAGGGCAGAAACAGCGAGATCAAAGAACTGTAAGAGGCTTCCACGGAAGTCTCCGCCAGTTGCAATAAATCCGCTGATGCCAATTGGGACAGTAAAAGGTTGTATCACCACGGGGACATGTACCAGACCTATCGAGAATGCGATGTAATTGATCGTGACGATGAGACATGGTACGCCCACGAATGGGATCATCATAATGGGGTTGAGCATCATTGGAACCCCAAATGTCACAGGCTCGTTAATATTAAATATTGCTGGCCCTAATGCTACTTTGCCAACTGTACGCAATTGTGCCGATGGTGAGCGTAGCATGTAGATGACTAGCGGCCAGGTTGCTCCCGAGCCTCCCAGGTGCGCAAAAATATGGTAGAACGGTTCAGTGACGATGCCGTGACCACCGCTGACATTGCTTGCCAACGTTGTGAACCAGAATGGGGCAGCAATCGCTGTGACTACGTTCATGCCATGAATACCAACAGACCAGAGCAGCATCATGAGAATAATCTCAAGCATTGCCGCTGGATAGCTGTTCTCCACTGCGACAAGCGGCTGAAATGCCTGCATGAGCAGGATTGGTATCGTCATCTGATGAAGCTTGTGATCTGTCGGATCAATAAAGGTATGCGAACTGACAAACCACTCAAGGCCCCACACGATGGTTAGCAGGAACAGCGTCGGGACTAATGCCTCGAACGCGCGCTTCACGTTCGGTGGAACGGTCTTAGGCAAGCGAATGGTGAAGCGTGAGTTGCGGAAGCGCCGCACGATCTCGGTCGTGAGAATCCCGCAAAAGATCGCTACCAGTAGCCCCTGTCCTCCCAGGTAAGGAAGCACTTCACCCAGCGTCAGGTTAGTCAGATCGCGTACTGGCATGCTTGCGACCAGGAAGATCACCATTGCCAGTATGCCTGGCTGGACAGGCTCCGTGCGCAAATACTGTGCCAGGCTATAAGCCACACCAAAAGCCAGGAAAAGAGCCATGAGCCCGAAAGAGAGTTCAAAAGGGACATTAATCGCGTTCTGGTACGGTGCTATCAATGCTTGCAGAAACGGGACCTGTGGCGGGTTCGCGATGATGAGAAAGACGCTTCCCGCGATGATCAACGGCAGTGTGAAAATAATAAAGGCATCACGCACGGCTTGCAAATAAACGCTGCTAGCCAGCGCGCTGAGCGGTGGAACGAGATAGCGTTCAAACCAATCGCCGCTACGCTCAATAAGAGTGCTCACGTTGCTGCCTTTCCTTCCTCGGTTTCCGGTAACATCCTTACTACCTGTTCCAGTACTGCCTGGCCGTCCATCGTAGCATAGTGAAATGGCTCAATTAATGCCACCGGTTTGTTAGCGGCAAATGCCAGTTTCTCGATGCTCTTACGCAGATGGCGAATCTGTGGTGCAATGAGTACGACATCGCAAGCTTCGACCTGTGTGGCAAATTCGCCAGCACTCAACGCCTCAACGCTGAGTTCCAGGTTTCGTGCCTGGGCTGCCTCAAGCATGCTTTCTACCAACAAACTTGTGGACATGCCCCAGCTGCAAACAATCAAAACGCGCACCAAGATTATTCTCCCTCGTGCTCTACTTCTGTATATAGCTATACATGATATGGGCTCCTTCCCATATACTGACTACATACGAGAGCCTCGACTTCTGTGTCAAGAATGGTTCTATTTGTGTTAGTAGCAAGAACCATGCCAAATAGTGTGCTACACAGATAGCACACTATTTGGCATACTGTGCGGCTTTCGCGCTGCGTGCTCACAAGAAAGGGATCATCAACAATTTTTCTGTGCTCAGCACAGAAAAATTGTTGATGATCCCTTTCTTGTGAGCACGCAGCGCGAAGTTTCAGTTGTAAGGAACTTCGATAAATGTAAAAATATCAATTTGTCTGAGAATACCTACAATATTGTATGCTTCTTCGTCAGGGAGCGGGCGCGCGATCTGGTTGCTTAGCAGCTGCCATGCCCGGCGACAGATATCTAATTCGCGTGCATATTGTTGCTCGATCTGCTTACGGATCGTCTCACTAACAAGAAAGGTCTTCTGTTGGGGGCCGCGTTCCAGGATGCAGGCCAGGTGGAGCAGCAAGCCTGCAAGCACTTCGGTATCGAAGGTTTCACCTACCTCGACCTCGATCAGTTCGATCATGCGCTCAATCAATGGCAAGACGCGTGTAGGATTGAGGAATAAGAGGCGTTGATTGAGCGTATGCGTTATCTCGTGCAGCAGGTCAGACCGCTGGGTGATTGTAGGGGATGTCGTTGTAGAAGATCGCATTGGCGGTTGCAGTAGCGCCGGGTCGATTAGCGTACCTCCCAGGAGCGTGCGCAATCGTGCAATGCCATCGCCGAAGAGCAACTCGGTGAGAGAGATAAAGGGATAGCTCTCTAGGTGCGGGTTAATAGTGCCAACGATTGCTACAACCTGTCGATGTCCAACCAGCCTTTGTACCTCGTTCTCTGTTTTGCCTGAGAGGTTGATATCCATGCAGATAGTCTCCACTCCCTGCTGCCGCAGTTCTGGCAAATGCTCCTCGATCAATTCCGCCAGTTTCATAGCACTCCCAAAACCTGTCAGACAGACCGAGAGAATGACGCGTGCTTCCTGTGCTGAGGAATGTACTGCTGTTTCCTGCTGAACACTGTTAACATACGTTGACTGGATATGGATGTTCTCTGCAACCTGCTCTACAAGCATTTTCCTGGGCGTTGCTACAGTTCGGAAGTGTGCGAGGCTAGTGGCTAGTTGATCCAGCGTCATATGTTCGGCTCGCTGTGCCTTGCGTACTGCCTCGATCGCTAATGGAGCACACACGCCAGATACTGTGCGCACCTGCACACCCGTTCGTCGCGTTACCAGCTCTCCCAATGGCAGAAGCGAGGCAAAATCGACCAGCAACAATACGCCACTCCCTTGATCCGTCTGACAAACACAATGCTCGACCAGCGCCAGTAGCTCTTCGGGGGTTTGCTCCAAGGTAAGTTCTACCGAGGAAACCGAATTAACTCCTACCAAGGTATTTGCCAGTTCCGCAAGCCCCGCTGCGATAGCATGTCCATGTGCTGCAACAACAATACCCACTGTGGATTGTTTAGTGCTCAAAAGTGTGTCGGCATTGGCAAGCAGCACCGTCAACACATCGGCCTCACTCTCGGGGAGACAGACATCGAGTGCCGAACGCACACGTAACAGTGCAGCTTGAGCGACCTCATATTCCATTGGATATGTTTGCCGCACAGATTGTATCGTTGGTTCTACCAGTCGCTGTCCATGCGCAAGATGCTCCAGCGCACTCATCAAATGCAATGCCAGCACTAATGCTAACTTCTCGGGAAAAACACGCTCTAAGCGCTCTTCTGCCTGTTGGATAATTGCATGACTGACTGCCAACACTCGTTCATCGACAAGGTGAGATGTAGCTTCGGTGCGTTCTGTGCTGACGGTTTCCGCAAAACGCTGGAAGTAGTACTGGATGTCCAGGTGGAGCAATTCATTGATTTCGTCTTCTTGTAAACCGCTACTGCGTAGTGAGTTCAGTTCCTTGTTGATGGTGTCGTAAAGATCCTGTGCCGATCCCGATACGACACTGTTCAGACTGAGGCCTGTAGGTGTGAAGACATGCGTTGCATCCAGATGATGCAGTACGGGAGCAAGCACTCTATGCAAATCAGCGGTGCGCAATAGCCCCTGGCGTATATGATCTGGCAGGACATCAATGTGTACATTGAGGTCAAACAGGTTGTTGGTGCGATATTCCAGATAAGCGCGGGCGCAGATGAGTTGCACATCGGTACGCAGCTGCCCGATATTGCCGGAGCAATCATACAGCAAGAGAGCTCGTAATACCTGGGGTACGACATGGATGTTGGTGCCAATAATGCTACATTCGGCTGTGAAGAAAGCACGTATCAGTTCATAGCGCTCCATGATAGTGCGCTCGTGTAGCCCTGGCAGGGTGATCGTCATGGGTATGCGCCGCCGGAAAGTGGGCAGCAGGACAATATTGGGATCTTCTGTCGTGGCCGCGAGCAAGAGCAAGGATGCCTGTCGCTCTCGTACATCACCCAGGCGGCGAAAACGTTCGCGATCCATCAGGTAGAACAGCATCTCCTGCCCTTCTGGAGGCAAGCGGTGTACCTCGTCTAAGAAGAGAATGCCCCTGTGTGCTTGCTCAACTAAGCCCTCACGGTCACGATCAGCACCTGTATAGGCACCGCGCACAACGCCAAAGAGATGGGCCATCAGCAATTGCGGATTCCCGGCGTAGTCGGCACAGTTAAAGCTAATATACGGAGCATCTGGCGGCAGAGCCTTGAGTTCCAGCGCAAAGGCATGCATCAGTCGGGCAAATGTTGTCTTGCCCACGCCACTCGGGCCACATAACAAGGTGTGAAGACCTCGCGGTGGGTAGATAATAGCTGCTTTTGCCTGTTGTACTGCGACCTTCAGCCCTCCATTGCTGCCGATTAGCGATTCGAAGCTGGTGACAACAGCTCCGACCTGTACAGATGCAGCAATGATAGAAGGTTTCCCTGGCTCCTGCTTTGTAACTGCTGGGGATGGTTGCTCAGGATGCCATTGCCCATTTGCGCGCTGCTCTGTATCTACTGAATTAGCTCCTTGTACAAGCGTTTTAATACGGAATAAAACGGGGCGACCAGGGATACGCTCAACGATCCCTTCTTGTGCCAGGAGATTCAGATCTCGGCTTGCATTTGTACGATCTACTTCTGCTAGCTCTGCCACTTCCTCGGCGCTGAAGCCTGCATGACGACGCAACGCACTACTTTGTGCGGGTCGTTGAGTGCACAATGATCGCAATGCTTCCAGTACCCGATCTTTGCGGTGCACGAAACGATCCTTTTCACAGTAAGGGGTTACCTGTTTCTGGCCCTAGTATACTCAAGTATAGGGAGAAAATCAACCTGCACACTTGTTAAATTAGGTGAGCGAAACTATTCCTTTAAATCGACCATTCATCTTTTGTGTTATTTGTTTCATTGTATGTCAGGCTGCCAAACTTTCTGCCTTGTTTTATATGAAACACTTTGCTATACTACGCCGGGTGATACCCGGTGCACGTCTCTCTTTACTCTTTATTTTCAAGATTGATATTTGGAGGATTGTCGCCGTGAATATTCAAGATGTTGTGCAACGAGCAGATGCCGCGAAGCTACGCCTGATTCGCTTTCTGTACTGCGATAACGGTAGTATTATTCGTGGGAAGACAACCCATGCTAGCAGATTGGCTGGTCGTATGTATGAAGGTATCGGGCAAACGCTGGCTATGCAAGCCTTTACCTCTGTCGAGACTCTTGCAACGGTTGATGGTATGGGGCCGGTAGGCGAGTTTCGCCTCGTTCCTGACCCGGATACGTTTGTTATTCTGCCCTATGCGCCTAATACTGGTAGCATGATGTGTGACATGATTCGTCTGGATGGGGTACCGTGGGAAGCTTGCCCGCGCACTTTCCTCAAGCGTATGGTAGCTCGTCTTGCTGAACAGGGCATGCGTGCCGAAGCTGGCGTCGAGCATGAATTCTATCTGGCCCGCGAACAAATGGGACAGTATGTTCCCGCCGATCATAGTCTGTGTTACAGCACTATCGGTCTGGACGAGCAAGCTGAAGTCATTGATGCCATCCTGGCTGCCCTGGAGGAGGAAGGGCTCTCCGTTGAGCTGTTCCATACCGAGCTGGGCCCCGCTCAACAAGAACTCTCGATCCGCCATGCACCTGTGCTACATACTGCCGATAATGTCTGTCTGGTTCGCGAGACCGTGCGAGGAGTAGCGCGCACGTTCGATCTCTATGCCAGCTTTGCACCCAAGCCGTTTCTTGATCAAGGTGGCAGTGGTGCGCATATCCATTTCAGCTTGTGGGGCACGGAGAATAGCGAGCATCCCAATAAAAATCTCTTCTACGATGCAGGTGAGCGTGGTGGATTGAGTCAGCTAGGTAAGTACTTCATCGGTGGCGTGCTTCGTCATATTCACGCTCTGCTTGCCATTACCTGTGGCAGCCCGAATTCCTATCTTCGCTTGCTCCCGCATTTCTGGAGTTCAGCTTACGATGTCTACGGTTTTGATAACCGCGAGGCGGCTATCCGTGTGCCTTCACTCTTCCGTGGACGCGAGGCAAGCAGCATCAACCTTGAATTAAAGTCCTCCGACCACAGCGGCAACCCCTACCTGGCTCTTGGCGCGGTTATCGCGGCTGGCCTGGATGGCATCCAGAACCGTATTGATCCTGGAGAGCCGCAAGAAATCGATCCTGGAAATTATACCGATGAGGAACGCGAACAGCGTGGCATTCGTCGTCTGCCTACGTCGCTTGATAGTGCTCTAGACGAATTAGAACGTGATCAGGTTTTGCTAGAGGCGCTGGGTCCATTGTTGGCGACATCCTACATCGCCGTCAAGCGTAATGAAGCAGCATTCTTTAAAGAGAAAACGCCGGAAGAGGATGCCCTTCAGCATCTTTATAAATACTAGTTGCATCTTGCTCGGGTATACTTGTCCTGCCCGGCGAAACCCTCATCACGATTCAGGAGAAGCGTAAAAGGTCATCTTAAACCCCTTGTACTCAGTACAAGGGGTTTAAGATGACCTTTTACGCTTCTCCTGCACTAGAGACATAGGAAGCTCTCTGTCGAGCAATTATGAGGTCATATCTGACTTTGTACTATTAACTGCTCGCTTCGTTGTATCAGCAAGGTCCTGACCAGATTGTTTGAGTGTTGACCCGGCTTGCTGAGCCGTGCTACTCAAGCTGTCTGCAGTGCTTTTCACCGTTGAAGCTGCCTGCTGTGCATAGTCTTTCAATGTGCCCGCTGTCTGTGTGACGCGATCAGAAAGCTGCTGCCTGTACATATTGAGCTGTTCATTCTCAGGTAAGCGGGCTTTGATTTCTCCAAAGCGCTCTCCCAGCATGGTGCGCATTTCTTCGCCCCTCATGGGAGCTACAAGCAAGCCAATACCGACACCGACGAGTAAACCTTTCATGAAGCTATTCATCCGTAAACGTCCTTTCTCCTGTTCTGGTCTTGTATCTCCTGGAGTTGATTTTCGTAAGTTCACTTTACTAAGAAAGACACGTTTAACCCCGGCCTGAAGTTTCAAGAAAATGCTCTTATAGACGAGATTGGGAGTAGGGTTGCTCTAGACTGTTGAGTCGTCTCAGGCTTAATAGCCGTGTTATTACTGAAAATCAATCTACTATAGAGATCCTCTAAGGAGGGAGGCAATTTATGGAGGTTACCCTTACCCAATTGCTCGTTTGGATTGTCATTGCCGCGATCATCGGAATTCTTGGTGAACTTATATCCGGTCGGAGAGCACCTGCTGGTATGCTCGGTGCCATTGTACTCGGTTTTCTTGCGATCTTGCTGATTGTCGGTGTGTTTCATTTTCACATTGTTGGCGAACCAACCCTGGAAGGTGTACCTTTGATCAGCACCATTCTAGCGGCTGTTCTTCTCGTTGTGCTCTGGAGCAGTTTCGCTTATCGTGCTTCTGTCTATCGTCGCTGAGGAGCACACGGATGAAAGAACCCTTCACAAAATCGCCCACAGGGCGATTTTGTGAAGGGTTCTTTCATCCGTGTGCGTGCCGCAGGCATGAACTGTCAGGCAAGCCGTTGCTATACCAGGGCTATCAGGGTTTCTGCGAAGCCCGCGAAGGCAGCATAGGGACCCACAAATGGAATCTCTTTGATTAGTTCTTGTAATCGTGCTGTTGTAAACCCGCGCCGTGCCAGACTGGTGAGCCACTCACGAGCCTTCTGTACACGCAATGTATCTGATTGGCTGAGTGGTTGATCTGGGAGTCCGCGCCCATAATTGTAGCGCCGCAATAACTCCGGGTCGCGCAGGTATGCTCGTAGCAGAGGAAGTAGCACAACCCGTAATGCCTCCTCTCCCACGCTCTGGCGCAGATAGGCGGTTAGCATTGCCTCGCTAGGGGCTGAAGCTGCATTCATCGCCTGGAGGAGTCGTGCCTGAGCTTCCATTGTAGCACGTATGGGATGAATAAGGTTTGCCTGTTCGTCGAAGCGGATCTCATGGAGCGAGCCGATCAGTGTCATCCCATAGCCCATGCGTCCAACCCAGCCATCAAGAGTTGGGGCATATGAACCGGGCGGTGGACCTTCGCTCTGCCATTCCAGTGCCTGGCTACGTGTGATCGGCCAGCGTAACCATACGCGTGCAGGTGTCACCAGTGGATCGAGGAACATGATCTCACGTGCCATCGCCAGAATAGCTTCAATGAATGCCTCTTGTTTCTCACGCCGATTATTCCCAATGATCCAGGTATCAATAATACCAGCTTTGCGATAAGCTTCGTGGCGCAACTTCCACTCTTCTATATCTAGGGGAGCGCACTGGAACTCAACTGCCCAGCGTTGGCCATCGGCGTGCGCCACAAAAATGTCCGCAATACGATTTGGCTCAGGAAGTCGTTCTTCAAGCGTCACTGTTGCTTGGGGGAATTGCTCACGTAACCACTGTGCGATCACCAATTTCCCGCGTGCATGCCGTACCGATTCAGACTCAGTACTCCAGGCACATTCGCCTCTTTGATGGGCAAAGTGCAACTGTGTACGTTTATCCGGTCCACCGCGTACATGCACTGTGGCGCGGCAATTCGGGCAATACAGCGTGCGGTCACGCGACCAGCTCTGTAATTGCTCCAAAGGTGCCTCTTCTGCGACAACCGGGCACCCATCGGGACCATATGCAACAAGCATAGCACCATCCTCGCGTTGTGCATGAAAACGAACATATGTGCTATGGAAAGTATATCATTATAGGCCAGCTTTGGCTATATGCTTTTTTATTGTATCCCATCGTCATCAGCATGCTTGAGTGTAAGTTGCATAGCCATCAGCTTCTTGTAGATATTGCTGTCCAGATGATAATGTCGAACTCCAAAGACGAGCGCGTCCAGTGGGAACCAGACGTACACCCATCCTATAACGATAGCCACCTCACCGAGCATACGCAGACTCACAGATGCATTGAAAGTCAGCTCGCTGCCCAACGCAATGAAGACTACCATCCCAACAAGCGTCATCAGAAGCCCTTGCAGAGCGCGCTGGCGCAATCCACGCCTTTGCTGTTCGATTTCCTTTATTCGTCCACGACAGTAACGCTTCACAGCTTCCTGTATGGTTTGTTGTAGGTCTGGTACCACTTGCTCTGTGGGAAGTAGTAGCGTCACCCGTACTTCTCGTGAGGAAGGATGGGCGTACAGCTCATTAGCAAGATACTCAATGCCGGATGTATAACTATATTCGCGGTAATCAGGCGAGAAAGGACTGATATCGGGCTTACGAAAGAAGTGCTCGGGTTCAGTCAAATATAGTGTTGTCTCGTAAACGTTCCCCATAGCACCTTCTCCTATTGTGTCTCTGATGATGGAATTTTTATGTCCCCTATTTAATTGCGTCATACTGGGCAAATGAAATATGAGCGGCTGAATTCTGTAACATTTTACTACCAGATACAAACACAGCTTGCCTGGTAAGAGCAAGCTTTCTCTCAAAGTGATGCCAGAGTGCACCATCGTGACCCTGCACAACAAAGGCACATGAAAGACAGCGGCCTTCAAACAACTGATCATGGTCGCATCACTCAAAGCGTATGATCTCAAGCGCTCAAACCGCAAACAATCACGACGTACAGAAGAGATCAAACGGCAATTAAAGGCCGTCAGTAGGGTTCATGCGTTCGGAAAGATGTCCTTGTAGCACATTGCAATCAAGAGAGAAAACAGAGCATCCATCATCGTTTTCTGTGGTATAGTAGAGAATAAATAAAAAGAATCTATGAAAAAAACAGGAAGGAGGCAACGGCCATGCAACTCGTCGAGCAACATGTGATTGATCGGAACGATCCGCGTTATGCCGCTCTCGATGCAGCGGCCTTTGCCTCCAAGAACCTGTATAATGCTGCTTTGTACGTGATGCGCCAATCCTTCATCAACGAGGGAAAGCGTTTGAGCTACAACCAGATGGACAAGCTGATGAAGCAGCACGAAGCCTACAAAGCCCTTCCGGCGAAAGTCGCCCAACAGGTTTTGATGCAACACTTGCCCATGAGTGGGAGAGCTTCTTTCAGGCGTGTGCGGTTTACAAGGAAGACCCGTCAAAGTTTTGTGGGCGTCCTCGTTTACCCAAATACAAAGACAAAGCGAAAGGACGCAACCTGCTGGTCTATACAACGCAAGCTATCAGTGGGGGAAGAAGCAAGAAGGGCTTCAAAGATGGCATGATCAAACCATCTGGGCTCTCTATCACGGTCAAGACACAGCAGAAGTACATCCATCAAGTCCGCATTGTCCCGCGCTGTAGCTTTTACGTGATTGAAGTGATCTATGAGGACGAACGGCCAAAGAGTGCTGTCGACCCTGCTTCCTACGCTGGTATAGATATGGGTATAGATACGCTCGCGGCGTTAACTTCAAACCAGCCCGGTTTTGTACCGGTTCTGGTTAACGGGCGTCCGATGAAATCCACAAACCAGTTTTATAACAAGCGTAAAGCAGAGCTACAGAGCAAGCTCGGTCACTCAGGTACGACAAAGCGCATGGAACGGCTGACCACCAAACGCAATCGTCGCATTGAGCACTTCCTACACACAGCGTTCCGATGGATCATTGATGATCTGGTAGCGCATGGGATCGGAACGCTCGTCATCGGGAAAAATGACGCGTGGAAGCAGGAAGCCAACATGGGGAAACGCAACAATCAAAATTTCGTGTCCATTCCTCATGCTCGCTTCATTTCGATGCTGACCTACAAAGCAGAACTGGTGGGCATCACTGTGATCATCACCGAAGAGTCCTATACCAGCAAGGCCAGTTTTTTAGATCGGGATGAAATGCCGGTCTATGGTCCTGACCAGAAGGAGAAGCCCACGTTTAGCGGCAAGCGCACCCATCGTGGACTCTACCGTGCCAAAGATGGTACACTGATTAATGCCGATTGCAACGGATCGCTCAATATCATCCGCAAAGTAGCCCCTGATGCCTTCGGGTCGGAGGGGTAGAGGATGGGAAAGGCCACAAGCTAGTAGTCCATCCTGTGAGGTTGTCGTTCCCCTCACGAAGCCAGAAAGCTAGCAATAGCAAAAGCAAGCGATCATGAGAACGCTATATTTCGCTATGAAACGCTAGACTTTTTGGAACTATATAAATGGTGTGCTCGACCAGAGACGATTGCTGCCAAAGAGCAGGTGACAAATGTGTCCGTAACTGTGAAATATGATGGAGGAACTTGTGCTGGATCTGAGCGATATACCTCTTGTAGATAACCATTGTCATCCAGTGCTGCTGGAGCAGCAAATGGATACATTACGTTTTCGCGGCTATTTTACTGAGGCGACTCATCCCAGTTTCGCACAAACACACCTGCCGAATACCGTCTACTATCTCTGGATCTTGCGCCAGCTTGCAACCTTCTTTGATTGCAATTCTAGTGAGCAAGATGTAATCACTGCGCGCAATGCTCTGAGTGCTGATGATTTGCTCCAACGCCTCGTCTCGGCTGCGCACATTGATACCCTCATACTCGACGTGGGTTTTCCAGATCTCGCTACATGTTATTCGCCCGAGCGTATGGGCCAGCTCGGGCAATGTCGTACTGTTCAGATGCTACGCCTCGAAACGCTCATGCAGTGCCTGATTGTTGCGCATAGCGACTTTGATGAGGTGATAGAGCGTTTTTCAGCAGAACTGAGCAACGTTCGTGAGCAAAGGTATTGCGCCTTCAAAAGCATCGTAGCTTATCGTACTGGTCTGGATATTGGAGAGTGGAGCAAGGATGAAGCTGCGGCCTCCTTTGTGCAGGCTCGGGCGGAAGCGGCACGTAAGGGGCAATTGCGTATTGCGCATAAACCACTCATCGATTATTTATTGCACATCGCCTTTGCGAAGGCTGCTGAACAGGCACTTCCGATCCAATTTCATACAGGCTATGGGGATAGCGACACTGATATGCGACTGGGCAATCCTCTACATTTACGAGCCATATGCGAGCGCACCGATTACCAGACGATGCAGATCGTGTTGCTGCATGAAAGCTATCCTTATTGCCAACTCGGAGCATATCTTGCGGCCATCTATCCGCATGTCTATTTCGATCTCTCGTATGCTATCCCGTTTGTGGATAAACTGGAAATGCTTGCCTTTACACGCCAGGCTTTGAGCATTGCCCCGGCCAGTAAACTCATGTATAGTTCTGATGGTGTCAATCTCCCAGAAATGCACTGGGCAAGTGCCATACGCGGGCGTAGCATCATTGGGCAGGTATTGCAGGAAATGGTTGATGTCGATGAGCTTGACATGCAGCAGGCGTATCGCTTGGCTCAACTGCTTCTGCACGATACAGCGTACACTGTTTATAAATTGTAACGAAAGGCTCTGATCTCGCTATAATGCAGTATAGATATCAGAGGTATGCAGAGGTCGCGTTATGACGCAACAATCTTCATCAATAAACTCACGTCACTTTCGTATTGGCGTGAGCGCTCTCATCTTTGATGAGGGGCGTATTCTGCTGGCGCATCGACGCGATATCGATTGGTGGAATCTTCCAGGTGGTGGTATGGAGATCGGAGAGACAGTTGAGGAGGCCTTGCATCGCGAGGTGCGTGAAGAGACAGGCTTAGAGGTCGAGATCGAGCAACTGGTTGGCGTCTATTCCAAGCCACAGAAGCAGGAAGTTGTGTTGAGCTTCCTTTGTCATGCGACCGGGGGTGAGCTTACTGCTACAGAAGAGACACGAGAATGCTGCTATTTTGCCCCCGACGACCTGCCCCCTAACACGCTGCCCAAGCACCGTCAGCGCGTAGAGGACGCGCTACTTCACCAGGAGAGGGCCATCCTTCGCAATCAATTGAGCAGTACTGAAGAGGATCAACGGCTTTCTGGTTTGATGAAAGAGAAGTCGTAACAATTGAGGTCCATTCACAAGGGATAGCGCTACGCAGCCTGCGTAGCGCTATCCCTTGTGAATGGACCTCGACAGGTCCACCATGGTGTACTAGTGAACGCTAAATTGTAGAATTGTGACAGAATATGGCGCAAAGCTATAATCGAAAGAGGACTTCAGGCCGCTTAGTATTTTGGTCACAGGAACTATCTTGTTCGGATTGCTCAATGTGTTAGTATCGCTGGGACTGGCCGAGGAGAGGCTTGTCACTAGCCCTCGTGCACTCACGAAATTGGTTCCATTCAGTACGATATGGACATTTTGTGCAGTGCCATTGGTGTTGACTACTTTGATGTAGGTCGTCCCGTTCCTGCTCACTTTACTGGTTACAGCGTAGAGGCCACCACTGCTACCACTCAGTTTGGTTGGTAGCACTACGTCCCCGTGATTCAAGCTGAACATCTTCTGCACATAGTAGGATGGTGAACCATAGCTGTTAAGGGCATCAAAGCCAATCAAATTGGTGTTCCAGTTGAGAGCATTCACGTTGGCAAGGAGAGGTGCATAAGACGCCATGACAACCAAGTCGGAGTTGCGCTCCAGTCCGGTCATGAAAGCGGCATCGCCCAATGCTGAGTTGAGGTCGGGAGTTGGCTTCCCTTCCTGGGAAGCATACTCCCCAACAAAGATCTTAGGACCGCTGCGGCTCCTATTGTTGTAGCGGTTTGCAAGGCCTGCCATTCCTGCCGGGCTGGAGTAGAAGTGTTCGTCGTAGACATCAGGCGTGCGACTCGTCACCGTCGTCGTGGCGATCAACTTGATCTGAGGATAAGCCGCTTTAATGGCATCGTAGAAGGCAGTGAAACGCGCATCGTAACTGCCAGATCGATCAAAGAAGTCTTCGTTGCCAATCTCCACATACTGGATGTGGAAGGGGCTAGGATGACCATTTAGAGCCCTGCGTGCACCCCAGGTGGTGGTGATACTGCCTGTAGCATACTGGATCTCATCCAATGCGTCCTGTACAAGAGCACTGAATTCTGCTGTTCCAGGTGTAATATGCGTTCCATTCAGCGAGTAGCCCGCATAAACCGCCAGTACGGGCATCATGTGCAGATCCTCACACCACTCCAGGTATTCCAGCAAGCCCAGGCCATCACTTGAACGGTAGCCCCACGGGTCGTTGTGCCCTGGACGTAGCGCAAGGCTGCCGATAGTATTCTTCCAGGCAAAGTAATCCGAGGTGGTGAAGCCTTCGAGGTAGTTGCCACCAGGGAAACGCAGGAAACTGGGTTGCATCTGATGGAGCAATTGCATCAGGTCTGGCCGCAAGCCATTGGGGCGGTAGTTCCAGGTCGGCGGGAAGAGCGAAACCAGGTTAAACCAGAGGGTTCCAGTATGCCCTGCGGAGATCAGGAAGCGATTCGTCTCCGAGGGGGCTACATTGCCAGTCCTCAATATGAGCGTATACAGTTCCCAGGACGTGCTGATTGTTCTTACCGTGCTCTGTGCATAAACCTTGCTTCCGTCGTTGCTCTCAATGTCAACGGTGAGTGGTCCACGGAAATCTGAGCTGGCTTTCGCATAGAATGAGGCACGGTAGAATGTATTTGGACGCACCGGAATACCCCAGAAGCCCGTGTTCGCAACTCCCACACGTTGACCTGCTCCCACTTGCGCTATCTGAAGCTTGAGGCTGGTGGTAAGTGCGACCGTATTCACCGGTTGAGTATTATCGAGTGCGATACTACCCTGTGCCTCGCTGCTCGTAACGGCGGACCAATCAACGGGGGTAGTGGGATCATCTTTGAAGATGCGGTTGCGGATCAACTCAGCGTAGAGGCCACCATCACCCGAATGATTGATATCCTCGAACATCAGGCCATAGAGCGTGGGACTAATGGTGGCCGCGGTTTGATTGGCCTGGACGGAGAGAGTGGGTGTGATCGTGACTCCTGCTAGCGTAGCGATAGCAGTTATGTCCAGCGCAATATTGTAGACATGCACATCATCAATCTGACCATTGACAAAATCGGCTGGATTGCCACCAGACTGTCCTCGTCCGATCTCTGTGTGCTCAGTGCCCTGCCAGGCGCCACTGTAAGCAACCGTTTGCTGCAAATTGCCGTTGACATAGAGCGAGAGTGCCTTTGCACTGGCATCATAGACGCCAACCAGGTGATACCAGGTTCCCGATGACGGTGGTGTGGAGGCAGAGGCAGATGTAGTTGCCGCGCCAGCGTGATCGCTCGCCGGGCGAGCAAAGGCAAACCTCCCTGTATTGCCGTTTAGTTGCAGTGAGAAGGCGCTGACCTGAGTGCCGTCGAGACTGACGAAGGTCTGCGAGCCACTAAGAGAATTGAGCTTGACCCAGGCAGCGACAGAGAAACTTTCCGTGGTGTTGACGACTGTGGTGGGCACGTCTGCATAACTGTTACTGGTCCCGTTCAAGCTCAGAGCAGAGGAACCGACCTTGCCCGTTGCCCACGATGCCCCGCTTTGCAGAATAGCCGTGCGGCTGTTGCCAGATGCATCCGCAGCGTTTGTGCCACTCCCTTCATCAAACGTCCAGTAATCGATGGTGGCTAGGTCTGCTACGCTTTTGGCACTCAAAGCAATATTGTAAATATGCACATCATCAATCTGACCATTGACAAAGTCGACCGGGTTACCAGCATATTTGCCCCGGCCAATCTCGGTGTGCCCGGTGCCCTGCCAGGCGCTGCTGTATGCAACCGTCTGCTGTAAACTGCCATTGACATAGAGCGAGATCGTCTTCGCACTGGCATCGTAGATGCCAACCAGGTGATACCAGATCCCCATTGACGGGGCATCAGAAGCGGAAGCAACTGTAGTTGATGACGACGTTGAATCGCCCCCGAGCCTTGTAAAGGCAAACTGACCTGTATCCCCGCGCAGTTGTAAATAGAAAGCACTGACCTGGCTGCCATCTATACTGACGAAGGTCTGGTAGCCACTGAGAGAATTGAGTTTGACCCAGGCAGCAACGGAGAAACTCTGTGTGGTGTCGATCACCGTTGCAGGAATATCGACATTGGTACCGCCAGACCCATTCAGACTCAGTGAAGAGGAACCAATCTGCCCGTTGGCCCAGGAAGCGCTTCCCTGTAAGGTTCCTGTATAGCCATTACCTGAAGCGTCGCTGGTCGTCGAACCACTTCCTTCGTCGAATTTCCAGTAACCAACCAGATTACTGGCTGCCAGCGCTTGATGGGTTCTGAATATACTTACGGGAGTCAACAATGTACATGTAAGAAAGATAAGGAGAAGGAGGACCTTGCGCTGTTTCTTACTCATTGCTCACCTCTCATAGCGATCAGTTGCAACAATAACTGCTCTGGCTCCAAAAGAATGCATGCACCATTCATCGATGAGATGACTCCTTTCCCTGACGATGGGGTAAAGTAACGACAGTGGCACTTCTTCCGTGTTCTGCTATGGGTATCCTGCTGCCCGCTCAGATATCTAGGAGAAGGAAGACCTATCCCCACCAGGTCTTCCGGCTAAATAGCGACTAGCTCAGCAAAGTGGTGCAGGAGCATATTCCCTCTCACTTCAAATGGAATATGTGTGTTCCATTTGAGAACCATTATGTAGAGCAGAAGATGCAGTCATTAGCATCATAGAATAACGAATTCGGTGAAATTATCAACTAATGCCAATAGCAGTATTCGGAATGGGAAAGATAAAGAGAATATAGCTCAGGTCGTGTTTTTGTCACGAGTGAGATACACCATGTGAAATGCTCACATCGCAAAAAAAGCACATAAGGAGAAATGGAACGTTGTGGTGGCAACACAATCAGGACTCCCTTCCTGAACTGCGTAAAATAGATGTACGTAGGTAGACGAACTTCCTGTTTGCTACTAATAAGAATATACTGTACGAAGAAGTCCTTGTCAATGAATGTAGTAAGTGATGAAGGATTAGTCCAGAAACACCATGATGCAGCTTCTGCGTTCTACGAAAGAGTAGCTACCAGAAGAAAACCAGGGAGGAGGCGTCTCCTCCCTGATCATCTTTGTAACAACTCAGTATGCTTCATTAGCAAAGTGACTACTATGCCCATTGATTCGTGGGGATGGACCCAGAGTTGATGCGTGCGGGGTAGCAGCTCGTTCTCGATGACTTGTGCGCCGTGTTGCAGCATTGTTTCCAGGTCAGGTCGTTGTTGCAACAGGGACCATTGTTCAACGGATAAGAGGAGCAGGCCTTGTACGTCGTCTCCAGGTTGTATGGAAGTTTGCTTTGCTTTTGCCAGGAAAAGGCCAAAGTAGGTGTATGGACCGGCAGGGAGCCCGGGACGATAGGGTGTATAGGGGAAAAGGTTGCTCTGCCTTTCCAGGAGCAATGGCGCGACAGTATCAGTGCATTGTACCTGATACAAGTCTCCGCTATCGATGTCATGAAAGTAGGTAATTGGTGAGGAGAGCAGCTCGACCTCGCTAGAGAGTTCTTCCCGCGCCTCGCGTAAGGCGCAATCCCAGATAGTTTCTCCGGGTTCCTGTCCACCGCCAACGCCTCCAACCCTCCATGTGCTGTCTCTCGGTACGCTGGAGGGCAGCCCATCGGTGTTGAGGGTAACAACAAACTTGCCATTGTCAATAAGAATAACTCCAGCACAAAAAGGTTGGTTGTTGGTGATGTGTCGCACGTCAAGGCTTGCAAGACGCGAAGATTCCATATTGTGCTCAGCTTTCTCGTCTCTACCGAGCTGTATCGCGCAGCGCGTCATGCAGCGCTCGTTCTACCTCAGTAGAGAGCCGTATAGAAAGTTGTGTCGCCCACTCTTCATCCCACGCGCCGTGCTCCTGGAGATAGTGCTGGCAGCGCACTAGAGGATCATGAGGCTTGGTGGCAGCCTGTGTGGAAACATTGATATCCTCTGTTGGTCGATGCATGTGCAATGTGGGTGTCGAACGGGTGACATACATTTCCAGCAATAGTGGGCCGTGTCCCTCTCGTGCCTGTTGCATCGCTGTGCGCATGGCAGTATAGACGGCTACAATGTCTGTTCCATCGATACGTTGATGGGTAAGACCTGCTGGAAGCGCTAATCCTTGCGTGCATGATGGCGTATCTGGATGCGTATTGCTAGACTGACTACAATCCTGTTCACAGACAAAGATGACGGGCAGCTGATGCAGTGCTGCAAAGCGGATACCTTCGTGGAAATCCTGCTCGGTGGTGGCTCCATCGCCACAGTAGGCGACCGTTACGACGGGCACTTTCCGCAATTTACTGGCGAAAGCAATGCCAGCAGCGTGCAGAAGTTGTGTTGCCACAGGAGCTGGACCTGTTACTGTGTTGTGTTTGTGGTAACCCCAATGCAGCATTGGCTGTTGCTTCTCGGCAGAGTGCCCCTTATTATCTCCTGTTGGCGTCTTTTTCCGATGTGTTTGCAAATATGTCCGAAAGACCTCATAAGGTGTCATGCCAATAGTGAGCACGACCCCGAGGTCTCGATAATAGGGTAGCGTAAAATCTTTCCCAACCTCAATACAAATGGCGCTTCCCACCTGGGTTGCTTCATGTCCGCGACTGCTCGCTACAAAATCAATGTAGCTCTGCTCGTATAACCTCCAGGCGTAATCATCGACGATCCGCGTTAAGAGCATCCGCGCATAGAGGTCTCGTATCAATGTAGTAGATGGAGCACTGCTCGTCATTTACTGCTGTATTTCATTATTCATCATTTGCATGCTATATTTAGCATCTGCCAGTAAAAATACTCCAACGATCAGTAAAGCTGATTGCGGCTTGCCTCAAGGGCACAGAAAGTGTTATCACTACTTCCCGGCATGACACGTCCCAACTAAAACAACTAGACCCATTATACGTTGTATACATAGGGGGAAGCAATACAGGGGGAAACATGGTGTGAGCCTTCTCACTCTCATTGCTTTTCACTGCTAGCAATTTTATAATGAGTCTGTGGTTATCGTACAGGAGCGTCGAAGATGCCTAAAACGTCAACGCAGACCTTTATGGAGGCAAAACCAGAATGACATTGAATATCCGAGCTATGGAACCTGATACTCCAGCAGCGCCGCTGGATGTCGTCGAACTCTACCGTACGATGGTAACAGCAAGGGTCACCAACGACTTGCTGAAGATTCGTAAAACCCAGGGGCACTACCCCTTTTACATCGGTTGTGCAGGACATGAGAGCATGGCGGCGGTTGTCGCGGCACTTAACGATGATGATTGGCTTGCACTATATTATCGCGATATGGCTGCATGGTTGCAGCGTACACGCGATATCTATGCACCAATACGCGAAGCCTACTCTCGCGTCACGGGTCCAATGAGTGCTGGTCGTAATATGCCATCACATTATTGTAGTAAACAGCATCGTATTCTCCCAGGCTTCAGTGAAGTCGCGGGGCTGTGTTCCTTCGCGGGCGGTGTGGGCTTCTCAATCAAATGGGATAAGAGCAACGAACTGATTCTGTGTTCAACAGGGGATGGTGGAGCAGCAACCAATGATTTTCATGTGTTATTGCGTCAGTCAGCCGTGCATCAATTGCCTGTATTGATAGTGGTCGAGGATAATGGTTGGGCCATTACCACGCCCTCTGCGGTCCAATGGGGTGGATCGCTCGTCGAGTGGGCGAAGGGTGCCGGTGTCCACGCTGAAGAAGTTGATGGTACAGATGCGATGGCAACGTATGAGGCGGCGCGTCGTCTCGTTCAGCATATACGATCAGGTCAAGGCCCTGTCCTGATGCATCTACGGCTGGGTTTGCTCGATCCTCATTCTAGCAGTACAGATATCAAAACGTATCGTAAAAAAGAAGAAATCGATCTCACTACTGCGACGAAAGATCCTGTAAAGAATTTTGGTCGCTGGCTCGTTGCGCATGGGCATCTGCAAGAAGACGACATCGAGCGCATACGCAAAGAAATTCGTGCTGAAATGGAACGTGTCGAGCGTGAGGTGCTTGAAGAGCCAGTGCCGCAGCCCGAACGGGTACTGGATCATGTGCTATATATCCCGCAATGGCGTGAAAATATTCCACGTGGAGCAAAACGTAAGTCAACTATGCTGAGTGCCATTAATGAGGCACTGGTGGAGCTGGCGAAGCGCGATCCTGATTTCTTCGTCTATGGGCAAGATGTGGGCAGCCCCAAAGGAGGCGTCTTTGGGGCGACTTCTATGCTTGTTTCGCAGTTCCCAGGGCGAGCGATTAGCAGTCCGTTAAACGAGCAACTGATTGTGGGCATTGTCGCTGGAGCGGGGATGCATGATGGCAAGGCGCGTTGTGCGGAAATCCAGTTTGTTGATTACCATCAATCGGCAGCACAGACGATCCGTTTGGGTGCGCGCATCTCCTATCAGAGTTATGGCAACTGGACCGTACCGATGATTATCCGTACCAAGTCAGGTAGTGGTGGTGGCGGTCCCATTTCGAGTGGTGGGGCTGGTGGTGGTGCCTTTGGCCACTCCAATGCCGGTGAGCAATGGTTCACCAACATCCCTGGCATGATTACCATCTGCCCTGCCACACCCTTTGATGCCAAGGGTCTCTTATTAGAGGCAGCTCGCGCGCAATCGCCTGTCGCCTTCTTAGAGCGCGGGCGACTCTATCGTTCGGAGCCACCGAAAGATAGTGATGGCAGTATCGTGCCTGCGATGGCAGAATATTGGAACGTCCCCGAAGGCTACTACACCTTGCCGATAGGGAAAGCACGGCGTTTGCGTATCGGTGAAGGACCAACCAGTGTTGCCATTATCGCCTGGGGAACGCTGGTGCTGGAGTCCTGTTCTGCTGCAGCCAATGTTGTCAAGCGTGAGGGAGGAGCTATCGAAGTCGTTGATCTGCGTACATTGGCTCCTTTTGATACAGAGACAGTGGCCGCCGCCGTCAAAGAGGCCAATCGTGTGATAGTTGTCACCGAGGAGGCCGATCTGACGAGTTTTGGACGGCATATTCATTCGTGGATTGTACAACACTGCTTCTACGACCTGGATGGCATCCCCGCTTTCATCTCGGCGATTCCTGCTCCGTCTGCCCCCTACAACGCTGCGGAAGAAACTGCGTTTTATCCAACCGCTAAGACAATCGAGGCAAAGATTGAAGAACTGCTGGTAGAGTAGAGTACGCGCCTGCGGAGCTTTCAAAGATTGTGAAACCCCCAATTTTTCGTACTTCAGCACGAAAAATTGGGGGTTTCACAATCTTTGAAAGCGCTTTTTTCTCTCGACGAATTTGGTTAACTGTGCTACACTGCGTTTGTCTTTTATGAGACCGTAACAGCAAGCAAATTGCGAGGAGGATCATCTTATGGCAAGCTGCATATCCTGCGGTAGCGATGTCACAGGTAAGAAATTTTGTCCTGAATGTGGAACACAGGTACAACCAACACCGGTTGCAAATGCTCAAGTATCATCAACGACCTGCCCACGTTGTGGTGGCGCTTCGAGACCTGGAGCGGGATTCTGTATGCATTGTGGCGCAGCCCTGAATGCTCGTGCTACCCCTACTCCTCCTCCTCCGCCATTGACGCGTCCCTGCCCTTCATGTCAGGCTCAGGTTTCTGCCGATAATGTCTTCTGTACAAATTGTGGACATGATACGCGCATTGCCTCTGCTCCACAGATCGCATGTCCCAGTTGTGGCAGGCAGAATGCTCCTGGCGTGCGCTTCTGTGCTGGCTGTGGAAGTCAACTTGTCCCGGCTGCACCACCTGTGCAGCCTAGTTATGCCCAGCCCGCTCAGTACGCGCCGCAATATCAACAGCCACAATACCAGCAACAACCCTATCAGCAGCCACAATATCAACAGTATCAGCAATATCCACAGCCATATAATCAAGGCGGTTACCAACCACAGCCCATGTTAGGCCAGCAGCCGATGATACTGCGCTGTCCTACCTGTATGGCAATGGCACCACTAGGTACGACTAACTGTCTGAGTTGCCGCACAAATCTGGCTGGTGTTGTGCCTACTCCTGCCAACGTCCCTGCTGGTCAACAGGGGGGTGGCTTTTTACAGGGGAATGGTGGCCAATTAGCGATGGGCGCGCTCGGTGGTGCGGCAGCGGTCATCGGTGGAGAAATGTTGCTTCACGGCATTGAAAATCGTGTTGAAGGTGATATGGGCTATGGTGAGCGGCACCACCATCGCCACAATGAGGGACTACTGGGTGGTTTAGGGGAATTAGCTGACGATATCGGCTTGTAACTGGCTTTATCGCTTGACCATCAGGCTATGGACGGGGGCAAGCTCTCTGCTGCCCCCCCGCCTTTCCTAGTTCATGCTCATTGTAGCACCCAATTGGGCTATTCTCTTTCTATTTCGCTTGTCTTCAGTTGCGATAGATCGCTCAAAGGTCTATAATACTGCGAGATAAACGAATTTCTGTATGTAGGAAAAACAGTTTTACCATTGGACTCGGTATAGGTAGTCTCTAACCAGAACCATAAGGAGATTTGGGGCTCTCTTTCTAAGTTATGAATGTAAGAAGCTCTATGCCAAAAAAACAGATGAATTACGTGCGCACTACACTAGATAATGGACTACGCTTACTCACTACTCAGATGCCTGGTACGCGTTCCGCGAGTATTGCTTTTTTCTTCGCCGTTGGCTCACGTTATGAGCAGGATCATATCTCAGGTATTTCTCACTTTATTGAGCATATGCTCTTTAAAGGGACGCTGCACTACCCTAGTGCTCGTTTGATCTCTGAGGCTATAGAGGGTGTGGGAGGAAACTTTAATGGAAGTACGGGAAAAGAACTTACAAATTATTCTGCACGGGTTCCTGCCGAATATCTACCGGTTGTTTTGAATGTGCTGGCCGATATGGTACGTCACCCACTCTTTGATCCTGTTGAGATTGAGAAAGAGCGCAATGTCATTATTGAGGAACTGAGTGCCACGTTGGATGACCCCCAGGAGTGGGTGAATCTGTTGATCGATGAGGCGATGTGGCCTGGTCTGCCTCTAGGGCGAGATGATGCTGGTACAATAGAGACGGTTGCAGGTATGCAGCGTCAGCAATTGCTAGATTACTTGAATACTTACTATCGTCCTAATTCACTCGTTATAAGTATTGCAGGCAACATTGATCATATGGAGGTCTTCCATCTCACGAAAAGTTTGTTCAATGACTGGAAAAGGCATGATCTCCCTGGTTGGATGGAAAGTTTACCGCCGCGTGATGTAGCGCCTGTACGTATGGTTAAAAAAGCGACAGAGCAAACAAATATTTGTCTGGCGACGTTAGGTGTTGCCTCTGTCTCTCCCGATTACTATCCATTTCTGCTCATCAATGCCTTGCTTGGTGACGGGATGAGTTCTCGGCTCTTCCAATCTCTGCGCGAAGAGCAAGGACTGGCCTATGATATTGGGAGCTATATCAATAGTTATCATGAAACGGGCAATCTGGTAGTAAGTGCAGGTGTCGATCCCTCACGTACGCAAGATACTATTCGTGCTATTGTTGTTGAAATCGCACGATTGTGCGATGAGCCTGTACCCACCGATGAACTGGAACGCATTAAAGCCTACATACGAGGGAGTATCTTGTTAGGTTTGGAGGGAACACAACAGGTGGCTTCCTGGTTAGGGAGTCAGGAATGTTTACATGATCGCGTGCGCGGTGTCGATGAGGTGATAGCCCATGTTAATGCTGTCACTGCACAGGATATACAGCGTGTGGCACGTACCTGCTTTGCTCCAGAGTGGCGTCGACTGGCGGTGATTGGGCCAGAGGATACACGGCGAGCGGAATATTTAGGGAAGCTGCTCGCGGGCGTGTAAAGCGGGAAGAGGAGACCAGATTTTATGGTACCGACAACTTCAAAAATAACGCTTCGTGACTATTTGCAAGAGACCGATGACGCGATCAGTTCAGGGCGTATCGATGATGCTCTTGCTAAGTGTCAACTCGTTCTCACTCAATTCCCAGAGTCCCTAGAGGCTCAACGTCTCCTGGGAGAAGCGTATCTTAAACAAGGGAACCTGGAGGATGCGCGCAATGCTTTCGATTGGGTTCTGACGAATGATCCTGAAAATGTCGTCGCCTACTGCGACCGTGCCTTGATCAGTGAGAGCATATCGGATTATGATACCGCGCTCGATTGCTACCAGCAAGCCTATGAACTGAGTCGGGGCAATGGCCAGATTCGAAGTAAGTTCAATCAACTTAGTGCCAGGACTGGTCAGCAGGGGTTCATGTTCTCTCGTGCTGGTCTGGCTCGTCTCTACATGCGTGGCGATATGCTAAGCCAGGCTCTTCAAGAATGGGATGTTGTGCTTGCTGCAACACCAGAGCGCCTCGATGCGCGCACTGGACTATTGGAGACCTATTGGCGCGAAGGCTTATATGATCAGGTTGAGCGATTAGCGTCGCAAATTCTGCAAGAAGTTCCCGGATGCTTAAAAGCGTTACTCCTCCTTGCTTATGTGACTACAGCAAAAGATGTGCAGCAAGCTCGAATGCTGCTGGAACGTGCCGAGGCGTTGGACCCTGATCTTGTCATGGCGCAGGAACTTTTTGCTGACATGCTTGCAAGCCAACCTGCCGATCCTTTTTTGCAATTGCTCAAGAGACCTCCCGCTGTTCTGGATGCCTCCAGACCTGCAGGCATGAACCTGACGGAGATGCCGACGATAGAGTCTCCAGTACTTCCTGTACAGGACGCTTATTCGTTATCTAACGGAACTTCGAATACACCTGCTATGTCTGTGCCGGCAAACACGTCCTCTCCCTGGGGTGGTGGAGAGACGTGGGGAACAGATGTTACTCTGATCAAACCCAAGCAGCAAGAAGGCGCAGAGACGTGGGGAACGGATGTTACTCTGATCAAACCCAAGCAGCAAGAAGGCGCAGAGACGTGGGGAAGCGATATGTCTCTTCTTAGTCCCCAATCTGGTACTTCGTCACAGCATGCCGATGCAGAGATTCCCATATGGACAAGCGATGTCCTTTCCCAGATTACAGTCTCTGGTTCCGAATATACACCCCAGGATGTAGACTTCAGGCAAGATCTCGCACCCTCCGATGCATCACTGAACAGCAGTAGCGTACCTTCTGATCCGTGGAGTTCTCTTGCCCAGACGGCAGCCAATCAAGAAGAATCCCAGCTTGAACCCTGGCAATTGCTGGAGGAAGCTCGTAATAACGTTGATGCTGCGGACCAGGATCAAGCATTGGGGCGTGATCCTCAGTCATGGGAAAGCGTGAGTGACCTGCATCGCCTGGCTGAGACGAAAGCGAGCTATGAGGATGTAAGTACATGGGAAGGCTTGCAAGACAATCAGAGTGCAGTGCCTGAAACTCTCAGTAATGCTTCAAGTAGTATCTGGGGTGTTCCTGCAAAAGAGGAAGGCATGTCTGCTGCTCCCGACTGGCTCAATATGCTTCAGGCCGAGCGTCAACAGGCGAGCGATGCTCCGTCTTTCCCATCTTCCCTTGAGCAGAAAGCCTCGGTAGAGCAGCCTGTATCCCAACAACCGGCATTCTCTCCATCTGATGTATCGCCTCGCAAGCAGCAAGAGCCAGAAACTGTACTGAGTATTTCTGAGGATGATGAGGAAGAACTTTCCTTTGGTCCAGAGTGGCTGAAATCATTAGGTGCAGCCACGTTAGAGTCTGAAGATGTTAAGGAGCCAACGTCGGCAGAGGTCTCTCAACCTGTAGTGTCTCAACATGCAGATCCGGAGCCAGTACATGAGCCTCAGAAAGCGCAAACGCTGGAGCCTCGACAAGAATCGGTATATGAGTCGTGGACGGTGCAAACGCCGATGCCTGAAGTACAGCCGGCACGCATTGCGGATGGACGCTCTGAACCGGCATACGAAGTATGGTCCTCTCAAGTAGCAGAGCCGGAAGCCAAAACTGTACAAGAAATACGGTCATCACAAGCTACAGAAAGCTCCCCCGAAGCAGCCCAGGAATCATGGAGAATGCAGACCTCGGAGAGTGCTGAGAAGATCGAGCAAAACCTGCTTACCACACTGGAAGAGTTGGAACAAGATTTGCTCTCGAAGGGATTTGTTCCGTTGGAGCCTAACACGCTCTCGACCATCGCCCAGTCTGAGGGAGTGATATCGCCGACAACAACGATACCAGAGACCCCCCAGCCAGTATCTGAGCAAGAGACCCAGGAACCTACACTATCGTCAGCATTGGCGCAACTCGGGAATTTCGCGCAACCGCCTGCAATGCAGAATGAGGCACCTGGAATGCCGGTCCAGCCTGCATCTACATCTGGAACGCCAAAGACGGAGTCACGCTGGACTGCAGCGTTCCGACCAGTTCCTGAGCCGACACCACCTCCCTTCGTACCGCAAGCTGCATCGGATCAAAGTGATACTCCAACGGTTGCCATTCCCAGGGCTGCCACACGCACGCCACAGGGAACTCCAGCTCCGGCTCGTATTGAAGCGCCCAGGGTGCAGCAGGGATCGTCCATAGTGCCACCTGCCCGTATCGATACGACACCAAGACCTGTTTTTGAGTCGACGCTCCCCCCACCTTCCATGAAGAATAAATCACAAGATGCGCCGAAGATACCTGCAACTCCTGTGGACCCGCTGCTCGATAATGAGTTGGAAACGACGATGAGGCGGCCTGCGGTTCGTTTGCAACCTATGCAACAGCGGCCCATGCCACGTGACATGGCGCCTGTCAGAAGACGTTCGGGTGAGCGACCGGCGAGCAATACTGCCGATGGCAATTTAAGCAGCCAGGAACGGTTAGTCAGAGGCTATCAACATCAGCTTGCTGGTGACTATGATGCAGCCATGCAAGAGTATCGTATAATTATACGCACTGCTCCTGAATTGATCGCTGAGGTTGTTAGCAATGTGCGTGCCCTGCTCAAAATAGCGCCGAGATATTCAGCGGGTTATCGTGTGTTGGGCGATGCCTACATGCGTCAGGGGGAATATCTGCAGGCGATGGAATCGTACAACAAAGCGCTGACTATGGCAAAGAAGGCAAGAGGATAAGGAAAATCTCCATAGGTGTGTGGGCGTTATGCCCTAATGGAGTATGTCAAAAAGGAAGGCAGTCATAGCGTGGAAACCATTCTACAACGGTTGACCGAGCTTGATGAGGTTCACAATGCAATTCTTGTCGGCAAAGATGGTCTGCTCGTTTCGGGAATACTGCACAGTGAGGATGAGGAAGTGATTGGGGCGATGTCGGCAGCCACTTTTGGCTCGATTGGTGATTACACATCGCAGGTCAGTAGCTCGGACACACGGCATGTAATTATTGAAACCAAAAATGGCACTATACAAATGGAAGAGGCAGGCGACCTCATTCTTGTTGTTACCACGCATGGTGTGGGCAATCTCGGGCGTGTACGTCTGGAGATGAAGAAAGCCTGTCGCCAATTGGTGCAGATGGTTGCCAGCTATTAGTCAATAGAGATGCCCTGTATAAGGGTGAAGGTTTTACTACGCGCCTTCTTGTGGTCGAAGCCACGAGATCAAGGCGCTATTCAATACATCGAGGAGTCACATTACATTCATGGAACGCACATTAGTATTGCTTAAACCCGATGCTGTCCAAAGGGATCTCGTCGGTGAGATTATTACTCGTCTTGAACGTAAGGGTCTGAAGCTGGTTGGCTTGAAGATGATGCGCCTGTCTAGCGACCTGCTTGATACACATTATAGCCATCTGGTAGGGCGCGACTTTTTCCCAGAAGTCAAATCATTTATGCAGCTCACACCAATCATTGCCTGTTGTTGGGAAGGAACCGATTGCGTGAGCACAGTGCGTCAACTTTGTGGTATTACTAAGGCTCGTGAAGCAACCCCTGGCACTGTTCGCGGCGATTTTGCCATGAGCGTCCAGGCAAACCTCATCCACTGCTCGGACTCATTGGAGACTGCAAGAGTTGAAGTTGAGCGTTTCTTCAAACCCGAAGAACTCTTCTCGTACGAGGATATCCTGGAACACTATATCTATTCCTCGCGTGAAAGAGAATAGATTAAGCAAAGAGATTATAAGAAAAACATTTCCAATGCTATTTTGCACTCGGTGCAAAACGGCATTGGAAATGTTTTTTGAGTCCTCTCCACAAGTACGACTTTTCTGAATAGAAACAAAGCTTTGATATCTCTGCGATGGTCCCGGTTCTTTGAGCGAACTAGCGATAGCGGCTTCTCGTGGAGCGAATAGCCAGAAAAATCAGGACACTGCCAAGCAGGAACAAGAGTCCATCGTATAGATACGCAAGGCCAGCGGAAAGATCCAGATCAAGGATTAAACGCGCTACGCCGAGGGCGATGAATACCAATGCTCCAAGCACCAACACGAAGGAAGCTAATCGGTGTGGTGGATGGCTGATCATAAAACCTCCTCCTCTCTCTATGTCTATCTTTAGAGACGCGTAAGGCATGCTGTTTATAAAAATTTCGGGATCCAGAATCCATACAAAAGGCAATAAGGCTCAGGTTTGTATGACGCTGTATGGGGTGGCTAAAAGCCTGAACAAAGTGGAATATCAGGTGAATTAGTGCGATGACACAGGAGTTTCTGTAGTAGCTTCTGTTTCCGTCGCCGTTTTATTCTGCTTGTTCTTATTTGCGAGACGCCAACAACATGTTTTACTGCGGAAGCACTTGTCTTGTTCTTCCGCTGTTACAGGAGGAGTGCCTTTTAGACAAAAGACCTGGTACATTGGTTCTCCTGCGGTTATGTCGTTGCAGGGGAACCAACGTTCCCTATAAAATGGGCAAGCATTTTTATGTTTACGCCAATTCGGATTTTCTGCTGGATGAGATTCTAATGTCCCTGCCAACCAAGTATCCTTCCTAGCTCTATACTACGTGCTTACTAGTGAGAACGATATGTTGAAGGTAGTATAACATATCTTCTTGATAGCAATAGGGACATGACTACAGACAAAAAGGTGCCTGTAATGGTATAATAGGTTACGAAAATTTTGGAGTGATGCATTGCTTGAACAGAAATTTGATCGGGTTCCCTGGACAACCAGGCAGACGTTTCTTGGCATCTCGCTTACGTTGGTCCCCTGGCTTGCTTTTTCAATTGGGCTGGCTAGCCTTGGTGCCAGTAGTTCATCACATCCGGTAAAGCTGGCGCCGCAAGTTGACCTGATCAATGCGATTATTACACTGATTTTTTCGGCGCTGGTTGAAGGCGCTTTTCTGATTGCCCCTTTCTACTTTGCCAGGAAAGCAGCTCGTTCCTCTGAAATGCCTCGCCGTTCAGCCTTCTCTCTTCTAGGATTCAGAAGCTTCAATTGGGCGACTGCCCTGACCTTGATAGTGCTTTTTTTCGTCTCGATCCTGTTCATCAATGTGCTGTACCAGGACATCATCAATGTGTTGCACCTGCATTTGCAGACGAACGATCAGGTTCTTATCGATCGCAGTAAGCTAGCTCCACTGACAACTTATGCTACGTTGCTTGCTAGCGTTGTCATTGCCCCATTCTGTGAAGAAGTATTTTTTCGCAGCTTTGTCTTTATGGGGCTTTTGCGCGACATGTCTCTCATCTGGGCTACTGTTTTTAGTGCCCTGATCTTTGGTGTAGCACACGCTGATCCCGCCTCTTTTGCGGTCCTATTCTGTATCGGCCTGATGCTGGCTTTTGTGCGCTGGCGTACTCACTCAATCTGGCCCGGTATGCTCTTACACGCGTTAAACAATGGCGTCGGAGCAGTTTTGATCATCCTGGCTATGAACGGTCACTAATGAGCCAGAATAAAGCTACTACGCACGTTGGAGAGCTACCTCAGATGCTTCATTACGGATGCGTTCTACCCGTGTCGCGTACAGTATTCCTTGTATGAGTAAAATCAATGCGCCCAGAAGTAGCACGTGCCTAGTAATCTCTGTAACGGCAAATAGAGATTGCAGGAGCGCGCAGAGAGTTGCCGCACCAAAGATGACGAAAAGTACGATACGCTCTTTCCATGATGACAGACGGAAAGACCAGTAGAGGGAAACGATGGCAGCTACCGCAGGCCCGATGATGAGTAGCAGGTCAAAGGTAGAAAGGTCAGACGTTTGCAGTCCTAGTAACAGTTGCAGATCAAGCCATCCACGCACAAGCGCTGCTAGACCTGTGAGGAGCCCCATGATTCCTGTCAAAACAAAGATGCTCCGTGGCACAAACCCATGCACTTTACCACTGGCAGCGCCTGCAATGAGCATCAGAAGAAGCGATAAGCCTGATTCAACGATGAGTGCCCAACCATAATAAATGGATGCTCCAGAGGCGTTAAAAAAGAGGCTGATGACGTAGATACTACAGCCAAGTGCAAGGATGAGCACTCCACCAAAGAGCAGAAGGAAGCTTCGATTCCAGGGAGATTTGGTTGATGGAGGCGTGGATTGAGTTGTTACTGGCTGAGCTAATACTGGCGTTTGCTGGTACGAGTTGACGGGTACTGTTGGCTCGTGTGGTGCTGCTGCCAGGGTATTATTGGCAGCGCCCGCAGGCATATACTGCGTTGCAGCCAATGCCGGTGACAATGCGCTGGTGTTTTCTGCTGCCTGCTTGCTGATGGTCATCAATGCCTGCTGAACCTCAAGTGCACTGGCGGGGCGTGCCTGCTCATCATGTGCTACCATGCGCTGGATTAATTGATCGAGTTCAGCTGTGACCTGAGGATTCAACTGGCGTATTGGCGGGAATATGAACGGGCTCTTTGAATGGTAAGGATCTCGGCCTGTCAGACAGTAGTGCAGGGTGGCACCTAATCCGTAGATATCTGTGCGCGGATTGGTCTGGGACAATCCATGTTGTTCTGGGGCTGCATAGCCTGGCGAACCCAGCAGCATCGTATCTTGCTGCTGACCCTCCTTAAAGAAACGCGCAATGCCAAAATCGATCAGGAAAATCTGTCCGTTTGCATTCACCATCACATTTGATGGTTTGACATCACGAAAAATGATGGGGGGATTGCGACGGTGCAGGTAGCCCAGCACATCGCATAGTTGGAGGGCATAGGATAGCACCTGTGCTACGGGGAGGGGGCGACCCTGTGCCTCTTTGAGCAATTGTTGCAATGTTCTCCCCTCTATGTAATCCATGACGAGATAGAAGCGCCCCTGCTCACTAAATGAATCGGAGATGCGCGGAAGGTTGGGATGTGAAAGAGTGCCAAGCATCGCTGCTTCCTGTTGGAAACGTGCAGTTGCCTCTGCTAACTCTGCTTCGCTTAATTTTGACTGCCTCATCTCCTTAATTGCCACGTATCGCCCGGCGATACGTAAATCCGTCGCCTGGTAAACAGTCCCCATACCCCCTCTGCCTGCTTGGCCAACAATAAAGTATCGTTGTTGAAGCAAGGTTTGAGGTGCAAGTCTTTCTGTATGGCTATCATATGTAGACATCTGCACACCTCGTCAGTATTGTATTTATATTTATTCTATAATTAATGCCATGATGTAACTCCAAACTCTGGCAGTTACAAAGCTAAACAAAACGCTGTTATAGCAAGTATAATCCTCATGTAAACGCTGGTCAATGAGAGATTTCACACTTTCACATTTTCACCCTGCAAAATGCGAAGCGCGCCAAGTAGGAGACAAAGAAAGATAACCTGTGTAAGAAAGAAATTGGTTCCGGCATTAGCGATGTTGGGGATGGCAAGAATGAGCAGTATGGTAGGCACCATACTGAAGAGAAATGTCGGCCCTGGTTGTGTTCTCCAACAGGAGGAACGCAGCCACCAGACGGCAATGCTGAAATATAATGCTACTGCTGCTATTGTGCTCTCCAGACGGCCGAGTGAGCGAAATTCGGTTGGTGTGAGCAGGTAGATGAGCATGACAAAAACAACTCCGATGATGGGAGTGAGTCTAAAGAACCAGGTGTCCCAACGACGCAGCGGTGTGCGGGCAACAGAGAGGCAGATATAAGCACCGAAGAGGGCGCTATTGGTAGCGGCATTCAAATGGGCAATGATTGGTAAACTCGGATCAACTGCGAACCAACTCAGAATATAGTTGATACATGTTAAGATAGACCAGAAGCAGCCGAAAACTCCTGCGATTCGTAGCCAGTTTGAGCGTGTACGTGCAATCATTGCGATCCAGCAACCAGCGGCGAGGGCTGTATATGCTAGGAGCACCCATTCAGCTCGGTAGTAGCCATTGAGCCATCCCTGTGTCAGCAGGCTGGCTATGCTCAGTCCAATGACGAGCACTAAAACGAAGGTTACTATAAAGCGTGGTGTCCAAATAATTTGTGGGGAAAGAGAACTGTTGTTGCCCGGCGACGTAAGCATTATCTGACCGGGGGATTCTGATGCAGCTTTAGCCCTTTGTATTACTGCATTGTTGGAATCTATCTCAGATTGGATAATATTTTCTGCCATGAAGGCTGAACCTCGCATATGTTCTGATTAACCTACTGTTATAATAACGAATAACGTAGAAGGATAGGTACAAGCGGTTTGTCTCGCACCTGAAGCATAGGCTCTTTGATCATTTCAGACCCCAATATTTTGCGCCGAGTGCAAAATATTGGAGTCTGAAATGATCAAAGAGCCTATGTCTCAAGAGGGTCCGATGTCTCTACTTTAGTCGAGTATCTTTCCAACCAATTGTGCTGCTTGCTTGCGGAGGGATTGTAGTCCCTCGCTAAAGCGTACCGGGTAAGGTTGTTCTACCGTGAGTGCGCGATATTGGGCAGGGAGCGAAGCCAGATTTTGTTGGGCGAGTTCGCGAATTTCTGATAACGGGGGCAGGCTACCGGGAATAATCTCACCATTACGCATAACTGGTTTTAACAAGCGCTGGTAGGTATCTGGGCGCGGTTCATGCGCGAGTTGAATGATGTCTTCCTGCCAATGGGGATGGCGGTAGATTTCTTTTTTGCCTGGCCAGGTGCTTTTGACCCCTGCGAGTTTGAGCTTAGGATATTCCGTTCCCGATTCATCAACGTACCAGACTTCTTTATATACCGTACCCAATGAGCCACCAGTAATATGATGCTCTAATGAACCGGCTCCTGTGCCCAGTGAGGTTCCAACCCCAAACGAATCAATAGCTGCTCCGGCCTGTAATAATTCCATGATTTTCCACTCGTCCAGGTCGCCACTGGCAAGGATACGTACATTTTCCAGCCCGGCTTTGTCGAGTTGTTCACGCACATAGAGGCTATCCGCTACGAGATCGCCGCTATCCAGGCGAACGGCGGCAAGGGTATGACCCAATGTCTCTTGTTCGCGTAGCGCGACCTCAATTGCAGTGTGAATGGCCTGGTGCGTATCATAGGTATCAAGTAGCAACGTATAGCGATTATAAGCCTGGGCGATAGCCTCAAACGCCTCTTCCTCAGAAGGGAACATCTCGATTAAGGCATGTGGCACGGTTCCCGTCGCAGGCAAACGGTACTCGTAGGCAGCGTTCAACAGAGATGTGCTGGCACATCCGGCAATGTAGGAGGCACGAGCAACCGTCATTGGTTCCTGTGCACGCCGAAAGGCAAATTCTGCAACACGCCTGGGATGGCCCTGCTCTGCCGCGTAGACAATCCTCGAAGCTTTGGTTGCGATCAGCGTTGAAAGTGAAATAGCCTGAAGCAGTCCCGCCTCTAACAGGATAGCTTCACGAAATGGAGCAGTGACGCGCATGATGGGCTCGTTAGGAAAGGCGATAGTGCCTTCGGGGAGTGCGAGGATCTCGCCTGTGAAACGCAATTTTGCTAATTCGTCAAGAAATGCTGAATCGTAATCGCGAATATGAGCGAGAAATTTCAATTCCTCTTCAGTATAGCGAAATGCCTGGGCAAACTCTAATGCCGATTCCAATCCGGCAACAAGCAGATAGGCACCGCCAAATGGGGCAGTGCGCGTGTAGAGATCGAAAGTAGTGAGGCCATTGCGACCAGTACGCCACGAGACGTACGCCGAATCTGGGTGATACATATCTGTCATCAATCCTGGGTGAAAGCTAGGAGCACGACGATGCATCATAATATCTCCCTCCCTGTTCTTGCGCGTCTTAGTTAGTGTACATTGTACAATATGTAGGCAGGCTTTGCAATCCCTTTGCCTGGTAGAAGTCATCCCCAGTTTTTTTGCGTGACCGTTTTTCCTGCACTAACCGCGCCTGTGATGCGGAGCAGTGAGAAATTTTGTCCTTCCCATTTTCTCTGCATGCAAAACAGGAAGGACAAAATTTCTCACGTGGGAAAACAAAAGTAGCTCAAGAGTGTTTCCTCCTGAGCTACTATTGATGGAAGCATTACTTTTTCTTTTTTTCCTGTTGTGCTTTGCGAGCTGCCTCGCGCATTTCTTTCTCGGCTTGCTCGCGGCTGATCGGCTCCTCATCTCCTAACTCTTCGGCAGCCGCGTCTTGGGCAGCGTGCTTCGCAGCATCGCGGATCTCTTGTTGTTCCTTTCGACGAGTTTTCTCATCAACAGGCTCTTCTGGTTTGTAGGGTTTATATTGCTCTTTCTCTTGCTTTTTCTCACTACTCATACGCCATTACCTCCTTTATTTCTCGCATGATTGGAGAGAATCATGCCTGTTTGATACCGATCAACAATCGTTCTGTATGGCAAGGGTGCCACTTCTATTGCACGTACCAGGCGCGCTATTCGCATACTGAGCAGTGATTTTCTTCCGTTATCTGTCGGTGAGAGAAGACTCCTTTTTGTCTGGTCAAGGCGTGTTTATACTAGCAGCAATCAGAAGGGATCTAAGCCATTTAGTACAGTACAAGAGGAGAAGATATGATACGAGATCTGAACGTTACCAGTCAACCGGGACTTTCATGGTTGAAGGGTGTTCTCGCTGGCTTTCTGGGGACAATACCGATGACTGTGTTTATGCTTGCTACTCAACGCTTCCTGCCACACGGGCAACGCTATGCCTTACCACCGGAAATTATCACGAAAGAACTGGCTCATCGGGCAAAGGTGAAGCAGCATATGAGTAAAATGCAGATCCTGGCAGTTACATTGATTTCCCACTTTGCGTACGGTGCAGCGATGGGTGGACTCTATAGTCTCTCAGGAATGCAGGGAAGGCGGTCCTCTCTTGCTAAGGGTGGACTCTTTGGTTTCATCGTATGGGTAGGAAGTTACTTTGGCTTACTGCCCATACTTGGTATGACAGAAGCGGGACAACGAGAGCCTTTGCGACGTAATATGATGATGATGGTTGCCCATCTTATATGGGGATCAGCTATGGGCCTGCTGGCAGAGATACTTATACGTGAGTAATCAACACTTCCCCTAAGGGCTTGTCATGCGTCATAAGTTCAGGTAAAATTGTAGTAAAGATTATTATTCATGTAAGTGATTGGCAATGGAGGTGTCGTATTTACAGTGATAAGCACTGAAAACTGATGAGTCTTGCCTGCGACTATCAGCTTTCCCTGATATTTGGCCGTGGGAGTAGAGGGGCGGCTGTAAGTAAACAAAAAGTTTACTTACTCATTTACTCCTCTCCTCTGAAACTTTTTGTGTTTCTGTCAGTTCTATTCTATTCAGAACATGTATAGAAACGATAAGGGAGGGCAATATGTCAGGAAGTCGTCGGTGGGCTGTGGGTCTCGCCACCAGCACGGGTCTTCTCGGACTCACAGTGACCAGTGGTTTGGCAATGATAGCGCATTACTTCGTCGAAGAATTCTCTCGTCCTCATAGGGTATTGCCTGAAGCGGCGCTCTCCTGGGGTGTGCCGAAACATGCCGATGAGCCGCCTCGCTTGCTCCAACGTCCACTTCTCTTTAGGACATCTGATGGTACACTCCTTAGCGGTGATTTCTGGGCACAACCGCAGCCTGCACCAACTATCGTCCTCTGTCATGGATACCGCATATCCCGTTCGCATTTGCGTCCAGCTGCTGCGCTCCAGTATTCATATGGTTACAATGTCCTCTTCTTTGATTTTCGAGGGCATGGCGATAGCGACAGTGTATTGACGAGCGCAGGCAATGCCGAGGTACGCGATCTTGAGGCTGCTCTATTCGTTGCCGCTCGACAGCCTGAGACTTTGCCCGGTAAAATCATCATACATGGCTTTTCTATGGGGGCATCTGTCGCTCTGCTGATGGCTCCCCACCCCGACGTAGTTGCCATTATCGCGGATAGCCCGTATGCACGGTCAGACGATATTATGCGGCGTCTCGTCTATTATCGTTTGAGAGGGGAGAGTAGCAGGTGGGCACCTGCATGGTTGTTGATGTCTCGCCTCCTGCATTACCTTTTGTGCGTTTGTTCCTGGGCAATTGTTGCTATGAGCACGCTTGATTTTCGCTTGCGCTTTGGCTATAGCGTCGTTGCTCGTCCTCTTGCGAGCTTTAAACGCTGGAAAGCCCTACAACAACATAGTATTCCCATTTTTCTCATTCATTCAGCGGGCGATACACTCATTCCTATAGAACACTCGCGTAAGATTGCAGCCGCAGCTATAGTGCACAATGTGCCGTTAGAAACATACTTTGTTGATGGCTGCGACCATTGTGGGGCGTATGGACATGATCCGTACCGATACGACATGGTCATCAAAAACTTTCTTGAGCGTCATTTGCGGGACGATTTTCCAGAGCAACATCGTAGAATCGGTGCATAATAGCTACCTGTTTCTGGAAAACTCGTTCTCAATCGGCTTCATTCACAGTAATTTGTCTCGATGAAGTGGGTGAAGATGCATAAGTGGATCTGTAATATGCCAAATTGACTAGAAAAAGACTTGCATCTTTGCCCACTTCTATGCATAATTTCTTTAAGGAGAGCTAGTATCCGAACTGCACCAGGTGCATCGTCGGATATGTATCCTTTTACCTGAGTAGGAGGATTCTAAGGAGCGAAGGATGCTAACACCAGACGAAATTACCCAGGACACCGGTCCACTTGAACAATTACCCCGTATACTCGACCGTCGCAGTACTTTAAATGGAAGAAGACAAACTCTATTACAGCAAAAGCAAACCGATGCTTTACCACAATTAACCGTCGAGACGCCAAATGCGAAGCTTGCCTGGCGACAAGTCGTGCAACTTCGCGAGGAAAATAGACGGCTACGCTTTGAGTTGCAGGAGAAACAAGCTGAACTGCAACAACTTGTACACGAGTATCAAGCTCTGCAAGAAACATTTGATAAAGAAGTAGCGGTGATCCATAGCGCTCATCAGCAGGTGACTGAGCAATATCGAGGCCATCTCCGCGAGCTGATGGAGGAGCGCAATCGTTTACACGATTTACATGCTGATTTGGAGCAACGTTACAAGGATTTGTATCACTCCTTTCAGGACGCTGCCGAAGAAGAGGCGCGTAAGATGTTGACCGAGGCTGCCCAGACGGTCATACTCTCCCCCGACAATACACCCGTTCTTTTACAGGATGTGGTGAAGACTGTAGAACTTCAAGTTCGGCAACAAGAAGATAAACATCTCATTGAAGCGATGTATTTAAAGCGTGAAATACAACGTATAGCTAAACAACTTGAACAAGAACGTCAGCAAATTAATCAGGAACGCCAGCAGTTAGTAGCTCTGCAACTAAGTATACGTGAACAAGCCGAATTGCGTCAGAAGACATTGGAGTCTCGTTTGCAAACGCGCTGGAAGTTGGCCTCTATATTTACGTCTATTGGATTACCCATTTTATTAGTTGTACTTCAGTTTATATTCCTGGCACTCTTTCATGTGAGCATGATAGGACCTGTTTCAATAGCTATTCTGGCACCTATCGTTGTGTGTGTTGTGCTGGCTCTGGCTTTGGTCAATCCTATCAAAATGGTAAAGATCATATACACGAGTGCACCACATAAAAAGAAGTGCTAGACAAAATATGCTGATTGCCCATTTTGCACAGCATACAAAATGGGCAATCAGCATATTTAAGCCTCAGAGTAGCCTCAGTTTATGTCACATCCGCCGCCTTCAGCACTTTCACTGTACTCTGCTCGCTGTTGACTCTCACCCGTTCCCGGGTGTGCCAACGCGCATACTTGTGTGACCAGCGCTTTTCCCTTTATAATGGTAGATGTGCTGATCTTTCCACCCCTTTTACTCTACTGAGGTGCAATATGACTTTGACGGTTCGTTTTGATTCCTCTTTCCTTTCAACTCTTCCTGGTCGTTATTATTACGATCCAGCGATCTATGAGCTGGAGCAAGAGCGCATCTTCTCCCATATGTGGGTGTGTGTTGGGCGGGCCGATACGATAGCTGACCCGGGAGCGTACCAGGTTGTTACCATCGGACGGGAAAGCGTCATTGTTGTCCGCGATCGGGATGGAGTGCTTCACGCATTTCTCAATGTGTGCAGACATAGAGGTGCACGTCTGTGTACCCAGGCTGCGGGGCAACTCAAAGGATCAATCCAATGTCGCTATCACGCATGGACCTATGGACTCGATGGACGCTTGATAGGGGCTGCGAATGTGCTGGCGCACGAGCAGTTTGATCGCACGGCGTATGGCCTTGTGCCGGTAGCCCTGGAAATCTGGGAGGGATTTATCTGGCTGAACCTTGCCGATGCTCCTTTGCCAGTTACTGATCAGCTTAACCTCGTAATCGTGCAGCGGTTTGGCAGTTATGCCCCTTTCGCGCGCTACGGTGTAGGAAAACTGAGGGTAGGCAAGACGATCACGTATAACCTGCGTGCTAACTGGAAACTGGTGCTTGAGAACTTTATGGAGTGCTACCACTGCGCGCCAATGCATCCCGAACTCTGTGATTTGCTGCCTGGGTTTCGGTCTGGCAAAAGCTATGATGATGGTAATGCTGCAATGCTAGCTGATAACGCCGAAGCATTTACTATTACGGGGAAAGCGAGTCGTCCGCCACTGCCAGGACTTCTCCCGGAGGATCTGCGACGCTACTATGGTGAGGTGCTCCTCCCGAACGTCTTATTGAACTTGCTCGATGATCATGTCGTTATTCACACGGTCTGGCCAGAAGGATCAGAGTCTACTCGTGTGACCTGTGATTGGCTCTTCGATCCAGAGGTGATGAGCAGGCCGGACTTCGATCCGATGGATGCTGTCGAGATCTTCGATCTTATCAATCGACAGGACTGGGAGGTATGCGAACTGACACAACTGGGTATGACTTCGAAGGCATTCAGGTCGGGTGGTATCTATGTGCCAGCGGAACGACATATTCGTGCTTTTGCTGACTTCATACTTGAAAAACTCGCTCTATAGGGCCAGGAATGCTGCCCTCCTGTCTGAACCTTGAGTATCTGTCTTCTCATTGTACCGGCTATCTTCGCTTCACGAAAGGGAACCTACTATCATGATCCAGCAGAGAGCAGATTTTGACGCTATCATTATTGGGGCCGGACATAATGGCCTCGTTGCAGCAGGCTACCTTGCTCGTGCGGGCAAGAAAGTGGTTGTTGTGGAGCAGCGTGACCGTGTCGGCGGTGCATGTACGCTTGAGGAGCCATTCCCAGGCTTTACAATGTCGCCGTGTGCTTATGTCGTCAGCCTTCTGCGTCCTGAGATCATTCGCGATCTTGAACTGCATCGCTACGGTTTTGAGGCATACGTCAAAGATCCGCAGATGTTTGTGCCTTTTGAGGATGGCAACTATATTTTCTTGCGTGCCAGCACCGAGAAGACAGTGGAGAGCATTCGTCGTCTTTCTCCCCGTGATGCAGAAGCGTATCCCAGGTTTGTAGCTTTTTTTGACCGGGCCTCTGAGATACTCAATCCTATTTTACTTGAGGAACCACCGTCCGTTGCTGATCTAGCGGGACGTTTCAGAGGAGAGGATGAGGAGATCTACCGCCGCTTGATGTTCGGCAGCCTTTACGATATGCTGGCCGATTATTTTGAGTCTGACTATATGCGTGCGGCTTTTGCAGGGCAGGGTGTGATAGGTTCCTTTATTGGTCCCAAAACGCCGGGTTCGGTATACGTGACCTGGCATCATATGTTTGGTGAGGTAAACGGTGAGAAGGGGATGTGGGGCTATGTGCGTGGGGGGATGGGTCGCATCAGCTTCGCCTTAGCCGCATCAGCTGAGGCACACGGGGTCGTCATTCGTACCAATTCGCCGGTGGCAAAACTCCTTGTGGATAGTGGACGCGCAGAAGGCGTGCGCCTGGAAAATGGAGAAGAATTGCGAGCCAGAGCCGTACTATCCAACGCTGATCCCAAACGTACATTCCTGCGTTTCTGTGCCGATGCGCAACTGGATAAAGATTTCCTCAAGCGTATCTCGCAATTCAAGACGGAAAGCGCGGTGATAAAGGTCAATATGGCTTTAAAAGAATTGCCAAGTTTTACCTGTCTTCCGGGTACAACTCCGGGCTTACAGCATGCAGGCTCCTGTGAAATCAGTCCAACGCCTGAGTATGTGCAAGAGGCTTACGAAGATGCCTTGCATGGTGAACTCTCACAAAGGCCCTATATTGAAGCCTACATGCAGTCGGCAACTGATCCCTCCGTAGCACCTGAAGGTTTTCACACCATCTCCGCCTTCTCACAGTATGCTCCTTACCATCTGAATGGGCGTGAGTGGTCGGAGAGTGTCAAGCAGGAAATGGCAAAGCGCATTATTGCAACTATAACCGCGTTTGCCCCCAATTTTGCCGATGCGGTGATAGATTATCAAGTACTGAGTCCGGTTGATATTGAGCAGCGTTACGGTATGCCCAATGGCAATATTTTTCATGGGGAGATCACTCCAGATCAACTCTTCTCACTGCGTCCTACGCCAGAGTGTGCTCGCTATCGTACTCCGATAGAAGGATTGTATCTTTGCGGTTCAGGGACACATCCTGGAGGTGGTGTCATGGGGGCTCCAGGTCATAATGCAGCCAAAGCTCTGCTACATGATTGGGCTGCGGTTTCTTCCGGCGTTTAAAATTTATAACTTTGCTCCGAAAACCAAACGCTCCTTGTGGGCGTTTGGTTTTCGGAGCAAAAGTTATAAAAATTCTTCGTCCCATCCTTTATACATGGTCAAAGACTTACAGAGCCCCAAAAATCGCTCTTTGTAAATCTTCGCGTCAGGGAAGAGTGTCCTCAGTTCTTTCTCGGTGAGCAGTCTGATTCCGTTCACATATTCTATGGCCTCTTCTTTCGTCTCGATTTTCCATCCCCAGGGGGTCCTGAAATGAGAAAGGATAAAGACCTTGAGACCGAAAGGATAAAATTGGAAAAATGGCAAGAGCACGTGAGGCTCAATGGGAAAGTAGCGGTTGGGAGTTTGCACACAGTAGCGCTTGCCAACCCTTTGCACCTCTTCAGCCATTTGACGTTGCTGTTGATATGTTCCCACATGCTCAATCACCGAGTTAGAAAATACAACGTCAAATTCTTTATCTTTGAATTCATGCATATTCCTCGCATCGCCTGCCATGCTTTTCATCTGCGAATATGGGGTCTCGACTTGTGTCAAATTATACAGCAGAACTGATACATCAGGTTTGATGAAACCGACTTTCTCCCAGAACTCTTGTGTTCCTCCAACATCCAGGACGCTCAATGGACGTGGAAGGGACGAAATGAGCGATTGAAAGAATGCGAAGCGCTTCTTGCGTATGCGTGTCTGAATTGATCTCCAAATATTTTTTTCTTTAATAGATTCTGAAAGTTCTTCCTGGTGCAACGTATCTTGCTGTTTTGTATCTTGCATGTAGAATATCTCCTTCGCTGAGGAGTATGCAGTCAGTAGCGCATTCGTAACTCTTTCGCTGTTATGATACGTTGTTACATACGATACTCCATTCTCTGAGAGCTGATTCCACAATAGCCCATCATCGAGTAGCTGAAGGACGTAGCTGGCAAATAATTCAGGATCATCCGCGACCAGCACATCCTGTCCTTTCGTGGCCTGGAGCCCAACAATAGAACATGAGCTACAGACGACGGGGGTTCCTAACGCCATAGCTTCAAGCACCTTATTTTGGATACCCACGGCATAGGGAAGAGGGCTAACTGCAACCGTTGCCTGTGCAATATATGGCCGCAAATCTTCTACGTAGCCTGTGACCTTAATTCTGGGATCGCGCGCCATTTTTTGCACCACAAAGGGTGGATTACTGCCAGCAATAACAAGTTGAACATCTGGTCTTTGTCGCCAGATATGAGGCATGATATGTTTTACCAGATGTAGAGCGCCAGCTATGTTGGCATGGAAACTCATCTTTCCAGAAAAAACAAGTGTGGCGGGATGACGAGCACCAACGTGGCGTTGAAAATATTGCTGGTCGACACTATGAGGCAGTACGACAACTTCTGCGGTGCCTCGATTAGCGGTACTTGGATTGTCATTTACCAATGCCAGTAAACCCTGACGATCTCGCTCAGAAGTCACTAAGATATGATGGAAGCGCTGCAATTGCTTGCGTTCGTAAGCTTGTAGGCGATGTGCCTCGATATATCCTAATATGCGCATTCTTGTTGTAACGCCAAAGTATGCACCATATGTATATAATCGGCTGATGCAATCCACTGCATCCCACACGGTGGGTATTGGGAGTGCTTCTGGCAATGCCTCCAATGAGCGCACAAACTCAACGTGCATTATATCGAATTTCTTGGCTTTAAGAAGCGCAGCGAGGGTTGACTTTAAGGCTGGAGAAGCATCGAAAGCGACTTGTAGAGGAAGGTCGCTACCCAGAGCAGCTAATACACGGAAAACTTTCTGAATGAGATTGTCTTCTATAGCAATGACATCGATTCCTTCTCGTTGGAGAGCCTGTACATCAGCTTGTTCTCTTTTATTGGAACAGAGCGAAAGGACAGTTACATCATGGCTTTTCCTGAGTTGGGAGACAAAACTGTAAGGACGGACACGTATGCGGGATAAAGGGTAAGGGGTTACAAATAATATTCGCATAAAGCACTCTCCACCTATCTTTAACACGAAACCCAATATTACAAGAACCTGACAAATTAATCATATACAAAAGTGCTCCAGGCTCTTTTTACGAAATGTACCAGATCAGCTTTCTTTTGGCAATATAGTCACTTGAATTTGCTACTGGTCAAAGAGAAGAAGATGTCATGCGGCTCCCTACCTGCCTAGCAGGCAGGTAGGGAGCCAGCAGAACGCGGATCATGTTTCCTCTTCATTGCACAGTATTGCCGCTTGAGGGCTTTCCTAAGCGTGAACGGAGACCAGGAGATCCTGAGACGAGCAGGGCTAGTCTATTCTAGCTTTTCTGAATGTACCAGATCGGGGAAAACTGAGAGTGCTTTGCTTCGGAGCTCACATTTTTCCCATGTGCGAATGTAGTCCTCTGCCGAACGAAAGAGCGGCAGCAGATCCTGATGGGTTAACCCGACATTTTTCAAGTCCTGGATGAAATCTGGCAACAAGCCGTAATGTGCGATGCCGTCAAGATTGATGTCAAAATCGCGCTGACCTGCATGATGGCGCTTTAAAGGTGCATTTTGACCCTCCATTGCCTGCCACTTTTGCCAGATTGCCAGCACTTTGGGATACAGATCGTGAACTGGTCGAGGGTCTCGCCACGAATGGCGTGGCGTCCGCCCAGTTTTCACCAGAAAGGCAGCTCTTTGTTCCCAGGGTTCGTTACCGGTAAAGAGGCAGGGACGCTTCAATTGTTTATCACTGGTTGCGAAGAAGCCCTTGGCGAAGTTTTCCACTCGCTCATTGATATCAGGGATCTTCCGATCGACCCAGGGATTGTGCCCAGCTTTGTAGAGGCCGATTGCTTGCCAGATATCGCGTTCCATGCTGTCATAGACATCTCCCTCAAGAACTCCTTCAAAACGGTAGTGGCGGGCATCTGTGATAGCATCTTCGTAGCGTACCCCATTTTCCTGGGCATTAACCTGATCTTTTCTCAATGATTTGCGTAAAGGGTCTTTTCCCATGCCATCCACGTTATAGTCCAGGAAATAGCTCGCATTGAGGCCAAAGCGAGGACCACAGAATTTGGCGAAACCGTTGGCATCTGTACCTATACCAACACTATGTCCGCCCATTTTTTCTACAGCATAGAGATAAGCCTGAGCCCACGTTTTGGCAGAACCAGCGCAATCACCCTGTACCTTGCCCTGTAAAGCTGAGATTACCTCCCCAACCTCACGCACGTCCGCTTGATTGGCAATCGGCGCGATTATTCCTCCCAGTTGGCGGATACGCTCGATCTGTGAGGGAGATTTTAACCCTTCACTGCAGCACTTATGGATACTCTCTGTTTCGTCTTGCCATTTCCAGGAGAGTTCGCGGAAGCCAGTATGGCCGGCCACCACTGGATAGTCATAGTGCTCGGCAAGCGTTAACGTCTCTTCGACTGAGTGATGAGACATGTGATCGACTTCAATCAACATACCCAGGCGCATCATCTGTTGCAAAAAGAAGTATCCCAGATAGCTTAGTCCCGATTGGTTAATATGGCCTCCTCTAATCTGTTCATAAGCATCAGGGGGATCATATCCTTGTGTCACACGTGCAAGCTCTATCGCCGGTCCCGGGTCCACTTCGAGGCGAAACTGGATGCCAAGAGGGCTGCCATCTTCCACATGAAAGTATTCATGATGCAGAAAATAGTTGACCAGGCTAAATAAATCGTTGTAGATTGCAGATCCCCCAAGTACGTTGTTGGTCATATGAACGGGAAAGAGGTGCCGGACACCAAGGTCATGATAGAGATGGTTGAGATAGGCGAGAATCTCTGTGGTAGTCAGGGTAGCGGGATCTTTCCAATTTCCCAGTGAATCAACTTCTACGCCCAGGACAATCGCCAGTTTGTTCTGTCGAATGATACGGCGTGCATCGGCGGGCGAGTAGGCCACTTCCATCCAGTCGGCATGGCGTGAGACCAGATCCTTCATCGCTGCGATTTGTGTTTCCACTGCGTTCCGGTCATCGTAGGGGGCTCGACCATTATACTGATTTGCCAGCATTTCGTTATTGACGGCATGCGCTACCATCAGTCGCAATCCACCATCATATGCACGGCGAATCCAGTCGATATACATCTGCTGATGAACGAGTGTGGTAAACCTGGGCCACCCATCAAACTGTGGATAGCCTCCAACAAGGTGTCCGATATTCAAACCATAGCCAGTTTGCTCGAACAGAGCCATCAGGATATTGCCATCTGTACTGCCGATGCCGGTACCATCTATACCATGTGCTGGAGTACACCAGGGGAGCGCTCTTTCTATTGGACCATCTGGTTCTCCCCAGAAGACGGTACCCCCAAAGGCCAGATGTGCCATAGGATGGGCATGGATATCGGCAAATCCCCACACTGGCGCTCCAGGGTCTCCTCCACCTTCTTCCTCAGGCACCACTGGAGGAGCATCGGCAGAAAATAGGAAATCGTCAACGTTGATATGGCCGGAAGTGGTGGCATCGACCACGCGAATACAGGCGTGCTCACCCGCTAGCTCACCCGTATTGAATGAGACGCGCCTCATGATCTCATTGCCGTGGCCGGTCGCTACAAATACCTGATAGTAGTCGCCTCGGTTGGTCAGTGAAAGAAGCGGATAGTTTCCTGCAAAACGTTGTGCATTGATATCGGTCGATTTAATGAGCAATGCGACACTGCAAGCAGCTAGATCATCACTCCCACTTATAAGGAAACTGAACCAGGGGAACTCTTGATCAATCACAAACTCATCGGAGGTCAGTATGCCCGTCAGGTGATCCTCCGTGCTAATCCAGGAGTCCCCCTGGTGACCTACTGGATAAGGGCCATCCCAATAATCTCCGCCGATAGAGATTAATCCCGGCTTGACCTGGCTGGTGATAAAACGGTCGCCACGAATCGGTTGATTAAAAAAAGCCTCTCCTTCAGCCGTCCAGAAAGATAAGTCTCCCGACTCAAAATCCAGATGGAGCGGATTGGTCATAGGTGCCATCTCCTCATAGTTATCCTTTGACTCCTGCACTTCAACGATCTTTCTTGTAAGCCCTTGATAGGGGCATTCAAATACACTAAAAGAGGAGGCGTAACATCTTCAGATGTCGGCTTTGGAGTAACTGTTGCCTGCCTCCCACTCGTTCATCTATAGTAACAGATTTTATGTCGGACGACGAGGGTCCTTACAGCCCATCGCACTCTTCTTGCTCTATTCAATGGTGTGAAGTAGTCTGCAAAAATCTGTAAATCTATCCGAAAATCGTATGTTCATCGTATACTCTATGTGGGTATGCTAAAATTTATGATGAGGAGATGTACTATGACACAAAATGTTCAAATGGCTAACCATCTCAAGCAGCACACTATCTGGCAAGGTGATCACCTTCCTGAACCGTGTAATATTGTTATCTTTGGCGCTACAGGTGATCTTGCCCGTCGTAAATTGTTGCCGACACTGGCTCATCTTATTCATGACCATCCGCTGCCGGAAAATTTTTGTATCGTGGCCTTTGCCCGTCGTCCCCTGAATGATGAGAAGTGGCGTGCGATGGTGCTGGAAGCGATTAATGAGTTTATGCCGGAAGATGACAAGCTCGATAGTGCGGCACAACAGGCGTTTGCGCAGCGCCTTTTTTATTGTCAGTCCTCTTTCGACGATAGTGCGGGCTATGCAAGGCTGGCTGATTTGCTGAACAAGCTTGATCAGGAGAAAGGTACACAGGGCCATCGGCTCTTCTACATGGCAACCCCTCCTGGCACCGACGAATTAGTCATCCAAAATCTCGGCAAATCTGGCCTCTCGCGTCCGTCCAGCGATAATCATGAGAACGGCCACGCTCCCTGGGCCCGTATCATCATCGAAAAACCGTTTGGACACGATCTGGCTTCCGCGCAGAGACTGAATCGTGTGCTGGCTCGTGCCTTCCATGAGGATCAGATTTACCGTATCGATCACTATATGGGTAAGGAGACCGTACAGAATATCATTGCGTTTCGTTTTGCGAATGGTATCTTCGAGCCTCTGTGGAGTCAGAGGTATATTGACCATGTACAGATCGTTGTGGCTGAGAGCCTTGGCATCGAGGGGCGCGCGGAATATTACGAAACTGCCGGGGCAATCAGAGATATCGTACAAAATCATATAATGCAGGTTTTATGCCTGACAGCTATGGAACCTCCTGTTGCTTTCGATGCCAATGCCATTCGCGACGAGAAAGTAAAGGTACTACGGGCTATTCCACTTTTCAAGCCGGAAGAAGTGGCAGCGCAGACGGTACGTGGTCAATATACAGCTGGAACGATTGATGGGAAGCCGGTAGTCGGTTACAAAGACGAAGAGGGAGTCAATCCTCGTTCGACAACGGAGACGTATGTAGCGCTCAAACTGTTCGTCGAGAACTGGCGTTGGGAAGATGTCCCCTTCTATATTCGCACTGGCAAGCGCCTGCCCAAGCGCAGCACCGAAGTAACCATTCAATTCAAGCGTGTGCCACACCAACTCTATAAGCCGACGGAGACGAAGGGCCTGATACCGAACCGCCTGACTATACGCATCCAGCCCGATGAAGGTATTTCGCTCAAGATTGGGGCGAAGATACCAGGAGCAGCTAATCAACTTAGTTCAGTTGATATGGGCTTTTCCTATACTGGCGCATTTGGCATAGAGTTGCCCGATGCTTATGAGCGCCTGATCGCTGATTGTATCCTGGGAGACTCGACGCTCTTTATTCGCCGCGATGAGATCGAGGCTTCATGGCGTATTATCGATAGCATTACCAGCGCATGGCAAAAGATGCCTCCTAATACCGTCTATCCATATGCGGCGGGAACATGGGGTCCAGCTGAGGCTGATGCTCTGATCGAGAATGATGGGCGTCATTGGGATAATCCTTAATAGGAGTATACATCGCAGGTAGAAAGAAAGAGAGTGACAAAATAGTTTTGTCGCTCTCTTTCTCGCAAATTGTTTCAGGCCAACGAATGGGGCTTATGCATTCGGATCGTAGTTGGGGCTTTTGGGGTTTTTTGGATCGAGGGCCTGATCTACTTTGCGTTCACCCTTGCCAAGGGCTGATTGTGCTTTGCCTTCAACCTGCTTGGCATCGCCTTTCGCCTCGGTATCAGCATTGCCAGTGACTTGACCAACTTTGCTCTGAACTTTACCAACAGTTTCCTTCGCTTTCCCTTTGAGCGTATCTTCCTGGCCTTGCGTACCGAGGTCCTTCTCTTTGTATTGTTCGGTCATAGTTAAATCCTCCTTTGCATATAGACTATGCTGTAATCAAATTGTGAGCATCTCAGTGTGAGTTATAACTCGGTATCTGGAGCAAGTGCTCATCAAATCATCATCGCTACCGTTACCACTGGGTAATATTATCGCGACAATCAGATACTTGCACTTTGTTTGCTCTCTCTATTAACACTCATAGAAAGCATAAAACGTAGACAATGGATGGGTTAATAATAAAGTTGGATAAAGGAAAAACAGAACTTTCCCCACTGCGCAGTGGGGAAAGTTCTGTTT